>Ga0180009_10000995_pt1 | contig 35638 bp, 15 predicted proteins | sample OS_PC_MetaG_FD_123537 | JGI IMG/M metagenome (GOLD analysis project Ga0180009, IMG submission 123537) | Groundwater microbial communities from the Aspo Hard Rock Laboratory (HRL) deep subsurface site, Sweden - OS_PC_MetaG | ecosystem: Environmental > Aquatic > Deep subsurface > Groundwater... | reverse complement strand
TTTCCACAAAGGCGAAGAAAGCCTTCAAGAAGGTGGAGCAGGACGTCAAGGCTGTGCTCCGGGAGGCCAAGAGCCGGGGTGGCAAGTGGACCAGCTCCGACTGCGAGAGGGTGGCCGACGCCTTCGCGAAAGTCGCCCGGCAGGTCTCCGGTGAGAAGGCCGCTGTGGCCCGCGCCCGGTTCAACCAGGGCGTCGCGTACTCCAAATGCATGATGGACGGTAAGGCCAAGGAAGCCTACCAGGCCGCTTTGAACGCCCGGCCCAACTACGCCCCGGCGAAGGTGAACCTGGCCGAGATGGCGGCGCGGGGCGGCAATCACGCCGCGGCCTATCAGACCTTCCTGCAGGCCTTCCTGGCGCGTCCGCAGGACATCGACGCCAACTACAACCTGGCGGTGATCTTCGAGCGGAAGGCGCGCCGTGGCGAGCCGGCGCCGGCGGTGCTCAGGGATTTCTGGCGGAAGCTCAAGTTCGAGTCCAGTACGTCCTTCGACGTCGCCGAGGCGCATCTGCGCATGGTGTTGGCCCGGGCCTCGGCGGGCAAGGATACGCGCTCGGCCGTGCTCAACTTGAAGGCGTACACCCTCTTGTCGCTGCTGTACTTCCAGCAGTCCAAAAAGCGCAAGCACCGCTCCAAGCTCATGTTGGCCAAGCTCGTGCTCAAGGAGGCCCTCAAGGTCTTCAAAAAGCCGGCCATCGCCGGCAATTACTGCAAGACCCCCGAGACGCCTTCGGACTTCGATCTCGCCGCAGCGCAGCTTCGCAACCTCACCGGTCTGCTGCTGCTCCGGGACAGCCGATTGGTGGAGGCGATGTACCGCTTCGAGGCCGCCCTCAAGTGTGACGCCAACAACATCGAGTCTCACATGAACCGGGCGGCCATCGCCCTGGGGTTCCGCGGTTATCGGATTGCCCACGTGAGCTTCACGCGGGTGCTCAAGCAGCAGCCCGGGCGGGTGGATGCCATCGTGGGTCTCGGAGTGGCCCTGCGTGGGCTCGCCTCCACGGTGCCGCCCATGCAGCGGGACGAGTTCTACAACAAGGCCATCGCCCAGTACAAAAAAGCGCTGTCCATCAACCCCAACTATACCGACGCGATCTACAACATGGGCCATCTGTACATGGACTACATGAACGACAAGGACAAGGCCGAGAAGTGGTACAAGGAGTACCTGGCCAAGCCGCGAAAGTATACGAGCAAGAAGGCCCGCAAAGACGCCACCGACCAGCTCGCCGAGATCGCCTACCAGCGCAAGGTGGAAGCGAAGATGAAGACGATGGAAGGGGACTCCGCGCGGCGCCGTGAGGATCAGCGAAGGCGTGCTGCGGCCACACCGCCGCCCATGGAGCCGGCCATGACTCCGCCCAAGGGTATGCCGGCGACACGTCCTCGAGGTATGTAACGGATTGAAATTACAGCTCGGGAGAGTGTTGACCCCGGTCAGCACCCTCCCGGGCAACTACTACTGGAGTTTGAGCCCCCTGGTCGGTTAGAATGGGCCAGGTGTGGTTTTTCGAGACCCAAGGTGAGTGGGTCGTCCACTGGTCATTCAGCCGGACGACAAAAACACCGCAGGAGGTTCGGTATGTGGAAGAAGATCCTCGGAATCACGGTGGCGTTGACCCTGTCCCTTGCTGGGGCGGGCATCGCCTCTGCCCAGAAGGCAGGCTATGTCAAAAAGAAGGTCTTCGACTTCGAAGGGGATAACATCGAGGGTGCTCTGCTCACCCCCGAAGGCGAATTCCTGGGGGGTCGTGTAAAGCCTATTCACCAGAGTCTGATTGAGTATCGTCTGGACTTCATTCCGGAAATGCTCAAGACCGCGGAAGACATCTAGCCTATCCGGGTCGGCTCGGGCTCACGTCGTGGTGACCCTGCTCCCCTGCGGAGAGGGGCGCCGCGAAAAAAAGATGGAACCGGGCCGGCCGCAGGTTGTCCAAGTGCCGCAGAGAGACAAGATCCATGCGGCGGCGAAGCACGAGTCGTAATAACACCGCCCCCGAGGCGGGCTGATCTTCGCCCCTGGATGGCCCCATGGGCCAGAAGAGGAGGACCCAATGAGTAGCGCAGGCAAGGTGCCGCTGACCTTCAAGATTTTCAAGGGCGGCGCGCAGATCAGCGAGCAGACCTTGACCCAAGACGTGATCAAGGTCGGGAAGCTGTCTTCCGCCCACCTGAGGATCGATGACGAGTCAGTCTCCCGGATGCATGCGTACATCCAGGTGGCGAGCCCCACCGAGATCTTCATCTCGGATCTGGGCTCGGCGAAGGGAACCATCGTCAACGGCCAGCGGGTCAACAAGGCCAAGCTCAATAGTGGCGATCGGATCCGCCTCGGCGATACCGAGGTGGTGGTGGTGATCGGTGCGTCAACGGGCGCCGCCGTCAGTGCCGCCCCAGCGGTGCCTTCGGTGATGTCGGCTCCGGTGCCGAGCGCCATTCCCGGTGGCAAGCCCGTCACGCCCAGCCTGGCCGCAGTGCCCGGTGTGAATGTGGGCGCAGGGTACCAGCCTCCCATGGTGGCCCGGGCCGGGCTCCAGCGGTCTTCGTCTTTTGTCGCCACCGAGCTCACGGCCGACGAGGTCGCGAGTGTGGAGGCCGTGGACGGCAGCCGTAGCGTCGAGGTCATTGCCATGTACAAAAACGCGGCCCACATGGTGCGGCACTACCCGGATCCCAAGGCCGGCAAGCCCACCCTGGTCGCGATCATCGCCCTGCTCGTGGGCGTGGGGCTCACGGTGGCCGGCGCGGGGGCCTTCGGCGCCCAGATCTGGCACATTAAGCGCCAGGAAGTGTATCAGGCGAAGGTCAAAGAGTTCATCAAGGAGCGCGGTCTGCCTGAGAAGTTCGTGCCGAAGATCCGCTCTAACCAGTCCGTGGAGATTGGCGGCTTCTTCGGGTTCATCGTGGGTCTGTATTTTTTCCTCTGGGGCGTATTTCGCACCAAGGATGATCTCCAGAAGCCCCGGTTCTCCATCGGTGAGCACCCCAAGAACACGTTCCATACTCCCATGGAGGCTTTGCCACCAGAGGCGGCCCAGTTCCCCCTTGTCCGATCCGACGGCACGGCGTTCTTTTTGACCTTTACGTCAAAGATGGACGGCTATGCAGAAATTGCGGGTGGGACCCGGGTGTCCTTGGAGGATCTGGTCCAGCAGGGCCAGGCCAAGCCCTCCGGCGAGATCCAGGGTGCCTACGAGTACGCGATCCCCGATGGGCTGCACGCCAAGCTCGAATTCGGCGACAACGCGTTCATCGTCAACACCGTCGCCAGCGGCAAGCCGATCATGGGTGGCGGGCTCCCGGCGGCTGCCGTCGGTCTGGCCACGGCGCCCATCACCCTCACCACCACCGGGTCGTTCGTGGTGATCGCTCTGTTTGCGCTACTCTTCGCCTTCAAGCCCGCGGGCGCGGACTCCCTCGAGTCCGACAGCCTCGAGGGCAAGGGCCGCTTCTCCAAGGTGCTGCGCGACGAGATGAAGGCGCAGCGCAAGGAGCTCAAGCAAAAGCCGAAGAAGGAGAAGGAAGAAAAGAAGAAGCAGAAGTTCGACAAGGACGTGAAGATCAAGGGTCCGGCGGGCAAGGTGGACGATCGTGTGAAGGCCCTCGGTGCCGGCCCGCCCAACCCCAATGCCAGCTCCTCGAAGCCCTCGGTGGGAAAGGGAGCCGGTATGCTCGGTGTGCTCTCGGCCATGAACCAGAAGCTGGGGTCCATGTTCAGTCGAGACTCGGCGGTTTCATCCGAGGCCGAGGACGCCCTGGGCGCCCTCATGGGCCATACGGTGGGTGACGAGTCTGGTCTCGGCGGCCTGGGCCTCGGTGGCGGCGGTCGTGGCGGCGGCGGCTCCGGTGCCGGCGGCGTCGGTTTCGGCGGTTGGGGTGGCTTCGGTAAGGGCGGCGGCGGCGGCGGCGGCGGCGGCTTCGGCCTCGGCGGCCGCGGCTTTGGCGTGGGCAAATATCGGTCCCGTAGCCCGCGGGTCTTCATGAGCCGTGCCTCGGTGTCCGGCGGTCTCGACGCGGCCACCATCCGTCGCGTCATCCGGCGCCATCTGTCCGAGATCAAATACTGCTACATGAGCATTGGTCTTCCGACGAACCCGCAGCTGGCCGGGATGGTCAAGATCTCCTTCACCATCACCTCCTCGGGGGGAGTGGGCCGCGTCTCCATCGCGGCTTCCACTCTGAACCACGGTGGCACCGAGTCCTGCATCGCGCGGGCCGTGCGGCGCTGGCGGTTCCCCAAGCCTGAGGGCAGCATGCCCTTTGTTACGTATCCCTTCCACTTCAAGCCGAAGGGTTAGCTCGCCTCTCCTCTCCCGGGGCGCGCCCGGAGCGCCCGCCTTCGATTACCCACCTATCGAGAATGGCCCGTTGGGGACCGGTTTGCGCCGGATCCAGGGGCAGGCCGGGCGGATCTGAGGCCAGACGGGATTTTTCCTACAAAAACACATAGAAACCCACCAGAATCGGTTGGTTTTTCGTTTGATCCTGCCCTTTGAATCGTGGTACAAAAACGTTGCGATTTCTTGACTGTATCCACCAAATTTCCCGAAGGATCTTGACAGATGGACCTCAGCAACGACTTCCGCCAAGGCCTCCTACGAACCCGCAATTGGATGAGCATCGTCGACGTGCTAAGGCACAGCGTCGATTCGATCGATGACAGCACGGAGAAAGCCGCCGCGTTGTTCGAGCTGGGCGTCTTGTACGAACAGCAGCTCCTGCGGCAGGACCTGGCCGTACAAGAATACCAACGGGCCTTTGCGCTGGATCCGACCCGCATCGACGCCATGGCGCGCGCGCGCGCGGTGAGCTGGCTGCGAGGCGATCTCGATGCGGTGCTCAACCTGCTTGCCATGGAGTTGGAGCAGGGCCAGGACCCGGATCGACAGGGAGAGCTGCACCATCAGCGCGGCCTCGTGCATCTGGCCCGGAGGGAGCATGACGCAGGCGTGGACGCTTTGCGCATGGCGGCCCAGGCCTCCGACGATCAGGACGTGGCAGATGACCTTGCGGCGGCAGACTTTGATCCCGACAACTGGGAGGCCGAGGTTTCGGATCTCATTGAGGGAGCGGTCACCCTGGACACCGCCGCGGCGTGCCGGCGCCTGATGCGGGCGGCGCGGGTGGTGTTGCAGCACGCCCCCCGGTCGGAGGATCTGGAGTCGTTGCTCCGCAACGCGCTGGAGTTTAACCCCCACGATCAGGAAGCGAACTACCTCGTGGAGCAGCTGATGCTCTCGACCGAACGCTTCGACGATCTATTCAAGCTGCAGCAGGCGCGTATTTACACGCTCCCCGACGAGAGCGCCCAAGCGCAGGTGTATCGGCAGTGTGCGGTGTTCTGGGAGACCCGCGCCCAGGACGCCGAGCGCTTCACGGCTCTGTATCGTCGCGCTCTGCACACGGCCTATCAGGCGGGCGAGGGCTTCCCCGGCCACTTCGTCGCCTTGGCGCGTGTGGTGGAAGAGTCGGCTGACAAGGACTTGTGGGAGGAGCTCTTCGGACTCATCGACGCCGGTCTCCAGGCCGAGATGCCCCTCGAGGAAAAGGTGGCGCTGGCGGCCATCGGTGGCGCGAGCGCCGTGGACCACCTGGAGGACCGGCAGCGGTCTGCGCAATACTTCGCACTGCTCGAGGAAAATGCTGCCGAGCACGAGGACTTTCTGCGCTGCGTTTTGGGACAGGGAGGAGCCGAGGAGGAGGCTCCGAAGAAGAAATCCCGCAAGAAAAAGAAAAAGAAGGGCGCAGCGGAGGCCGAGGAGGCCAATGGGGAAGGTGTGGAGGCCGAGGAAGCCGCACCGGCTGCAGACCTCGTGCCCGAGGCGGAATTGGAAGAGAGCTTTGACGGCAAAGCCGCGGAGTTCATTGAGGCCGCCCGGGGTTTTGAGTCAAGCGATCCGGAAAAAGCCGTGGACCAGTGGCGGCGTGCGGCCCAGGCAGCACCCAAGAGCGTCATGCCGCGCATCCAACTGGGGCACACACTCAAGCGCATCGAGAAGTGGAATGCCGCCGCGGACGCCTTTAACGACGCCCTGCGGAAGATGCCCGATGGCTACCCACAGAAGAACTCCCAGATCCTCGCCGAGCTGCTGTTTTTGTACCGCGATAAGATGAGTCTCGACGTCAAGGTGCTCGATGCCTTGAAGCAGCTCGTGGCGCTACTGCCCAAAAACGTGGACTACATCGACCAACTCATCGAGCAGTTGGGCAAGATGAAGCGGCTCCCGGACCTGGTGGCGGCCCTCCAAGCCAAGGCCGACGCCGTAGAAACCCGCGAGCAGAAGATCGAAATTCAGCTGGAGATCGCCCGGACGTTCATCGAAAAGTTCTCGAACCAGGCGGAGGCCATCAAGGCATTTGAGAAGGTGCTGGAACTGGACGAGAGCAACCTCGAGGCCATCGGGCAACTCAAGGAGATGTACGCCAAGCGGCGCGACTGGGAGAAGCTCATCAGTGTCTCCACCACGGAGGTGGAGCTCACCGAGGATCCCGACGAGCGCCGGCAGCGCATGATCGACCTGGCCCAGATGGCGACGGAAAAGCTCAAAAAGCCGGCCGTCTCCGCCGACTTGTGGGGCAAGGTGCTCGACCTCGACGGGAACAACCTCGAGGCGTTGAGCAACCTGGAGTCGGTCTATGAGCGCGAGAAGAACTGGGAGAAGCTGTCGGACGTGTGCGAGCGGGCCATGGCCCTGTCCGAGGACCCCTCGGTGAAGGCCGCCCTCGCCCAGAAGCTGGGGCTTTTGTACCAGGACAAGATGGAGCTGCCTGACAAGTCCATCGAGGCCTGGAAGGTGCTGCTCGAGCTGGATCCCGAGAATCGTCGGGCAAACGACTCCCTTAAGAAGCAGTTTCTGGCCGCCAAGGCCTGGACCGATCTGGAGGATTTCTACGCCGGCCAGAACAAATATGACGAGTTGATTCGTGTGCTCGACCGGCAGGTCAAAGACGAGGACGACGAGACGCAGGTCATGCTCCTGTTCAAGATCGCCACGTTGTGGCAGGAGCGGTTGGACAAGCCGGATCGCGCCGTGCGCGCCTACGAGGCGGTGCTCGAGGTGGACGGGAGCAACCTCAAGGCTGCCGAGGCCCTGATCCCGCTGTTCAACGAGGCCAGCAATCACAGGAAGCTCGTTGGGGTCCTGGAGATTCAGCTTCAACACACCGAGGATCGCTTCGAACGGCTGGAGCGCCTGCGCGCCCTGGCGGGTTATTATGAAGAGAACCTGAGGGACAAGAGCACCGCCCTGACGCGCTACCTGGAGGCTTTTAGTGAGGCCTACCAGGAGAGCTGGGTGCGGGATGAGATCGAGCGCCTCGCCGGGGAGACCGACGAGTGGGGGCAGCTCGTGGCGGCCTATGAGGCGGCCTATGCGAAGTTCGAGGACGACCCGGCTGGCGCCCTGCCGCTCATGTTGGTGGTGGGCCGCGTGTATGAAGCGCAGCTAGCGGACCTGGACCAGGCCCTGGCGACGAACAAGCGCATTCTCGCGCTGGACGACATGAACGAGCAGGCGGTGGCCGCCCTGGAGCGTCTCTACCAGACCACCGAGGACTATCCGGCCCTGCTCGATGTCTACCAAAAGAAGATTGATCTGGCAGGCACGGACGGGGAGCGCTGCGAGATTCACGGTCAGGTGGCCCGTCTTTACGAGGAGATGATCGGCGATCCGGAAAAGGCCATCGCCTCGTACAAGGCGATTCTTGAGCTCGCCGGCGAGGAGCTCGGGGCCCTGCAGGCCCTGGATCGTCTCTATGGCGGTCAAGAGCTGTGGCCCGAGCTGGCTGAGATCATCAGCCGCGAGATGGCGTTGGTCTCCTATGAAGAGCCCCAGGAGGTTGCGGACCTGAAGTTCCGTCTCGGCTCCATCGCCGAAGCCCACCTGGACGATCTCCGGGCGGCCGTGGACAACTATCGCGACATCCTTGAGCTCGACGCATCCCACGAGGGCGCCCGGGAGTCCCTGGAGCGTCACCTGACCAACGACGACTTCAAGCTCGAAGTCTCGAAGCTGTTGGAGCCCATCTACCAGTCCCTGGCGGATTTTGAGCGCCTGGTCCAGGTCTTCGAGATTCAGATTGAGGGGGAACAGGACGCCTTCGCCAAGGTGGATTTACTGCTGCGCATTGGCGAGCTGCAGGCCACCCAGCTGGGGAATTTCGAGCAGGCCTTTGGCGCGTACAGCCGATGTATGCGGCTGGACCCGGCCAACGAAACGGCGCGCAACGAGCTCTTCCGCCTGTCCGAGGTGGAAGAGGGCTGGGCGCAGCTCGTCTCTCTTTTTGAAGAGGTGGTACAGGGGGACGTGGACCCGTCTCTGCAGCGGCAGCTCTTTGTTGACATCGCCGAGATCCACGACACGCGTTTGGACGGCGCGGACAAGGCCGTGGAATTCTTCCGCAAGGCCCTGGACATCGAGCCCGACGACCTGCGGACGCTTGAGGCCCTGGAGAAGCTGTACACCCGCCGGGAGCAGTGGGCGGAGCTGTTGGAGATCTATCGCCGGAAGGTAGACCTGTCGGGGGATGCCGAGGAGCGGGAGAACCTGCACTACCAGATCGCCTACCTCCAGGAGGAGATGCTGGGACAGATCGAGGAGGCCATCGCCAGCTACCGGGAGATCACGGCGGCCGACGACACCAACCTGCGCGCCTATAAGGCGCTGGACCGGCTGCACTTCCAGCTGGAGAACTGGCACGACCTGGCCGACAATCTCGCGCGACAGCTCGAGCTGACCCTCGATGAGCACCGTGAGCAGATCGATTTGCGCATCCGCCTCGCCGAGCTACGGGAGGCCAAGCTGGACCAGACCGCGGCGGCCGTGGACACCTACCGTGAGGTGCTGGAGCTGGAACAGGAGAACGAAATGGCCACAGTGGCGCTGGAGCGTCTGGTGGCCCACGAGGACCACCAGGAGCTGGTGGCGCAGATCCTGGAGCCCATCTATCGGATCCGCGACGACTGGCAGAAGCTCATCGGTGTGTTGGAGATCATGGCCGAGCACTCGCTGGACCCCAGCGGGAAGATCGAGCTTCTCCACCAGATTGGCGAATTGTACGAAGTGGCCGGTGATGACAGCCGACAGGCTTTTGGCACCTACGGCCGGGCTCTGACGAGCGATCCTGGCAATGTCGAGACTCAGGGGCGGCTGGAGCGCCTCGCCCGGGAGCTGGGCAACTGGGAGGATCTGGTCGGGCTGTACACCGCGCGCGTGGCGGACACTACCGACGAGGAGCTCGCGGTGATGCTGCACACCAAGATCGCCGGGTACCTGGAGGGCCAGGTGGGTGATCTCGAGCGGGCGGCCGCGGCGTTCAACAGCGTGTTGGAGGTGGACCCCGGCCGGATGGAGGCGGCCGACTCCCTGGAGCGCATCTTCCTGCAGCTCGAGGACTCCGCGCGTCTGGTGCAGGTGGTGCTGCGCAAGGCCGAGATCCTGATGGATCCCTACGAGAAGAAGGAGATGCTCTTCCGTGCGGCCCAGATCTATGAGGAGGTCCTGGATGACCAGGAGGCGGCCATCGGCGTCTACAACCAAGTGATTGACCTGGACGAGGACGATCGCGTGGCCCTGGACAACCTCGAGAAGCTGTACATCCGGCTGGAGCGCTGGGACAGCCTCAAGGACGTCTATCAAAAGAAGGCCGACCTCGCCGAGAGTGATGAGGATCGGAAGCAGATGTTGTACGTGCTGGGCCAGGTGTATGACGCGGAGTTGCAGGATGTGGACCGCGCCATTGACACCTACCAGGGGATCCTGGAGATCGACCCGGACGACTACCAGGCCATTCAAGCCCTGGATCGGCTCTATTTCGCGGCCGAGCGTTGGTACGACCTGCTGTCGATTCTCGAGCGCGAGGTACTGCTGGCGGGCGGCTCCCCCGAGGTGGTGGGGCTCAAGCACCGCATCGGGAACCTGTGGGAGCTGCAACTGGGCGACCTGGTCCGCGCGGTGGACGCCTACCGTGAGGCCCTGGAAATCGACCCCATGCACGAGCCCACCGTCACGGCCTTGGACGGCATTGTGCACGGTGAGAAGGAGCCTGTGGCTGCCTGTCAGGTGCTCGAGCCCATTTACGAATCGGCCATGGAATGGGAGCGGCTCATCGACCTGTGCGAGGTCATGGTGCGTCACTCCGATGATCAGTTCCACAAGGTGGAGCTGCTCCAGCGGGTGGCGGTGCTCTACGAAACTCAGCTCGACAAGCTCCAGGAGTCCTTTGACGCCTACGGTCGGGCCTTCAAGGAAGATCCCGGTAACGCGGAGAACGTGGCGCACCTCGAGCGGCTCGCCGGGGACACCGGCCTCTGGGAGCAGGCGGCCCAGCTGTACGAGGCCCAGCTCGCCGACACCCTGGACGGCGATCTGCAGGTCCGATTGCTGCTGGCGGTGGCGCGTATTTATGAGGTGGAGCTCGGTCGCGCCGAGGACGCCATCGCCAAGTTCCAGCAGGTGCTCAACAACGACCCGGAGAATCTGGACGCCATCCATTCGCTGGATCGCCTGTACATGACCCTGGAGAAGTGGGCTGAGCTCACCGACATCCTGCGGCGCGAGATCTCCATGGCGGAGAACGACGAGCACATGGTGGAGCTGCAGTTCCGCCTCGGCCAGACCTACGAGGTCAGCCTGCAGGACATGGGCAATGCCATCGAGGTGTACCGGGAGATCCTGGCCGGTCTTCCGGAGCATGAACAGACGCTGCAGGCGTTGGAGTTCCTGTTCACCGAGGAGGTGAAGCAAGAGGAGATCTCCGGGATCCTGGAGCCCCTGTATCAGATGTCCGAGGAGTGGGCCAAGCTCGCGGGGATCCTGCAGGTACAGCTGCAGTTCATTGACAACCCCGCGGATCAGCTCGCCGCGATTCAGCGCATTGCAGAGCTGCATGAGAGCAACCTCTACGATGAGGTTCAGGCCTTCCGTTGGTGGGGGCACGGCTTCTCGGTGGATCCGCTGTCTGACATGGCCGGCGAAGAGGCGGAACGACTTGCCGCTTCCACGGGTTCCTGGCAGGAGTTGGTGGCGATCTACGAGCAGGTGGCCGCCGACAAGGCGGGCGATCCCGATCTGGCCAAGGTGGTGCTGCTGCGTATCGCGCGCATCTACGAGTCGGAGCTGCAATCGGTGGAGCACGCCGAGGCCGCCAACCTGCGGGTGCTCGAAATCGACGAGCACGATCCCAAGGCGCTGGAGTCGTTGGACCGGCTCTACTCTCAGATCGCCGAGTTCGAGAAGCTGGCGGTCATTCTTACCCGGCGCATCGGCGTGGCCGACGACACCGAGACCGTGATCACTTTGCAGTTCCGGCTGGCGCGGGTCTACGAGGATACCCTCGACGACCTGGATCAGGCGGTGACCGCCTTCCAGGCGGTGCTGGACAATGACCCGCGGAACGCCGATGCCCTCGAAGGGCTGGAGAAAATCTACTTCCGGCGCGAGCAGTGGAAAGAGCTGTTCACGGTCTACGAGCGCATGGTGGACATCGCTGAGGGCGACTCGGAGATGGCCGACTGTTACGCCCGCATGGCAAAAATTGCCTCAGACGCCTTGGGGGACGCCGCACGGGCCCTGGATCTGTGGCACCGCGTGCTCGACATACGCGGCGAGGATCCCGTGGCGCTGTGGGCCATTGCGGACCTGCACCAGGCCGCCGAGGAGTACCAGGAGCTGGTAGAGGTGCTCGAGCGTGCGGTCACCATTCAGGAGTCCCCCGAGGGGCAGATCGCCATTTACGAGCGTCTGGGGCGCATCTTGGCCGAGAAGCTCAACAACGAGCGTCAGGCCATCGACGCCTGGCACAACATCCTGGCCATCGACGAAGTGAACATGACCGCCCTGTGGGCGCTGTCGACCCTGTACCGTGACAGCCAGGCGTGGGAGGAGCTCGTCGACACGTTGCACCGCCTCATCGAGATTGGCATCACGCAGCTCGAGGAGAGCGAGCTCATCGCCTTGTACGCCCAGCTCGGCGAGCTGCAGGGCGACATCCTCATGCGGCCCATGGAGGCCATCGACGCCTGGCAGAAAGTGCTCACCCTGGACGAGGCGGACTTCAAGGCCATGGCGGCCCTGGAGATCCTCTTTACCCAGGAGGGCATGTGGGAGGACTGTATCAGTGTGTTGGAGCGCAAGGCCCGCGCGCTGGACAACCTCGAGGAGCAGATCGACGTGCTCATGCAGGCGGCCGACACCTGGGAGGACAAGTGCGGCAACTCCCTGCAGGCCGCCGAGGTGTACGAGCGCATCCTGGAGGCCACGCCGGACAACATGACCGCTTCGGCGAACGTCGAGCAGATCTACCGGGACAACGGCAATTGGGAGAAGCTGGTGGACCTGCTCATGACTCGCATCGAGCACCTGGACACCACCGAGGTGCAGGTGGAGACCCTGCAGAACGTGGCACGGCTATATGAGGAAGAGCTGGGCGACCCGTCCAACGCCTTTGAGGTCCTCAAGGTGGCCTTTAGCCTCGACTACACCAACGAGATCACGGCCCAGGAGTTCGAGCGCCTCGCCGAGGCGACGAATCTGTGGAACGACCTGCTGGCCCAGTACTCCGAGGTGGTCCAGACCGTCGCGGACGTCGACGTGAAGTGCGACCTGTGGGTCAAGATCGGGCGCTGGTACGGCGAGAAGCTGGAGCGGCCCGAGTATGCCATTGCCTCGCTGCAGCAGGCGCTGCAGCTCAACAACGAGAACACCGCGGCCCTCGCCGCCCTGTCGGATTTTTACCGTCTGCAGCAGCAGTGGGCAGAGTTGGTGGCGACCATGTCTCGCCACGCGGAGCTCGAGGCGGATGAGGAGGTGCTCACGCGGCTGCACCTGAAAATCGCTGAGCTCTACGAGGACCAGCTGCAGAACCCGAACATGGCCATTCAGTCCTACCAGGCGGCCGTGCGGGTTGATGAGACCAATAGCGAGGCCCTCACCTCGCTGGAGCGTCTGTACAAGATGTACCAGCAGTGGGAGCCCCTCATCGAGGTGCTCAAGCAGCGCGCCCTGCACACAGACGACATCGACGAGGTCATTTCCCTCAAGATGCAGGTGGGCGAGCTGTACGAAGATCGGGTGGACAACTCCTACAAGTCCATCGAGGCCTACAAGGAGATCATCGAGGTCGAGCCCCAGCATCTGGAGGCGCTAAAGGCCCTCGAGAAGCTCTTCGAGAAGACCGGGCAGATGGAGGAGTACCTCGATGTGCTCGAGCAGCAGCTCGACATCCTGGGGGATGACGACGAGCGCATCGCCAAGTACCAGCAGATGGCGGCGACCTGGGAGGAGTACTTCGACAAGGTCGACCGGGCTTGTGAGTGCTACGAAAAGATCCTGCTCATCGACGAGCGGAATGTCGCGGGCTATCGTAATCTCGCGCGACTCTATCGGCAGGAGCGCAAGTGGGAGGAGATCGTAGACACCTACTCGCGGCACATTAACGCCGTCCACGAGGACGCGGAGCGCGTGGAGATCTACCAGTCAATGGGTGAGATCTACGAGCGGGAGTTGCAGGATCCTGACCGCGCCATTGAGGCCTTTAGCGACATTCTGAGCTTCGACCCCGAGCACAGTGGGGCGGTGTCGGCCTTGAGCCGGCTCTACGAGCAGATCGAGGACTGGGACAAGGCGTTGGACACGCTGCAGCGTCAGGCCGAGCTCACCGCCGATGCCAGCGCTCGGGTGGAGATCTATCACCGCCTGGGAAAAATAAACCAGGAGTACATGGGCGATATCGAGTCTGCCGAAGAGCGGTACGTCCAGGCCTTGGAATTGGATCCCACGTACGTGCCGTCCATGAACCAGCTCACCAACATCTATCAGGGTCGCGGGGACTGGATGAAGGCCGCCAAGATGATGGTGCAGGCCGAGTCGGCGACGGCGAACATGCTGGAGAAGACGCGGTTGCTGCACGAGGCGGGCATCATCTACCTGGAGAAGCTCGACGATCGTGATACCGCCAAGATGCTGCTGGCGCAAACCGTGGCGCTGGATCCCGAGCATGTGGGCGCGGCCGAGCCCCTGGCGGAGCTCTATTTCGACCAGGAGCGGTTCGAGGAATTGGACCCCATCATGGACATGCTCGTGCGCAAGTCCGAGGGCAAGGACAACAAATCCCTCAACCTGCTGTACTTCATGGCGGCCCATACGGCCGAGCGGCTGGGCAACGCCGAGAAGTCCCTCAAGCTGTACAAGGACGCCTACGACGCGGATTCCACCCATCTGCCCACCCTCAAGGGCATGGCGAATCTGCTGTACCATCAGGAGCAGTGGGACCGCTCCTTCAAGATTTACCAGACCATCCTGGTGCACCACCGGGAGGATCAGAGCGACGAGGAGATCACCGACATCTTCTTCAAGCTCGGTAACGTCAAGCTGAAGCTGGGGGACCGCAAGAAGGCCCTCAACATGTACGAAAAGGCCCTCGAGGTGGACCCGGGACACCGCGACACACTCCTGGCGGTCATGGAGCTTGAGGGTCGTCTCAACAACTGGGAAGCGGTCATCCACGCCAAGCGGGCGCTCATCGACAACACCGAAAGCCAAGAGGAGCGATTCCAGCTACTCAGCGATGTGGGCGACATCTACCACGACAAGCTGAACAATGGCCAGAAGGCCCTGGCGGCCTTCGGCGAGGCCCTGGAGCTGGTGCCCCAGGACCACATCGTCCTGTCCAAGAGCTTGGAGCTGTACACCGAGACCAAGCAGTGGAAAAAGGCGGTGGACGTCCTGATCAAGTTCGTGGAGATGGAGACAGATGCCAAGCGGCGGGCCAAGTACTATTATACCGCCGCCGTGATCTGCCGCGATGAGATCAAGGCCCTCGATGAGTCGGTGGAGTACTTCAACCTGTCGCTGGACGACAATCACTCCGACCTGCTCAAGGCCTTCGAGGCCCTGGACCGCATCCTGACCTCAAAGAAGGACTGGAAGCAGCTCGAGCGCAACTACCGCCGCATGATCAAGCGGCTCACCCCCGGGGAGAACGACCCCCTGATGGTGATGCTGCTGCACAACCTTGGCGAGGTGTACCGCTCGCGCCTGCGTGACTACACCGCGGCGCTGGAGACCTTCGATCTGGCGTCACAGCTGGAGCCGGACAACATGCACCGGCATGAGATCCTGGCCGAGCTGTGCGAGCTCGCCGGCCCCGATCACCTGCCCCAGGCCATCGGGCACCACCAGGCGCTCATCGAAGCATCTCCCTACAAGTTTGACAGCTACCACAAGCTGTATCGCATCTACATGGAGACCCGGCAGTACGACAAGGCCTGGTGTGTATCCTCGGCCCTCTCCTTCCTCAAGAAGGCCGATCCCGAGGAGCGGCAGCTGTATGACCAGTACAAACAAAAGGGCTTTGTGCGGGCTAAGCAGCGCATGAGCGACGAGCTCTGGACGCGTCAGGTCTATGCCAAGGACGAGGAGCGACTGCTGGGCATCCTGTTCGGTCTGCTCTCTCCGGCCGTGGCACGGGTCAAGGCGCGTCCTTACAAGGACTGGAAGATCAAGCGCAAGGAGAAGCGCGACATCGCCACGGACCAGCTGCTGTTCTCCAAGGTGTTCAACTATGTGAGCCAGGTGCTGAATCTGCCCGAGCTTCCCGAGCTCTTCCTGCGGCAAGAGATGCGCGGCGGCATTCAGATGGCCACGGCCATCGAGAAGGGCATGATGATTCCCTTCTGCGTGGTGGGCGCCGACCTGCTCCAGGGCCGCCCGGAGAAGGAGCTGGCGTACATCATTTCCCGGGAGATTTCTTTCCTGCGGCCAGAGCACTACATTCTGAAATCGGTCCAGACCGTGGCCGAGCTCAAGGTGTTGCTCTTCTCGGCCATGAAGATGGTCAACCCGGGCGTACAGGTGCCGCCGGAGTTGGTGGCCAGCGTGGACAGCACGGCACAGCAGCTTCTCAAGCTGCTGCCGCCGCAGAACCTCGAACAGGTGGGGGCGGTGGTAAAGAAGCTCGTGGAGATCGGCGACAAGGCCGATCTGTCGCGTTGGCTCCAATCCGTGGAGTACTCTTCGAACCACACCGGGTTCATTCTCTGCAACGACCTGGAAGTGGCCTCGGCGGTCATCGCCCGGGAGCCCGTGCCCGTGGGCGGCATACCCGCCAAGGAAAAAGTCAAAGAGCTGGTGTTGTACGCCATCTCGGAGGAGTACTTCGAGGTTCGCAATCAGCTCGGTCTGTCCATTGTGAGCTAAGCGCTAGGCGCCGTCTGCCTCTTCGCCCATGTCAACTTCCTGCATCGTGATGGCTGCCGGCCGGGGCACTCGGCTCCGGGCCTCCATCTCCAAAATGCTACTACCCCTGGATGGCCTGCCCCTGGTGGCGCACCCCGTGTCCACCGCCTTTTGCATCAAGGGGTGTGAGGTGGTGGTGGTGGTCGGGCACCAAAAGCGGGCTGTGCGGCGGGCGCTGGCCGCCCACTTCGACGGCAAGCCGCTGCAGTTCGCCGAGCAGCGCCAGCAGCGCGGTACGGGTGATGCGGTGGCCGCGGCGCTCCCAAAGGTGCGGGGCCGCCGGGGATCGGTGTTCATCCTTTCGGGGGACGTGCCCCTGCTGAGCCCTCGTACGCTCGGTCGTTTGAGGCAGCTTCGGGAGCGGCACGACGCCCAGGTGGCGCTCCTCACCATGCGGCTCGTCGAGCCCGGACACTACGGGCGGGTGCTCCGCGCCGGGCGGGAGGTGCGCAGCGTGGTGGAGTACCTCGACGCCAGCCCGGATGAGCGCGCTGTGAACGAGGTGAACGCCGGCATCTACTGTGTGGAGCTCGGCTTTTTGCGCCGCGAGATCAAACGTATTGGTGCGGACAACGCCAAGGGCGAGGTGTACCTGACCGATCTGGTTGCCGCCGCCGGAAAGAACAGCTCTGCCGTGGCGATGCTGTGCGATCCCCAAGAAGTGCAAGGCGTGAACACCTGGGCGGAGCTGGCGATCGTGGCGCAGGTGCTGCGGCGGCGGGTCACGGCAAAGCTCATGGCCGGCGGAGTTCAGCTGGAGGATCCGGAGCGGGTGGTGATCCACTCGTCGGTGCGCATCGGCGCTGACAGTCATATTGCTGCCGGTGTGGAGCTCACGGGCCGGACGCGCATCGGCCCGGGTTGCTGTCTCGAGGCGGGCGTGATTCTGCGGGACTGTGTCTTGGGTGACGGTGTGCATGTAAAACCCTATTGTGTGCTTGAGGGCGTGCGTTTGGAGCCTGGCTCCGTGGTGGGACCCTTTGTCCACCGAGCGTCGCCTGGGAAAATTGTCGAGAATATTGACTAGCCCGATACGCCCGCGGCCCGCGCCGCTTTGTATCGGCGCCCAGAACTGGGCAACAGAAAGGAAGTCCCGACCATGGCCATGACCGCAACCGAAATGTTCAACGAGAAGCTCCCTGGTGCCCTGACAGAGCATCCGGACAAGTTCAAGGGGATCAACGAGATCTTCAAGTTTACGATCACCGGTGATGACGGCGGCACCTGGCGCCTGGACCTCAAAGCCGATCCGCCCAGCTGTACCGAGGGCGATGGTCAAGCCACCTGTAGCATCGAGATCAGCTTGGAGAACTTTCAGGCGCTCATCGGCAACCTCATGCTCGCCATGCAGTTCATGAGCCAGAAAAAGATGACCATCGACAACCCGATGGCCGCCATGAAGCTGCAGAAGGTGTTCCCGCTGCTCAAGTAGCGCGACGTTTTCGGCTCACTGTTCAGAGTGGGGGAGAACCGCGAATTTTCAGACGGCTGCCCGGGTCTACGGATCCGGGCAGCCGTTTTTTCGGCCGAGGGGGTCGCTGATGCCACTGTCCCAAGCCTTGCAAGGTCTCCGGGTGCTGGATCTGACCCGGCTCCTGCCGGGGCCCTTTGGAACGCTCATCCTCGCGGACCTCGGCGCGGATGTGGTGAAGATTGAGCAGCCCGGGGCCGGCGACTATCTGCGGATGCTGCCGCCCCTGATCGACGGCATCGGAGCGCGGTTCAGGGCCGTCAACCGCGGCAAGCGCTCGGTGGCCCTCGATCTGGGCTGCGATGCTGGACGGGAGGTGCTGCTGCGCTTGGCACGGGACGCCGACGTCGTCGTGGAAGGGTTTCGTCCCGGGGTCGTGGGCCGGCTCGGGATTGGCTTCGAAGCCCTGTGCGGGGTGAAGGCCGACACGATTCTGTGCTCCATCAGCGGATACGGGCAGACCGGTCCCTGGGTGGCCAAGGCCGGACACGACATCAACTACCTCGCGTTGTCCGGACTCCTGTCGGAGTTGGGCGGTGACCGCACTCCTCGTCCCCTGCCGGTGCAGATCGCCGACCTGGTGGGCGGCGGACTCTATGGAGTGGTGGCCATCCTGGCCGGGCTCGAGCAGCGGCGGCGTACCGGCGAGCCCCAGCACCTGGACATCTCCATGACCGAAGGAGTGATGGCGCTCATCGCCTCGGAGCTGGCGGATCTCCTCGCAGCGGGGGAGGGGCGCCCGGCCCCCGGGGATGCGCTTTTGACGGGCGGTTTGGCGACCTATGGCGCGTATGCCACGGCCGACCGGAAGATCCTGGCCGTGGGCGCCCTGGAGCCGAAATTCTCGGGTGGACTGGGCCCGTTGTTGGGCTTCGACGCCCGCCCTGACGACTTGCTGGCCGGCCCCCCGCGTCAGCGTGAGCTGGCCCAAAAAATTGGAGACACCCTGGCGACCCGCAGTCGGGACGCCTGGATGGAGCTGCTCGGCGCCCACGACGTTTGTTGCGAGCCGGCCCTGGCTCCCGACGAGCTCAGGAACCATCCGCAGCACAAGGCACGCGGGGTGCTGCGGACCGGCGATACGGATTGGGGCCTCTCGGCCGACGGTCCCGTGCACACGCCCTGTACGCGCGTGGGGCCCGACCGCGTGGCGCCGCAGCTGGGTCAGCACTCCCGGGAGGTGCTGCGCGAAGTGGGCTACGAGGACGCCACAATCGAGGCGCTGCTCCTGGACAACGTCGTGGCCGAAACGCCCGGATGAGCCGCTGGGTTGGGCTGTGGGTCAGATTTTTCAGTTGGTGGGAAGGTCGTTCTGGGCGTGGCCAGCGGTGGTTTCGTGCGGGCTGACGATGCCCGCGCCGATGTCTGCGGGCAGCACCGTGTCGATGCGGATGAATCCGGCTCCACCCCCACCACCCCCACCGTAGAATTCGGCGGGGCCTTCGCTGCCTTCCCCGCCCGCCAGGTCACTTCCCGCGCCGCCGGTCCCGGCCGAGGCGCCGCCTCCGGGCGTGGGTAGATCCCCGGAGGAGCCGGGATCGCCCGGGCTCCCATTGTTCACGTCGCCGCCCCCGCCGCCGTTGGCTGCCACCACACCCGCGATCACACAGGTGTGTGTCTGGATGAGCACCATGCCGCCGGACCCGCCTCCGCCTCCGGCGCCGCTGCTGCTCGCGCCTCCGCCTCCGCCCACGTTCACCACCCCCGTGGCGAGCACCTCTACCGAAATCTGGGCTGCGAGCATCAGAGCTCCGCCTCCGCCTCCGCCGGGGGCCTTGTAGGATGCAACAGTAGATTCGGCTGAGGAGCCTCCGCCATGCCCACCCACGAGGGGGCCGTCTACGGGGTCAACGATGCTGGTGATGCCACCCAGACCGCCGTTCACGCTGCCGAGGAGTCGAGCCCCTGTGCCGCCAACGCCCCCCACTCCGGTTGAGCCCCCGCCGCCGGCGCCGCTCAGGAGGCCGACCTTCCTGGCCCCTGGCGCGCCGCCCCCCGCACCGCTGCCGGGTCCACCGTCCACACCACCGGGATAACCACCCGGTCCGGCGGTGCCGTCGGAGAGACCCTGAGCCATGAGCTCGCCACCAATGATGATGGATCCGTAGCTCACCAGCGCCAAGGCCTGCGTGCCGTGCACCTCCACCCGGGCTCCCACGGGGATGGTGATCTCGGTAAAGCCAATGATGGTCACGGCCTCAAGGCCGCCCGTACGGAAATGGAGTCGCAGCTCGAAGTTGACCGCCAGCGGTCCCGAGGGGGTGGTGATGGTGCCTGTGTCGGTGTCGATGACCGTCAGGCCCGCTTCAGCCACCCACATGCCGGTGCCCACGTCAGTCTGCGGGTTTACGGTCTCGGCCCATTGGGGATCTCCGCAGTAGGGGTAGACTAGCTCGAAGTAGTTGCAGCCCCAGTCGCAGACGTTATCCGCGGTCCACACATCGTCCACACAGAGCTGCACGGTCCTGCCCAGACACCGCTGCTCACCGTTGGTGCAGCCGGTGCCGCCGTCGGGCTGCACCAACGCGTCGGTGTTGGCGTCGGGTCCTGGCGCCGCATCCAGTCCGGCGCCGTCTTGGGGGGTGTATCCCCGCGTGTCAAATTGGCATCCCCAAAACACTGTGGCGGCCAGGGCCATTGTCAGGAGAGCTCGTTCGCGTTGAAGCGACATACTTTTATCCTGTTGTTTACCTTTGGAATCATACTCCCTGGCGAATCTTGCGATCAAGGGCTCACTCGGCGGTGTTGCCCAGGGCGGCGTCCACCTCCCGCCGTAACGTCTCCAACCCGAAGGGTTTTTCCACGAAACCGCGGCACCCCAGCGCCTGCGCTCGCGCGGCCTCGCCAGCCATGATCCGGGCGCTGATGGCGAGCACCGGAATGTCCGCCGTTCCCGGGGTGGCGCGCAACCGCTCGATCACCTCAAAGCCGGAAAGGGAGGGCAGATGAAGGTCGACGAGCACCAGGGCCGGCTTGATCCGCTCCACCAGGGCCAACCCGGCCAGGCCATCGGCGACGCGCAGGACCCGGCAGCGCTCCTGCAGGGCGTCGTTGACCAGCTCGGCGCAGGGGTCATCGTCCTCGATGTAGACGACGGTGGGCAGATCGCGATTTTTTTCGGGTGGCTCGATGGTCATTTCCGCAATTTGAATACGCCATAGAGATCGTGCCGCAGGATGCGTAACTCCATGCGGTCGCCATAGTGGGCCGACAGGATGACCAGGGCGCTCGCCTCGCTGGTGTCCACGGGAGTGACAAAGAAGATGTAGGTCGAAAGCGGATCACCGTCGAAGTCCATGTTCCCCAAGGCGTCGTTTTCCGCCTCGACGACCGGGATGAGGGTCGCGTCGAATCCGGCGGTGGAGTCCTGGCTCGGGGTCAACGTGAGGTGCCCGATCAGGGTGGATCGATCGATTTTATCAATGGTGAGCACCACGCTGGTGTCCGAGTCGAAGCCATGTCGCAGGTATTCGCTGCGGATGATGTTACCCCGCCAGGTGCCGCTGTAATCCCGCACGTCCGTGCAGCCCGACGCGAGCAGGGTGGCCGCCAGGATCCCGAGGGTTACCCGACGCATCGTGCCATCGGTGAGAAATGTCCGGAATGATTGCCCCAGCATGGCTAACTCCTCTACTATCGGGGGGTATTATATCACCTCGCGCCGAGGAGGCTATGTTCGGGCTCACTCACAAGATCGCGCTCCGCGCGCTGCAACCTTTCGGCGCCGGTGCGGCCCTGCTGGTGCTCGGCTGCCTGACCGCCCCGGGCGCCGCTGCAGCGCCTGGGGCTTCGCCGGTGGAGCGTCCCCGGGCTTCGCCGGTTGAACGCCCGCGGGCCTCGCCGGTGGAGCGTCCCCGGGCCTCGCCGGTGGAGCGTCCCCGGGCGGCCCCCGTGAAGCGTCCCCGGGCCTCGCCGGTGGAGCGCCTCCGGGGCGCGCAGCCGGGCCGAACCTCCCCTCGACCGTCGGGCGTCTCGGAGAGCGATGCTCCGCCGCGCTATACCGTGGAACGTGTCCGCATCTGGGGCCGTCGCTCCACCAATCCCCGCGTGATCCGGCGCAAGGTGGGGATTCGCAAGGGCGATGTCATCACCCCTGCGGATCCGCGCATCGCCAAAGCCCGGTTGCTGTTGCTCACGACGGGTTGGTTTCGCGAGGTCTCGTTCTCTCTTTCGAAGGGCTCAAAGCCCGGGCGGGTCATCCTGAATGTTCGGCTGCGGGAGCGCGGCACAATCCTGGTGCAGGGATTGCATCTGGGGTTCTCCAACGCGACGCCTTTCTGGGGCGGGCTGGACCTGGCTGAAAACAACTTCCTGGGGCTGGGGCTGCACCTGTCTGGGGCCTTTGTGGTGGGGGCGGCGGCCAAGGATGTCGCCGCGGGTGCGCGGCTGCAGCACGCCGAGCAGCTCCGCTTTTCCTACCCGGGTCTCATCGCCGGACGAGTGGGCATGTCTCTGATGCTTCTGCACGCCGAGGCGTCCGATCTGTTCCGTATTCAAGGCGCGAATCCCAACGGCACTGACGTCGAGAACTTTTCCGCGGTGCGCTATCGTCGGCTGGGCGGCATCGTGGGTTTTTTCAGCGCGCTGGGATCGCAGAATATGGTCTATCTGGATCTGCGGGTCGAGTGGGTCGCGGCCCGCCTGCCCGAGGGGCCGGTGCGGATCTTCCCGGACGGGCGCCAGGAGCGGCTGTCCTTCGACCTGATCGACGGCAACAGCTACCTGTCCTCGGTGGCTGCCACCTTCGTGCGAGACACTCGCAATGACCCGGTGCTGCCCACCAGCGGCATGCGGCTGGAGCTTGCCGCGGAGCTTGCCACCAAGTACATCGGTTCGAGTTACCAGTTTGCCAAGGTGGTGGCGTCCTTCCAGAAATTCTGGTTGTTGAGTTGGTACCACCACGTCATCTCACTGCATCTGTACGCGGGGGTCATCATCGGCAAGACCCCGCTGTTCAACAAGTTCTTCATTGGTGACCTCAACGAGCAGGTGCCGCGCCGGGCCCTGGGGCTCAACTTCGCCACGCGCCCGAGCCGAAACCTCTTTGCGAACGCCATCGTGGACATGCGCTACGAGACCATCGCTGGGCGGGCGGCGGTACGCTATGCCATTCCCCTGTCGAGGGGGGGGCGGCTCGTCTATAACTCCGATTTTTTTGTCTCGGTGGGGCTCATCACGATGCTCTCCGAGGACGATTTCCGCGTCCGGGACCAAGGGTTGCGGCGGGCCATTCCCATCGACATGGTCTTTGACGTTGGTTTCCGGCTCGACACCTACGTCGGCGTCTTCACCCTCTCATTTGGCAATGCACTGGGCTGGATACCAAGGTAGGCGCCCGCAGCGCCGTGGCCGAGGTGCGCCGACGGTGGTGCTGCTCGCCCTGGCGATGCTCGTGGCGTTTTTGGCCACTGCAAAGCGGGCCGAGGCGCGTAGTTGTGCCAACGGCCGCTGGAAAGTGGTGCGGTTTTTGGAGGACCCCAGCAAAAAGAACATTCTGGTGTCCTTCACGTTTCGCAAGTTCTTCGACAAGCGGCTCAAGGAAAAGCTCAAATCGGGCATCTCGCGCCACATCTACTTAGAGGCCGTGCTGTACCGGCAACAGGGACGTCGACGACTCAAGACCATCATCCGGGACTGCCGGGTCGCCTACGACATTTGGGCGGGGACCTACCGCATCACCGTGCACGACTCCTGGGGCACGCACCACTACCGCGAGAACACCCTCCGGAAGGCGCTGCGGCGCATCGCGAACGTGACCCTTTTTCTCGGCCCCATGAAGCAGTTCCCGGTGAAGATGAAGTTCTACCTGGAGATGCGGATCCTCTTTGCGCCCATGCCCAAATCCCTGGCCGCCCGCATCCGGCGTTGGATCATGGATCAGGGCAAGTCGCGCATCATCCGTGGGGGCTCACCGATCGCGCCCACGGTGGTGATCCGGGTGCACAGTCGCATCAGTCGGGCCCTCAAGCGGGCCAAGTTTTGTACGCAGACCACCTGGAATGCGGGGCCGTAGACCATGGGACGATTCGGCGTCAAATTGGTGATCCTGCTGCTGCTCATTTCGTCGAGCTTCTTCTTCTTCTCATTGTATCTGGTCGACAGCGCGGTCCAGGTGTCCTCGGCCACCCTGCGCGGCTATGTCCGCGAGCTCGAAAGCGAGCTGCGCACGGTGCCGCCGCTGTACCGTGAGCTCTTCCGCGCCCAGAAGCTGCGGTACGACAGCATCGGTACCTCGGTGGCTGGTTCCCCCCATTTGACCCACGCCGTGTGGAACCGGGATCCCGAGGAGATGCGGCAGGCCCTGGCGCTGTCCATGAGCGACAACGAGGAGGTCGAGCGGCTGGCGGTACGGGATCCCGTGGAGCGGCTGGTGGCGGTGCAGGGCTCCGAAGGTGAGCAGGAGCGTCGCTTTCGGCTGTTCAAGCCCATCGGCGCCACGGGGTGGACCCTCGTGGTGGAGTTTGCCATCACGCGCCGGGCTACCGAGAAGTTCCAGCGGCTGGTCCGCAAGCTGGACCTGGAGTCCCCCCACGTCAAAAAGACCGATCAGAAGCTGCAGCGGTATTCGCTGGTCTCCTTCCTGAGGTTCTTTGGGGGGGCCATGCTCATCGTCACGATCGTCGGGTTGGTGTTCGCGCGGCGTTTCTCCAAGCGCCTCAGCCGGCTCTCGAGGGCTACCAAGCGCGTCGCGATCGGGGACCTGGACGTGGCCGTGCCTACCCGCGCCCGTGACGAGATTGGTCAGCTCAACAGCGCCTTTAACGAGATGGTCGCCGAGCTTCGCAGGAACCGGGCTCAGATCGCGTACCTCCAGAAGATCAGCGCCTGGCAGGAGGTCGCTCGTCGTCTGGCGCACGAGATCAAGAATCCGTTGACGCCCATTCTCCTGGCGGTGCAGCACGCCCAGGAGAAGTACGACGGCGACGACCCGACCTATCGCAAGTTGCTCGATGAGGCGGCGGAGATCGTGCACGAGGAGGTCGACGGCCTGCGTCGGCTGGTGGAGGCTTTTTCCGCCTTTGCCAAGCTGCCCCAGGTACAACCGGAAAACGAGCGTATCTCAGCGGTGGTGGACGACCTCCGCCGCTCTTTGGGGGAGCTCGAAGATGTGGGAGATATCGAATGGACGCCGCCGGTGCCCGAGTTTGAGATCAACGTCGACCGCCTGTTGTTCCGGCGGGCGCTGGTCAACCTGGTGGAGAACGCATACCAGGCGGCGCAGGAGTCTGGGGAACGCCCCCGGGTGGTCATACAGGCGCGCCGGCTGGTGCACTCGGGTGTGGCGCTCATTACCGTCACCGACAATGGCCCCGGCGTGCCGGACGAGCTGCGGGACCGGGTGTTTGATCCCTATTTCACCACCAAAGGATCGGGCACGGGCCTCGGCCTGGCCATCGTGAAGAAGATCGTGCTCGAGCACGGCGGAAGCATCGACGTGGAGACTCCACCCGAAGGGGGCTCGCGTTTCACGATCCGCGTGCCCGTCGCGTAGACCTTGATTGTGGGCGTGGGCTAGCTCTCGGAGGCGAGCTGGGCCAACTCGATGAGGGTCGCTACGGTGAAGGACAGGTCCTGCACGGAGATCCACTCGCGCTTGGAGTGGAAGTTGTGACCACCGGTGAAAATGTTGGGCGTGGGCAGCCCCTTGAAGGTCAGCATCGCGCCGTCAGTGCCCCCCCGGGCGAAGTTGAGCTTCGGCTCGCCACCGGCTCGACGTACGGCCTCCATGGCCAGCTCGACGACCTCGGGGCGCTTCTCCAGCAGCGGGCGCATGTTGCGGTACTGCTGCCGCAGCTCGGACTCCATCACCACGCCTGGGAAGCGCGCGGCGGCCTCGGCGACGACGGTCTGCAAGATCTGCTCGAGGCGTTCGAGCCCACTTTCGGCGAAGTCCCGCACGAGCAGCTTGACCTCCGCCTCTTCCACCCCGCCGGTGACACTGATGGGGTGCAGGTAGCCCTGCCGCAGCTCGGTGGTCTCCGGCGCTTCGTCCGGGGGCAGGCCCAGCACTACGGCGGAGGCGGCCTTTAAGGCATTGACGAGCTTGCCCTTGGCGTAGCCGGGATGCACGTTGCGCCCCTTGACCGTCAGGATCACCATATCCGCACAGAACGTCTCGTTCTCGATCTCGCCCACCGTCTCGCCGTCCACGGTATAGGCGAAATCGGCGCCGAACCCTTCGACGTCGAAGTGCAGCGTGCCCCGACCGATCTCCTCGTCGCAGGTGAACGCCAGCCGCACCGTGGTGTGAGGCAGCTCCGGGTGGTCCAACAGATGCGAAACCGCTGACACAATGGCCGCGACCCCCGCCTTGTTGTCGGCGCCCAGCAAAGTGGAGCCGTCGGAGGTGATGATGTCGTGGCCGTGGCACTGGTTCAGCGCCGGGCTGTCGTCGGGGTGGATCTCCATGGACGCGGTCAGCCGGAGTGGGCCGCCCTGGTAGTTGGCGTGCGTCATGGGCATGACGTTGGCGCCGGTCACCTCCGGGGAGGTGTCCATGTGCGCGATCCAACCGATGACGGGGCCCGGGGTACCCTCGGTCCGCTCGAGCGTGGCGGTGACGCATCCCCATTCGTCCATGACCGCGTCGGACAGTCCCAACTCCAGGAGCTCCTCCACCAGGAGTTGGCCCAGGTGCTTTTGCTTGACGCTGCTGGGGTACTCCGTGACGCCCTCCACGGCCTGGGTGTCAATGGCAACGTATCGCAGAAAGCGCTGCACCACCGGCGGTAGCGGCTCAAATCGCTGAGTTGGCATGGGGTCCCCCCGGGGTGGTTTGTCGGTTAGCGCTTTTTGAGCGGCGGGGCGAGGAAGAGCTGACGAAGTCGGTCTCCCTGGGTGAACACGAAGAACTCGCCGGCGAAGACCGGACCGTACTGCGCATACATGAACCGCTCCTCGCCGGAGCGTGGAACTTTGAACAGCCGCTTGGCTTTGCCGTTACTTTCGTCGAGGGAGAAGAGGCCCTGCTGCTCTTCGGACCGGCCGGTCAATACCGCGCCGGTGCTCATGTAGAGTCTGCTCTGGTAGGCGCGGGGAGGCGCCGGCCAGGCCAGGTTGCACGTTTTCCAACGCGGCTTGCCCTCGAACAGGTCCAGGGCCACCAGGCAGCGGCCGCCCTCGGCGGGATACATGGCCAGGTCCGCGTCTACGTGGAACCACGGGAATAGCCCTTTGGCCACCGACGCCAGCGGGGTGACTGCCGTGGCCGGCTTGGGCACGGTGGTGACCCAGGCGCGGCTCGCCTTTTTGGCTTCGCGGTCGAACTTCACCGCTTCGAGCAGACCGGCCAACTTCGGTTGGAAAGTCAACACCCGCACCAGCAGCGGGGTCGTGCCCATCATGGTCAGGTGCCAGCCGCCCGGTTTCCAGGTGTCCTTTGTTTTGCCCGTCAACGGATCGACCACCAGGGCGTGGTTGTGGTGTGAGAAGATCACGCCTCCGGCCACTTCGACGATCTTGGGTCGCAAGGTCGGCTCGAATTTCACTTTCCAACGAATTCGGCCGTTCTTTTTGAGGTCCAGGGCACGGATTTCACCATTGGGGTCTTTGACAAACATCAGGGTGGGTCCCACGGCCACGACGCGGCCGCCGGCGAGCTTGTGCCGCCAGAGGATGCGCGCCTTGGAGCTGAGCATGGCGAGGGTGTCCGCGCGCTCGAGCCAGACCCGCCCGCCCATTTTCTTGATCATGGGGACCTTGGTGATACGGGCGTTTATGCGGTGCGGGATGCCGCCTATGGCCAACCCGGTGGCGGCGTTGTAGGCGCGGACCCAGATCTTGTCGGCGAAGAAGACTCGATCGTCATGGAGCTGCACGGCTTTCTCGGCGTAGGCAGGCGTGGCGGTGAACATGTTCCACCGCACCAACCAGCGCCGCTTGCCGGTGGCCAGATTGATGCCCCACACCTGGGCCGTGCCCTTCATGCGAATCCAGTCCACCACGGTGATGATCAACGTGTTTTTGACCACTCCGAGCACGCGATTCACCGAAGGCCGGTAGGGCGGCGACTTGATCTCATGCGAGAAGGTGACCCGCCCCTCGGCGCCCACGCCCACCACCTTGCGCCCCTCGGCGATGTAGAAGGTCGAGCCGTGAGCAAAGTGCTGGTTGCCGCGGATGTCCTCCAGGGTCTCCCGGCGCCAGGCCTCGTTGAGGGTCTTTATATCGTAGGCGACGACGGCGTTCTTGGTCACGCAGAACAGTTGCTTGGAGCCGTACTGGCAGCCCTGCCGCACGCCAGTGGGGATCTTGCCGGTCAGCTGGCCATTTTTTCCGTTGATCAGGTACATGTGATCGGCCCGGCCAGGCACGCGGTTGATGATCCGGATCTGATTGCCCTGCACGGACAGCGAGTTGTGGCTGCGGATGCGGCCGGGAAGCAGCTTCTTCCACCGGGGTTTGAGCGTGTTAGGATCCAGCCGGGAGACCTCGGTCTTGATGACGAGGGGCACGGCCCTGGAGCCCACGACGAGCATGTCCCCCTTGACCTGGGGCTTGGTAGCGATGAGTCCCTCTGGCTGCTCGAGCCGATGGCGGAAGATCACTTTTTTACCCGGGCTGGCGTCCAGGTTGACGCCCACCAGGAAATCGCCGGTCAGGGCGATAACCTCGCCTTCGGGCAACGCGAGCAGGGGCGCGGTGATGGGGGCGCCCAGGTCGGCCACGGGGCTCGCCTTACCGGTTTTGCGATCAATGAAGTAGATTTTCTGCCCCTTGGCGGTGATGAAACCCTCGCCGATTTTGGTCACCCCCAGCACGCCGGTGAGCTTGCAGGTCCAGGCATCTCGGCCATAGATGTCGAAGGCCTGGATCTTGTCCCCTTGCACCCAGGCGGCGATGTAGGTGACGTTGCGGGCGAGCTCGAAGCTCCAGGGCAGCTCCGGGTTGCGCAGCTTGAGCGGCACGGCCTTGGTCCAGCGCGTGGAGCCCCGGCGGGTGTCGATCCCGACGAGGGCAGTGGGCTTTACGAGGCCGCCGGCGGCGGGCTGATAGATCACACCTAGACCGCGGGTTTTGGTGCGCTCGAAGATGTGGACGCGACCCTCAACCCGGATGGTTTTGCCGCGATAAAAATAACTCAAAAACAACTACTCCGTTCGGGGACGGGGCCCCGGTTTTGGGGTCTGGGGGCAGGCCCCCAGAGGGGCGAGAGCCAGAACCAGAACCGGAACCAGAAAAACAACAATGGTGGCACCGCTCAGACGGGCGGTATTGGCGGAATGCATGGGACCTCCTGACGTTCCAAATCGCAGACGCCCGGAGTGTAGTCAACGCGCAACAGATAGGCAACCGCTACCTATTAGTCCAAAGGAATTGGCCTGGCTTGCGCGGAGGAGCTGACTGCGCCCTTGGCCGCATACGATGTGGCTTCCGAGGCAGATACCATGCGCCCGATTCCTTCTGGCAATGGGTAGGGCGGAGCGATACACTGCGACAGCGAGCAAAGGTATGGACTCGCGCCCCTTCGGTGCGCGGGGTTGGGATCCGTGACGAATGTGACCATGGATGGGCGCTCCACTGAGCGCAGCGACAACCCGCTGGGCTTTGCCCTGGATTTCCTGGGAGGCAAGGCCCACGTGACGCTGGGGCGGCGCCACCTGGGCGGACTGGTGCGGTTGGACCATCTTGCGCTGGAGGTCCCGGAGGTTTCTTTCCCCTTTGATGTCAGCGGCGGGGCGGGGCGGTTTCGACATCGACGGTGTCGGTTGCGGCGGTTCGAGGCGTCGATTGAGGCCGAGGCGTTCTCGAGCTGGTTCACGGCCCGGGATCCTCTGGTGACCTACGGGTTCCACCAGGTCTCGCTGCGCTGGTTGGACGGCAGCATCCGCATCGAAGGCGTCGCCCGCCTGGGCGACCGTAAGGTTCCCTTTACGGCGCAGGTGAGCGTGGTGGCCACGGACGACCTTCGGCTCCGGCTGGTGCTGGACCACTGGCGCCCCTACGGCTACCTGCCCATGCCCCCGCCGCTGCTCGGCGTCGGTCTGGTGGCCGCGGCCGGGGTGCGCGCCGCCCCGATGGAGCCGCCGCGCCCGCTGTGCACACTGGAGGGCGCCACGGCCGTGGAGGCAGACTTCCTGGGCCTGGTGCTCAGGCAGCTCCTGCCGGCCAACGGTTGGCGCTTGCCGGTCATTCGCGGCGTGGTGCTCGAGCGGCTGCTGGTCTCTCCGGACGGCCTGCAGGTGGTGTACGCTACCCCCGAGGACATCTCCACGGACGTGTCCGGACCGGTGCGACTCGCGAGCGTTCGCGCCCTGTCGCCCGGGACCACCGGCGAGGAAGGGACGGGAGACGAAGCATCCCAAGAGGCCGAGGGCCCGCTGCCCCTGGTGGCGACGCCCTCGGGTGGTCTGCCCAAGCTGCCGGACGGGCCGGATCCCACGCGGCGTTATTACGACGGGGAGAGAGTGCTGGCCTTGGGAGATGTGTCCGGGGCCCTGGCCTATTACGACAGCCAGCACCGCAAAGATCCTGAGGACGCCTTTGTCCTGCAGCGGTTACTGGAGTTGCTCTCCTGCTCCCCCCACACGATTCAGCAAGCCCGTCGGCTGGCCCGGCGCACCCTCGCACACGAGCCGGAGCACGAGCCCGCCCTCTTCGTGTTGGCTGGAACCGCGGAGGAGCTGGGCGAGGTGGAAGATGCCGCCTCCCGGTACGCCGCCCTGGCCAGCGTCGCGCAGCGGCGGGGAGATGTGCGCGAAGCAGTGCTCGCCACCCTGGCCTGCGGCCGTTTGCTTTCGGCCACCGACCCCGACCAGTCCATGACCTGGTTCGAGCGGGCCCTCGCCCTGGACCCCGAGCTTCCACAGGCGGTGCAGGCCCTCATCGGGTTGTATCGGGCCGCGGGCCGCATTCCCGAGCTGCTCCGGCTCCAACGCCGCTACCTGGCGCGGGCCACGGGGCGGCGTGAGCGCCTGCGGGGGCACCTTACCCTGGGCGAGCTCTACCTCAATCAGCTCAATGACCCCCTGCGGGCGCGGGCCGAGTACGAGCGGACCGTGCGGCTGGACGATTCCAGCTTGCCCGCCTGGAATGGATTGGCCGAAGCCCACCGCATGGCCGGGGCGTTTGACAAGGAACGCAAGGCGCTCGAGCGCGTGGTCTCTCTGTGTGAGGTCACCGGCAACAACGACGCCATGTCCTTGGCACGGCGCCGCATGGCGCAGGCCTGGGCGGATGCGGGGGACATCGGCCGGGCCCTCGAGGTCACCGCTGGGATACTAAAGACCGCGCCCGAGGATCCCGACGCGCTGGAGCAGCATGGAATGCTTTGCGCCCGGGCCGGGCAGTGGGAGCTGGCCGCCGAGACGCTGGAACGCTTGCTGACCCTGGACTCCCTGACCGCCCACAGTCGATCCCAGGTGTCGCTGGAGCTGGCGCGGGTCCGGCTCGAAGGGCTGACGGATCCCGCGGGCGCCCGGATCTTTGTGGACGCCTCGCTGGCGGCCGAGGAGACCGAGCAAGGGCTTGCCCTGGCCCTACGGCTGGCCGAGGACGATGAGCGCTTCGGGGAGATGGCCGAGCTTTTGGCACGCCGGGCTGCGTGCGTGGAGGACCCGGTCGAGCGAGCCGAGATGTTGATGCACCGTGCTCGGCTGCTCGTCGATCCCCTAGGCGAGGCCGCCGAGGCCATCGAGTGCCTGGAGCCCATAGTGGAGTTGGACCTGCCTGTCGCTCAGGAGGCGCTGCAGCTGGTGGCGCGGATTCACCAGGAGGCCGGGCGATCCGAACCACTGCTTCGCACCCTGCACAGGCTATCGGGTCACGTCTTCGCCGGCGGCGCATTGGAGGAGCCGCAGGTGGTGTGGATGCTGACCCTGGGAGATCTGCTCTCCGAGGCGGACGGCCAGCGGGACGAGGCCAAACGACAGCTCCGGCGACTGCACGCCGCGGTGCCCAACGATCCCCGGCCCCTCATGGCCCTGACGGACCTGCTGACCAGCCCCGATGAGCAGGCGGCACGGGAAAGCTTGCTCGAACGCCTGGCCACCGTAACCGAAGGCAAGGGCGACGCGCATCGTCAGGCCGCGGCCCTCAAGGAGCTCGGCTCTCTGCGTCGGGAGCAGGATCGGCTGGAGGACGCGTACGTGGTATTGCAGGCGGCGGTGCGATTGGCGCCCCAGGATCCCGAAGCGCTGCTGCTGCTCGGCGACGTGGCCTTTTCCCTCGAGCACTGGGACGAGGCCGAGACCGTGTTCGGCCAGCTTTGGCAGGGGGATTACGCCAACCCGGGTCGACCGGGGGAGGTGGCGTTGCGGCTGGGGCAACTGGCCGCGCGACGCGATGATCCCGAGGCATCCATCGCGCTTCTGCAGCAGGCCCTCGAGGCCGGCCCCACGGGCCTGATGGCCGTGGAGTGTCACGACGCCCTGCAGGACCATCTGGCCAACGCGGGTCGCTGGGCCGAGGCGAGTGAAGCCCTGGAGGCCGCGGCCGTGGACGAGGCCGCGGAGCTGGAGGCGTCCAGTCGCGTGGACCGGCTCTTTGCGGCGGCCGAGATTCGGCGTCGACGACTCGGGGATTCGGAGCGCGCGGGGGGGCTCTACGAGCGCGTCCTTCGCCGGCGGCCAGATCATCTGGGCGCGCTCAATGGGCTCACGGTCATCGCGGCGAGCGCGGAGGACTGGGAAGAGGTCACGCGCCTGCTGGAGCGCAAGATCGATCTGTTGGGCACGGCGGAGGACACCGTCACGCTGCTCGACGAGCTCGCCATGCTCTACGCCGAGCGGCTGGATCGGCCCCAGGCCGCGCGTGCGACGTACGCCCGGTTGCTCGAGCTGGATCCGGATCACCGAGAGGGACTGCGCTTCGTGGGGGGGGACGCGTTGCAGTGCGGCGATCACCCGACGGCCCGGCAATCCTTCACGCGGCTGCTGGAGCTCGGCCCCACCGACGGCGTATCTCCCGAGCGGGAGCGGACCGAGCTTCTCTACATCCATCGCGCCCTGGCTCAGATCGCCCTGTCGGACTCCGAAATTGGAGCGGTGGAGTCCCACCTGGCGGCGGTGCTGGAGCTCGAGCCGGCGGACGGGGAGTCCCTGGAGCTGCTCGACGAGCTGTACTCGGGGGAACGACAGTGGGATAAGCTGGCCGAGGTGGTGCGTCGTCGCGCCGAGCGTGAGCCCGCCGCGGCCGCCGCCGCGAAGCAACTCCTCCGGCTGTCTGTGATTCTCGAGGAGCGGTTGAATCTGCCCCGGGAATCGGCTGCGGTTTGCCGCGAGATCCTGCGGCGCACGCCGGACGATGCCTCGACGCTGACCCGGCTGGCGGGGCAGCTTCGGCGCCTCCGGGAGGACCCCGTGGAGCGGCGGCGCACCCTGGAGCGTCTGCTTGTTTTGAGTGAGGAGGGTACGGAACAACCGCTGCCCCCACGGGGTGAATTGCTCTTCGAGCTGGGGGGGCTGCTCCGAGAGGATCTGGGCGAGCGGGCCGCAGGGGCGGAGCTGCTTGAGAGGGCGTACGCCGAGGGTTGTCAGGAGGTGTCGCTCTTGCGCTCTCTGGTGGAGCTTGCCCGGGAGGCGGATGGCGCGCCCCGGTTGGAGGTCGCGCTGGGGCGGCTCGCGAAGCACACCGACGACGATGGGGAGCGGGTGGCGTCCATTTGCGAAATGGCCGCCTTGCGCCTCGACGTTCTGGGGGATCCCGAGGCGGCTTTGCAGGCTCTCGAGGGGTTGGCTGAACCCGAGCGCAGCGACGAGTTCTTTGGGCTCGCGGCGCGGGTGCACGCGGCGCGAAAGGACTGGAACGCGGCCTACCGGGCCCACGCCGAGCTCGTCGGTCGCGCCGAAGCGCGGGGGGACGAGGCGGTCACCCTGGAGGGGCTGGAGGCCATGCTCAGTCTGGCCGCGGAACGGTTGCATGACGCCGATGAGCTGGCGCAAACCGCTGACCGGATCCTCGCCTTGCGCCCGGCCCACATCGAGGCTCTGGAGAGGCTGGCCGATGTGGCCCGGACCCGGCGGCAGGCCTACGAGTTGCTCGCGGTATTCGACCGGCGCATCGTCGCTGCCGAGGAGCGGGGCGACGAAGGGATCTCGGACCTGCGGGCTCAAGCGGCCCGGTTGTGCCTGTTGGTGCCGAATCATACCGAGGAAGCGCTGGCCCACTGCGAGGCGGCCCTGGAGCGGGATCCCCTGCATGAGCGGGCGCGCTTTCGGCTGGCGCAGGCGTGGGCGATCCGAAAGGACTTCGAGCGTTGCGTTCAACAGCTCGAAGAGCTGGGGCGGCGGTTGAAGTCCGAGGGGCACCTTGAGCCGGAGCGCCGAACCTTCCTGGCCGGGCTGTATCGGGAGCTCGCTGATTTGTGGCTGGGACCGCTGGAGGATCCGGCGCGGGCCCGCAAAGCCTGGCGCGCCGCGGCGGCATTCATGGAGGGAGACGCGCTGATCCGGGTGCTGCACGGCTGGGCCCAGCAGTCGCTATCGGAAAAGGAGTGGGGAGAAGCGGCCGAGGTCATGGAGTGGTTGCGGGATCTGCGCTCGGAGCCCCGTGACGCCCTGGCTCTGGCCGATGCGTACGAGCACCTGGGGCGGTTGGACGACGCCCTGCGAGTGCTCCGGGATGCGCCGCCGGTGTCCGATGATCCCGGCCAGCTCTCGGGGGAGTTGGCCAGAACCTTGCGTACGCGGGAACGCCAGCTGCTCAGTGACGCGGGGCGATACGGGGAGCTGGCCCGAGCCCTGGAGGAGGACGCGCGCCGGGCGGATTTGCCTGCGCGTCGCCAGGCGCTGTTGCTCGAGGCTGCCGAGCACTATCTGAATCGCGCCGGCGAGCCGGAGAAGGCAGAGGGTTGCTTGCTGCTCGTGCTTGAGGAGCAGCCCACCTCGGCCGAAGCCATCGGCCGTCTCATGGCGGGAGGCCGCAGCGTTCGCAATCGCACGCGCATGCTTGAGGGGCTGCGCCGGGCCGGCGAGGAGCTGTCAGCGCAACTGGCCGACGCCGGGGCGCCGTCCGTCGAAGTGACGTCGTTGCTGTCAGACATTGCGACTTTCTGGACCGACGCAGAGGGGGTTGATCATCCGGACCTGGCCTACACCTGGCTCGAGAGCGTCGTGGCCCATGCGCCCGCGCGTCTGGACGACCTGGTGCGTCTCGCCACGCACAAGGAGAATACCGGGCAGTTTGAGTCCCTGGCGGAGCTGCTGGAACAGGCGTGCGCGACGGAGGTCTTGCCCGCGGAGGATTTATTTCGGCTGGGCCTGTGGCGGGCCCGGGTCCTGGCCGAGCGACTGACTCAGCCGGAAGCCGCGCTGGCGGTGCTGGATCGGTTGCCAGAATCCGTGGGATCGGGGACGCGCGACTCGCTGGAGCTCAAGGCGCGCCTGCTCGAGGATTTGGGCCGGCTCGAGGAGGCGGAGGCCGCCTTGGAACTGCTCGCCGGCGAGGCCGAGGACTCGGAACCGATCCTTCGACGGGCGGTTGATTTGGCTGGTCGACGGGGGGACGACTCCGCGCGCATTGCGCACCTCTGGCAGCTGGTGGAGGCCGGTGGAGATCCACCGTCTGAGATCGGATCCCACGTGGCCCTGCTGCAGGAGCTGGCTCAGGCGTGCGAGCAGGTGCGCGACCCCGACGGGCAGCTACACGCTCTGGAGCGGTTGGTGGACATCGCCCCCGACTCGCGCGCCCGGGCGGAGTGGCTCGCGGCGCTGGGAGCTGCGCTGGCGGCCCAGGGTTCCTGGTCTGACGCGCAAGAGCGGCTGCGCCAGGCGGCGGACCTGGCCCCGGGTGAGGTGGAGATGCATCTGCGCCTGGCCGAGGCCGCCTCCCAGACGCGGGACCTGCAAACGGCCCGGCTTGCCCTCGCCACAGCCCACGATCTGTTGCCCGAGGACCATCGGGAGGAACGCTCCGCCATTTCTCTGCGCCGTAGCTCACTGGAGCGGGACCTGGTGGGGGATCAGGCCCTCGCCCGTCGGTACGCCCGGC
>Ga0180009_10000994_pt1 | contig 35663 bp, 3 predicted proteins | sample OS_PC_MetaG_FD_123537 | JGI IMG/M metagenome (GOLD analysis project Ga0180009, IMG submission 123537) | Groundwater microbial communities from the Aspo Hard Rock Laboratory (HRL) deep subsurface site, Sweden - OS_PC_MetaG | ecosystem: Environmental > Aquatic > Deep subsurface > Groundwater... | reverse complement strand
TACACCCTTCAGGAGGGTCGGGAGGCCCTGGATGAACGAATGGCCGCGGTTGTCGTTAACAGGGAAGAACTTAAAGAAAAACTGATCGGGTTCATTCAGGGGGAATCAGAAATTAAAGATTTCTTCCGCGGCAATGCCATAGATGGCGGCAAATCTTCTCATCATAAAGAAGCGGCAATGGAAAAAGACCTGATACGCCTGGCACAGGCCTGGGTATCGGGAGCCCGGGTGGATTGGTCTCTGCTCCATGGGGATGCCCGCCCCAACCGTATCCCGCTCCCCACCTATCCTTTTGCAAAGGACCGATGCTGGTTTCCGGTATTGGATGAGACCGGCGTACATGACGCCCCTCAACCGCCCCCTGCTGAAAAAACGGAACCGCTTTCGCAACCGGGCGCCGAGTTTGAAAATATCTATTTCAGAACCGCATGGGTTGAAAAGAAGATAACCGGATCGACGCAACCGCTGCGAAAACCGATGGTATTGTTCGATACGGCGGAAATCAGACGGGATTTGCTGGCAAAGCGGATAAATACCGATGTCGTTCTGGTTAAGCCGGGTCTTTCGTATCGAAGGCAGAACGAACACACCTTTACCGTCGATCCCAATTGCCCCGATGACTACAAGAACCTCATCAAAGCGCTCAGCCGGTTCGATCCGGCCCCCCGGCATTTTATCCATCTGTGGTCTCAGGGGCCATTTTCCGAAACCGTAAAGGATCTCCACCGTCAGATCGAAAGAGGGCTGTTTTCGGTTTTTCATCTGTGCCGGGCGATGATGGATGAGAAGATAGCAGACCCGGCCAATATCCTTTACCTGTTTAAAGCCGGCGAAGATGCCATAGAACCTCAGCATGCCGCCATGGGCGGTTTCTTAAAGACCCTGAATCAGGAGAATCCACGGATCAGATGCAAAACCGTTGCGCTGCCCAAACTCTCCATGCTGACCGATATCGTTCCCCTGGAGTTTCAGGACACATCGGACATGGAGATACGATACCGGAAAGATTTGAGGGAGACGCGACGCATCGTTGAAATGAGCCCGGATTTGGGTTTTGATCCGGATGCCGAATCCGGATGCCGTTTAAGACAAGACGGCATATATCTGATTACCGGCGGAACCGGGGGGGTGGGATTCATTTTCGCCGAGCAGATCGCCCGACAAGTAAAGGCCTCGCTGATATTGTGCGGACGATCGGCCCTGGACGAACAAAGAGAGCAAAAACTGGAAACCCTGCGCACCCTCGGGGCGGATGCGCTCTACGTCCCTTCGGACATCACGAACCGGGCGGACGTTCAGCAACTGATGGATCGGATCAGGTCACGGTTCGGTCGGATCGACGGCATTATCCATGCAGCCGGTATCCTCCGTGATTCCTATATCCTGAAAAAGCAGCCGGAAGAGATCACATCAGTATTGGCACCTAAGGTTTACGGCACGATTCACCTGGACGAGGCCACCCAAAACGAATCCATCGATTTTTTTGTACTTTTCTCTTCGATAACCGGTATGTTGGGAAACCCGGGCCAGTCGGACTACGCCTATGCCAACAGCTTCATGGACGGGTTTGCCGCTTGGAGGGAAAAGCAAAGGGTGGAAGGGAGGCGTTTCGGAAAGACCCTGTCCATCGGCTGGCCCCTCTGGTCGGAGGGGGGAATGTCCCTATCCCAAGAAGCCCTGGATGTCATGAGCGTGAAAACCGGCATGACGGCGATTCCGACCGACCACGGCATCAAAGCCTGGCGGCGGCTGCTCTCTCACCCCGGGATATCTCACGGGGCCGTGGTTCATGGGTATAAAGACCGGGTTCGGTCATTTTTCTATCAACAGGACATGAAAACCGTCGACCGATCGGATCGATCGATGGCCGTCGATTCCAAGATCCTGTTTGATAAAACCGAATCCTTTTTAAAGGAGCTACTGGCAGGGATTCTGAAAATATCTTTCGATAAGATCGATACCCGCATCAATCTCGAACGATACGGCATCGATTCGCTTTCGGTTAACCGGTTCAATCTGAAGATGGAAGATCTGCTGGGACCGCTTCCCAAGACCCTGTTGTTTGAAAACCAGACACTCAAAGCCCTGACCCAATACCTGGTGGACCATTATCAATTCGAGCTCGCCACCGCCTTCGGCCTGCACCCGAGCGAATCGGTGACGTTTAAACAACCCTCGGTAAAACTTCGAAAAGAATCTCATCAAAAACGGCAAGCCCATCGGTCTCCCCCTGCACGGGCCGATATCGCCGTCATCGGTATCAGCGGCCGGTATCCCATGGCCGACGGTATCGACCGGTTCTGGGAGAACCTCAAACAAGGAAAAGACTGTATCACGGAAATCCCGCCAAGCCGCTGGGACAATCGAAAATGGTATCACCCGGACCCGGTAAAGAGCGAAGAAGGGAAGATATACTGCAAATGGGGCGGATTCATCGAAGATGCAGACAAGTTCGACCCCCTGTTCTTTCATATTTCACCGAGGGAGGCTGAAATACTCGATCCCCAGGAAAGACTCTTTCTGGAGATTGCCTGGACCGCTCTGGAAGATGCCGGATACCGCCGAAAGGATATCCAAGGGATGCGGGTGGGGGTTTATGTGGGGGTGACTTCCAATACTTACCTGCTGTGGGGACCGGATGCGAAACGAAGCGGAAATAACAGCATACCCCAGTCTCTGCCCTGGTCCATCGCCAATCGGGTGTCCTATGTTTTCAATTTCAGGGGGCCGAGTCTGCCGGTGGATACGGCCTGCTCCGCTTCTCTCTACGCCGTTCATCTGGCCTGCGAGAGCCTGCTCAAAGGCGAAACGAACATGGCGCTTGCCGGCGGCGTGAACCTCTATCTGCATCCTTCAAAATACGTGCAAATGTGTCAAAGCGGCATGCTCTCGCCCACGGGACGGTGCAAAAGCTTCGGTGCCGGAGGCGACGGGTTCGTTCCGGGAGAAGGGGTGGGCGCCGTATTGTTAAAGCCGCTCTCAGAAGCCGAGGCGGATGGTGATCACATCTATGGGGTGATTAAAGCCAGTGCCGTCAATCACGGCGGCAGAACCACGGGTTATACGGTTCCGAACCCGAACGCCCAGGCGGAATTGATATCCATGGCACTTGAGAACTCAGGGCTGGATCCAAAGACCATCACCTATATCGAGGCCCACGGCACCGGCACGGAACTGGGGGACCCGGTGGAGATCAGAGGGCTCGCCCAGGCTTTCGGCGGCCATGCTCAAGCCGAACCGTATTGCGCCATCGGTTCCAGCAAATCGAATATCGGTCACCTTGAATCGGCCTCCGGTATTGCCGGTTTGACAAAAGTACTGCTCCAGATGAAGTATCGACATCTGGTCCCCTCGCTTCATGCCGAAACCCTTAACCCGAATATCGATCTTGAAAATTCAGCCTTCTATGTTCAGCGCTCCTATTCCGAATGGAAACAACCGGCTCTTGAACTGAACGGGCAATTGACGACCGCGCCGCGTCGCGCCGGAATCAGTTCATTCGGCGCCGGCGGCGCCAACGCTCACCTAATTGTGGAAGAATATCAAGAAAAAGAGTTCAGGGTTCAGGGTCCAGGGTTCAGGGTTGAACCGCAACTCATTGTACTTTCCGCCAAAAATGAAGACCGGCTGAAAGCCTATGCGGCCAAGATGGTCGAATTCATCGAGCAACAACAATCGAAAATCGAAAATCGAAAATCGAAAATCGAGGATATTGCCTACACCCTTATGATGGGCCGGGACGCCATGGCGGCGCGGCTGGCCGTTGTGGTTGCAGACACAGACGAATTGGTGGACAAGCTTCAGCAGTTCGCAGACGGAAAGAAAGCGATCCCCGGCCTCTATTACGGCCTGTCAACGACTTCTCAAAAGACGGCAGAAATGCTTCTGGACGGACGGGAGGGGGAGGCGTTCGTCAAGATCGTCATGGAGGAGCAAAAACTCGGCAAGCTGGCGCAATTGTGGGTGTCCGGTGTGGATATCGATTGGACCGGTTTGAATCGAGACCGAAACGGGAAGCGAATCTCTCTTCCCACATACCCGTTCCTTCGGGAACGGTATTGGATCGCCATTCAACCGGTCGATTCGGCAGAAGAGATTCCTTCGTTCGAGGAAACAGACAGACCCTTAGAATCGGCCTGCCTTTTTTATGAACCGGTTTGGATCGAAGCGCCTTTAACGGCCGCCGGCCATTCTTTTTCCCACAAGGGGGGTGTTCTGTTGTTGGATCGGGACAACCGCCGGGTGGAACCGTTCCGAAAGAAACTGAATGCGGATATCGTTCTGGTCACTCCGGGAAACCGGTTCGGTGTCACCGATGACGGCGATTATACGATCCGTCCGGACCAGGTCGATGATTACCGGCAGTTGTTCAAAACGCTAACCGAGGAGAATCGATTGCCCGGCTCGGTGGCGCACTTCTGGTCACAGGAAGCCTTTTTATCCGATGAACGATCCCTCGATGCCATGATTACAGCAGGATTTCGGTCTGTCTTTTATCTTTCCCAAATGCTGATGACCCATCGAACCCCATGGACCACCCAATTGCTCTACCTTTATCCGGACCTCCCTAACAGTCCGCAACCCCAATACGGAGCGGTCAGCGGTTTTGCAAAGACCCTGAGGCTCGAAAATCCGGACCTCTGCTGCAAAACCATTGCCGTGAGCGATGTTAACGATGCCACCGACGCCGCCCTTTTTGAGCTCGATACAACCGATAGTTTGGATATCCGCTATGAAGGTCCTTGCCGCCAGGTTCGGCGACTGCAAGAGATAACCTGGTCTCCGGATTCCGCCATCGGGCAAACCCCGTGGGTTCGGGATGACGGGGTCTATCTGATTACCGGCGGCGCCGGGGGACTCGGTTTACATGTGGCACGGCAAATTGCCGAAACCACAAAGGCCGCCGTCATCCTCACGGGCCGATCAGACTTGTCCCCCTTAAAGCAGAAAGAGATCGACCGCCTGAATGCCGGAGACGCCGAGATTGTTTACCTTCGGTCCGACGTGTCGAAACGGGAAGCGGTTGATAAGCTCATCCCGAGGATCACCGCCGCATACGGCGGATTGAACGGTATTTTTCACTGCGCCGGCATCATTAGAGACTCTTTTATCCTTCGGAAGACAACCGAAGAGATGGAAGCGGTCTTGTCCGCCAAAGTGAAGGGGACGGTCTTTCTCGATGAGTCGACCCAAAAAGAACCGCTCGACTTTTTTATCACGTTTTCAGCGGCAGCCGGTCTGTTGGGAAATATCGGGCAAAGCGATTATGCATATGCCAACCGATTCATGGATGATTTTGCCCGGCTGCGGGAGATTCGACGGCGTTCCGGAGCGCGAAACGGCAGGACCCTGTCTGTGGCATGGCCGTTTTGGGAGGCGGGGGGCATGCAGATGCCGGCAGATAATCTGCAGACCATGTTGAAACAGACCGGGCTGATACCGCTTCCGATTTCAGACGGACTCGCCGCATTAAAGACCGCTGTGCAAATGACGTCTTGTTGCCAATGCCTGGTGGCATACGGGGTGAAAGACAAAATCAGGACATACATGGATGATGCGTTTACGCCGGATACCGGAGCGGCGCAGGAACAGACGGACGTGGATACCGACCTGCTGATGGATCATACGGAAGGGTTTCTGCTAAAGGCGATGGCGGCGCTTTTGAAGCTGACGCCTCAAAAAATCGATGTGCTCGCCGGTCTGGAAGAATACGGTTTGGACTCCATCCTCATCAACCGGTTCAACGTTAAAATGGAGGAACTGCTGGGACCGCTTCCAAAGACCTTGTTGTTTGAGCATTCGAATCTTCACGAACTGGCCGGTTATCTGACCCACCGGTATCGGGATCGATTGATTGATCTTTTCAGACACCAAATGGCCGGGCCCAAGATCCGAATAGGACAAAATGTACCGGAAGTCGCCCCGACTCCAGAGCCCCAAGGATCGCGCGGCAAGACGGCGGCGTCTTCAGAATTTAAAGATAGGGAGAAACGGCAGGCCGGTTCGGATTCGGATGTCGCCATCATCGGAATCAGCGGACGGTATCCGATGGCAACCGATCTGGAATCCTTCTGGCAGAACCTGATTCGGGGAAGAGACTGCATCACCGAAATTCCCCGAGACCGGTGGGACCATCGCCAGTTTTTCGATCCGGACCCGGCCAAGAGCAGCGAGGGTAAAATCTACTGTAAATGGGGCGGGTTTATCGCGGATGCCGACCGGTTCGATCCCCTGTTTTTCAATATTCCCCCGGGGGATGCGGAGCTGATCGATCCCCAGGAAAGACTCTTTCTGGAAACCGCCTGGTCCGTCATGGAGGATGCCGGTTATACACGATCGCGATTGAGCGACAGCAGCGTCGGTGTCTTTGTCGGGGTGACGACAAACACCTATCAGTTGTGGGGACCCGACATGTGGCGATCCGGAAACAACGGGATCCCCACCTCCTATCCCTGGTCCATTGCCAACCGGGTATCCTATTGTTTCAATTTTAACGGACCGAGCATGCCGGTGGACACGGCCTGCTCCGCGTCTCTTTCCGCCATTCACCTGGCGTGTGAGAGCATCAGAAAAGGGGAGTCCCATATGGTCCTTGCGGGCGGCGTCAACCTCTACCTGCATCCGGTCAAATTCATTCAGCTCTGTCAGATGGGGATGCTGTCTCCGACCGGGCGGTGTCGAACCTTCGGAGAAGGGGCCGACGGGTTTGTGCCGGGTGAAGGGGTCGGTGCGGTTCTGCTCAAACCGCTCCACCGGGCGGTGGCAGACGGCGACAGGATCTATGCCGTGATCAAAGGGAGCGGGGTCAATCACGGCGGAAAGACCAACGGGTATACGGTTCCCAATCCGAATGCACAGGCGGCCCTGATATCAAAGGTGATGGAAAAGACCGGCATCGACCCGGGCACCATCTCATACTTAGAGGCCCATGGAACCGGCACCGCTTTAGGGGATCCGGTGGAAATCAGAGGATTGACCAAGGCATTTCGGCCGTATACCACCGGCCGCCAATACTGCGCCATCGGATCGGTTAAAACCAATATCGGTCACCTGGAAGCTGCGGCCGGCATCGCCGGGATAACCAAAATCGCCCTTCAGATGAAACATAAAAAACTGGCCCCGTCCCTTCACTGTGAGGCCCTAAATCCGAAGATCGATTTCAGCGAGTCCCCGTTCTACGTTCAAACGGAGGCGGCAGACTGGAAAACACAACAGTATCCCCGTCGGGCCGCCATCAGTTCTTTCGGCGCCGGCGGCGCCAATGCGCACGTGATTGTTGAAGAATATCAAGAAAAAGAGTTCAGGGTTCACCCGCCTGCCTCGCCTGAGCGAGAGCAATGGCGGGCAGGGGGTTCAGGGTTCAGGGTTGAACCGCAACTTATCGTATTGTCTGCCAAAAATGAGGAACGCCTCAAAGAATATGCTGAAAGAATAGTAAAGTTTTTAGACTCAACTCTGAACTCAGAACCTTCAACTCCGAACCTGCCTGATATCGCATACACCCTTCAAACCGGCCGGGAAGCCATGCGTGAAAGGCTGGCGGTATGTGTGTCGAGCATCGACGAGCTGAAGGAAAAACTGGCCGCTGTTGCGGCCGGTGAATCCGATACAGAGGGCCTCTACCGCGGAAACGCCAAAAACGGCAAAGCGCAGGCGGGCGCCCTGTTTCAAGGAAAAGCGGGTAAGACGGTCATCGATACGATCATTGCGGAAAAGAATTTTGAAAAGGCGGCCCAATTATGGATAAGCGGTATCCCGATCGAATGGGACCTGTTTTACGCCGAAAACAAACCGCAAAGAATATCCCTGCCCACATACCCCTTTGTAAAGAAACGATACTGGTTGCCGGAGACCACCACTGCATTGGGCGAAAGCGCCCGAAATACCGGGATTGATGGAAAGCTTCATCCCCTGCTGGATGTCAATGCGTCCACGTTGAAAGAACAAAAATTTAAAACCGGGCTGAACGGAAACGAGTTTTTCCTCAGCGATCATGTGGTCAACGGCGAAAAGACGCTTCCCGGTGTCGTTTATCTGGAGATGGCAAGGGCTGCGGGAGAGATGTCCGAAGAACGGGAGGTGTCGGCCATACGGAACATGGTTTGGACCCGACCGGTTCACGTTTCGAAAGACCCGGTGGACCTCTTTGTTCAGATCTATCCCGGATCCGGAACGTGTGAATTCGAAGTCTATACCGCTGATGATCGTCAAGAGCGACAAGTGCACGCCCAGGGAAGACTCTCTTTTGTCGATTCGTTTTCGATCAAAAAGCCCGAGGAAACCGTCGATTTGGAAGCCATACGGGCGCGTTGCCCGGAAATACGAGACGGGGCGGCCTGCTATCGATTATTCGAGGAGTCCGGGCTTCGTTACGGCCCCGCCTTCCGATCGATACGGAAATTGTTTGTCGGAAAAACCGAGGTCCTCTCGCTTCTCGTTTTGCCTGAAACCGTGGCCCGAGACGCGAACCGGTTCGTACTGAACCCCGCCTTGATGGACGGGGCCTTTCAGACGGTCAGCGGTTTGGTGGCGCAGACCTCCGGCCACATTCCCCATCTGCCGTTTGCCCTGGAAGCGGTTACCCTATTCAGGCCCCTGGACCGTCGATGTTACGCCCATGTAGTTCGGGCCGATTCATCCAAAGATTCGACGGTTGAAAAATTTGATGTTCGGATCCTGAATGAGGCCGGTGAGGATCTCGTTTTCATGAGAAATTTCACCATTCGGACAGGAGGGAAAACCGGTCCCTCGGTCTCATCGGGTCATCAAAAAGAAGACAAAGACATGGCGAAGACCGGTTCCGGCCGGGCTCGGGACGTTCTTGCATTTTTAAGGGACGATTTGGTGGCCATGGTCTCCGAGATTTTGAAAACGGAAAAGGATCAGATCGATCTCAACGACGACATCAGTGAATACGGATTCGATTCCATCCGGTTTACGGGCCTGGCCAACATCATCAATGAGACCTATGGATTGGAGATCATGCCGACGGCATTTTTCGAACACCCGTCCCTTTCGGATTTTTCTTCCTATTTGAGCGACACTTACCCCGAGCCCCTGGTCAAACACTACGGCCATCGGCTGCCGTCCATATCAGCCTCTCAACCGGCCCAAAAGAAAGCAGTACATCCGACCGGCAGGACAACCCGAAAACGCTTTTCGACTCGGGGAAATCTGAGCGGTTTAAGCCAATCGAAAGAGAGGGAGCCGATCGCCATCATCGGAATGAGCGGTGTCATGCCGCAGTCTGAAGACCCGGCGTCTTTCTGGAACCATTTGAAAGCCGGAGACGATCTGATCTCGGAAGTGCCGGCGGATCGCTGGGATTGGAAGCCATGCTACGGGGATCCGGCAAAACAGGCCAATAAAACACGATCCAAATGGGGTGGATTCATTCCGGATGTGGACAAGTTCGACTGCCGGTTTTTCGGAATATCTCCCCGGGAAGCGGATCTGATGGATCCCCAGCAGAGAATTTTCCTTCAAACCGTTTGGAAGACCGTTGAAGATGCGGGCTATAAGATGTCGGAGCTTTCCGGCAGTCAAACCGGTCTGTTTGTGGGGGTGGCCATGAACGACTATGCGGAGCTGATCGGTAAACACCTGACCGTCATGGATGCCTATGTTTCCACCGGAATGGCCCGTTCGGTTCTGGCGAACCGTATCTCTTATCTCTTTAATTTTCACGGGCCCAGCGAACCCATCGATACGGCCTGTTCCAGTTCGCTGATCGCCATCCATCGGGCTGTGGAAGCCATTCAGAGCGGGAGTTGCGACATGGCCCTGGCCGGCGGGGTCAACGTCATGCTGACCCCGACGGTGACCATCTCCTTTGATAAGGCCGGGATGTTGAGTCCGGACGGTCGGTGCAAAACCTTCGATCGGCGGGCCGACGGATATGTTCGGGGAGAAGGGGTGGGAGCGTTACTCCTTAAACCGTTAACCCGGGCGCGTGAAGACGGGGATCATATATATGCGGTGATCAGGGCTACGGCCGAAAATCACGGCGGCCACGCCACTTCCCTGACCGCTCCGAACCCAAAGGCCCAGGCCCAGCTGTTGATATCGGCATACGAAAAGGCGGGCATCCCCCCGGATACGGTGGGGTATATCGAAACACACGGTACCGGCACGAGCCTTGGCGACCCCATAGAGATCAACGGATTGAAAGAGGCCTTTGAAACCTTGTTGCACCGCAAAAACCTGCCGCTGCCGCAAACCCCATACTGCGGACTGGGTGCTGTGAAAACCAATATCGGTCATCTTGAAACCGCTGCCGGGATCGCCGGTGTTTTTAAGGTGCTCCTCGCTATGAAACACCGGTTGCTGCCGGCCAATCTTCATTTCGAAACCCTGAATCCGTACATCCAGCTGGAGCAGAGCCCGTTTTTTATCGTTTCGGAAGCCAGGGAGTGGAAAGCGTTGAAAAATGACGCCGGTGAGATCTTGCCGCTGAAAGCCGGCATCTCTTCCTTCGGATACGGGGGGGCGAATGCGCATGTGGTGGTTGAGGAGTATCAACAACCAGTATCCAGTATCCAGTATCCAGTATCCAGTAACCAACCGCAGCTCATCGTGCTGTCGGCGAAGAATGAGGAACGGCTCAGGGAGTATGCGGCTTCCTTTGCAAAGTTCTTAGAACTCGAAACTCGAAACTCGAAACTCGAAAATATTGCTTATACCCTTCAAGTGGGCCGGGAGGCCATGACGGAACGGTTGGCCATGGTCGTCTCCAACGCGGATGACCTGAGGCTGGTGCTTCGCCGATTTATACAAAATCCGGGCGCAACCGACGGCCTGTATCGCGGAAACGTCAAGGCGGATAAGGATCGGGCCGAACTGCTGGTGGATGGTGTGGAAGGAGAAGAATTCCTCAGGCGTATCATCGAGCAGCGGAATTACAGCAAACTCGCCAAGCTTTGGGTGTCCGGCATCGAGTTTAACTGGAAGCAGCTTCATGGGGATCAGATACCGGGGAGAGTGTCGATACCGACCTATCCGTTTGCAAAAGAGCGGCACTGGATTACCGATATGAAGCCGACGGCGGGCGGAGAACCGGATGCTACGGAGGTTGCCGTAAAACTTCATCCGTTTTTGGGTAGAAACGCTTCAACCTTTAAAGAACAGAAATTTACCACTCGTCTTGCGGGAGATGAGTTTTTCATCGCCGATCATGTCATCGATGGGCATCATCTGCTGCCGGGTGTCGCATATCTCGAGATGGCGCGGGCGGCGGGCGAAATCGCAGAGGAGCGGGCGGTGCGTCGACTCAGCCGGATCGTATGGCCGAAACCGTTGAGGGTTTTAAAAACCGGCTGCGACCTTCATATCGCCCTCTATCCGGACGGGGACCAGGCCGCCTTCGAGGTGACGACCGTCGATTCGGACGGAAACCGGAGTGTCCATGCGCAGGGAAGCCTGAGCTGTCAGGCAATCGACGCGGCCCGGTTGGAAGCCATCGACATGGATGCGGTACGGTCCCGTTGCCGCGAGAAATGGGACGGCGATCGGTGTTATGAGATGTTTCGATCTTTCGGGTTCGACTATGGAGCGGGATTCCGGACCATCCGATCGCTTCATGGAAACGGGAGCGAGGCGTTATCCCACCTGACGTTGCCCGATACGCTTAAAATCGGGTTCGATGCTTTTGTGCTCCACCCGTCACTTTTGGACGGTGCGTTGCAGACGGTGATGGGTGTGTTGAACCACAGCGATCGGGACCGGGCGCCCCTTGCCCACCTCCCCTTCGTTTTGGACGAACTGACGTGGCATAAACCCTTAAACGACACCTGTTATGTCTATGTCAGTCGCAAGGCCGGTTCCGATGATGCCGGGATGATGCGATTCGACATCCTGATACTAGATGAAGCCGGACAGGTTGTCGTCAAGATAGACAACTATACAGTGAAAGCGGTTCAACCGATTGTATTTGAATCCGGGCCGGCCGAGTCTTCGGATCAGGAGCTGTTGGCCCTGTTTCACGGCGTGGCGGACGGGACCGTCGGTGTGGATGATGCGAAACATATCATCGGCAGGGACGGCAAATGGACCGTGCGATGATAAGAAATAATGAGGCCGCAGAATGGAACGGACTGTGATAAGCCAAGACCAACTTCTTGAAATGATCAGAGACGGTCGGGTCTCCCCGGAGGCGGGCATTCGACTGCTCAAGACGCTTCAGATCACCGGGAAAGCGGATATCGACGCACCCGGTCCCATCTATTGCCGAAACGTGTGGAAGCGGAAGGATGCGGACATACCGCCGGCCCATGGAGATTCATCCGGACACGGTCTCCTCTTTGACGACACCGAGTCTCTGTTTGAGGAACTGACGGATCGATACCGGGGACCGTCTTCAGGCGGGGGCCGGCTTATCCTGGTGAAACCGGGTGAAACCTTCAAACAGATAGATGACCGGACCTATATCATTCATCCCGATGCGCCGGACGATTATCGGAAACTGCTGGCGGCCTTGAAAGATCGGGATATCATTGTCTCCTGCATCCTGCATTTGTGGTCCAAGGCGGCCTATACCGCCGATCCGACCCTGCTCACCGCCGCCTTGGAAAAGGGATTTTACTCTCTTTTTCATCTCAGCAAAAGCCTGGCGGCCACAAAACCGAAAGACCCCATACAGTTGGTTTACGTCTATTCGAATCCACCTGAAACCTGTCAACCGCAATACGCGGCACTATCCGGTTTTGCCAAAACGATTATACTTGAAACCTCAAAACTCATCATAAAGACGGTCGGATTGTCCGACTTTGATCAGGTACCCGATTTGTTTGACGATATGGTTTTCTCCCAGGACGGCATCGCCGCTGAGTATCGGGGAGAGGAACGATGGATTCAGCAAGTGGAAGAAATCGACCCACCGGCCGAGATCGGCCCCCAACTCCCGTTTAAAGAGAAAGGGGTTTACGTGCTGACCGGCGGCGCCGGCGGTTTGGGCATGCTCCTGGCGGAATATTTGGCTGAACGGGTGCGGGCCAGACTGGTCCTGGTCGGTCGTTCCCCCTTGGATCGGGAAAAGACGGAGCGGATCGACGCGTTGGAAGCCATGGGCAGCGAGGTGCTTTATATCCGCGGCGATGTTACCCGCCGGGAAGATATGGAGGCGGTCATTGATCAAACCAAGGCCCGGTTTAACGCCGTAAACGGCATCGTTCACGCAGCCGGTCTGATACGAGACGCCTATTTCTATAACAAATCGGTGAAGGACGCCGGTTCCGTGCTGGCCCCCAAAGTATTCGGAACGGTTTACCTGGACGAGGCGACAAAAACGGAGCCGATCGATTTCTTCTGCCTGTTTTCTTCCATCACATCGGTATTCGGCAATGCCGGACAATCCGATTATGCGTTTGCCAACGGATTTTTGGACGGTTTCGCGAAACTGCGGGAGATGCGACGCGCGGAAAAACGACGTTTCGGAAAGACGCTGTCCATAAACTGGCCGTTGTGGCAATCGGGCGGTATGCAGGTAGATCCGGAGACAAAGACATACCTCTCCAAATCCCTCGGCATGGAACTGCTGGATTCGAAAACCGGACTGGATGTATTTTCTCGAGCCCTCAATATCGATTCTTCGCAGGTAGCGGTGGTTTCGGGTGATCCGGCTCGATTACGAAAAACACTGTCGATTAAACAGACCCACGATCAGACCGACGATCAGACCTACGGTCGGGTCTCCTCCGAACTGTCGAATACAACGACGGATATGGCGTTGGTGAAGTCTCTCCGGAACGATCTGAAGGTCTTGGTTTCAGATACGATCAGGGTCGATGTGGCGGAAGTCGATTCGGATGAGGAGATCCATGCCTTGGGCTTCGATTCCATCAGCCTGACGGAGCTGGCAAATCAGATCAATGACCGGTATCGCGTTGGGATCACACCGGCCATCTTTTTCGAACACCCCACCGTCAATCGGCTCATCGATTATCTCCGCCATGCGTATCCGAAGGAAATTTCGGTCTATTTCAAGATCGAAAGCAAACCGGCGGCAGAAAGCCCCGGGAAAGAGCCTATACCGAAGCGCGGGTTTCATCCCCGCATCAAACCCCGCGGGAAGGCGGAAGACGGTGGAGGCGCTCGGAGGGAAATTTTCGCTAAAAATGATCCTGTCGCCATCATCGGCATGGCCGGCGTGATGCCGCAGTCAACCGATTTGAACCGCTTCTGGCACCACCTGGAAACGGGGCAGGATCTGATCACCGAAGTCCCCGCGGATCGCTGGAACTGGCGGGACTGGTACGGTGATCCACGGGAGGCCGGCAATCAGACCCTGAGCAAGTGGGGCGGGTTTATGACCGAGGTGGATAAATTCGATTGCCTGTTTTTCGGCATCTCCCCCAAAGAAGCGGAGTTGATGGACCCCCAGCAAAGAATTTTTCTGGAAATCACCTGGAAGACCATCGAAGATGCCGGTTATAAGCCTTCGGACCTGGCTGGCTCCCGGACCGGTCTCTTTGTGGGCGTGGCCTCCAGAGACTATATGGATGTGGTGAGAGAATATGTGACGGAAATCGAACCCCACGCCGCTACCGGCATGTCGCATTCCGTGCTCGCCAATCGCATCTCCTATCTTCTCGACTTGAACGGTCCCAGCGAACCGATCGACACGGCCTGTTCCAGCTCTCTGGTGGCGATTCACCGTGCTATTGAAGCAATTCAGAGCGGTACCTGCGAAATGGCCATTGCCGGCGGTGTCAATGTGATGCTGACCCCGACACTGACCATCGGTTTCGACAAGGCCGGCATGCTGAGCCCGGACGGACGGTGCAAGACCTTTGACCAGGCGGCCAACGGATACGTGAGGGGAGAAGGTGCGGGGGCGATCCTGTTGAAGCCCTTGAACAGGGCCATTTCAGACGAAGATCACATCCATGCCGTCATCAGAAGCACAGCCGAAAATCACGGAGGCCGTTCAGCCTCATTGACTGCTCCGAATCCCAAGGCCCAAGCCCAATTATTGGTCGATGCCTATGAAAAGGCAGACATTGAACCGGATACGGTGGGCTATATCGAAACCCACGGAACCGGAACCCATTTGGGCGATCCGGTGGAAATTAACGGGTTGATCAAAGCGTTCAAGGAACTCTATGCCCGCAGCGGAAAGGATATGCCCAAGAAACCGAACTGCGGTCTGGGTACGGTGAAAAGCAATATCGGTCATCTTGAAACCGCCGCCGGTATTGCCGGTGTGATCAAAACGATTCTTTCCCTAAAAAACCGAAAGCTTCCGGCCAGTCTTCATTTTAAAACGCTGAATCCGTATATTCAGTTGGCGGGAAGCCCGTTTTACGTGGTGTCGGAGACAAAAGCATGGGAACCTCCGACCGGCGCCGACGGCACTCTGCTCCCCCGAAGAGCCGGTGTCAGTTCATTCGGTTTCGGCGGGGCCAATGCCCATGTGGTGCTGGAAGAGTATGTAGATGAGGTGAGGGGTAAGAGGTTAGGGGTTAGGGGTGGAAATTCAGAGCTCAAAGCTCAAAGCTCAAAGCTCAAAGTTGAACCCCAACTGATTGTTTTGTCAGCCAAGAATGAGGAGCGCCTTAGAGATTATGCCAAACGAATGGCCGAATTCCTGGAATCCGCTTTCAGCTTTGAGCCTTCAGCTTTCAACTTATCCGATATCGCCTATACCCTTCAGGTGGGGCGGGAACCCATGGAATGGCGGCTGGCTTTGGTGTCGGACAGCATCGATGGGATCAGCGAAAAACTGAGCCGTTATGCCGGCGAGGATCATGGAATCGACGATTTCCATGTCGGACGGGCCGGCCCCAAAGAAGAAGCGGCCTTCGATCCGGTTCAAAACGGGAAGGGGAACGGAAGCCTGGTCGATATGGCAAAACGCTGGGTGTCCGGCATGGACGTGGATTGGGAGACACTCCATTTCGGATCGAATCCACACCGGGTTTCTCTGCCCACCTATCCGTTTGAAAGAGAACGGCACTGGGTGGGGGATCCGGAGATTCCGGCGCCGGTCGAACCGATGGGCGAGATTTCAGGTCCACTGCAGGAAAAGACCGAAAACCACCTGAAAGGGGTTCTGGCTGAAATACTGAAACTCGCGACAACAAGAATCGACACCCATGCCAGAATGGAAATCTATGGACTCGATTCCATCATGATCAATCGATTCAATCAAAAAATGGAGTCGTTACTGGGGCCGCTGCCGAGGACATTGCTCTTTGAGCATCAAACGCTCAGGGACCTCGCAACATATCTGGTGCGGCATCATGGTCAGGAACTGGTCGGTTTTTTCGGTCTTTCCAACACGACGACACGGCCGGCGTCTATGGGGCCCGGAGTCAAGCCGAAGAAATGGATCCGACCCCTTGTAAAGAAACCGCAGACTACCGACAACGAGGGTATCGCCATCATCGGTGTAAGCGGTCGATACCCGCTTTCCCGGAGTCTTGAAGAATACTGGGAGAATCTGAAATCGGGCAGAGATTGCATCAGGGAAATCCCGAAAAACCGATGGGACTATCAGGATTTTTATGATCCGGATCCCAGGATGGCCAATGAGGGCAAGGCCTATTGCAAATGGGGCGGTTTTTTAGATGATGCGGACAAGTTCGATCCGTTGTTTTTCAATATTGCTCCCAAAGAAGCCGAAACCATGGATCCCCAGGAGCGGCTCTTTCTGGAAACGGCCTGGGAGACGCTGGAAGATGCCGGATATTCCATAAGTCGCCTCAACGGTGCCGGTTCCGATGTGGGCGTATTTGTGGGGGTGACAACAAACACCTATCTTCTTTTGAACTCGGGCACTCCTGGCCGCATGCCAAAGTCACTGCCCTGGTCCATTGCCAACCGGGTTTCCTACACCTTCGATTTTCACGGACCGAGTCTGCCGGTGGACACTGCCTGCTCCGCCTCGCTCTATGCGATTCATCTGGCCTGTGAGAGCATCAGCAAAGGAGAGTGCGGGTTCGCCCTGGCAGGCGGTGTGAATCTGTATCTGCACCCCTCCAAATATATTCAGTTGTGTCAAACCCGCATGTTGTCGCCCAATGGACGTTGTCACAGCTTCGGCGCCGGCGGGGATGGGTTCGTTCCCGGTGAAGGCGTAGGTGCCGTACTCCTTAGACCGCTGACAGAGGCAGTAGAAAACCGAGATCGAATCTATGCCGTCATCAAAGGGAGTGCCATCAACCATGGTGGAAAAACCAACGGCTACACGGTGCCGAATCCCAACGCCCAGGCCGCTCTTATCGAAACCGCTTTGGAAAAAGCCGGAACCGATCCGCGCACCATCACCTATATCGAGGCCCACGGCACCGGCACGGCACTGGGGGACCCGGTGGAAATCAGAGGGTTGACCACTGCATACCGAAACCATACGACCGCCAACCAATACTGTGCCATCGGAGCGGTGAAATCCAATATCGGTCATCTGGAGGCGGCCGCCGGAATCGCTGGGCTGACCAAGATACTTCTGCAGATGTCCCACAAGCAGCTGGTTCCTTCGCTGCATGCAGACACCACAAACCCCAATATTCGATTCAAGGAGACGCCGTTTTATGTTCAGCAAGAACTGGGTGAATGGCAACCTGAAAAAAACGGTCCCAGACGGGCAGGGCTCAGCTCGTTCGGCGCCGGAGGGGCTAATGCGCATTTGATCGTGGAAGAATATGAACAAAATGAGGTCAGGGGGCAGGGGGTAGAAGCCGGTAGTGAAAGCAATGGCGGGCAGGGCGAAGAACCGCAACTGATTGTGTTGTCCGCCAAGACTGAAGAGCGGCTGAAAGTCTATACAGCCGAGATGGTCGAATTCATCTCTAAAAGCAAAAAGCGAAAATTAAGAATCGAAGATGTCGCATACACGCTACAGATCGGTCGTGAAACGATGGATGTGCGCCTGGCTGCGGTGGCCTCCGGACTCGATGAGTTAAAAGGGAAGTTGTCCGATTTCACTGAGGGGAAATCGGATTTGACCGATGTTTTTTACGGCAACAAGGACTCTCACTCGGCAGCCGGGGAACTGCTCATCGACGGAGAAGCTGGAGACGCCTTTTTAAAGGTGATCTTCGACAACAGGGACTTAAGAAAAATGGCTCGACTCTGGGTGTCGGGCGTTAAAATCGACTGGAACTGTCTTAATGGACAAGGATCGTCCCGGCTTCTTTCTTTACCGACCTATCCGTTTGTCAAAGAACGGTATTGGATTTCGAAACCGGATGGTCAGGAGCAGCGGAAAGAGCGATCCCTGCCTCCGGATTGGCTGGAAAATTTATTCTACCAGCCGTACTGGATGCCGCGACCCTTGGATTCGGCCACATTATCTGAGAAACCATCCCGGGATGAAAAGAAGACCATACTCATTATCTGTCCTGCCGATATATTAAAAATGTCGGCGGCACTAGCATCCTTCCATCCGGACGATACGGTGATGGAAATCCGGTTGGGAAAAGAGACCCGCCGGCATACTGAAAGGGCCTGGGAGATAGATACCCTAGACCCGCTCTCGCTGGAACAGAGTATGGGGGAGATCGGTCGGGTTGATCATATCTATTTTCTCGGCGGCATTGTCGTCGGTCGGTCGAGGGTGGAAGATATTAACGCTTTGGAGCAGAACCAGCAATACGGTGTATTGACCCTGTTCAGGCTTATCAAGTCGATGATCCGAAGTGACCTGGATCAATCCGAGCAAAGGTTGTCGGTGATCACCAACGATGTCCATCAAGTCCTTTCGGAAGACCGTATCAGGCCCTTTTCCGGAAGCCTCCACGGGTTAACCAAAGTAATCGCCAGAGAACACAAACAGATGACCGTCTGTTGCATCGATATCAGCCTGGCAGGCATTTTGGAACCGAATCAGAATCTATTCCGAACCCTTCTGCGCCCGGTGGTCGAAGAACCCGGGGGAAAGGACCGGATAGAAGAGATCGCCATCCGGAACGGCACACGGTATGTCCGGGTGGTGGAGCCGATCCGATTACCACCGGTAACGGAGACCCCGTTTAAGGAGAAGGGCGTCTATCTCATCCTGGGCGGTTCTGGAGGGATCGGCATGCAATTGAGCCGATTCCTCGCTGCCGACTTCAAGGCACGCTTGATACTCATCGGCCGGAAACCGATGGATGAGCAATTGCATACCCAGGTGGATCAGATCGAGGCTTTGGGCGGCAAAGTACTCTATATCCCTGCCGATGCCACGGATACCGAGAGCATGCAGGCTGCGGTGGAAACAGGAAAATCGTCTTTCGGAACCATCAACGGGGTGATTCATTCGGCAATCGTCTTAAGAGACAAAGCGCTTTTCAATATGGATGAAGAGACCTTCCGGGCCGCCCTGTCCCCGAAGGTCAAAGGCAGTGCCGTTTTATATTCGGTTGTCAAGGATGAGCCGCTCGATTTTTTCATGTTCTTTTCCTCGGCCCAATCCCATATCGTCAACAGCGGACAGAGCAACTATGCTGCGGCCTGCACGTTTAAAGACGCGTTCGCCCTGTATCTCAACCAGAAAACATCCTACCCGGTTAAGATCATCAACTGGGGGTATTGGGGGAGTACCGGTGTCGCCGCTTCCGAGGAATACAATAGACGCCTTTCCGCCTTTGGAATCGGGTCGATTGAGCCGGAAGAAGGCATGGAAGCCGTTCGGCGAATCCTCGTCCATCCCGTCACCCAGGTGATGCCGTTCAAAGCAACCGATCAATTTCTCACATCAGTCGGAATTCATCGACAGGTCTTAAAGGGGAATCCGGAAGCTGCAGACGATGTTCGAGGCATACCGATAAAGCCTGAATCGATTGAATCGATCATCGAAAAGATCGTTGCGGAAAGTCTTCGAAATGTTCTCGGATTATCGGGCAAACCCATCGACAAGAGAAAACAATTCTCTGAATATGGAGTCGATTCGGTCATGGGGATCGAACTGATCGACAGCATCAATGAATTTCTCAAACTGCCTCTAAAGACGACGATTATTTTCGACCATGTGAATGTGGCTGATTTGTCCCAATATATATATTCCGAATACGGGAATCAGGTATCAGCGGTGTTGTCGTCCATGGAGAATCCGGTTTTTCGTGCCGATCAAGACCAAAGCAGATCCCAAGATATTCAAAATGAACCGAAGGATGAAATCTTCCACATCGAACGAAGGGACGCGCGCACGCGCGGTCGTCCTGTTGTCAGTGCTGAAAGGAGTAAGAATATAGCTAAAGATGGTACCGGATCAGGACGGGATATCGCCGTTGTCGGGATGTCCGGTCGGTTTCCAGGAGCGGAAAATCTGGATCGGTTCTGGCAGAATCTCGCCCAAGGAAAAAGCGGCGTTACCGAAGCCCCGAAAAACCGTTGGGACAGTGCCCTTTATTATGATCCGGATCCCTCACGGACGGACAAGACCTACTGCAAATGGGGCGGATTCTTATCCGATATCGATCGATTCGATCCCCTGTTCTTCAACATGTCTGGAAAAGAGGCGGAGGAGACCGACCCCCAGCAGCGATTGTTTCTTCAGGCCTGCTGGAGCGCCCTGGAAGATGCAGGGTATTCCAGCCAGTCGATGTCCAATAGCCGGTGCGGTGTGTTTGCCGGTGTGGCACCCGGCGACTATGACGCCATGCTGGAAACCCCGTCGCTGCTCGGTAATTCTACATCCATACTGGTTTCGCGGATTTCCTATCTGCTCAATCTCAAGGGCCCGAGTGTGGCCATCGATACGGCATGCTCATCTTCCTTGGTGGCTGTACATCTGGGATGCCAGAGCATTCTCACCGGGGAGAGCGATATGGCCCTGGCAGGCGGCGTGTTCATCAACACCACACCGGTATTTCACATCGTGACCAGCAACGGCGGCATGCTGTCCCCCACAGGAAAATGCAAGACCTTTGACGACACCGCGGACGGATTCGTGCCGGGAGAAGGTGTCGGTGTGGTGGTGTTGAAACCGCTCAACCGGGCTGTTGCGGACAAAGATTACATCTACGGCGTGATTCAAGGCTCGGGTATCAATCAGGATGGAAAAACCAACGGCATCACCGCTCCCAGTGCGCGATCCCAGACCGAACTCGAGCTTTCCGTGTATCGCCGAAGCGGAATCAATCCGGAATCCATATCATACGTGGAGGCTCACGGCACCGGAACCAAGCTGGGCGATCCGGTGGAGATCGAAGCGCTGACCCATGCCTTCAGTCAGTATACGGACAGAAGGGAGTTTTGCGGGATCGGTTCGGTGAAAACCAACATGGGGCATGCCTCATACGCATCAGGTGTTGCAGGGTTGATAAAAGTGCTTCTGGCCATCCGCCATAGGCAGCTGCCGCCGTCTCTGAATTTTCACACACCCAACCGGCACATCGACTTCAAAGACAGCCCCTTTTACGTGAACACCCGTCTCAGGAATTGGGAAACAGAAGCGGATTGGCCGAGACGTGCAGCCGTGAGTTCATTCGGATACAGCGGAACCAACGCCCATCTGGTGGTGGAAGAGTATAAGGGTTCAGGGTTCAGGGTTCAGGGATCAGGGTTTAGTGCAGAGCCGCAATTGATTGTGTTATCGGCAAGAAATGAAGACCGGCTGAAAGCCTATGTTGAGATACTGGAAGAGTTTTTAACTTCAACCTTGAACTCGGAACGTTTAACGCTGAACCTTTCCGATGTCACATACACCCTCCAGGTGGGACGGGATGAGATGGAATACCGCCTGGCGCTTGTGGTATCGAGTCTTGAGGAGCTCAAAGGGCGGCTCGGACGGTTCGCCGGCGGACAGACGGATATCCCGGACCTCTTTTCGGGCAATATCGAGACTGGTACGGAAACCGGATGGGGATCACCGGATGAAGCCGATGGGAAGGAAAAAGCCGAAAAGCTTTTACTGGAGCGGGACCTGCGGAAAATCGCTGAAAGCTGGGTGGCAGGAGGTGTGTTTGACTGGAACTGTTTATACCCGAACCACACCCCCCGGCGAATTCCGCTTCCCACCTATCCCTTTGCCCGGGAACGGTATTGGGTGCCTTCTAAAGAGGAAAGAAAACCCCTTTCAGTGGAGCGGCCCGATCGCCTCCCGGCTCTTCATCCCTTGATCGACAGCAATGAATCGACCCTGGCGGAGCAGTGTTTCAAGAAAACCTTATCCGGGGACGCGTTTTACCTGAAAGATCATGTCGTGGGAGGCGCATCCGTGCTGCCGGGGGTGATCTATCTGGAGATGGCGCGTGCTGCCGGGGCGCTTTCCATGGAAAACAGTTCCGTAAAGCGGTTAAGGAACATTGTCTGGGCAACCCCGATCCGTGTGGATGTTTCGTCGAAAGAGACCTATATCCGCCTGTGGCCCGGGGAAAAGGGGGTGGAATACGAAATAAGCACCGACAACCAGACGCAGAACCGGACAGAAGATAGGATCATTCACTCCCGGGGAAATCTCGATTTCGGAGATCCGGACCCGGAACCTGATCATCCGGAAGCGGTGGATGCCATCCGGAACCGGTTGGCGGGCCATCAGACCCGTAAGGATTTTTATCGGCGGTTCGAATCCTATGGTTTCAATTACGGTCCGAGTTTCAGAATCGTCGAGGAAATCCACCACAATGACGCCGAAGCGTTGTCCGTGTTGGTCCTACCCGAATCGCTGCGAAGCGCTGCCGGCGCGTTCATGCTCCACCCGTCATTAATGGACGGTGCGCTCCAGACGGTTGCCGGCCTCATGGGAGACAGAGGGGAAGAAAGGGTCTACCTGCCCTATGCCATGAGAGAGCTGGCATTGATTCGACCCCTGACCGACCGTTGTTGTGCACACGTGTTGCTGAAGGAATCATTCGGAGATTCGGCCATCAGCAAGTTCGACATCGATATATTGAATGAATCCGGGGAATCCCTGATCCGAATTAAAGATTTCTCCATCCGCGGCGTTGAAATGAAGCATCAGAATACGGATACGGATACGGGCATCGGATATTTCCGATTGGACTGGAAATCATCGCCACAAGCGGATGCGGCGTATGCATCAGACAGGGGACCTGTCCTGCTGTTTGACATGGATGCGTCCCGGAGCGGGGCGGTTGCGAAACGGCTTGGCGCAGAGACGATATTGGTATTGCCCGGTACGAAATTTGAAATCAAAAACCGTAATACCCTGGTCATTAATCCCGGAGACCCGGATCAATACAGGCAATTGATGTCGCGGTTGACGGAAGAGGGTCGTGTGCCGAACCGCTTCATCCATCTCTGGTCCCAGGGTTCATTCGACGCCGACAAAAACCGCCTGAGCACCCAGATCGATATGGGGCTTAATTCGATATTCCATCTCACCCAAACCCTGATGGAACGGAAACCGACAACCGCCCGCCATCTGCTCTATATCTATCATGAACCGGAGCAAGCGATTCAACCCCAGTATGCGGCGGTGTCCGGATTTGTGAAAACGGTTCGTCTTGAAAATCCGAATCTCATCTTCAAAACCATCGGGATCAGCGATTTGGCGGCGGTGCCGGATATCGTGCAAACCGAGTTTCATTCCACAGACGGCACGGAAATTCGATATGAAAACAGGCGCCGATACGTTCGAGATTTCTCTTCCCATGAAGCGGAATCGGTAACCGAATCCTTAAATTATCTGAAGGAACAGGGCGTCTACATCATCACCGGCGGTGCCGGTGGCATCGGCCTGACGCTATCGGATTATCTGTGCGGAAAAGGGAATATTCATCTTTTCCTATCCGGCCGCAGTCCTTTGAATCAGAAGGTCTCCGAAAAAATAGAGACACTGAAAAAATCGGGCAGCCGGGTCGAATACATCCGGGCGGATGTGTCGAATCCGGCCGATACCGGGCGACTGGTGTCACGAATCGTTTCCGAACACGGAAGAATCGATGGGATTTTCCATGCTGCCGGTATCCTTCGGGACGGATTGATCTTCGGAACAAAGGGAGAAGATCTGGCATCGGTATTGGCGCCGAAGGTATGGGGGACGCTGCATCTTGACAATGCCACAAAGACCGAACCGCTCGATTTTTTCGTAATGTTTTCATCCGCAACAGCCGTGATGGGAAACATCGGTCAGAGCGGTTATGCCTTTGCCAACGGTTTTATGGATCATTTTGCGAAATGGCGTGAAACGATGCGACGGATGTCCAGGCGATCCGGCAGAACCCTATCGGTAAATTGGCCGTTATGGGAAGATGGTGGAATGGGCATGGATGAATCTTCCCGCAAATGGATGATCGATAAAACCGGCATGGTTCCTTTGAGTGCCGAAAAGGGATTGCGGGCCCTCGATCATGCCTTACAAACGGATCTTGAGCAACTTATGGTTTTTAATGGCGATAACGAAAAGATTCGGCAGGTCTGGACCTATTCAAATCAAATCCGATCCGAACGCCACGCTTCTGAAACACCGACCATCGGTCCGATGGGTGCGCCGCTTCAGAATAACGCCGAAGCCTATCTCAAGGAATTTTTAGCCGAAGAGATCAGACTGCCGGTATCGAAGATCAGGACGACCGATCCGTTTGAAAAATACGGTATCGACTCCGTCATGGTCATGAATTTGACCCGGAAACTCGAAACCGGATTCGGGGAGCTTTCCAAAACACTCTTCTTCGAATACCGGAACATATCCGAACTGGCCGCCTATTTCATAAACCGACACCGAGCGAAACTAATTGAACACCTTAAAGAAAGCCGATCCGCACCGATCGAAATAAACGATGGGGTCCAATCGGCATCCAAAGACATTATGGCGCCAAAGCGGGATCGATTTGTCCGGGCCACCGATAGATATTCGAGCCCGCCATCGCCAACCGAAAAGAATGACATCGCCATTGTCGGCTTAAGCGGCAGATATCCGATGGCGGGAAACCTGAACGAATTCTGGGAGAATTTAAAAACCGGAAAAGACTGTATCAGCGAAATACCGAGAAGCCGATGGGATTACCATCCCCTTTTCGACCCGGATCGAAATAAAACCAAGGAAGGAAAGATCTACACGAAATGGGGCGGGTTCATGGATGATGTGGATAAGTTTGATACACTCTTTTTCCATATCTCCCCTAAAGAGGCAAAGCTGATCGACCCCCAGGAACGACTCTTCCTTGAAACCGTGTGGCATACGCTCGAGGATGCCGGATACACCCGGAAGGGGGTGGATGACCGGTCCGTCGGCGTGTTCGTCGGCGTGATGTGGGGAGAGTATCAGCTTTTCGGAGCCGAAGAGGCGTTGAAAGGGAATATGATTGCACCCCGATCATCCTATGCCTCCATTTCCAACCGGGTCTCGTATGTGTTTAATTTTACCGGACCGAGCATCACCCTGGACACCATGTGCTCGTCATCCCTGACCGCCATCCATCTGGCATGCGAAAGCATCCGCAAGGGTGAGAGCGGACTCGCTGTTGCAGGCGGGGTGAACGTCTCCATCCATATGCAGAAATATCTTCATCTCAGTCAGGGGGTGTTCGCCTCAAGCGACGGGCGATGCCGCAGCTTCGGTGAAGGCGGAGACGGTTACGTGCCGGGTGAAGGGGTCGGGGCGGTGCTGCTCAAACCGCTGAAGGACGCTGTGAGAGACGGCGACCACATCTATGGGGTGATCCGGGGCACGGCCATCAACCATGGCGGAAAAACAAACGGGTATACCGTGCCGAACCCGAATGCCCAGGCCGGTCTGATTGCCGAGGCGATCCGCTCCGCCGATATTGATCCTCGCAGCATCAGCTATCTGGAAGCACACGGCACCGGAACCGCATTGGGGGATCCCATCGAAATCACCGGACTGATGAAAGCATTCGGTGATGATTTGAAGGAAAAGCAATTTTGTGCCATCGGATCGGTTAAATCAAATATCGGGCACCTGGAATCGGCTGCCGGAATTGCCGGGCTAACAAAAGTACTCCTGCAGATGAAGCACCGTCAGCTGGTGCCCTCACTTCATTCCAAGCAACTGAACCCGAATATCAAGTTCGAAAATTCACCTTTTTACGTTCAGCGGGAATTGGGCGAATGGAAGCAGCCGGTCCTGGATCAGGGGGGTGTCGAGCGGCCTGTGCCGCGCCGTGCCGGTATCAGTTCCTTCGGCGCCGGCGGCGCCAATGCGCATCTGGTTCTTGAAGAATTTCAAGAACCAGAGCCCAAGGCTCAAAGTTCAAAGCTCAAAGTTGAACCGCAACTGATAGTGCTGTCGGCCAAGAATGAGGATCGTCTTAGGGAATGTGCCAAAAGATTAGCTGAATTTGTTGAATCCGCTTTCAGCATTGAGCCTTCAGCTTTCAGCTTGACCGATATCGCCTATACCTTACAGGTGGGGCGAGAGGCCATGGATTATCGACTGGCGATTCCGGTTCACGGCATGGAAGATATGAAAGAGAAGCTTGAACAGTATCTCAATGGGGCGGACAAGACCGGTTGTGTCTATCAGGGACACACCGGGCCTGATCAGATCGGACTTGACGGTATGATGGAAGGAGAAGAAGGGAAGCAATTTATCGACTCCCTGATGAACAATCGCAAACTCGACCGACTGGCCCAACTCTGGGGGTCCGGGGCCAACGTCGACTGGCGCCGATTGCATGCCGGCAGAACCCCGAAACGCCTGCCGTTGCCGACCTATCCGTTTGCAAAGGAGAGATACTGGGTTTCCACCGTCCCGTTGCCTTTTTTTCAGAAAGCCGGGCGGTTGCACCCATTCATCGATTCCATCGACATGAAACAGAGTGTGCGCCAGGGGATGACGTTTCAAAAGAGATTTGCGAATTCAGACCGGATATTAACCGATCATTGCGTGAATGGCACCAGCATCCTGCCGGGAGTCGGAATTGCTGAAATGATTCATGCGGCCGGGTCCATGATTGGAGACACCGGGACAGGCAGGCTTTCACGGTTGATCTGGCAGCGACCGGTGACCGTCGACCAGGACCCTATAGACGTAACGGTGGTTGTCACGGAAAAAGACGACCATTATGCGTGTCTGGTCCGAAGCCGACAGGGATTCGAAAGTATCACCCATGCCACAGCGGCGTTTCACCCGGAACCCGCTGCGCCTGAGCCGTCGGCCGGGCCGATTTCACTCACAGACATAAAGGGGAGGTGCTTTCAGGAAATGGATGCCGAAGCGTTCTATCGGCGATACGATGAATACGGCATCGGCTACGGCGACTATCTCAGGGGGGTCAGACACATCTGGGGAAATGATGAAGAATCACTGGCCCGCATTCAACTGCCGGAGCAATTTCAATCGGAGTTTGAGGATTATACCCTTCATCCCGGCTTGGCAGATGCCGGATTGCAGGCAATTGCCGGAATCACCTCTGTTTCGGATACCTGGGATCGGTCCATGATGGTGCCCTATGCCGTAGAAGAGATTGAAATCATCCAGCCGCTCAAATCGAGCGGGTATGCATATGTGAAACGCTCCGGAAAAAGGCAATTCGATGTCTGTCTGACGGATGAAAACGGAAACATCTGTGTGGCCTTTAAGGATCTTGCCGTCAAGGCCCTTCCGGATCCGTATGCCGACTTTTTCTATGTGCCGCGCTGGCAATATGCACCCCTGGAAACGGGCGTCCACACAAGACCCCTATCTCCGGGAAAACGGAAAGTCCTGATCATTCACCCGACGGCATGTTTCGGACTGGAGATGGCATTGGCGGAATTGCATGCCCTGGATGAGGTATATGCCGTCAGACTCGGCAGGGAAACGCGGCAGATTTCGGAAAAACAATGGGAAGCCGGCATCGACGATCCTTATGCCCTGGGTCGGACCGTTGAGGCCGTGGGATCCGTCCATCAGATCTACTTTTTGGGCGGCATTCAGCCGCTTTCCATCGATTGCGATGATCCGAAAATGTTGGCCCAAAGCCAGGACAGCGGGTTGCGATCGCTGTTTCGATTCATCAAAGCGATGACGAAACAGGATAGGGTTCAAATCAAACCGAAACTGACCATCGTCACCAACGACGTTTATCGAATCGGTCTGGAAGATGTTGCGCTACCGCTTTCCGGTGGCTTGGGCGGACTGGCCAAGGTGATCGACATCGAGTATCGGGAGCTGGGTGTGGACTGTATCGATATCAGTCTGGCCGGGCTGCCGGAAAACCCCGAACCGGAAACCCTCGCTTCACTGATCATGCCCGTGTTCCGGGAAGCCGAGCAGAAAAAACCGGCCATGGATGTGGCCGTTCGCGACGGAAGAAGATATGTCCGCGTACTGGAGCCGATCAGACTGCCGGCATACCAATCGACGCCGTTTAGAAACAAGGGGGTATATTTCATCGTCGGCGGTGCGGGGGGTATCGGATTTGAACTGAGCCTTCATTTGGCGCGCACGGTTAAAGCAAGACTGATTTGGATCGGGCGCCGGGCCATTGATGAACAGATCGAAGCGAAAATCGAAAAGGTCGACACTTTAGGCGGCAGCGTACGCTATATCAGTGCCGACGCCGCGAACCTCGAGAGCATGAAAGAAGCGCTTGAAAGCGCCAAATCATGCTTTGGCGCCATCAACGGTGTTATTCATTCGGCCATCGTTCTCAAGGACAAGGCCCTGTTTAATATGGAAGAAGACGCACTGAATGCCGTTTTGGCGCCGAAGGTGGCCGGCAGCCTCGTGTTGCATAACCTGTTCCGTAAAGAACCGCTTGATTTCATGATGTTCTTTTCCTCCGCGCAAACATTTTTTGCCAGCGCCGGACAGGGCAATTATGCGGCGGCCTCCACGTTCGAGGATGCCTATGCCGACTATATCCGGACACAGGTCGATTATCCGGTAAAGGTGATCAACTGGGGGTATTGGGGATCCATCGGGATCGTATCCGATGAAAGGTACCTTAAACGGCTTTCCGCTCAGGGCATCGGATCCATCGAGCCCAAAGAGGGGATGGAAGCGATTGCCCGGATCCTTACCCATCGGGTCAGTCCGGTGATACCGTTTAAGGCATCCAAGGATCTGTTGAAAAAGATGGGACTCAACCGGGAGGCTCCGTTGGAAGTCTTTCCGGTGACCCTGCCGTCGGGCCTTCAAAACCGATTGCCCGACATTCAGATTCCCCCCATCGATTCCCGGTCTATGGAACGATTCGGCCAGGGTTTCGCCAGAGTCAATCGGTTCAGCCGATATCTCCTCATGGACGCCTTTAACCGGATGCATCTGTTTCAAAAAAGCGGAGAAGCATACGACAGGGAAGGGTTAAAACGGGATTTAAACATCCTGCCCGGCTACCATCGACTCTACGACGTGCTGGTCTATCTTCTGTCGGATGCCGGTTGGATTCGGGAGGATCATGGCCGCCTGATCACGACCGAGGCCGTGGATGAAAACGATTTCAAGAAGGAAATAGGATCGCTCGAGGATCAAAAAGACGACCTGATGCGCACCTATCCTGAACTCGGCCCCTACACGCACCTCTTATGGGTCTGCTTGAAGGCCTATCCCGATATCTTGCGGGGCGAACGATCCGCCACCGACGTGCTGTTTCCCGATTCTTCCATGGCCTTGGTTGAAGAAATCTACAAGGGGAATGCCAACGCCGATTATTTCAATCATATCGTTGTCCAGTTTGTACGATGGTATGTTGAGGACCGGCTTCCGAAACTGAGCCCGACGGATAAAATCAACATGATTGAAGTCGGCGCCGGCACCGGCGGCACCAGTGCCTTGATTTTAGACGCCATCCATGCCTATGGCGATCGGGTTCATTACGCCTATACCGATGTCTCCCAGAGTTTTATCAATCATGGAAAAAGCGTTTCGGTTCCCGGTATTCATTTATGGATTTTAAAAAGCTGGATGTGGAAACCGATGTCGCCTCCCAGGGGTTTGCGCCCGGCAGTTTCGACCTGATCCTGGCCGCCAATGTGATCCACGCCACCCGCAACATTCAACATACCCTTCGAACCATCAAACCGCTGCTAAAAACAAACGGGTGCCTGATCTTAAACGAAGCCACCGCTGTGGTCGACTTTACCACCCTGACCTTCGGGCTCCTTGAGGGATGGTGGTTGTTTGAAGACGAAGACGTCAGAATTCCGGGAAGCCCGTTAGTGGCGCCCCGAATGTGGCGGCACGTGCTGGCAGCGGAGGGATTCCGGCATCCGCTGAATCTAAAACCGGACAACGATGCCATGGGGGCATCACAGCATATCCTGGTTGCCGAAAGTGACGGGGTGGTCCGCTTGAAAGACCCCGGCACCCGATCGGTACGGCCGGCCGGCCCTGAAAGAGCTGTCGCCAAAGCAGAAGCGCCGGAAAAAGCAGAAGAATCCGTTCCGGCCCCCGGCACCCGGAAACCGATGGACATCAAACAATATGTCGAGAAAACCATTGAAGCCTGCGTGGCGGAAGCACTCGATCTGGGGGACCGACCGATTGAATCGGATAAACCGTTTTCGGATTTTGGGGTGGATTCGATTATCGGCATCGATGTCATCAATAAAATCAACGATGCCTTCGGGATCGTGCTCAAGACCATCGCGATATACGATTACAGCAATGTAAAGCGGCTGTCGGAATACATTATAGAAGCGCACAAAGAAAAAATCGCCCGCGTATTAATAGCGGAAACCGTTGACGACCGTCTACCGCCGGTGGCCGAAGGCGCTGATCCGGATCCCTCGGCGGAAGATATGATGACCCTGTTGAACCGGTTGGCGCGCAAAGAGATCAGCCTGGAAGAAGCATACGGAGAACTGGAACTTTAAATCGGAACCAAGAGTATGCACGGAAGAAAACAAGAGGATTCGGTTTTAAGGAGAAATTCGATGAATAAGCAATCTCAGGTCAAAGGGATCCTGATGCAGATCGAGTCCGGTCAGATAACGCCGGAAGAAGGATATCGCCGTATCGAAACCCTCAAGGCCCATGCAACCGACCCAAGCGGCGGCCTGAAGCCGGCGCCGGTATACGATGCCCGGGAAACCGCAACGGATCATGAGGTTTCACACCAGGCCGTGGTATTAACGAAACCCGGCGGTGCCGACGATATTCGGTTGTTCCCCATAAAGCCCACGGCTCCCGGAGACGGGGAAGTTCAGATCCTGGTAAAAGCATTTGCGCTGAATTTCGGCGACCTGCTGTGTGTCAAGGGCCTGTACCCCACCATGCCGGAGTACCCGTTCGTTCCGGGATTTGAGGTCTCCGGTGAGGTCATGCAAACCGGCAAAAACGTGTCCCGGGTTCGGAAAGGCGATGATGTCATCGGCATGACCACATGGGCCATGGGGGGGCATAGTACCGTGGCCAACGTGGATGAAAGGCTGGTGGTTCAGAAACCGAAGCATATCGGATTTGAGGCGGCCTGCGCATTTCCCGTGGTCTATCTGACCATGCACCACGCTTTCGAAATGGGCAAGGTGTCGAAAGACGATAGGGTCCTGATTCAAACGGCGGCCGGGGGGACCGGCTTGGCGGCCGTCCAGATGGCCCGGCGCATGGGCGCCGATATCTATGCCACCGCCGGATCCGAAGAAAAATTGGACTACTTGAGGGACTTGGGCATCACTCACCTGATCAATTACCGTGAGGAAGATTTTGCCGAAAAGATAATGGCATTGACCGAAGGGGCCGGTGTCGATGTGGTGATCAACACCCTTTCCGGTGATGCCATTCAAAAAGGGATCGATATCCTGGCCCCGGGGGGGCGGTATGTGGAAATTGCCATGACCGGATTGAAGTCCTCTAAGAGATTTGATCTTTCAAAAATGACCGAGAACCAATCGTTTCACAGCCTGAATCTCTACAAACTCTGGTTGAGCCACCCCCATCGGATATCCTCCGATTTGGATGCCATGGCAAGGGCCTTGGCGGAGGGGAAAATAAAACCGATTGTGGATAAGGTCTTTCCCCTCTCAGAGGTCCGCCGGGCATATCGGTTTATGGACGAGAGAAAAAATATCGGAAAGATCGTGGTGACCACGCCGTATTATAACTCCCGCGGCAACACCGGCGCTATGGATCGTCCAAAGGGGCGGATGATACCAAAGACAGACAATCGCGCCGACAACGATATCGCCGTGATCGGTCTTTCCGGGTGCTTTCCGGGAGCGACAAGCCCCCGGGAGTTTTGGCGGAATCTCCGCCAGGGGAAGAGTTCCATCACCCTAGCGCCGAAAGAACGATGGGATGCGGAATTACTATACGATCCGGATCCGGAAAATATTTACAAAACCTACTGCAAGTGGGGGGGATTTCTTTCGGATATCGATAAATTCGACCCCCTGTTTTTCCAACTCTCCGGCAAAGAAGCGGAACATTCCGACCCGCAACAGCGTCTGTTTTTACAGACGTGCTGGTCCGCCCTTGAAGACGCCGGCTATGCCACCGATGCCGTGTCCAACACAAAGTGCGGCGTATTTGCGGGAGCCGGGCAGGGGGATTATCAGGCGCGAACAGAAGCGCAGTCTTTCCTGGGAAACACCACATCCATACTGGCTGCGCGGATTTCATATTTTCTGAACCTGAAGGGCCCCAGCATGGCCATCGATACGGCCTGTTCCTCATCGCTGGTGGCCATCCATATCGCCTGTCGCAGTCTATCGGCCGGAGAGATCGATATGGCCATTGCCGGAGGGGTGTTTATCTGCACCACCCCCACGTTTTTTATTCTAGCGAGCAACTCCGGCATGCTGTCTCCCGAGGGAAAGTGCAAGACCTTTGACAACAGTGCAGACGGATTTGTTCCCGGTGAAGGGGTGGGGGCGGTGGTATTGAAACGGCTGGATGCTGCGCAAAGAGACGGGGATCATATCTATGCCGTGATCAAAGGATCCGGTATCAACCAGGACGGGAAAACCAACGGGATTACGGCCCCCAGCTCGATATCCCAGACGGAACTGGAACTGGCCGTTTATGAGGAATCCGGGATCAGTCCGGATACCATCACTCTTGTGGAGGCCCATGGAACCGGAACCAAACTGGGCGATCCTATTGAAATCGAAGCCCTTACCAATGCATTCCGGAAATATACCCAACGCAATCAGTATTGCGCCATCGGTTCGGTGAAGACCAACATCGGACATGCGGCATCGGCGGCAGGGATCGCAGGGTTCATTAAGGTGGTTCTGGCCTTAACGAACCGGCAGATACCGCCTTCCCTCAATTTCAATGCGCCCAATCAGCATATCAATTTCAGGGAAAGCCCCTTTTATGTTTCGACGAGGCCTCACCATTGGGATACTGATTCCGGCGTTCCCAGGCGGGCTGCCGTCAGCGCTTTCGGGTTCAGCGGAACCAATGCACATCTGGTTCTTGAAGAATATCAAAGGCCAGAGGTCAGTGGTGAGAGGTCAGAGGTCAGGGTTGAGCCGCAATTGATTCTGTTATCGGCCAGAAATGAAGACCGGCTGATAGCCTATGTTGAGATAATGGTAGAGTTTTTAACTTCAACCTTGAACTCAGAACGTTTAACCCTGAACCTTTCCGATATCGCATACACTCTCCAGGTGGGCCGCAAACCCATGGAAGAGCGGTTGGCCCTGGTGGTCACGGATACGGATGAACTGATTGAAAAATTGAAGCGATTTCAGGACGGAGAAACCGGAATAAATAACTGCTTCCGGGGTAACCCGGAGGCTGAAGAAATACCGATGGACGCTTCAAATCCGGAGAAGGATTTTAAACGCCACGTCGAGGGGGCCGTCACGACCCGTGATCTGCCTAAACTGGCCGAATTCTGGGTAACCGGCAGGGATATCGACTGGCACCGGTTATATTCCGACCCCAACCCCGGGCGTATCTCTTTGCCGACCTATCCCTTTGCCAGGCAACGTTACTGGCTGCCGGAAGCGGAGCCCGCAACGGTGATGCAGGGACAGGGGGAGGGGGTATCGAAGACCAAGCTCCATCCGCTTCTGGAGAGAAACACCTCCTCATTGAAGGAACAGCGATTCTGCACGCAGATAACGGGAAGCGAGTTCTATATGACCGGTCATATCGTCTCCGGCAAAAAGACCATGCCGGGTGTCGGTTTCATGGAAATGGCCATTGCTGCGGGAACCATTGCTGCCGAGCAGGAAATCAGAGAGATTTCGCATATGATCTGGGCGTCTCCGGTAACGGTATCCGATGCACCTAAGGAGGTTCACATCCGTCTTTTTCCGGAAGGGGAAGATATTCGATTTGAAATATATACCGGGCAGGAGCCTAAGTCCGAGCGCCGGTTCAAATCCCATTCCCATTCCCATGTCCATGCATTCGGAAAGCTTACCGTAAATCACCGGAATACCGGAAACAGAGAGGCCCCGGATATCGATGCCGTCATGAAACGAAGCCGGGAAACATACAGCCCGGAGGCCGTCTACGGGTGGTTTGAGAAATCGGGGTTTCGATACGGCCGTCAGTTTCAGACCATAAGACGATTATCCTGCAACGAGACCGAAGCCGTATCCAGACTAAAACTGCCCGATTCTCTTCATGCCGGATTTTCAGAATACCTTCTGCATCCGTCGCTGATGGACGGCGCATTTCAGACGCTGGGATGGCTGTTGGGACGATATGCCGCAGGGCGCGTCTACGTGCCGTTCGAGATACGGGAATTGGCATGGATAGATGCGATCCCCAAGGCGTGTACCGTGTATGCAAGGCTGTCGGACATCCCCGGGAAAGATCGGCAAATACTGAGGGCCGAAGGACTGATTCTGGATGAAGCCTGCCGGGTGGTGGTGAGAATAAAAAGTCTCGGCATGAAAGCCATGGTGAAGGAGGAGCGTCCTTCCGACTATGAAGATGATGAAGATGTAAAGGAAATACTGCGCAAACTGGCATTAGGGGATCTGACCGCGAGAGATGCGGATCGGATGTTATAGGTAGCAGTTATGGATAACAATCGCACCAAGAGAGAAATCATTCAATTAGTGGAAAGCCGTCGAATTACATCGGAAGAGGGGTTTCAGCGACTCAAGGAATTACGCCGGAAACAGGCGGACGTTCAAACAGCCGGTAAACGGGAAAGACTCTTCTTTTCCCCGGTCTGGCAGGAATCGATTCCAGGTTCCATTGAAAAGAGTGCCTCCATTGCGGGTAATGTCCTCATTTTCGCTGATAATAAAGCATCGATTGCCGGCATCTCGGAAAAATTGAAAGGCGATTCCGGCGGAAGCAATATCCGCATCGTTTCGGTATTTGCCGGTGAGAAATACGAGAAACGGGATACCGATACCTTTGCCATCAATCCCAAAAGCCGGGATGATTACCGGTCGCTTTTCACCACCTTGCGAAAAGATCGGGGTGTTCCGGGGCATATCCTCCATCTCCGGTCAAAAGATCCATTTGAATCGGACGAATCCCTCATCAAGAAACAGATGGGGATAAGCTTTTTTTCCGTTTTCCATCTGTGCCAGGAACTGTTGGAACAGAAGATTCAGGGTACGATTCAGATTCTCTACTTTTATTCCGGTTCAACGGAGAAGCGCCAGCCCCTTTTCTCGGCCCTCAGCGGGTTTTTCAAAGCCCTTCGCATGGAAAATCCTCACGTTGCGGGAAGAACCATAGCTCTTTCCGATTGGAACGAGATTCCGGAAATCGTCTCGGACGAATTGAAGATCCTTAATCGCGAGGATATCTGCTATCGAGATGGAAAGCGCCTGACCCTCCGTCTGGCGGAATTTCATCTTGAGACGGATGCCCCAAAATCGATGCTTTTCAAGCAGCGGGGCGTCTATCTCATTACCGGAGGAGCCGGCGGATTGGGACTTGCCATTTCAGAGCATATCGTAAAGCAAGT
>Ga0180009_10000993_pt1 | contig 35664 bp, 29 predicted proteins | sample OS_PC_MetaG_FD_123537 | JGI IMG/M metagenome (GOLD analysis project Ga0180009, IMG submission 123537) | Groundwater microbial communities from the Aspo Hard Rock Laboratory (HRL) deep subsurface site, Sweden - OS_PC_MetaG | ecosystem: Environmental > Aquatic > Deep subsurface > Groundwater... | reverse complement strand
TTTCTCCCTTAACATCAGGGCAACTGGTTCCTGCGTTCCCCACAGGAGCCTAGATCAAAGTTACGTCACCTTTATGCCGGATGCCGCCCAGGCAGTAAGGAGATTTCCCCTGGGCTTATCCTGCCGTACAGATAGCCCTCTCAGGTTTCTATAGCCCTGGTGCTTCAGTTTACACACCATTTCACCCTGAGTGTTAGTCCCGGCTCCCGGCTCCCTTTCGTGTATTCGATATTATCAAAGTACAAATATCTAGATTGAGCGGTTCTGGGTTTCCCGCTTATAAGCGGGATTCCGGGTTGAAAAACCCCAGACAGCACGTATCAAAGGGATCCTGTCTTTATCTTTGGTTATAAAGCCGTTTCACCCAATGGGTCATGTGGGGTATTCCGGATCTTGGTCAATATTGTGGGAAGTTTCCATCGGTTGTAACCCTTGAACTTTGGACCCTGAACCTGAAACCGATCAGTTCAGGAAATAATAAGTGGGGCGAAGGGGAACCATCGACATATTAGCCGACTACCTGAATAGTCACGCATCTCTATTGAGGGTAATGAAGTATTTTGGGGTGAGTTATATGCCAGATACTTTTTCCGTGATGCTACTCTCTTGTTTTATGAAATCGAGTTTTCCACTTCCAGGGGATTGAGCAGGATCGCCATGAAGCGCAATGTTGAGCCCGTAACGTCTCTCAAGTTCTGCCAGTTCCTTCCTCTTGCGATTCTGGAGATAGGTGACCACATCCATGGGAAGGGTCCCATTCACTTGAGTAATATCCCCCTTCGAGACACCCATCCAGATTCGACGCATAAAAGAAACGGCAGCAGCCTCCACAGACATGATTATACCTCTGCCCTGGCAGTGGTCACAGAGCTGATAACTCTTCGATTCGATGGATGGCCTCAGTCTCTGTCTCGATAACTCCAGGAGGCCAAACTTAGATATGTGGGAGACATCCGTCTTGGCTCTATCCTTTTTAAGCTCTTCACGGAGGACCTTCTCTACTTCCCTGATGTGTTTACGATCTTTCATATCGATAAAATCAATAACCACCAACCCCCCTATGTCTCTCAATCGGAGCTGCCTGGCTATTTCACTTGCGGCGTCGAGATTGGTCCCAAAGACCATGCTTTCAATATCACCTCTTCCTTTCCCGCGGCCGGAATTAACGTCGATGGAGATCAATGCTTCTGTTGTGTCGATGACGATAGACCCCCCCCCTGATTTCAAAGGGACTCGATTGCTGTAGATGCTCTCTATCTGTTTCTCGATGTTGTAATGGTTAAAAATGGGACGCTTCTCCTTGTAAAGCTTGACCCTCTTCCGATCTCTGGGAGAGATGATCTTCATATACTCTTTAATCTGGTTAAAAGTCTCTTTATCATCCACAAGGATCTCTTCCACATCGCTCGTGTAATAATCTCGGAGGGTCCGGAGACATAGGTCCTGCTCTTTGTGTATGAGAGAAAGGGCTGGAGAGTTTTTAGCTCTTTTTCTTACATTATTCCACAGCCTCAAAAGGCGATTTAGATCCCTGGACAACTCGTTCTTGTTCTGACCGGCTGCCACAGTTCTTACGATGTATCCCACCCCTTCAAGAAGCTTTAAACGCCCCATGATGGATTTTAGCCTCTGTCTTTCATCTTCATCCTCTATCTTCCTCGATACCCCATTTACTGTTCGCCCCGGGGTTAATATGAGATATCTACCGGCTAAAGAGAGATATGTGGTAAGATGGGCCCCTTTACGACCGGGCATCTCTTTCGTCACTTCCACCAGGAGTTCTTGACCTTTTTTTATGACCTTGTCAATTGGTGGGACACTCTGATCATTAGGAACGTCGTCTTTCCCCTGATAATATTCCGGATGGATATCACCCATAGGTAAAAAACCGTTTCGATCGGAACCAAAATTTACAAAACAGGCCTGGAGGTTCGAACCAATCCTTTCCACAATACCCTTATAGATATTCCCCACTTTCTGCTCTGCGGTTGAAGTATCAATATGGAAGCCATCCAGTAAACCATCCTTGATAAAGGCTACTCTGTATTCTTCCGCCTCCACTGCATTAATTAGCATCTTTGTTTTCATGAGCTTCTCAGATCTTTTCTACCGTTTCGGTTAAAATGCTGCTGTGCCTGATACATAAACGTCCTGATAGCAGCCTCCCTGCCAGGCTGATAGGTTCCATCATAGGGAGTATCCAGGTAGGGAACCTTCATACGGTTCAAGATGGGTCTTACTATTGATGAAGTGACCGTGCTTGGCATACAGGTGAAGGGATATACATTCACAACACCATTATAGCCTTCATGCATATATTCCATGATGCCGGAGATACTCAAACAGGCTTCTGTACCGGCGTCGAAGGAATAAAGATCTTCCTCCATAAGGATCTTTTCAAGGTGGCCTATGCGATGATCACCTGCCAAATCAATGAGTTCCTGAACCCGTTTGTAGATCTTATCCTGTCTCATATACTGGTAGTAGAGGTCAATGCCATAGCTAAGGACCTTTTTCAGATATTCATTCACCTTATTAAAACGAAACTGTTTGAGACTCAGCCGGAGTCCAATTTTGGCCTCTCTCATCTTATCGTAGGTGGTGTAGTTTACCCACTCTGCAATGGATGCATTGACAACCTCGGCTCCGTATCTCTCCAGAACACGAATGACGTCCTGATTGGCATGGACGTGGGTTCTCAGGTAGATCTCCCCTACGATACCGATCAAGGGTTTGGGAGGTATGTCGGGATCAATGATGGTTTTTCCTTCCTCAATGACTTCGTCCAGATCTTGAAGGATTTTATCAAACTCTAATTTGGCACCATGAGATTCAAAGGAATCGGCCATTCTATGCATGGCCCTTTCTATGAACTCGTCGATCATTCCCAATTCTTTTTCATAGGGTCTTATTCTCCATAAAAGTCTGTCCAAGATATCGGCCACAACCACAGAAAAATAGCCTGCCTTCCGAAAATTCCTAGCTTGTTCTTCCTCAATCATACCCGCAATGGCGTATGAATTTTCTGATGTGATTGAACCGATTTTCAATCTTCTCAGCTCCGGGAAAGAATCCAATACGATTCTCTGGTATTTGTTATACATCCCGAAACGGCAAGGCCCTTCCGACTCAGGCATGAAATAGATATAATCTTCTGAATTAAAATCCTTACCCCGCCTCTCCTGCTCCTTTCTCATGAAAAACAGAATGTCACCTGTAGTGACCTGACAAGGGAAACACTCCTTTCCTGAAGTAAATTCCTTGCCCAGATCAAGGCCCGTATAAGTTTCCATAACAAGGGCATTGATGCCGAAACTTCTGAAGGTTCCTGCAAGCAGGTGACACCCTATCCTATTCATCTCGGGTATTAAGACGATCTTATCTCGAAGACTGAACTGTCCAACATTTTCAGAAAGAGATTGAAAAGAGGGGCTCTTCTCAGCTTCCATGTTTACCTCAATTTGATGCCTTCATTTCTAAAGAAAATTCCATTTTCAATTTTTGCATGGTGTTCTCGATGACGTTCCTATAGGCCTCTAACCTGGTCATCACACCGGCCACTGCACTATGTTCATCCAGCTCCAGGATCAAATACGGTTTATCACCCATGATATGCTTGTAGAAATGCTCTAAGAAAGAATCGGCGCCACAGCTAAAATTGGTTAAATAAAGTCCAAAATAATTGGGCTGGCCCTTTATGAACTTTGCCGTTCTAACAATCTGAGCTCCTAACCCCCAGTACATGGCCGGAAAATCAGAAATGTCAACGGAGGAGACATCGATAAAGTCCATTGGCAGGGCCGTAACGCCGATCTTGGCCAGATTCTGTCCAAGCCTCAAATTCAATCTTTCATCATATAGATTATAGGGACGTCCTGTGACAACCACCAATAATTCTTCAGGATCATGAGCCCCCATGATTTCGGCGCCTTTTCGATACATCTCTTTGACAAATCTGTTTTGCATCCCCAGGGCATGATATAATGCCTGCTTTATTTTCGATTTACTTATCCCGAGTTTTCCCGAAAGCTGTTCTCCCAATTCCAGAGCCAGGGAAGAAGGGTCATATTTTAAGTGAATGATGGGATTCAAAAGAGTGGCCCTGTCAAGGCCGAGTGCCATGCGAACCATATACTGATTAGATTGCACAAAGGGACAGTAAAATCCTCTCTCCGACTCCTCGGGGGTAGACATATTGATTGGGCTGGGGAGGAAGAGGTAACGTGTCTTTCCCATAAGTTCCTTTACGTGGCCGTGGGAGACCTTTATGGGATAACAGGTCTCTGCTGTTGTCATGGCCTCGATCCCTAAACTGGAGAGATGGCTGTTTGTGGGAGTGGTCAAGACAAGTCTGAAGCCCAGTTTGTCAAAAAAATGAGCCCATAAAACACCGTTATGGAGGGTGTAGAGGGACCTCTGCATCCCCACGGTTGGACGTCCATCCACCTCCATCAATGGTTCTCCCCTGAGCTCTTCATACAGACCAGACATGTAGGTCTGCCATATGTTTTCCCTCAACTCAAAGAGGTTCTCCTTCCTCTGCCCCCGACTCCTGGTCAATTCGTACCGGCCACACTCCCCACCCCAGATACTTCGACGGCCATCAAAGTCATATATCTTCAGCTTACACTGGTTGTGGCATGTGGAATCCGCACGACAGACCTTCTCTTTGTAATTCATTCGATCATTGATGGCGCTATCCAGTCCCCTGAAAACGCTTTCTGTTTTTTTATCAAGGGTCATTTTTCCCTGGAGACTGATGGCGGCACCAAAAGCACCGAGTACCTCCCTGTGTTTGGGAACCACAAGGCCCCGGCCTAGAATATTCTCGAAGGCGGCAACCACGCCCTTATTGAGAGAAGGCCCCCCTAAAAACATGACCCTCTCCCCTATCTTCCTTTTCCCCACTACCCTGTTGAGATAGTTATAGGCTATGGCATAGCAAAGACCCGCCATGAGATCCTTCGTTTGCCCTCCTTTTTGATGGTAGAAAACCAGATCCGATTCCATAAAGACAGTACATCTTTCCGCCAACTTTATGGGCCCACCTGAAGCGAGGGCGATCTCCTGAAATTCATTCACAATATTTATGCCATATTTGTTGGCAAGTTCATGGAGAAAACTTCCAGTGCCTGCGGCACAAACCTTGTTCATGTCAAAATCGAGGGGATAGGTATTGGCTATGTAGATATATTTTGAGTCCTGACCTCCTATCTCGAAGATGGTGTCTATGGTGGGATCTATCTCTACGGCTCCTCTGGCGTGAGCTGTAATCTCATCGATAATCAGATCGGCATTTAGAAAATCTCCCACAACGTTTCTGCCAGAACCTGTAGTGACCACACCCAAGATCTCAATCTTATCACCCACATCGTCTCTAATGGTTTTTAAAAGCCCCTGGGTCACCTCTATGGGTTTTCCCTGGGTATGAACGTAGCTTTTATGGACGACCTCACGCTCTTCATTGATGAGGGCATATTTGGTGGTGGTGGAGCCAACATCGATACCCAGATAAACGGGCGTCTTTTTTCTGAAAATCCTTGTCCCAATCAGGTTGTCCTCTGGAAAGGCTGTTTTCTTCAATTCCAATCTGGATGCCACAGGCAAACCAGAGGCTTTTTCATTTATTTTATTGATGGCACCATTGACATCTATATGGTTTTCTATTCCCAATGCAAGGGCCTGTAGAGCAACTCCCAGGGCACCCACTGAGGTTCGGTATTTTGGAACAATCAGGCCTGGGAAATAGCTTTTAAAAGCACGCACCTGTAGCTCATTCATAGAGAGTCCACCAATAAAAAGAATCGGATCTTCAAGAGTTCGATTGGATACGATGGTACTCATGTAATTTCTGGCATTTCCCACATGCAGTCCATAGATAATATCTTCCAGCCTCTCTCCTTTGTTCTGTAGATGAATCATGTCTGACTTTGTAAAGACTGTGCAGCGGCATGCCACATGGGCAGGTTTCTGGTTTTTAAGACCCAGCAAGATAAAATCAGACAGTATTTTGTCGATTCGATCCTTGGATATGTTCGCCCCTTTGTCATAAATGGCAGTGGCCAACCGCTCGGCCTGTTGATCGATAAAGGAACCTGTACCGGATGCACATGGTCCATTTGTATTGAAGTATTCCAGTTCCCAATTACCGTCGTCATGTGAGATCAGGAAAAGGGCCGTGTCCTGGCCTCCCATGCTGATGATGGACCTCAAATCTGGTTTAATAAATAGAGAACCCAGAACCTGGCTTATGGTCTCAAATTCATAGAAGCCACCCAGCTTCTCACTTATTGTCTGACCGTGATTCCCTGTGAATGCAATAGCCTTTATCTTTTCCTGATCCCATCTCTCATACAATTCATGTATTAACTCCACTACATCTTGTTCCACCTTCCCCATATGACGCTTATAGGGAGACTCGTAAATAATCTTCCTATCCAGATCCATAACAATGCAGTTCAGGCTTACGGACCCTGCGTCAATTCCAACATAGTACCTTTCCGAGTTCCCCATTCCGTATTCCCTTTTTATAACTGTAACGATTCAACCACAAAGGCACAAAATAGAAAACAGATATTAATTCCTTAATCTTAGTGTCTTGGGGCTTTTGTGGCAGATACATGGTTGGTTTGAGGGATTCTATAAAAAACGTCCCCCGAATGCTTATGTTTACGAATCAGACCTTTCAGAAGAAGACCCTTTATGAGTCCTTCCACTTCCCCTAGCCTCATATTCAATACATTCGCTATATCAATATCCCTTACCGGTCTCCTTTTTATCATCTCTAAAACCGTCTTAGCCGGGAAATCATATTCTACCTCTTGCTCTTCAAAAGGGGTATGGGCCGCGATCTCTGCCTTAGCCCCAAAAAAACTTTTTATATCTTCCAACCTCCGTCTGTCAAGTGGTATAGCTCTGGAGTCAGCAGGAGGACGTACCACTGTATTCAACTGAATCTTGTCAGGAGAGATCTGATCTATCACTCTCTTGAGTCCTTCAATCTCACTGTCACTATCATTGAATCCTGCCAAGAGAACCACTTCCAGAAAGAGAGATCCGGGATATTCTCTTCTCAGATCCATTAACCCTTCAATGATCATGGAGAGATTCAATTCCCAATGGGGTCTATGAATGATCCTGAAAGTCTCTTCAAATGCAGTAGAGAGTGTCGGCATTATGATATGTGCCCCCAACACTTTTTTTCGCACCTCCTCCTTCCAGAAGAGGGATCCGTTGGTCAAGATTGCTATCTTTGTGTCTGTTATCCCCTTGATAAGGTCTATAACCCGATCTATCCGTGAATGGATAGTGGGTTCACCTGAACCGGCAAGTGTAATGACATCAGGTGTGATATTTTCAAGCCTTTGCTTAAGTTCCTTCATCACTTCCTGAACAGGAATGAGGGGATTTGTTTCGATGGTTTTAATGGTGGTTTTCCCCACCTGACAATATAAACAATCATAGGTACAGGTCTTGTGCTGTATCAGGTCAATCCCCAAAGAAAGCCCCAGTCTTCTCGATGGAACCGGTCCGAAAATATATGGCATGTGGCCCTATCTTCTTATTCGTTCATCATTCGTAACTGTTCAGGTATTCAGGTTGAAGACTGAAGGCTGAAGGTTGAGCCAGCTTCAGTCTAAATCCGCAACGATCGAATCAAGCCATTCAAGACCTTCTCGGTTTCGACTATCGTTGGTGCAATCAAAGATAAATCATCGTTGTTCAAGAAGCCCAAACGCTCCGATAAACTAATACTGCTACCTCGTTAGCTAACTCAAATGCCTGAAGTTTTGTGTGATTATGCATCATTTTTCCCTATTAGCCTTCTACCTTCAGTCTATCCACCTGAGTAGTTACCTTTTGTTAACCATAGTGCATTTTAATGCGCCTCATCCCAGTTCCTCCCCGTGTTAATATCGACCTTCAACGGAACGCTCAGTTCATATACGCCTTCCATCTCACTCTGGATAATGGGACGAATCATCTCAATCTCATCCTCGGGAACTTCAAATACAAGCTCGTCATGTACCTGAAGAAGCATTCTTGTCTTGAACTTTTCCCCCTCTAATCTGTTATGGATATTGATCATGGCCTTTTTGATCAGGTCAGCGGCTGTTCCCTGTATGGGTGTGTTGATGGCCATGCGCTCCGCCTCTGCACGAACTCTTTTTTGATCGTGGTTAATCTCGGTTAGATACCTCCTTCTGTTAAAAAGAGTGGTCACATAACCTTTTTGCCTGGCTGTTGCAATCATCTCTTCCCTGTATTTTGCCACCCCTTCATATCTTTTATAATAAGAGTCGATATAATTTTTTGCGGTTTTATTATCTATACCCAGTTCTTCACTCAATTTTTGAGAGCCCATTCCATAGATGATGCCAAAGTTGATTGCCTTGGCGACTCTCCTCATTTCCGGTGTAATTTCGTTAACCTGGACTCCCAGGATCTCCGAAGCAGTGCGGGAATGAATATCCTCCTCTCTCCTGAATGCCTCCATGAAGGCTGTATCTCCCGAATAATGAGCAAACACTCTCAGTTCCACCTGGCTATAATCCGCTGATAGCAGAAAATGCCCATCTTCTGCCACAAAACCTTTACGGATCTCCCTACCCTCTTCTCCCCGTATGGGGATATTTTGAAGATTTGGATTACTACTGCTCAAGCGACCTGTGGCCGTCACTGTCTGATTATAGGAGGTATGAATTCTCCCGGTGGACCTGTTGACTATTTTTACGAGGGCATCAAGATAGGTGGATTTGAGTTTTGATAGGGTTCTATACTGAAGCAGAAGCCTTGGCATGGCAAAATTGGATGAAGCAAGCTTTTTTAGGACTTTTACGTCCGTGGAGTATGCCTTGGTCTTGGAGGTCTTTTTCTGTACGGGAAGCTGAAGTTTTTCAAACAGGACATATCCCAACTGTTGTGGGGAGTTCATGTTAAATTCCATACCGGCTTCTTCATAGACCTTTTGCTGAATCTCTCTGATCTGTGCAGCAAAATTATTTGACATCTGTTTAAAAAAGGCCGTATCAATCTTTATCCCGGCCAATTCCATATCCATGAGTACGGGCAGGAGTCTCATCTCCAGACTGTAAAAGAGTTCTTGATTCTTATCCGATTCAAGTTGACTGTCCAGGATTGACATTAATTTCAGTGTAATCTCCGCATCTTCACAGGAATAATCTTTTGCCCTTTCTACATCAACCTGGGAAAAATTGATCTCGTTTTTTCCCTTCCCAACAATATCCTTGTAGGTGATCATTTTATGATTGAGATAATGTTGGGCGAGATAGTCCAGATTATGCTGTTTTATCCCGGGATTGATAATATAAGAGGCGATCATGGTGTCGAAATAGATCCCTTTGAGATCTACGCCATGGCATTTCAATACCAAAGCATCATATTTGATATTCTGTCCGATCTTAGCGATCTTTTCATCTTCCAAAATACCTTTTAGCATGTTAAGTGCCCTTGATGCACTCAACTGCTCTGGCGCACCTAGATATTGGTGAGCCATGGGTAGATAATATGCCTTATCTTCTTCATATGAAAAAGATATCCCCACGAGTTCTGCTTGAAGCGGGTCTTTACTCGTTGTTTCCGTATCAATGGATACCATACCCTTCTGTTTGATCTCATCCGTGAGGGTTCCAAGGTCTTCCTCTGAAAGGCAAAGGAGATAATCTTTATGAGAAGACCCTTTTCGCATGGCAAACTGGTCCCATAACTCCCTGAATTCCAGTTCACGAAATATTTCGGCTAATTCCTGCCGGTTTGGTTCTCTGATTATTAGATCCATAAGATCTTCATCAATGGGTACATATCGATCTATGGTGACCAGCTTTTTGCTGAGGATCGCATCAGACTGGGAATTTTCCAGATTCTCTTTCAACCTCTTTTTCTTAATCTCTTCCAGATGTTCGAAAACATTCTCAAGTGAACCAAACTCCCCAATGAGGGTTGCGGCGGTTTTCTCTCCAACACCGGGTACACCCGGTATGTTATCTGAACTGTCACCCGAAAGCCCCATCAGATCAATGATCTGGGCAGGTTCCAAACCATATTCCTCTTTCAAGGTCTCATAATCGGTGAATCTGTCTCTCATGGAATCCCACATGGATGTTTGTGGTGAGATGATCTGCCTGAAATCCTTATCTCCAGTCACCATAACCACTCGGAAATCTTTCTCTTCACCCAATCTTGCCATAGTACCGATGATATCATCGGCCTCATACCCCTCTCTCTCTAGCATCTTTACATTCAAACCCTGGAGGACCCTTTTGATGTATGGAAGCTGTACCACTAGATCTTCGGGCATGGGAGGCCTTGTGGCCTTATACTGTTCATAGAGCTGATGCCTGAAAGTAGGTCCTTTAGTATCAAATACAATGGCAATATATTTTGGTTTTTTTTCGTCCAAAAGTTTCAGGATCATCTTTGTAAAACCGAATATGGCATTTGTGGGGAGACCTTTGGAATTAGAGAGATCTCTTATGGCATGGTAGGCACGATGGATATAGGAACTGCCGTCCACCAGGTAAATGGTTTCTCTCTCTTGGACCATGGATATCAACCTCTCATGAGTGGTAGGTTAATAAAAATAAGACGTAACATTTTAGCTCTTTGAAAGTCAGTAAAGTCCGGCCGTGGAGGTCTCTTTCAAAAGCCGCCTCATAAAAATACTTCCGATGCTCGTGGAACGCCCCCAGGCATTTAATAAAACTATGGAAAAGGCAGAGAGGCTGTGGGGAGCAAAGGAAGACATCCTCTGGGGCTATCCCGGGAAGAATTTCAACGCTAATCTGACCCTCGGCCTGAGCTCGGGTCGAAGGCCGTCCCATGGAATGAGGGAGGGTTAGGCGACTTTTGAAAGAGACCTCCACGGCCGGAGCAGATACGGATTATTTTTTCAAAGAGCTAAAATGTTACCATAAGACAAGTAATAATAGAATAAGAAACGAGACTCCGAAAATATGGATTTAGGTTAGGAGGTTGGTGATCTCAACTTCGGGCGAAGTCTCTAGATCCTTTATTTCAGGGATTCTTCAGTTGAATCGTCTTCAGATGAGATCTCTTGACGAAATCGAGCCACCTGACCCTCCTTTAAGAAATCCGCAAGGTCCTGACCGGCGAAAGTGAAACTTAAATTGGGTAGCGGTGGAACGCTCCATCTTGGTCTGATCTCATCCATGGGATACTTTTTGAGTTTGATCGGTTCTTTGGCAATGGCCACAGGGCTGGTATTGGAGGTAAAACCTATCCTCTCTCCATTATCATTATAAATAATATCATTGATAAATCGGCCCAGATGGCGGCCATTGATACCAAAAACATGTTCTTCATTAAATAGATAAGCCACGGGAGACCCATCCCAGAGGTAAATGCTTTCATGATAATCGTCACAAATATAGGCAACAGGTTCCCCATTCTTATTGAATAGAGTTCTTTCCATCGGAGAATCCTCCCAATTTATCTATTAGAACTTAGTTCGCTTCGCTCACAATTGGAATGTTGGAATACTGGAATTATGGAATAATGGGTTCTGGGAAAATGTGTTAGTGGTTTATTGGCAAAATTTCTTTAACATGGAAATTATAAATGTTCATAAATGAGAAACTTCCTTTTGAAATCAATATTCCAATATTCCACCATTCCATTATTCCATGTGCGAGACAGAAACTCAGACCTCGAAAAACCCCTTTATTCTCAATGAGTTGTAGAAATTCCGAGACATTCAATTCTAGATGTTAATGATCACTTGGCATAATCCACCGCCCGAATCTCCCGAATAACGGTAACCTTTATCTGTCCAGGATAGGTCAATTCCTTCTCTATCTTTTTGGCTATATCCCTACAAAGGACAAAAGAGTGATCATCATCAATGATCTCTCCTTCAACCATTATCCTGATCTCACGGCCGGCTTGAATGGCAAATGACTTGCTGACCCCGTTAAAAGACATGGCAATCTTCTCCAGATCCTCCAGCCTTTTGACATAGGATTCCAGCATCTCTTGACGTGCACCGGGCCTCGCACCCGATAGTGTGTCAGCTGCCTGGGTAATAACCGCCAGAATAGACTCGGGTGGAATGTCTTCATGATGTGCCGCAATAGCATGAATGACCTCATTGGATTCCCCATATTTCTTGGCCAAGTCTGCACCGATCATGGCATGGGGACCCTCCACCTCGTGGTCCACCGCTTTCCCGATGTCATGCAGTAATCCAGCTCGTTTAGCCCTTTTTATATCGAGACCAAGCTCCGATGCCATAACCCCGCAAATAAAACTTACCTCTTTGGAATGCTGAAGCACATTCTGTGCATAGCTGGAACGGTATTTCAGACGGCCAATTAACTTGACAAGATCAGGATCTATCCCATGGACCCCCACATCAAATGTCGTTTGTTCTCCAGCCTCTTTGATGCTGGCCTCAATCTCTAAATTGACCTTCTCAACCATCTCTTCAATTCTTGCGGGATGAATCCTTCCATCATCAATCAATCTCTCTAAAGAGATTTTGGCCACCGCACGTCGGACCGGATTGAAACCGGATAGTATGACGGCCTCAGGGGTATCATCTATAATAAGGTCAATACCGGTTGCCGCTTCAATAGCCCTAATATTACGTCCTTCCCGACCAATGATCCGACCTTTCATCTCCTCATTGGGCAAATTAACAACGGATACGGTTTTTTCCGTCACATAATCACCCGCATATCTTTTAATGGCCAGTGCGAGGATCTCCTGTGACTTGCGTTTAGATGTCTCTTTCGCCTCGTTCTCGATCTTACGGATAAGCTTTGCCGCATCATGTTTGGCTTCTGACTCCATGGAGATTATGAGTAACTCTTTTGCTTCTTTGCTCGATATACCGGCCAATCTCTCCAATTGATGCCGCTGGTTAGTAATGAGTTCATCATACTGAGCCTGTTTTCCCTTTAAATCATCTTCAATCTGTTTGATATTTCTCTCTCGTTTTTCAATGGACTTCTCTCTGTTTTCGTATTGTTCGATCTTTTTATCTAAATTCTCTTCCTTATGAAATAATCTCCTCTCTTGCGCCTGTAATTGTGCCTTTTTCTCTTTAGTATCTTTTTCAAAATCCAGTTTCATCTGGTAAAGGGTATCCTTGGCACGAAGCATGGCCTCTTTTTTTATGGTTTTGGCCTCTTTATGAGCCTCATTGATTATCTTTTTGGAATAATTGTTTATGGATTCAAACTGTTTTTCCACTATCCTTTTACGTGTCCACATACCTATGAAGACACCAACAATGACTCCGGCAACAATGGCAATAATGATCTGAATTGTTATCATAATAAACCATCCCCTAACCCATCAAACATTCTGGAATATTTAAAAATAAATAAGATTATTCAATGACTTGGATGTCTGATGAGTTTAATTCTTTAAAAACCTTAATTCTTGATAATGGGTCAAGATTATTAAAATATTTAGGATAACCAGGGAGAAGGAGAAGGAGAATTGTAGGACTAATGATTCCTAAAAGTGGAACGATCAAGAAAAGAAGTTAATATTTAAAATCTTCTCGGAAATATAGCTTAATATTTTATATTTTACATTCGCTTTCATAGAGTATTTGATTCAAATCGATTTCTTGCAACCTTTAAGCTATAACTATCATTCACCTTTGTGCTATTAGTCCCCTCTTAAGCCTCAACAATCTATTCTCTTCCCCTTTTGGCTAAGTTGTATCTCCCTGGTCCGCAGTTTTTCCAAACTATCATACTTCTCAGGAACATAGCAGGAGAATGTTTTAACTCATTACAGAATCTATATTATAGATCAGCGCTTTGGTTCTTTGACGAATCTCTTTTAATAGGTCATCTCGCTCTTTCTGGATCTGAAAATATTCGCTTGCAATATTAAGAGCAGCCAGAATGGTCGTCTTTTTCCCTGAGAGTCCCTTGGTATTATCATTGATCTCTTTTAATTTTTCATTGACATATTCTGCAATCTTAAAGACCTGCTCCACATCTTCATCGCTTCTTATGAGGTATTCATGATCGAGGATTGTGACCTTTATTGGCTGTGTCAAAGCCTCTACTCCTTATTGCTATTGCTAGATATCCAATTGTTCAATCTTTTCTAATAAAGCCTCAATCCTCTGCTTGGCTTGATCCCTGCTTGTCTTTAAATATTCCACTTCTCCACTCAGGTCTAATATCTTCCTTTCCTGAGTATTGGTTTTTTCCATCAGGGATTCCTTCTCTTTTTTTATCGTGTTTATGAACTTTATAAGAGAATCTATCTTCTCTTCAAGTAATTGAAACGAATCCATCTCTTCTTCTGTTTTCATTCTATTCCCGCCAAAAAATGGGGTTCCTTGTACCTAACCCGAAGAACCTCTGGTTATCATTCTATTTAGACAACAAAGATAAAAATGATAAAAATATTGTAATTTCAATCAGTTTTCTATATGGATAGTGCTAAATTATATTCATTTTATAGTTTAAGGTCAAAAAGGTCAATAAAAAAGGCAAGTCCATGACTTGCCTTCTCCATTAGAAACAATATGGATATGAGGTTATTTTGATTTTTCGGCCACCTTGATCCTTATGATAGCCCGCTTTAAAGCGGTCTCTGCTCTTGCAAAATCAATATCTTCTGTTCCTCTATCCTTTGCCAGTCTTTCCTCGGCCCTTTCCATGGCACGCCGGGCCCGTTCAACATCAATATCACGGGCCTTCTCGGCAGCATCCACCAGGATAGAGACCCTGTCATTGGAGACCTCGGCAAAACCATCGGTGACTGTCATGGATTCTTTTGTGGTGCCGGAATCATATCGGAGCTCCCCTGGAACAATGCCCGATAGAAAATGGATATGCCCCGGTAACACCCCGAACTCCCCTTCACTGCCCGGGGCAACCACCGTATCAACCTCCTGACTGACCAGTACATTTTCGGGCGTAACGATCTCCAGATATAATCTTCCCATAGAATTACCCCTATCTGCTCGCAGCAGCAATCCTTTCCGCTTTCTCTTGTACCTCTTCTATACCACCCACCATATAGAATGCCGCCTCAGGAAGGTCATCATGTTTCCCTTCAATAATCTCCATGAATCCCTTAACAGTCTCTTCCACCGGCACATATCTGCCTTTCTCACCAGTAAATGTCTCGGCCACATGGAATGGCTGGGACAGGAACCTCTGGATCCTTCTTGCCCTGGCAACGGTCAGTTTATCTTCATCCGAGAGTTCATCCATGCCCAGAATAGCGATGATATCCTGGAGATCCTTATATTTTTGAAGAATCTGCTGGACCATTCTTGATGTGTGATAGTGATCTGCTCCCAGATAATTAGGATCCAAAATACGAGAGGTTGAATCCAGTGGATCCACGGCAGGATAGATCCCCAGTTCCGTTAATGCCCGTGAAAGAACCACCGTTCCATCCAGATGTGCAAAAGTGGTGGCCGGTGCCGGATCTGTCAGGTCATCGGCGGGCACATAGACACACTGGACAGAGGTAATGGATCCCTTTTTGGTGGAGGTGATCCTTTCCTGGAGTTCTCCCAGATCAGTTCCCAGGGTGGGCTGATAACCCACAGCCGAAGGGATACGCCCCAGAAGAGCGGAGACCTCAGACCCGGCCTGGGTGAAACGGAAGATATTATCGATAAAGAGAAGCACATCCTGTCCCCTTTCATCTCGGTAATACTCAGCAGCCGTCAGGGCAGAAAGGGCCACTCTCGCCCTGGCGCCGGGTGGCTCGGTCATCTGACCATAGATCAACGCTGCCTTTGGAAGAACGCCAGACTCTTTCATCTCCAGATACAGGTCATTACCTTCCCTTGTTCTCTCCCCAACGCCCGCAAAAACGCTGATACCCCCATGCTCCATGGCGATGTTATGGATCATCTCCATCATAACAACGGTCTTACCCACGCCGGCTCCCCCGAACATGCCCATCTTGCCTCCCCGGGGAAATGGCACCAGGAGATCAATCACCTTAACCCCGGTCTCAAGGACCTTCACAGAGGTATCCTGCTCCACAAATTCAGGGGCATGGCGATGTATGGGTAAAAACTCCTCGGTTTCTACCGGGCCGAGTCCGTCAACCGGCCTGCCAACCACATTGAGCAACCGGCCTAGGATGGGATCACCCGCTGGCATAAGTATGGGTTTGCCTGTATTCTTGACAGGCATCTCCCGTACAAGTCCGTCTGTGATATCCATGGCCACACATCGAACCACATTGTCACCCAGATGCAGGGAAACCTCCACCACAAGATTATCCTCTGTATCATCAATGGCAGGATTGGTGATAGTTAATGCTGTAAAGATCTCCGGAAGATCCCCTTCCGGGAATTCAACATCCACCACAGGGCCCATAACCTGAATTAATTTGCCATCACTCATGTCTTAATCAAGACCTCCTTCTAATCCGTTAATTTGCTGAGTTGTTTCATCGTAAAACAAGAAACCTTTTGATATCTAAGCCATTTGACAACTCAACGACTAAACCACTTAACCTCAATTGGAACACCTAGGCCTTTCTAATAGCCTCTGCACCTCCTACGATATCCATCAATTCCGCTGTAATTGCGGCCTGTCTTGCCTTGTTGTAGACCAGCGTTAGCTCCTCAACCATTTCTCTGCAATTCTTTGTGGCATTGTCCATGGCGGCCATTCGGGCGGCATGTTCGCTCACCTCATTCTGTAAAAAGGAATTATATATCTGAACACTAATATGTTTTGGGAGGAGTTCTATGAGAAGCTCCTCGGCACTGGGCTCACACAGATATTCTGCAGCCACTTCTTCCGTTTCCTCCTCTTTTTGAGGGGGTTCAATGGGTAATAATTTGATATGGGTGGGTTCCTGCTTTGCCATGCTGAGAAAACGGGTATAGATCATATGGACTTCATCGATCTCATCGTTTAGATATCGCGTCGTAAAATTCCTGGTCATCTGGTTGATGAACAACATGTCAATCTGCCCATAGATCTGTACATGGCTTGTTGTAATATTGGCACCCTGTTTTCTGAAAAAATCTCTCCCCTTCTTTCCCACCAGGGTTAGGCTGTATTCTCTCCCGCTGTCCTCTTGCTCTTGGATCCATTTTTTGGCCACGTTAATGGTATTGACATTAAAACTTCCACAAAGGCCCCTATCAGCGGTAAAATGGAGGAGTTCAGTACGTGAGATCTGCTCCTTCTTCACCAGCAATGGATGGATCTCGGGGTCGATCCTGGTGGCAAGATTTCCAAGAACCTCAGCGAATTTACCGGCATAGGGCTCAAAACTCTCCATTCGCCCTTGGGTGCTCCTCAACTTGGCTGCCGCCACCATATTCATGGCCCTGGTAATCTGCTGAGTCTTCTTAACAGCGCCAATTTTCCGAAGTATATCTCTTAGAGTTGCCATCTATCCTTCTCAATCTCAAGTTTAGATTCGTTTAGTCATGGAGCCATGGATGGCTTCATTTGATGAAAAATTAAAAAGACTTGGCCCCTCTCCATCATTCAATCCAATTTAAGCAGCTGACTGGAAAACATCCTTAAATTCATCAAGGGCCTTTTTCATCTTCTCCTCCAGCTCATCACTGATTATCTGTTTTTCCTTTATCTCGTTCAAAATATCAGGATGTTTGCTATCCACGAACTCCAGCATCTGTTTCTCATACTCAGCCATCGCTTCCACAGGAAATGGATCAAGATATCCAAAAGTCCCTGCAAATAGGATCATGACCTGCTTTTCTGCTACCATGGGCTGATATTGAGGCTGTTTCAGGACTTCCACCAGCCTCTGTCCCCGTCCCAATTGACGCTGGGTGGCCTTATCCAGGTCACTCCCGAATTGGGCAAAGGCTTCCAGTTCCCGAAACTGGGCCATATCCAAGCGAAGGCTTCCTGCAACCTTTCTCATGGCCTTAGTCTGGGCTGCACCCCCCACCCTGGAAACCGACAGGCCCACATTGATTGCCGGTCGTACACCTGAGAAGAAGAGGCCCGGTTCAAGATACACCTGACCGTCCGTGATGGAGATAACATTTGTGGGGATATAGGCGGAAACATCGCCTGCCTGGGTTTCAATAATTGGGAGGGCCGTAAGAGAGCCAGACCCTAATTTCTCATTAAGCTTGGAGGCTCTTTCCAGGAGGCGGGAGTGATTGTAAAAGATATCCCCGGGGAAGGCCTCACGTCCCGGCGGACGTCTCAAGAGTAGTGAGACCTGCCGGTAGGCTACGGCCTGCTTTGAAAGATCATCATATATAATGAGGGCATGTTTACCATTATCCCTGTAATACTCCCCTATTGAACAACCGGAATAGGGAGCAATGAACTGCTGTGTTGCAGGATCGCTGGCACATGCAAGGACCACGGTTGTATATTCCATGGCGCCATGACGCTGCAAAATATCCACCACTTGGGCCACGGTGGATTTCTTCTGACCCACTGCCACATAGATGCAATAGACATCCGTATTCTTCTGGTTGATAATGGCATCAACACAGATGGCCGTCTTTCCGATCTGCCTGTCGCCAATGATCAGTTCCCGCTGTCCTCTACCGATGGGCGTCATGGCATCGATGGCCTTACACCCTGTATACATGGGTTCATTCACAGGCTGGCGGGCAATGACGCCCGGTGCCACCATCTCGATCCGGCGATACTCAGTGGCATCGATGGGGCCTTTGCCATCAAGGGGGTTACCCACAGCGTCAATAACGCGGCCTAGGACGGCTTCACCAACGGGTATCTCAGCAATTCGACCGGTTCGTTTGACCGTATCCCCTTCCTTGATCTTGGTATCGTCACCCATGATGGCGACACCGACGTTGTCCTCTTCCAGATTAAGGCAGAGGCCATAGATCCCACCAGGAAATTCAAGCATCTCCATGGCCATGGCCTTTTCCACACCATAGACGCGAGCCACACCGTCACCAACGGATAAGACTGTTCCGGTCTCACTCACCTCCACCCTCTTTTCATAATCCTTAATCTGGCCCCTTATAACCTGACTTATCTCCTCTGCTCTAATCTCCATCAACTTAACTCACCCCTTTTTAAAGATTCTTTAAGCCCATCAAGCTGAGCCTTTACGCTTCCATCCAAAACCAGATCGCCGATCTTTACAACAACCCCTCCAATGAGGCTCTGATCTTCAGTTACTTCTGATTTGATCTTTTTTGAGGTTAATCCCTCAAGGGATCTCTCTATTCTCCCCAAAGCATCCTCTTTTAGAGGTTTTGCCGTAATGATCTCAGCTCTGGCAATATTTGAAACTTCATCAGTAAGCCTTGAGTAATAATCTGTCATGGGCTCTATTGCCCCGATTCTATTCTTATCTAACAGGAGGTTTAAGAAATTTTTCACCACATCTGAAAAGCCACTCTTTTCCAAGACAAAATGGAGGATCCTCTTTCTGTCTTCAAGGGGAAAGATGGGATTGGCAATAACCTTCCGAAAATCCTCGTTGTCCTGACAGAATCTTGCAAACTCCGTCAGATCTCGGCCGTATAGTTCAAAATTGCCATCTTCCTGTCCCAGACTGAAAAGGGCTTTTGCATACCTTTTGGAAACCTTCGATCCGATCAATGTATCTTGCCCACCCTTTCTATAAATTCATCGACCAATTGGTCCTGATCCTTATCTTTTATCTCTTTTCCGATGATCTCCTGGGCCTTTTGTGCTGCCAGATCCACAACCTCCTGCCTCAACCTATCCTTGGCAGAGTGAAGCTCTTGTTGAATGGTCAATTCAGCATGCTCCATGATCTGTTTTGCCCTCTCCTTAGCCTCAGAGATGATCCTTTCCTTTTCAGCCATCCCCTCTCTTTTAAATTCTTCTATAATATTTTTTCTCTTCTCTTCAAAATCTGTGAGCTCCTTTTCCACATCCCGATATCTTCTCTCGGACTCTTCCTTATCCCTTTTCAAATTATCGAGTTTTTGCCGGATCTCTTCAATCCTGGTGGATAAGGTATCTTTAATACCACTCTTCTTTATGGCAATAAAAAGGATGATCACCAGCAGGGCAAAATTGATAAAACGGTAGAGCAGATCCAGGAGGTCACCGCTGCGATCTGCACCGTCTCCAGCTTCATGGCCTCCCCCCGCAGCTAAAGCCGCACCATAAAAGAGAAGAGTAGAGATGGCAAAAAAGGCTAAAAGGAATATATACTTTCTGCTTCGCTTATGATGTATGCTTGCCATCAAATGCTCCTTCCCAGTATCTTTTCAGCTAAATCCTTTGAAAAAAGCGTCACTTCATCTTCCAATGATTGACGGACATCCACAACTGTAAGCTCTATCTCCTTTTTTACCTTATTGATCTCTTCTTCTGCTGCAGTTATGGCCTCTTGCAACATCCCCTTTTCCTCTTCTAGACCCTCTTTCTTAAAATTCTCTTTCTCTTCGAAACCTTCCTTTCTAGCCCCCATCTTATCGTCTTCAAGATCCTTTTCATACTGGATGGACTTATTCTTGAAATCATCGATCATTGCCTGAAAGGTATTCATCTCATCTGTTCTCTTGCCCAGTATCTTGCGAATTGGCCTGTAAAGAATGATATTGAGGAGGAAGAGGAGTAAAAGAAAATTAGCTATCTGAATAAATAAAGAGTGATCTACGCTTATCATGGCTGATTAAATCCTCATTTTTAAAATATTTAATCTCTATATAAACGAATTATTTTAAAATCTTAAATCGGGCACCGAAATGTCAATTTTTCAAAAAAGTCAAGGTCTTCTACATAAAAAAAAACTTCTTGTCAAAACCTTTTTAAAATGAATCCAATTATTTTCAGTCCTCTTAAATGAATTTAACTGACAATAGCCAGTTTTTTATCCTCGGTTTTTTCTATATTTTTCATCCTGCAGTTTCCTTCAAAAATCACGCCCTCATCCATCACGATTATGGGCGCCTGGATATTTCCAAAAACCTTTCCCGGTGCATGGATCTCAATCCTTTTATCTGCTACGATATTGCCTCTAATCTCTCCGCTGATAATGATATGGGAGACATGGATATTGGACTCGATAATAGCCGATTCACCAACAATAAGTGTCCCTTCAGTGAAGATTTCACCCCTAAAATGCCCATCTATCCGAACGGCTCCCCTGAAGGACAACTTCCCCTCAAATTCAGTATCTCCTCCTAAAAAAGCGTTGATCTCGTCTATTTTTTTCATAAGAAGCCCTATGATTTTTAGGCTCATCCAATATCATATCGAATTTTTCATTGCAAGGAAAATAAGGAGCAGTTATTGAAACATAAAACGCCTCATACTAATATTCATAAGCAGGCCCATCCCCGACATGGTTGTGATCACTGATGATCCCCCATAACTAAACATCACCAGAGGTATTCCCACCACCGGCAGCAGACCGATCACCATACCCACGTTGATAACCAGTTGCCAAAAGACGATGGCAACAATACCCAAGGCTAAGATGGTACCGAATTTATCCTTCGAATTTTTTGCTATATTGAGCCCCCAAAGGATCAGAAAAATATAGAGCATGAGCAGAAATATTGAGCCCACAAAACCCCATTCCTCGGCCAATACGGAAAAGGCAAAGTCAGTATGTTGTTCTGGTAAAAAATGCAATCTGGTCTGAGTTCCTTTTAAAAAGCCTTTACCCCAAAAAAGACCGGATCCAATGGCTATCTTCGATTGATTGATATGATATCCCGCTCCTAGAGGATCCATGTCGGGTCTAATAAAAGTCAATATGCGTTTCTGCTGATATTCTTTGAGTGTGAACCATATAAAAGGAGCTGACAAAAGAGATGTCATGATAAGAATCAAGAGTGATCTCCACCTGATCTTGACAAATAGAATGATGGAAAAGGAGACAAACATTAAAATTAAGGCACTACCAAGATCAGGCTCTTTTATGATCAAAAGACATGGCAAGATGATAAGAAGAAAAGGCCACCAGAGGTCTCTCAACCGATATTCATTATATTCTCCATGTTCATTATATTCTCCATGTTCATTAAAGTATTTAGCGAGCATGATAACCAGCGCTATCTTGGCCATTTCCGAAGGCTGGAACGTAATGCCACCCAAACTTAACCACCTCTGGGAACCAGAGTATATTTTACCTATTGCAAGTACCAGGATCAGCAGAATGAGCGTTAAAAAATATGCCGGGTAGGCCAATCTCTCCAGAACGTGATAATCAAAGGTGGTCATCATTAATAAAACAGCAAATCCTATTAAGAACCAATAGGCCTGTTTAATAAAGATTTGTGAGCCACCGGCATCCCTTATGGGATATGTGGCACTATAAAGATTCACAATGCTCACTATTCCTATAATGATTAATAATAGTAGCAAAATCCAATCAAAATTCTGGATAAGCCGTCTATCGAACATCTTCTTTCAACCTTTCAACAGCAATCTGGCATAGCATTCAAAAAATAGATGCTGTCTTTTTTGTCTCTATTCCTCTCTTAAAATGATAATGAATATGTCGATGAATAACCAGAAACCGCTGACTAACTCCTTCCAAAGAACGCCGTGATCATCTCTTTGGCCACTGGAGCCGCAGCCCTCCCCCCATGTCCGCCATTTTCTATGAGTATGGATAGGGCCAGTTTTGGCCTCTCTACGGGTGCGATGGCTATGAACCAGGCGTGATCTCTAAACTCATAGGGCACTTCACCTCCCTTTGATAAATCCTTTTCTGCTTTAAGATTTATGACCTGAGCTGTTCCGGTTTTTCCCGCAACCATCAGATCCTTAACTCTGGCTCTTGAACCTGTCCCATGGGGTTCGTTAACCACACCCAGAAGAGCTCTCTTAACCAACTCCATATTCTCCTTTTTGAACGCCACCTTATCCAATAATGTGGGAGTAAATGTATAGATTTTTCTATTATCCTTCCCAACCCATCTGATAATCTTCGGTTGGTACATATGGCCGCCATTAAAAATGGCGGATATCAGTCTCACCATCTGAATAGGTGTCACCAACAAAAAACTCTGTCCAATAGCCAGAGAGATGGTCTCTCCAGCCTGCCACGGCGTACCCCATCTCTTTAATTTCCATTCTCCTGTTGGGATAAGTCCCGCCTTTTCATAATCCAGCTCAAAGTCCGTTTTTTTCCCTAAACCCAACATCTTTGCATAATAAGCAATCTTATCAACACCAAGACGTCTTCCTACTTTATAAAAATATGAATCACATGATTCCACCAAGGCTTTATGAAATCTTACCTTTCCATGTCCCTGCTTCCGCCAACAACGATATGTATGGGTTCCCAAAGAGTAGCTTCCATTACAGAAAATCTCTTCTTGTGGATTAATGATCCCCTCCTCCAAACCAGCCAGCGCCACAACAATCTTAAATATGGAACCTGGAGGATATTGTCCAGAAATGGCCCTGTTCTGAAGAGGGTATTCTTCACAGGAGACCATCTCCTTCCACTCTTCTTTATCAATACCCCCAATAAACAGATTAGGATCAAAGGCGGGACTACTGGCTAGGGCAAATATCTCTCCATTGTTGGGGTTCATGGCCACAATAGCACCCTTTTTATCCCTCAAACTCTTTTCAGCTAACATTTGAAGATTTTTATCGATTGTTAGAGAGATATTGAGACCGGGGATCGGTGGTTTTCTTGTCATGACCCTCAATTTCCGCCCAGCTGCATCCACCTCCACCTGCTCTCCTCCCCTCAACCCATTCAAGTTTTTCTGCCATCTCGCCTCCACACCATACTTACCAATGAGGTCTCCAGGTCTATTATCCGGATATCTACCGCTATTTAATTGAGCTTCATTAACCTCCCCTAAATAACCCACCAGATGAGATGCAAATTTTCCGTAAAGATAATGTCGTTGGGGCTTGACCTCTATCATTACGCCTGGCAAGTTAAATAGGTTGGTTTCAATAATAGCCAGTTCGTCACGCGATAGGTTTCTTTTAATGAGGATGGGTTTGAATGGATATTTGTGAGGAGCACTGATCAACCTCTTTTTCACCCCGTCCTGATTTAAACCCACCAATAATTTCAGACTTTTTAGAAGCTGATCACGATTCTGAATCTGTTCAGGGATAATATAGAGATTATAGGAAGGTCGGTTATCAACCAGCAACGCTCCATTGCGGTCCAGAACCATTCCCCTGAAGGGGGGAATATTCTGAAGATGAATACGGTTATTCTCAGATTGGGTTCTATAAATGGGGCCGTTTACAATCTGAAGGACCCATAACCTCATAATCAAGCAGGCGAAGCTGACCATAACAATCAGGGTCACTTTTTTAAGGCGGCTGTTGTAAATCTCCACTGAAACTTGGTCAAAACCAGAACTTCTCAATGGATACATCTCCTTCTAAGTTAACGTCTTGGGATCTCTACAACTTATTCAAGTTGAAGGTAATTTTTAAGTCTTTCAGTTATTGCTTATACTATGGAATAATGGCCCGCCCTGGCGCGATTTGACTGGAGATCTTTTTTATCGCTGTAATATTTCTGAAGTAGTGCAAGTAGAATTTTAACCCTCCAAATCAGGTCTGGGCCAGGGAATGATGGAATAGTGAAAATTCATCTTTTACTACGGCTCCCCATGTATCCTTATTAATACAAGATCCATATTTTTAAAAAGATAAAAAAGAAAGGGTGAAATAAGGCCTGAGCAGATGGCTGAAGAAACAGATGCCACAAAAAAAGAGAACGGGAAGATACTCTCCAAAGAAAATAGATATAATAAGGTTACAAATAAGATCTTTTTAATAATAACGGCCACAGAGATGATGATAATTATCCCTTTTGGGGTGCGGAGATTAAAGAACCGGGACCCAAGTCTAATCACTATAAATATGATCAAATAGAGAAAGGTGAATAGCCCCAGTAATCCGGCCGAAAAGATATCGATCAATAGCCCCTGCCCTAAGGCGAAGATTCCTGCTCCTATATCTCCATAAAATGCAAAAAGAAAGGCTATAAAAATTATTACGAGATCCACATCAAAATAATTAAGCATGATGTGGTTCAATAAATCCCCTCTAATAAGAATAAAAAGGAGGGAGACGAACCACGCCAGGAGAAATAATATTAATCCTCTTCTTTCTGTTGACTGGCTAATGGGTCCTCCTTCAATATTACCAGCACTTCCTCTAATTTTGAAAAATCAACAAGAGGTCTTACTTTGACATCCTTAAATATTTCCCCGGGTTTATTTTCCACCTCTATGACTTCACCTACAGGAATCCCTTTGGGAAATACACGCCCCAATCCTGAAGTCACCACCATATCACCCACAACCGCATCACTTGTCTTAAGGACATAATCAAGCTTGCAGACCTTGGAGGATAACCCTTTTACAATTCCTCTATCACGGGAGCGTTGGATAATACAGTCCACTGCACTATTTTGATCTATAACTAACAGAACTTTGGCATAGTTTTTTGAAACAGAAACCAATCGACCTACTACACCATTGGCATTAACCACAGGCATGTTAACTTTCAGGCCTGCATCTGCTCCTTTATCAACAATAACTGATTCAAACCATCCGGTGGGATCTCGTCCGATCACCTGGGCAGCCGAAACAGGCCAGTCGATTTTTTTTTCAAATTGAAGGAGTTGTTGTAGGCGTTGATGGGTGGCATAAAGTTCTCGATAGCGATAATTCTCCATTCTAAGGGCATTAATCTCTTTTTTTAGACGAGCGTTTTCGTTTCGAGCATTTATTAAGCCGAAATATTTCAGCCAGAGGTTTTCTGTGACATTCACTGTCTCTGTAATGAACTTTTGAAAGGGGGCTGTAATCTCTATAATAACCTGTTCAGGCGAACTCCATGATCGTCTCTTCCCCAAATTTGAGGAAAGCAAAATAAGCGCGAAAAAAACAAAAAAGACCCATATCCATATAGTTCTGATGCGACTAAAATTCTGCAATGATTCCGTTTAGCTCCGGGGCGTACTACTACTTGATCATTATCTCTCTTAATATGTTGATATTATCTAATGCCTTTCCAGAACCGAGCACAACGGTCGAGAGAGGATCCTCTGTGATTGTGATGGGAAGTTTCGTCTCTTCCCTTAAAAGGATGTCCAGGTTTTTTAGCAATGAGCCGCCGCCGGTCAGAACAATCCCCGTGTCCACGATATCTGCTGCCAGCTCTGGGGGGGTCTGCTCCAGAGCGATGCGCACAACTTCCACTATGGTATCTATCTGCTCCGAAATCGAATGCCTTACCTCATCTGAGTCTATAGTCAAAATCTTTGGAATGCCCGTCACAAGATCTCGCCCTTTGACCTCTATTGTTTCAACCGTATCGCCGGGATATGCATTTCCTATGGTGGTCTTAATGATCTCAGCTGAAGCGAGTCCGATGAGAAGATTGTATTTACGCTTGATGTACTGTAATATGGCTTCGTCCATCTTGTCACCACCAACCCTGACTGACTTGCTGTAAACAATCCCTGCCAGAGAGATAACCGCCACCTCTGTTGTACCCCCACCTATATCCACAACCATATTACAGGTTGGTTCAGTGATGGGCAATCCAGCACCTATGGCTGCGGCCATGGGCTCCTCAATCAGAAACACCTCTCTGGCTCCTGCGGATTCTGCCGATTCCCGAACCGCCCTCTTCTCCACCTGGGTTATTCCAGAGGGGACACAGATAATAATTCGTGGTCTAACAAGGGTAGTGCGGTTATGGACCTTCCTGATAAAGTGACGCAGCATAACCTCTGTGATCTCAAAATCCGCTATGACCCCATCTTTTATGGGGCGTATTGCCACAATATTACCGGGAGTACGTCCCAACATCATTTTTGCCTCTTTACCTACAGCCAGGACCTTGTTACCCCCCTTAGCATCCTTTCTCACAGCTACCACGGAGGGCTCGCTCAGAACAATCCCTCTACCCTTGACATAGACAAGGGTGTTAGCTGTTCCCAAATCAATGGCCAAATCATTGGAGAACAAACCCAATATGGGATCAAATAACATCATTATCTCCTTTTAAAATTTTTAAATAATTTTAATAAGTTAAACAGAAAAAGAACAAAAAAAGTCAATATAGGTCCTTAGATTATTTTTATAAACTTGACAACTATCTCAATTTTCGTTTAAATAATAGTTTATTTTAATTCAAAAAATGTATATCTAAATACTTCTATGAAAAGAACATATCAACCAAGTAATCTAAAAAGAGCCCGTACCCATGGTTTCAGGGCCAGGATGCAATCAAAAGGCGGTATAAGAGTCTTAAAACGAAGAAGAGCAAAGGGACGAAAAAGGCTAACAGGTTAATTCTATGGCCCCAACTGGTTGAAAATAGATCTGTATCTGTATGAGATCTTTCTCTTTTTTAAAGATAGAAAGATTATTGAATCGAAAGGATTTTGTCAATCTAAATCGGTGGGGTAAGAGATATGGAACAGAGCATTTTACCGTCATTTTGAAACAGAACGGGTTGGGCATTACAAGATTAGGGACAGTCGTAAGCAAGAAGACAGGGAATGCAGTAAAAAGAAATAAGGTAAAGAGGCTCATTAGAGAATTTTTTCGATTAAATAAGAGTTATCTTCCTCAAGGCTACGATCTTGTTATTGTAGCAAATAAAGGAGCCCATGACCTGAATTTCTGGAAATTAAAAGAGGAACTTGGTGAAATCATCCTGGATAAAAAGTTCCGCATATAACCTGAGATATCTACCCGTAAGTCTCATAGATATATATCAAAAACTAATTTCTCCATTGACCCTTCCTTCCTGTCGTTTTTATCCCTCATGCTCAATGTATGCCCGCCTCGCTTTCAAGAAATATGGAATACTAAAAGGAGGCATTATCTCATTGATAAGAATCTCCAAGTGCCATCCCTTTCACCCTGGAGGATATGATCCTATTGATTAAACGACCTTAAAAACTCATTCACATACTTGAGTGGTGAGCGAGTAAGAAATCAGTTTTTTAAAAAAATCTCTGTTTCGGAATCTATAAATGGAAAAAAGAATGATAGTGGCATTTGTTTTATCATTTCTAATTCTGATGGTGTGGTCATTCCTCTTCGCTCCGAAAAAAGACCAGCCACCACCATCGGAGAAGACTGTCCAGAAGAAAGACCAAAAGACCCTATCCAAGTCTCCTGAAATGCCGGTCCTTAAACCGGCAATCTCTCCAAAGGTAGACCAAAAGAGAGATACTCTCATCAAACCCAAAATTGAAGAAAAAGAGATTAAGGTTGAGACACCTCTATACAGGGCCGTCTTTTCCAGTGCCGGTGCCATCATAAAGAGCTTTAAATTAAAAAGATATCATCTTACTAAGGACCCTGACTCTCCTTTGATAGAACTGGTTCATCTGGAAGAGAATGGTGGGGATTTCATAAAGATAGACTTTGACACACATGAAAACCCCAAAAACGAAAAGATCATGTACCATGTAAAGGAAGATTCCATCTATCTTGATCCGGAATCATCTCCCAGAGAACTGACTTTTAGCTCCATAACGTCTGAAGGATTTTCATTACATCAAACTTTTCGGTTCTATCCAGACAGATATGATATTGATCTACTCATAAAATTAGCAAATAACTCTGATAAACGGCTTGAAGGGAATCTCAGGGCACAGTTAACAAACCTCCCACCAAAAGATAAAAAAAGCTATTATTCATTTGTTGGCGTAGCTCTTCTCTTGAATGATGAGCTTGAAGAGATTAAACCAGAAAAAATGGAAGAGGAGAGAGACATATCCGGTAAAATCGGCTGGATGGCATATGAAGATGATTATTTCTTAAGTGCAATCATACCAAAGGATGAAACAGAGGGAAGGTTTAAAGGTCGATTACTAACATCAGGGATCCTTAAGGCATCCTATATAACACCCGCCATTGATCTGAAATCTTCCGAGCAGGTCTCTTCCCAATTTACCCTGTATCTCGGTCCTCGGGACTTGGACATTCTAAAACAGATGGGGAAGAAACTTGATCGGGCCATTAATTTTGGGTGGACAGACATCATTGCCAAGCCACTGCATTATGCCTTGCGTTTTTTCAACCGATACGTAAACAACTTTGGAGTATCGATCATTATACTCACAATCCTGATTAAAATTATATTTTGGCCTCTCACTCACAAGAGCTATAAGTCCATGAAAGAGATGCAAAAATTGCAGCCTTTAATGGCCAAAATAAGAGAAAAATATAAAGATAACAAAGAGCAGATGAACAAGGAGTTGATGGCTCTTTATAAGACTTACAAAGTGAACCCCATGGGTGGGTGCTTGCCCATGATAATTCAGATTCCCGTTTTTTTCGCCCTTTTCAGAATTCTGGGTAATTCCATTGAACTGAGGCATGCCCCATTTATTCTCTGGGTAAATGACCTATCGGCTCCGGATCGCCTATTTAATTTTCCTTTCCAGATTCCGTTTATGTCACCACCCTATGGCATACCGGTTCTTACTCTGTTGATGGGGGCCTCTATGTTTATCCAACAAAAAATGACCCCAACTCCAGGCGATCCGACTCAGGCCAAGATGATGATGTTTTTGCCTGTCATATTTACCGCCATGTTTATAAACTTTCCATCTGGCCTTGTACTCTATTGGCTAACAAACAATGTACTTTCCATAGGCCAGCAATATCGTATTAAAAAAAGTTCGGCTTAAAAATTGGAGGACAATCATGGAAGACTATGAATTTGAAGGAAAAACCACTGAAGACGCCATTGAAAACGCTTCCCGCAAACTCAATCTCCCGGTGGAAGAATTGAGTATCGATATCATTGAACCGGGCTCTGCTGGTATCTTCGGTTTAGTAGGAAGCAGAAGGGCCAAGATCAAGGTTATTGTAAAAAGTCCAATAGAAAAGACCGATGATGATAACGGACTGCAGATCGCAAAAGAGACACTGGAAAAGATCCTTTCTCTCATCCCTGTGGACACAACCGTAAGTGCAGAACAGTCTGATGGCAAAATTGCTCTGAATATTGAGGGTGATAAATCGGGTCTCTTGATCGGAAGAAAAGGAAAAACCCTCGATGCATTACAATATATTGTCAATAAGGTTGTAAATAAAACCCTGGAGAAAAAGACGAGGGTTGTTGTTGATTCTGAAAACTATCGCCAAAGACGAAAAGAATCATTGACTATGCTGGCACTTAAAATGGGGGATAAGGCAAAAAGAATCAGGAAACCCATTACCACGAATCCTATGAACCCCCATGACAGACGCATCGTGCACCTGGCCCTCAAAGAAGATGAAAACCTGGATACCAAGAGCCGAGGCGAAGGGCTATTAAAAAAGGTCATTATTATCCCTAAAGGATAATTAGATACTCACATCTTTAAACCTGCTTTATTCTCATGCCAGATAACCTACCAAATGAGGATACCATTGCTGCCATAGCTACACCAATGGGGCAAGCAGGGATTGGTATCGTCCGTATAAGTGGGTCTCGCTCCCAAGAGATAGCAAAAGCCGTATTTGTGCCAAAAAGGCCCATAAAAGACTTTGAGAGTCATCGTCTCTACTTCGGTCATTTCATTGATCCCTCCTCAAGGTGCGTGCTTGATGAAGTCCTTCTATCCTTTATGAAAGCTCCCCATTCTTTTACCAGAGAAGATATTTTGGAGATAAATTCCCACAGTGGTTATCTCCTTCTGTCTAGGATACTTCAGATTATCCTGAATAGGGGCGCACGACTCGCAAAACCAGGAGAATTCACCTTCAGGGCCTTTATGAACGGCAGAATAGACCTGACGCAGGCAGAAGCCATAGTGGATCTCATCAATTCAAAGTCAGAAAGGGGCCTCCATTTGGCCTCTCAGCAGATCAGAGGAGATCTTAGGTCGGGAATTGACACACTGCGACAGAAGGTGGTGGCGATACTTGCCCGGTTGGAGGTTGCCATCGATTTTCCAGAAGAGGAAGACGGCATCATATCAAGAGATGAGATCGCCGAACAGATGGAAAAGGAACTGATTCAACCAATTGAAGAGATTATATCCGCTCATTCCCAAAGAAAGCTATGGATGGATGGCATTAATACGGTCATTGTTGGACTGGTCAATGTGGGAAAATCTAGTCTCCTCAATCGTCTCCTTAATGAACAACGCGCCATAGTCACTCCGATTCCCGGCACAACGAGGGATATCATTGAATCGACAATAAATATAGAAGGGCTGCCCCTTCGGTTGATTGATACGGCCGGAATGAGGAAAGTTAAAGGAGAAGTGGAGAGGATTGGAATCCATTTAACAGAGAAAAAATTGGCCGATTCCGATCTATCACTGGTAGTCATTGATCAAAGTCATCCTTTAAGCAAGAATGACCTGAAAATAATTGCAAAATGCCAAAAAGAGAAGAGCCTGATCCTCATCAATAAGATCGATCTTCCTTCCAAGCTGGATGAGGATGAGTTAATGAATGCTATTGACGGCCTTCCCGTGGTGAGAATATCCGCCTTAACAGGGGAAGGAATAGATGATCTACGCAAAGCTATTCGAGATCGTGTAATGACGGGACAAATGGATACAACTTCTTCCCAGATAGCCCCCAATCTAAGACACAAGATAGCCTTAGAAAAGGCCTATCAATATTTTGAAAATGCCGTTTCCAATACAATCGGGGGCTCTCCCTTAGAGATCATCGTTATGGATCTCAATAGCGGATTGGAAGCCCTTGGTGAGATCATTGGCGAAACCACCAATGAAGAGATACTCCAGAAGATATTCAGCCAGTTCTGCCTGGGGAAATAATTTTACTTGACTTGAGGTTCATTACCCCCTGACAAGGGAGTTCATTACTCCGTCTTGAAACGACACTGGCTGTCAGCTTTCAAAATACTCATTAGGACATCCGCCTGCTCTTTTTCGGCCAATATCTCCATCTCAGGGGTTACGATTCCTGCTCTGGCTTTTGCTAATGGGGTCATTTTTATGTCCCTTGTTTAAAAAATACCGTTTTATATTATATAAAAGCAAACAACCCTCCTAGGGACATTCAACTAAAATCATCTAAGTGAGTTCTTGGCAACTTGACTTAAATACGCCTTTCCCATATATAATACTTAACCCCAACAAGCCGGAACCAAACAGGTTTCTCATTTTGAATGGCTCAGACTGGCGGAATATGAACCGGCCTGACGAATATATATATTATACCATGATGGAGCTTGGATGATGAAAAAATTCTTCAAATTATTTATTTCTTTAAATCCTGTCTCAATTACTGCTGGTATTGTCATTCTCGTTTTTATCCTGTTTCTCATAGGAGTCCCCATCTTTGAACTGGTGGAGTTGAAATCCTATGACTTGCGATTCGTGTCGAGAGGGATTGAGAAACCGTCTCCTGAGGTGGTATTGGCTGTTATTGATGAAAAAAGCCTCGATACAGAAGGTCGTTGGCCATGGCCCAGAACCAAGATGGTGAGGCTTATAGATGCCCTTTCCCAGGATGGCGCCAAGGTTATCGGTTTCGATATATTCTTTTCTGAACCCGATGAAAGTAGCCAGCTACAACTGGTTAACCAACTGGAGCAGAAGATCGAAACCTTTCAGATAAAAAATCCTCAATTGGAAAAATTCATAAATCAAAGCAAAATCGAGGCAGACAATGATCTCGCCCTCGCCAATGCCATTAAGAATTCCAAGGCGCGAGTGGTTCTTGGATATTTCTTCCACATGAGCCAGGCAGAACTGGACTACCAGATCCATCAGAAGGAGATAGAGAATCATCTTGAACGGATTAGCACCTCCAGATATCCCCTTGTCATCTACGAAGACCAGCAGATGGAGATAGATCCTTTTCCTACGGCCTATGCCCCTGAAAGCAACATTGAGATTCTTACTCAGGCTACTGAATCCTTTGGATACGTCAATACCATCCCAGACCTTGATGGAGTTGTCCGATCGACGCCCATGATTATCAAATGTGGTAAGGAGATCTTCATGCCCCTCGCGGTTCGCTGCATGTGGCACTATCTTGACGAACCTCAACTCATGGTCAAAGTAGCCATTTACGGAATCCAGGGGATCCAGATGGGGGAAAGGTTTATTCCCACTGACGAAGAAGGCAAGCTTCGAATCAACTATCTGGGACCCCGCAAAATATTTCCCCATTACTCCATTGGCGACATCCTCCATGGTAACCTCCCAAAAGGGACCTTCAAAAACAAGATCGTTATCGTTGGGGCAACGGCTACTGGAATCTACGATATGAGAAACACTCCTTTCGATCCTGTGTATCCAGGTCTGGAGATCCATGCAACGGTTGCTGATAATATCCTGAAAAATAATTTCCTCCATAAACCCAAATGGACAGTCATATACGATATTCTGGCCATCCTTGTATTGGGAGTTTTGACCGGCATCGTGTTGCCTCGATTGAACGCCCTTTATGGCATATTGTTTACAGCGGGTGTATTCTTCCTCCACATATACATGAGCCGATTTCTTTTTATACACTCGGGCCTGTTGGTTAATATTGTTTATCCATTGTTGGCCCTTGTCCTGGCTTACACGACCCTCACACTATATCGCTATCTCGTAGAAGAGAAAAGCAAGAGATTCCTTCACGCCACATTTACCAGTTACCTTTCACCCGAGCTCATAGAAGAGATGGTCAACAAGAAGACCATGCCAGAACTGGGGGGAGAAGCAAGGATAGTCACAGCTTACTTTACCGACATCCAGAGCTTCTCCACCTTTTCAGAACAACTCACGGCTCATCAACTGGTGAAGCTTCTTAATGAGTATCTCACAGCCATGACGGATATTCTCATTGAAGAAGGAGGTACCCTGGATAAGTATGAAGGGGATGCCATTGTTGCCTTTCTGGGTGCCCCCCTGTATCTTCCCGATCATGCCATTAGGGCCTGCAGGGTAGCTGTGGCCATGCAGGACAGTCTTATTAAACTTCAGCATAAATGGGGCAGTGAAAAACAGCTTCCTGACGAACCCAACAGGAATATTAAGAATCTACCCCCGGAGGTATGGGTTCCGGGAGAGAAATGGCCCAAGATTGTCCACGATATGAAAATGCGGATCGGTGTCAACACGGGAGAGATTGTCGTGGGAAACATGGGAAGCACCATGCGTATGAACTATACCATGATGGGGGATGCCGTCAACCTGGCGGCCCGTCTTGAAGCGGGCGCCAAGCAATTCGGTATCTACACCTCGGTTAGTGAGTATACAATGAACTCGGAATACATGGACGAAAATGGTCATAAGAAAAGAGTCATGGACGCTGTTGAAGCCCGTTTCATAGACAACATCACTGTTGTGGGGAAGTCGGAGCCCGTTAAGATCTATGAACTATGTGCCATGAAGGGTGGTCTTTCAGACCAGGAAAAAGAGCTTTTTAACATCTTTAACAAGGGGATGGCGCATTACGTCAACATGGAATGGGATGCGGCCATTGATCAATTCAGTGAATCCCTCAATATCGAAAGAATACCTGACGGTAAAACCACACCATCCCAGGTTTTTATTGAGCGGTGTGAGGAATTTAAAGCGAACCCTCCTGTTGCACCCGGAGAGAAATGGGACGGTGTATACCGCATGACCCAGAAATAGTTTTGCGTTATAAAAGATATTTAAAGTTATAAAAGATTAGCTTCTCATATTCGATTATCACATGCCGTACATAACGTCTCTCTTTCCACCATTCCTCCGGTTTAAACTTTGAATATTTAGAAGGAATCATCAAGAGTCGCACATCCAGATCCTCGAAAACCTTCCTGTAAGTAAGCCAGGCACGCCTGGAATGGGTGGGGGAAGTAATGACCATAAGGGATCGGAACCCTTTTCTTTTAACAAGTTCCCTGACAGCCATGGCCTCTTCCCATGTGCTTTTCACCACACCATCACTGATAAGGATCGCCGACCTTGGGACCCCCAGTCCTTCCAATAACATGATCAAAAGGTCTATGCTCTCGGGATAGTTGACTCCTCTCCCTTTAAGAAGTTCATACCCATCGGGAGACTCCTCCCTGGATATGTAGATATGTGGGGCAAATCCTTTCTCATATGCCTCCGCCGCCGCAAGTCCCCTTTCAATGTTTCCACCTGCCAGACAAACGATTAGATCAGATTTTTGGGGATGATGCTCCACAATGAGATACCTGCCCACCCGCATGAGTACAGGGGCGTGATAATACGACACCAAGATATAGATTACAGCCAAAAGGAAAAAGATCCATTTTAGCAGGTATTGCCCCTTTATTTTTTTGCCTTCTGGCTCTATGGGTTCCATATCCGGGAAAGGATTCTCAGGATCAACTCTTCTTTCTTCATCTTTATAATTTTCAGACATACAATGGCTTCTCCTGCTTTCTATCTGCCTTTTCCAATGCTCATCCATAGCAGATTAGCCCTTGGGTAACGTGTTTGATTCAGTGGGGGCTCGGGGATAAAAAAAAGAGATTGCTGATCCCCTGAAATATTTGAAAGACACTAAATTTTTACGCTCATGGTAAACTCTATAGTTGCATTAGATGTAACACTAAATCGATGTTGTCTCGACGAAAAACATTGCTGTCATTGTCTGATCCTTGATACTGGCCCTGTTGAATTTCCCAAAGGGAACCCTATTCAACAGGGCTGGTTTCTGGATACTGGATGTTTATGGATTCCACTATTGATGGCATGCAGGTTATCAAGCATCGAGCATCCAGCATCCAGCATCGGCCCAATAAAGTCAACTGTCTCAAGCATATCTACAAT
>Ga0180009_10000992_pt1 | contig 35678 bp, 33 predicted proteins | sample OS_PC_MetaG_FD_123537 | JGI IMG/M metagenome (GOLD analysis project Ga0180009, IMG submission 123537) | Groundwater microbial communities from the Aspo Hard Rock Laboratory (HRL) deep subsurface site, Sweden - OS_PC_MetaG | ecosystem: Environmental > Aquatic > Deep subsurface > Groundwater... | reverse complement strand
TGTCAGATTTTGCGATAATATTCCCGATGGTTTCCGCAAGTGTCTTACCCACCGCATTCAAAAAATAATTAGGTTTTCTAACCCCCATCTCTTTAAAGAAAATTTCATTAAGTTCATAATCATGGTTCTGTCCAGTATGCACAAGTACATTTTTATAAAACTTATCTAATTCACATATAATCCTACTTAGCTTAATAATTTCAGGCCGAGTTCCCACAATAATCATTATCTTAAGAGCCATACTAATCTCCTTTATCTGCTTTTAAACTAGCAAAGCAGCTCTTCATCTACTAAAGCCACATTCTCAATCAAAAGATTATGTTTTTTTAATAACAAAACAGTCTCTTTCAAAGAAAGAACATCATCATTGGAGCTAAGCTCATTAGTCATAATTTTAGTTTCAACATTCTTTCCACTCGCTAATTCAGGAAGCATGGACAGAATAGCATAATAATTCCCACGACCAACACAATGATGCGCTTCTTCTTCGGAAACCATAATTTCATGCATTTTTTCTCCAGGCCGAACACCTGAGATCTTAATTTTTATATTACGTTTACCAATAAGAGCTTTTGCGATATTAAAAATGGTTGCTGATGGCGCCTTCGGAACATATGTTTCTCCTGGTTTTGCCCCACGAATAGCAGCAAATACAATATCCACAGCTTGATCCAAACTTAATAAAAATCTAGTCATTTTTGGATCTGTTATAGTCAGTGGGCCGCCATTTCTGATTTGTTCATGGAACAAAGGAATAACCGATCCCCGTGAAGCTAAAACATTTCCATAACGAACACAGATAAAACGCGTTTTTGGATTCAATATATTAGCAGATGTAAATATCCTTTCCTGAAGAGATTTTGTCATGCCCATTACATTTACCGGCTTACATGCCTTATCTGTGCTGATAGCTAAAACTGTATTCACAGGATAATTATTTTCATGAATAGCTCGTACAATATTATTAGCACCAAGACAATTAGTCATCAATGCCTGAAATGGGAAATATTCGCATGTAGGAACCTGCTTAAGTGCCGCTGCATTAATCACAATATCGGCTTTTTTAAGCACAGAACAAACATCCGCATAATTGCGAACATCACCAATACGAAACTCAAGAACATTAAAAAAATTCCTATAAATTATTTCCTCAGTAGCAACAAGCTTATGCAAATACGACATTCTCATTTCATGCTGCTTAGCTTCATCACGAGAAAAAACAATCAATTTTTTTGGCGTGCCATCTTTCCCGCTTAATATACGATGAACAATAGTTTTACCGAATGAACCTGTCCCACCGGTAACAACAATTGTTTTATTTTCTAAAAATAACATTTTCTCAGCTCCTTTTCTCATAATTTAATATAACATGGCGAAGAAATATAATGCTTATGCATATTATCAATTAGTTCTACCCATGGCATAGGTTTATAACCAGTAACTCTACGAAAAACAGAAGAATTTAAAGAAAGATCGTGACAAAAATCATCATCTTGCTCAATTTTTATCTGTTTTTCATATTTTTTTGCTATTAACTGCAGCAAATCATACTTAGAAATATGTTCAGACGATACATGAAAAACACCCGTCAAATTTTCATTTGGAAAAACACTACCCGTAATAATCCTCACTAATTCAACAGTTGGGAATCCGGAATAAATAGCATGAGTAAACCCCCTAATACTCCCTGTCTGGCTCAAGAACCATTCCACTAAACCATATTTTCCTTTAAGCTCATGTCCAATAATTGACGTCCTTAGCGTTAGACAATGGGGCGGATATGCCACTTCACCTAAAAATTTAGACTTTCCGTAAATATCATTCGAATTAACCGGATCATCCTCAATATAATTACCCTTCTGTCCGTCAAAAACGCAATCTGTGCTAATATGAATAAATCGAGCACCAGCAGAACGACAAATCATTGATATTCGATGTGGCAGCAATGAGTTTATAGTAATAGCTGAAAGAGGATCGCTTACAAGCGGCAACTGCTTAATTAAACCAATACAATTAATTACAATATTTGGCTGTATCGCAGCAAAAGCTCGGATAATCGTATCAAAGTTATCTGCATCTACGTCTACGCGAATCTTTTTTATCAAATCCGCAGAAAACCATTGCGAGATACCGTTTGAACTTCGTGCAGTAGCATACACATCTAAATCTTTCTGCAAAGACAGCTGAGTAAAAAGTACATGACCCAACATGCCTGTACCACCAAGAATCAACACTTTCTTAATCATAGACATACTCCATTTTTTTCTTTTTTATTAATTCCCCCATCAATATTTCCAAGCGGTCTAAAAGCATCTCTGATTCAAAATGCGCATTAAAATAATTTCTTCCATTTTCACCCATTTTTTTACGCTCATACTGAGATTTATTATACATCTCAAGTACAGTATTTGCAAGTGCATCCGGATTTTCAGTCATGCAAATTAAGCCCGCTCCTGCTTCCTTAATAATCCGAGCCCCTTCACCATCGAGCGCGGCAATTATCGGTTTTGCACACGCCAAATATGCTTGTATTTTAGAAGGAATAGTTAATCTAAAAATTGATTCGTTTTTAAGATTGACCAGTAATACATCCGCAAGCGAAAAGTATCGTGGCATTGCTTCAAACGGACGCTTACCTAAAAGATAAACGGATTTTGTTAAACCCAATTCCTTTATCCGTAATTCGACTGACGGCCGCAAACGGCCATCGCCAATCACTACCCAACAAATATCCTGATATCCTTTCAAAATTTCTGCGGCAGCCAAAAGCGTTTCAAAATCCTGAGCAGCTCCAATATTTCCTCCAAACATGACGCGAAAACCTACAGGCAACTCAGCATGTTCTTGAGCAGTTTCTTCTAAAACAACCGGCTGATATATTTTATCAACACTATTAGGATAATATGTGATTCTTTTATAATCAATTCCGAGGTTTTTATTGGATTTAAAAATCCATCTGATTGTATTAAAATACGATCACATTTTGAATAAATAAAATACACCAGTTTCTCAACCGCTTTTAAGATATTTTTAGACTTTACGGCTCCGATTGCAGACAAACTTTCCGGCCAAAGATCCTGTACCCAAAAAACTAATGAAGCCCTTTTAAAAAACTTTAATACGATTGCAGGTATACCTTCAGCAACCGGTGATAAACAAAAAAAACTAAATCAATTTTTCCACGACACAAAAAAGGCGGAAAAATAAGCGCTGATATCATAAAAGAAATATAATTTAAAAAAAGACATAAATTCCCACCACGACCACGCGGTATCATGGGAAGACGTAAAACTTTTACGCCCTTATATTCCTGTAGCCAATTTTTTAATAGTCCATACCCTGAATAATATTTTCCCTCCGGATAATTAGGTATCCCCGTTACCACAGTGACACTATGCCCTTTTTGCGCAAGGCCAACAGTTAAATCATTAATCCTGAAATTTTCCGGCCAGAAATACTGAGTAAACACTAAAATTTTCATATCATTTATTATCTTGCAATATCACTTGATACAGCTGTAAATATTTTACCACCGCTATTTTCCAAGTAAAATTATCCTCAACATATTTTTTTAAATTCTGCCCCATAAGCTGCCGCTTTTTTGTATTTTTTAAAATACCGATGAGCCCCTTTTGAATGCTTTCAACCGAAGCCGAAACAACATCACCACCAACCACCTCAGCTACGTCATTAAATCCGCATTGATCAGTAATTAATACTGGTTTACCCGATGCACCTGCCTCTAAAACAACTATAGACATAGCTTCCTGCCGTGAAGGAATAACTAATAACTCTGCCTCTTGATAAGCCGCTACCTTATCCTCTCCCCCAAGATATCCAAAGAAATGTACTTGGTCCTGAAACAACAATCGAGAAGTAATATTCTTTAATACACCAAGCATCCCCCCATCCGGACCAACAAAAACTAAATGATACCCGCCAAGTTCTTTTCTTGCTCCACAAAAAGCCCTTAAAAGCAAATCAGGGCCTTTAATATAATTGAGACGCCCCATAAAAAGTATAAAAGGATAATCACCTAAATTAAATTTTCCCCTAAAACTTTTTCCTTCACTATACTTAAAAATATCACAGTTAATACCATTAGGAATAAATGAAATCTTGGTAGCTTCTACCCCATAACTCTTAAAATGAACTTCTTCGTTTGCCGCTATCGCTATGCATGCCGAGGCATTACTAATAATCCTTCTACCTACAATAAAATTATAAAGCCTCTTAATAATTTGTGACCTACCATATATGGGAAGAGCTCCAGCAGGACATACGACATACGGCTTTTTAGCTCGGCGAGCTATATAGTAAATTAATGCATTTATAAATGTCCAATGCCCCATAAGATGAATAACATCGCTCTTGACAACTAGCTCTTTTATGGATTTATAAGAAAACTTGGGAAAATAAAAACGTTTCACTAAGCAAGGCAAAGCGATAATTTCTATACCATCATTTTTCTTTGTATATTCTTCAGGCAAACCTATATCAGTAGTTAAAATTACAACCTTTACGCCATTTCGAGCCATCTCTCGGCTTAGTTGAATCGTTCTTTCCGCCGTCCCCCCACCCATTACCGGGTCAAGCGACATGTTTACATTCAATATATTCATAAGTTTATTCATTAAAACTTAACAGTCATCGGCTTATTCTGCATCAAAGACTCAAGTATATTAAATGTAGCTAGTGTGGTTGCGGCATAATCTTCAATAGAAACGGGCATTTTCCAGCCTTGGCGTATACTATCAAAAAATATTTTCAACTCTTGTGAATGCCCCATCTCCTGACCAGATGCTTTTATGCATTTCTTCTTGCCATTTCGCACGAACATAGCCGACCGAAAATCATCAATTACACAAACAGATTTATCGCTAAAAATTTCAATAAATTCCTTAGGATAGGTTCTATCACCTCCGGCTGTATAAATTAGAGAAGCCACCGACCCATTGCTCATAGTAATACTAATAATAACATTATCACTATTCCTAACCTCCTCATTAGAAGACTGTATTCTTTGAGCGTATACTTGCACCGGATTAGAACTTGTAATAAACTGCAAAAAATCAATAAAATGGCATACTTCACCAATAATTCTACCCCCACCCTCCTCATCATGCACCCAATGTCTATTCGGTATAAAACCTGCATTAACCCGATAGTTTATCACCATCGGTTCTTTTGTTTGATTAAAAAACTCCTTGGCCTTTATTGACAACGGAGAGAATCGCCGATTATATCCAACCATCAATCGTCCCCCACTATCCTTCATAACTGACATAATCTCTTGAAGTTCAGCCAAATTAACAGCCAACGGTTTTTCAACAAAAACTACCTTTCCTTTCTTAAGCGCTTCGATCGTTAACCTAGCATGTAGATTATGCCGAGTTGCAATAATCACAGCCTGAATCGCATTATCACTAAGCAGTTCATTAGTATCTGTACTACAATAACGAAATCCGAATTTCTTCGCCGCGTAATAGGCATTCATACCTGTAGCGCTAACTATCCCTTCACAACGAATATACGCCAAGCGTTTCACAGCTGGCAAAAGAACATTCTTGGCAAATAATCCTCCTCCCACAACACCTAAGCCTATTTGAGGAATTTCGCACCTAGAAATAATACTTAATTTATCAGTAATAATAACTTTGTCGGTTTTTACTGCACTAGCATCGTATTCAATAACCACTCCTATATGCCTTTCTTTCCCTTCCAAAAGTTTCTCATAAGCATGAACAATTTGCTCAATCTTAAACCGATGTGTAATAAGTGGCTTAATGCTTATTTTACCTGCGCAAACTAGCCCTAAAAAACTTTCTAAATTACGCCGCTCAGTCCAGCGAACATATCCCATCGGATAGTCAATACCCTGCAACTCAAAAACATGATCATTAAACCCCGGCCCCCTACCTTTGGACACAGTAAAGCTTAACTCTTTTTCCCAAAATAACTGACGTGAAATTTCAATTTTCGCCACCCCAACTAAAACAATCCTCCCCCTAAATCGCGTAATCGTTGTAGCTAATGTAATCGTTTCGCTTGTTTCAGAAGCAGCGGTGATAATCACCGCATCAACCCCAGTTCCACCAGTAAGCCCCATAAACTCACTAGATAAATGAGCTGGATCAACACCTTCATCTAATCCACATTGCTTCGCAAGATTAATTTTACTTGGATCAACATCTGCACCAATTACTTTGCATCCGGATGCTTTAAGTATTTGTACAGTCAAAAGTCCTAAAAGTCCTAGACCGATAACTGCAACTTTCTCTCCAACCGCGATATTAGCACTACGCACCCCATTTAATGCAATAGCTCCAATACTTCCAAATCCAGCTTCCTCAAAGTCCACCCCATCAGGAATTTTTACACACAATTGGTTAGGAATAAAAACAACTTCAGCGTGTGAAGCAAAACCTGAACCCATGCACGCTACTCTATCACCCACATTAAAATCATCAACATTTTTACCCACGGCAATAACTTCCCCAGCACAGCTATACCCCAAAGGTGCAGGAGAATCCATGATATTGAGAACATTGCTAAAAGTTTTAATCAACCCTTCTTTAGTAGCCTTATTTATTAACCGATTAAACAAATCCGGCCGCGCCAAAGCTTTACCTACTAAACTTTTCTGGGCCAATTCAAGCATCATTTTTTCTGTTCCAACAGAGATAACAGAAACAACGTTTCTAACAAGAAGACCGAAATCCCTACAACTAGTCAAAGGAATCTCTACCAATTCCAACTTACCATTTCGGTAATTATGGATTAATTGTTTCACTTGTGCTGCTCCTTTCTTTCAAAATACTAAAAAATAGAAATTAATTACACTAGATTTAAGCTATGTACAATCCAAGTACTCTCTCTAATTCCTGAAAACGACAATCCCAGGAATGCTTTTCTGCAATTTTAATTCTTGATTCTATCCTGTCTCGGCTTTCCGGTAAGCCTTTAACAATTAATTCAACCTTATTGAAAAAATCCTCATAACTAGTTCCGATTGCTATTACATTAGAAAACTTCCTAGCCTCTGGCATATCTACAGAAACAATAGGCTTACCGGAAGCCATATACTCATAAAGCTTAAGAGGGCTACAGTTATCTGAAGTTTTATTAATGATATAAGGATTGATACAAACATCCCAAGCTTTTACATAAGAAGGAAGGCTGTAATAATTCTTTCCCCCCAACAAATAAACATTCGGAATATTTATTATTTTTTCGATTTTAGCCAATCTGCCAACAGGACCTAAGAGCACCAGTGACCACTCCGGCCTCTTAAGTGCCAAAAATTTAATTAAATCAAAATCAATCCAATATTGAACAGCACCCAAAAAACCAATTATTGGCTTGGGCATTTTCAACATTTCAGGAGAAATCAAAGTCTCTTTTAAAAACGTCTTTCTAAAATGTTCTACTTCTGCTCCATTAGGAATAAGATGAATATTATTATTTATTAATTTCTTTGATTCCAATAAGTTATTATGTGTTACAATCACCAAATCAACTTTTTCAAGTAGTTTTTTTTCTAGCAGTTTTATAACTTTTGGATTAACAAGCCCCTTAGAATCAGAAAACTCATCTACACACTCATATATCGCAAAATTATCTCCCAAATTACCAACAAAAGTATATGAGAATGGCGTATAAGTCCAAAAAATCAAATCTTTAAAATTAAGCTTTTTAAGCCAAAACTTAAAAAGGATTTTTAAAAACCAGTTGTTTATTAAATTAACAATACTGTACATCTGGAAACATGGCAGCACTAAAGGTAAAGTAGCGACCCATAGATTCTCACTAATTTTTCTAGGCCCCTTTAACCACCTAAATATCCTCTTCCAATCGTTCTTAATAATGTTAATACTTATAAGACTTGCCTGACTTTCAATATAAAAAACACGATTTCCTTGTTTTGACAATTTGAGCATAAAACGATGCTTTCGTGTCCATAGCCCATTCCAATCCTGAGTAGAAATGCAGAATATATCTTTATTCGTTAGCATATGCCCCTTTCCAATGCTTTTTTACGACAAATATCATTATCCAAAATCATAACTACTCCTCCTATAAACCAAAATAAAAAAGCTGATAAAAAAGCCTCACCAGTAGCAATAAATAAAGAACTAACCGCATAAACAACATAAAACATAACAATTCCAACCGCTATCCCTTTAAAAAAAATATCATTAAAATGATTTACTAATTTTAAGCTAGTTTTAAAAAATACAAAAAACATTAATAAATAAATACCCAGCCCGCAAATTCCAGTCTGCAACAATAAATACATATAATAATTATGCGGATAAACCGCATCATTACCTCTAGTTGACCCTACCTTACTAAGACCAATTCCAAAAAATAAATTGTCATATGTAGAAGGACTATTTTCTAAAATAATATCAAACCTGGATGTTATTGCCTCTTCATAACTTTCAGATGTAAAAAACCGCTGTCGAAAAGATGTTGGTACAAACAATGCTCCAAGTAAGCAAATTGCCAAGAGTATAAATAAAATCTTTTTACAATATTTTACACCACAATATACTAACGCTACTACCAAAGCAAATATTGTTCCCCTACTATAAGTCGATAAAATTGAAACAATTAAAATTATCATCCCAAACGAAAGTAACAATTTCATCTTTTTTGATCGATTAAATAAAAATAATCCTAAAATAAAACAAAATAAAAAACTAAGATAAACGGGATAATTATTTGCACCAAGGAAATCGTAAGCTAGAAATTTAGTACTGCTATGATATGCTCCGTACATAATCCCTTCTATCTTGCCTGGATTAAATAAAAAAGCTATCAAATTAACTACTGCAATTAATAGTCCGAAAGATAAAATAACAATAAAATACTTCTTTAGGCTTTCTTTCCTTTTAATAATATTTATCGATAAAAAAAACACCAAAGAATACTCTAACAAGTTACGAAGCCCCAAAATATTAGCATTAAATTCATTAATGTTTACTAATAGAAGCACGCTACAATAAAAAGCAAACGTTATAATAAGAATATTAACCCTAGTTTTAGTAAAAGAAACATTGTTCTTTACCATTCCCCTTATCAACCAAACTATAAAAATTAACATTAAAATGAGCTCTTTCCATGCTCCAGGTACACCAAACTTATTTACAAACACCGCATGAAGTGGCATAAGTGCAATAAATAATAATAACCCTATTTCCGTATATAGAAATAGCAGTAACAATAGGATAATGAAGCCCAATAGCATCAAAGACATGCGTGGTTCCGTAGCGATAAATAAACATAAAAGAATAACAAAACTCGCTAAAAATACTCTTCTAAACCATTGAATATTCCAAAATTTTACTATTTTAATCGAATTTTCCATTCTCATATTATAAAGATAACTTTGTAATTTCGAGCTCTACATCAAAAGGTATTTTGCAACTACACGATAGCTTCAAAATGCTGCCCTTTATTTTTTCACCATAAGCAGGAGAAAACCAACCTTCTTCAATCACACACTGAAACTGCGGCGGCAAGCTTACAATTCTAAAAATAACTACGACATTTTCATTCTTTAACAAAAAATCAAATTTACCGGTACTTTCAACGCTTACTTGCGGAGCTAAATGAAAATACCAATTAAAGGCATGCTCCGATGACAACGGAACCATCGAACAATCTAGGGCTCCTTCATTGTTAAGCCGGTAAAACTCATCTTTAATAGTCCATTTTGATTGCGACTTTAAAAATCTTACTGACCTCCGGTGCACTATCGGCTCACGCAATCTAGCATATCCGTTATGCTCACCGATAAACAAGCTTTCTTCAAGATTATCATCCCATTTAAAGCATTTAGCAGACGCATCATTCTCCAATTTAAATAATGATCTTTCATTAAATCTATTCTGCTCGATCTCATCAATTACCACAGTGTTATGATACGCAGTCGACCGAAATAAATTTCTCATCTTTGGCTCAGAAGTATAAACATATGTTCCCGGATCAACAATAATTTCTTTCCCGCCGACTATTAACTCAAAACTTAATTTGTCATTATGATTGTGCCCTCCCAACCCATTAAGACCATTGGGTCCGGCCGAAATAACCATATAATCTTGAAAATTTCTCAAAACAAACCAGCCGCCGACAGAAAAGGCATGGCTACTTATATTAATAAGCCGGTTTTCATCCAAACCATCCCAAATTTTTCGCCCTTCTTCACCAAATACCCAAAATGCTTCTTCGGAAAAACCAAATTCATTAATTTTAAATCTAGACTCTCCAAAAAATATTGCTCCAAAATTAAGCAGATAGCGCATATCCAAGGTTTCCTGAGAACTAAATTTATGCAAACGACCATTATCGTTATCGCCGATTTGAGGCATTTGATTATTTGGCATCAAGAGATAAAGAACAGCATCAAACATCTTATATAGCTTTTCCGAGTAATTATTCCCAAAGATTCTTTCCATAGTCTCTTTATAATTTTCGCCATCAAAACTCTCGTTATTTATAACCATCAACAATGCGGGATAAAAAAATAGCTCTAAGGCTAACCTATGATAACAAGTTGAACCCTCAAAATTACATCCGTCCCCGTAAGTCTGTTTTTGTATTTCTTTCTTAAGCTCCTGAAGCCCGAATTCTTTCCATCTTTTAGCGTCTTTAAACTCTGGAAACAATACACCAAGATACAGCAAACCAACAACATCTGAGAGATAATGATTGTTGGTCAAACCTGTCCTGTTTTCCAGATTATCGGCTATATGACGTCCGTGGACAAAGAGGCTTTTAAGAAATTTAATTAAAAAATCTTCAGAGATAACCTTAGAATCTTTAAAGAAATAATACCCTGTGATCCAATTAACCGCGCGAATAGCGACATCCATGGTACAGGACCAGTTCACGCCGCGTTGCGGCTGATTATGTTCTATCCAGTCATTGATTTGATTTATGAATTCTTCTGTATATTTCTCATCCCCTGTTAACCGGTAAGCCTGACCTAAAATACTTAAGTGCTGAAACCTAGAAAGCTCCCATGGAATTTTTATATCAGCCTTTCCCTGCGGTATCTCTATATCTAAATAGAATTTTTTTGATTCCACCGATACCCTGTTTTAAAATCCACATGCCAATCTATCGGAATATATGTGCTAGACTGCTCTCCTTCTATTGTTTGCCCTGCACGTAACACGCTAGCTCCTAGGAATTCGAATGAATGATCGGTTACTCGGTTAGCTTCCCTAATGATACGGTCACGAGCACAAATTAACGATTCTTTCTGAAAAACATCCTGATCATTATCTTTCACATTTTCGACGAATAAAATTGGCCTCGCCCTTCCACTAAAATGGTCAGAGACCAGCTTTATACTATTCGAAGGGCCACTAGGAATGGAAAAAAGTTTCACGAATGCCGCATCCTTTGATTCGACACTATAAACATAAAAACGGATTCTATGTCGTACCCTATCTACAAATAGCTTGAGCCGACATATAATAGTTTTTATAGAGTTTTGCGTTGCCCGAAATATAATATTTTGATTCAAATCAACTATTTCCATTTTGAACTAATTTTTCATACTACATTTAAACATAGATACGATTATAACAAATACTGTAAATCGACTTAATAAAAATCCTATTGTTTTAATAAGATCTCTTTACCAGCATTCAAGAGGCTTGTCTTTTAGAATACAATCGCAGATATGATCGAGATATTTATTTTTCCCAGGTAATATATCTTCTAAAGAATCAAATGTGTAACCTTTAAAATCATCCGCATATGCTCGTTTAGTTAAAGTCCATGGAATTTGCGTTTTTATAAAGTAGAAATACGCAAACAACTCTACTTCGCCTTTATCGGGAATAATCGGATTAATCTCACCAAGCAATATCTTCCTATACTCCTCCAGGGTAAGCGGCTCATGAGCAAAACCAAGCCCGCCATAAGGAGCCTTGCCCGTAATAACAATCTGAACATCGTAAAGCAGCATTTCCAGGCCTAATGTTCCGTTATAAACAACACCCAAATCGATGTACGGAAATAACTCGTATGGTTTTATTTTCATCTCTGGCAATATTAAAGTTACATTATTGGGAAGTACAGGGTATTTATCATAAATATAATCCGCTACCCCCTTTAATGATGCTGAAGAATCGTATTTCTCTGCAGGGTGGGGCTTAATATAAAGATGTATATAATCTTGATTTTTCAAAATCTCAATTGTTTGCAGCACCCAATTAATTACGTCGTGAAACAATCGCCCCGAGTCAGACATTCCAACATCCCAAAAAACACTCGAAAATAGAAAAACATTTCTTTTTGTCGCATCAATCCCTAATATCTTATCGATATTACTCTTTGATGCAAAACAGTCATATTCACGAAACACATCCGACTCTCCTCTTAATCGCATCCCGACAAAATCTTGAAGTTCTAATTTTTCTTCACAAGTAAGTCGCTTATTACCACGCCCCTCAAGATATTGCAAATATCTATCCGGAGATTTATAAAGCTCCATTATGTTCAACACTACACTGTAATAATTGTACGGTGTGATTGATACTGAAAATAGTTCAGTGTGCCCTTTTTTGCCGAAATATTTATGATATGGCTCCGTTACAGAATAGGCAAACATATTATTTAAAACTACATCCGGGGAAAAAACCTTGTCGATGTTTCTAGCCGCTTCAATCCCTATCATGGAAGATACTAAATGTTTCTTCCTCACTTCTTTTAAATCTTCACCGCCGGAAGGAACAAAACCGTAATAATGCCTAATAACGGACTCGTCCACCATAGGTATAATATTTATATCATTAAAAGAAAAATTCGAGGGATAATTTTCCACTATGGAAGCTGCAATTTCACTAAAATATTTTACTTTCGTTTGGGAAATAAGCTCAGACAGCCTAAGTATGTCAATACCATACATAGAAACTATATGTTTATGATTAAAGCGACAATATATACATGGATCCATAAATTTTATATTCTTTACGCTTTTTATTTCGCATCCGTCTAAGCGAGAACCACATAGTAATATTTTGACTTCGGCCCCTCGCAGCTGAAGCGCTTTAGCCAAAATAAACATTTGATAGTACTGATAATGCGAAGTCTCTATCTGAGGCAAAAGTATTCGTTTAAGTTTCTCAGCAGGCCGACTAAGATATGAAGCATTAATAGGTCTAAGCTGTTTTTCAAGTACTTTTTTTAACTTACATACAAATTTCACCTTTAATTTGACCCATAATAAAAATGGAAATTGCATCAAAACCTGATTAATCTTAATTTTAATTTTTTTAACCATTTACACCAATCACCACTATTAATAGGTTTAAATAAATTATTTGTCTCTTCTGTTTTTTAGATTTAGCCAATCATTTTGAAATAGCGCCATATAGATTAGATCAACTTCTATACCTTTGTATAAATAATGACGACTTCTTTTTCCGTCTACAACCATTCCCGCTTTATTCATAAGATTCAACATCCTTGAGTTAATCGACAAGGCACCAGCTGTTATTTTGCGCAAGCCTACTTTTGCAAATAAGTAATTGCAAACGGCAGTCCATGCCTCATAACCATATCCTAACCCCCACACTGACTCCTCACCTATTATAATTCCTACATCCGCTATTAGATTTGTCGAATCCACATAAGCATTGATATTTCCTATGTGGCCAATTTTTTTATCTTGGGAAACAATTGCCCAAAAATAATGCGGAGTCCCATTAAAAGACTTCATATATTGTTGGCAATTTTTAAAGGTATGCCTTTTATGTCTTTGTTCACTATATTTAACAATTTCAGGATTATTTAACCAGTTAATGTATCTTTTTGTTAGATAGTTCTCCGAAAATGGTTCAATGATAAGACGCTCTGTTTTTATAACTTTAGATTTTGTCATCTTTTATATTTCACTCCTGTTTTCCCAAACCTTATTAAAAGCTAATACTACATCATCTAAATCTTTTCTACCCATAGGCGGCCGCATTAATTCATGGCTGAACAATTCTTTTTCATACATTCTTTCGGCTACCGGGCATATGCCTTTGGAATAGCTTAGCTTTCCATTATACACGGGTTTCCTAAATGGAAATCCTCTTGAGCCATAAGCAATTTTATTTTGATAAAGCGGCTGCAGATATAGAGGTTTAGCATAACCACAGCTTACCAAAACATTGTCGTCACTTCTTAATTCTGAAGGCGCCAGTTCTGCGCGGACTGCCTCGATAAACTTATCCCGACAAACGCCGGCAATCTCCTCTTTAAACCTAAAAGGATGGATATAATATGCGTGCGTGCAACCCTGACGTATTTTGGGAGCTATGATAGCAGGTATTTGTGAAATTTTGCTAGCCAGATATTCACAGTTGGCCTGACGTTCTTTGAGAAGGCATTTAAGTTTTTTTAATTGGCATCGCACAATTGCAGCCTCTATCTCTGTCATTCTAAAATTAAAACCTAGCATATTGGATAGATCTGATACCTTTTTGTCCTCAACTACCGCCTCAGCGTGATTACGGATCAAGCTGATTCTCTCGGCAAATTTATCGTTATTGGTCACTACAATTCCACCCTCGCCGCAATGTATATGCTTATGATAATTAAGGGAATACACTCCTATATCGCCTAGAGTGCCTGCAAATCTACCATCATACAATGCTCCTGGAGCTTGAGCTGTGTCTTCTATCACAAACAGCCCATACTTTTTAGCAATTTTATTTATTGCAAGCGCATCATAAGGAAGTCCGAAAATATCGACTACGATTATAGCGCGAGTTCGTGAGGTAATTTTTTTCTCCACCGACTTCGGATCAAGACAAAAATAATCCTCTTCAATATCTGCGAAAACAGGTATAGCATTATAAATCAAAGGGGCAACGGATGAGGCGCTCATCGTATACGGAGAAACTATAATCTCATCTCCGGGTTCAATACCGATAGCCCCAACCGCACAATATAACCCCGACGTACAGGAATTTACGCTGAAGGCATGTTTGGTTTTAAAATACTTAGCCCATTCCCTCTCCAGAGACTGAACTTCTGAGCCGCCGTAAAAATCTTTATGCCAGCACCCAAGAAAACGCGATAAGATACCGGAATCTAAAACGCCGGTGACTGCTTTTTTTTCTTCTATACCGATAGTTTTATACGGCGGGAAAGGTTTTTTCCGTATAGGCTTTCCTCCATTAATTGCCAACTTACTCATATTTTAAGCTCCTTAATGAGATTAAGATCTTTAATTTTAACCAATTCTTTATACGGAAGAACACATTTCTTTACTGCGCTTTTCGGTAAATAGCTTACCGTTTTTACCCCGGCTAATATAGCTATAACCAAAGCCATGCTTTCCATTCCAAGGACAAGTTTCGCACGCAAGATATCCTCCTCCAAAGACATATGTTCCGACAAGCAGACACCAAAATCTTTTTGTCGACTAGGATCATTTAGAATACCTGCGTATTTCTCCTTCTTTTCATTTGGATGCAAGCGGATAATCAAACCTTCAAAACCCATTTTTTTAAATTCCGGGACAAAATTGACTATTTCCTTTAAAACATCAAATTCATTATATCCCCACTTGTTCCCGTCTCCATATATTTTTTTTAAATCATCATAAATTGGCTCACTAATATAAAGGATGTGTTTTTTTGAACTGCTAACCGGTCTTCTTGGTTTAAAAAATACCTTCAGGTCGCAAAAATACTCATTCTCAATAAAGCGCACAATGCCGGCGGGGATCCTAGTTTTTTTGATCAATCTCGCGGCATACTTATCCCCGACTATGACTTCGTTAGGCAAAAGATCTAAAAATTTCCTGGTTTCCGAGCTGGCTCTTCGGGAAACAGGAATAAAAGAATCTTCGTAATTAACCCAATGGTCAAGGAAAGTAACTACCTTTACTCCTCTATCCTTGGCTAAACGTATAGCATCCCTTTCCCATTCCGGCACAAGACTCCTGCCGGTCATGACCAAATCGGTCTTCGGATCAAGCTTAGTAATATCATGCAGCGAAAGATTAGTTATCTTACCCAATTTATTCTCAAATATAGGCCGCGCCGGGCCTCCCAAGCAGTATTGAGTATTTTCCATAAGCCTGTTATTTTTAATAAATGAGGATATTATCTGCGCCCCACCTGACTCATAACAAGCGACAAAAACCGTATTAAAATTATCTAATAAGTTGGCCATTTTCAATCTTTTTACAGATAATCAATGTTTCCGTGGCACTTTTCGCATCAGAAACAGGATTTTCTTTGTTTTGAAGCACTTTTAGCAAATGTTTAACCACATTATGCTGGTACCGACTAAGCTGAGGCTTAACATTAAGTCTGACCTGCTTAAGAACGCTAAAACCTTTAAAAATAGGATCTTTCTGCGGTATAAAAATTCTAGCATCAGCGCCAAAATCCAAAATCGTTATTCTGCTGCGCTCGAAAAAAATATCAATTTCTCCTATGGAATAGCTCCGATCGCTTATATTCTGAAAATGAATATCAAAATCTAGATAAGCTAAAATAAACGAGGCATCGACATCGTTAGTTACCCTTTTACTCCTACTTAAGCATAAAATCTTTAATGGTCTGCCAAAATAATAAAGCATAAGGTCGATAAAATGCGAGGCATTCTTATACAGACCCCCGGAATAGTTAATATTTATTGCCAACACATGACCATATTGCTTGGACTCAATTATTTTCTTCAATCCGGTAAAAAATGGATCGACCCTTCTTATATAATTAACAAATATCTTTATTGCGTGTTTTTTTGCTAGGCCCATTATCTTTGCGGCTTCTTTTATATTCATAGCGATTGGTTTCTCAATGACGACTAATTTAGGATTCAATTTTACTATATTTTGCATTTCACTTACTCTGACGCTTTCCGGAGTACATAAGGACACAACATCAATTTTTATCTTGTTATGTCCATGGAATTCATTTATATTTTTATATGCCTCTCTCTTTGAGAATTTTTTAAAAAGCTTGCGCGGAATTGGATCAATATCGACTCCGGCAATGAGCCTAAATTTTCTGTTCTTAAGATATGCCTTGGTATGTGTAAGAATGTGCTCGGGCCTACTTTTAATATCAAACACCAGGCCTATTTTCCCCAATCCTACTACTATGGCGTTATATCTCATTTAAAAATACTTTCGCTTTACTGAACGGTTTATTTTTAATAATTCGGGTTCCTTTTTAAATACTTCTATAATATCCTGACAAGTGAAGCGCCTTTTACGATAATACAATTTCTTTAATATTTTTTTGATCAGTTCATAATCCTGAATCTCATCTAGCGTAATTTCTATCTCCGGATGCCTTAAATTTGGCGGAGCTACCAGCGTCAAATGACGGAACTCACCAGGGTGTTTACGAATATACCAGCTTACATGTTCGCGGTCTTTATCAGACTTTCCTATTTTATCGGCAATGCGTAAGGTCTTTAAGGAGAAAACTTGCGTATCCATACCTATTGGATAAGTACATGGTTCACAGTTGCTGGCATAATCACATTGATTATGAAGATAGCAAGCGATCACCTGAGAAACGATTTCCGGGTCGATTATCGGACAATCACCGGTCAATTCTACTATTATATCACCCTTAAATTTCTCGGCAGCCCCAAGTACCCTTAAAAGCACATCTTTTTCCGAGCCTCGAAAACAACCAATTTTAAGTTTTTTTGCAAGCTTTTCAATAATATCATCAGTTTTGTTTATAGTTGTAGCTAAAACAATTTTATCAATTTCTCTTACCTGCTTGACTCTTTCCACCATTATTTCCAACATGCTTTTGCCATCTATCACCTCAAGCATGACCTTCCCCGGTAGTCGAGAAGAGGTCATTCTGCATTCAATAGTAGCTACGACTTTTTTTCTACTATATTTTTTAGCACGGTCTATCATTTAATTAAATCCCAGTTTAGCGGCGTACCCATTTCAACATCCTCCTTAACCTTTTTACCAAGTATCGCTTTTAGATATTTCGGCGGAAGACCATCTGATGGCCTGATAGACCTTACATTATCTTCAGTAAAATATTCTCCTTTTTTTATATATTTTACAACAAAAAGAGACCGCCTGAATATAAGATTTTTCTTTTCTTCCGGAGAAAGCCCATAATGAATACCTCCCAGGGACTTCTCGGCTATTCGCACATTCTCTACTAAACTTTTTAATTCCTGCGGTTCAATAGAAAAAAAACTGTCAGGCGTCTTAATCTTTCTTGACAGAGTAAAGTGTTTTTCTATCATCACGGCCCCCAAGGTCGCCGCAACTATTGGCGTTGCAATTCCCATTGTATGGTCAGAAAAGCCTACAGAGCACTTGAATCGTTTTTTCATATCCGGTATCGCCCTTAGATTCATCTCCTCCGGCTTTGCGGGGTAGCTGCTGGTACATTTGAGAAGCACTATATCATCCGCCCCACCTTTTCTGGCCGCGTTGATTGCGTCTTTTATTTCGTTAAAGGTGGCCATACCGGTCGATAAAATAATAGGTTTTTTCTTTTTTGCGGCATACTCTATCAACGGCAAATCCACAACCTCAAATGATGCTATCTTATGTAGCGGGACTCCTACCGTTTCCAGAAAATCTACCGTTGCCTTATCAAATGCTGTGGAAAAAAACACAATATTGAGGTCATCGGAAACCTTTTTCAGTTTCTTAAACCAGCTTAACGGCGTATATGCCTTTTTATACAGATCATACAAAGTCTGCCCTCCCCACTTGGGATGCGCTATCTTAAAAAATCTGCTATCAACATCTATCGTCAGGGTATCGGGCGTATAGGCCTGAAACTTTACGGCGTCGGCCCCGCACTTCTTAGCGGCTTTGATCATAGCTACAGCTTTACTAAAATCTTTCCCGTGATTAGCCGAGATTTCCGCTACAATGAGACATCTCCCGTCATTTTTGAAAAGTTTATTTTGCATATTTTTTATCGAAGACATTATCCAATACCTTTAATAAAACGTTACAATAGGAAGGATAGATTTTATTATACACAGACTCTGCGTTCAAGCTGCCGCTGACATCGACAAATTCTTCAAACAACACCCTACCATTATCCACCTTGCCTTCCATGATATGCGCCCCTACGCTCGCCTTAAACTCGCCGTCTTTTAATGCTCTCTCAACAGGGTTGACTCCTTTATATTTATAAAGATAAGGGTGCAGGTTTATGGCGCCATATTTGGGCAATCTTAGCAGGTCCTCCTTCACAATCTCTCTGCCATGCACGCTCAGGAGCAGATCCGATTTTTTTAACACATCCTTAAACTTCTCACTATTTATGCTCTTATATAAATCTATGTTTAAAGCCGATAGCATCTCGGTGAGATAATCCGTATAACTTACTGCCGCGACAATATTGGCATTTTTAGCGAGAACAGTAAGCGCGCCAATAACTCCGGCCTGACTGCTACCAATAAAACATATATTTAATTTTTTTACGCCCCTCACTTTAATTTAATAACTCCTTTATAATCCTATGAGCGCCTTTTCCATCCACAAATTTACGTCCTATCTCTTTTCTTTTAAGTCTTTCATCGCATGAAGACAGGACATCGATGGATCTTAATATATTCTTTAAAAGCGTTTTATCTTCCCACCATCCCGCATCCTCAACAAATCCAACTTCCCGCCAACCCTTTATATTGGTCATCTGATTTTCGGCAACCGTAATAGCCACCGTAGGTACTCCAACACGCGCAAGCTCATACAGCGTCTGTCCGCTTGCCGAAATAGCAACATCGGCTTCAAGCATCAGCTGCTTGATCAAAGCCGAATTCGGAGAATATATAAAATTTATAGAATCATCCTTAAGATCTTCTATCTTCTTTGTATTTCTAAAACAGTCGCTGATTATCACATCTTTTTTAATATGAGGTTTTTGAGATTTTAAGGCCTTTAGTACCTTCGGAACCATATTACGGCTATCTATGCCTCCGAGGGTAACTAGCACCTTTGTTATCCGACCGGCTATTACTTTATCCGCAACTTCCCAGAAATCCTCCCGTAGGGGTACATACCGTGTCCCCAGGAAATACCTTACATCATTTCGGCGATTATATGCGAGTTTATCCGCATTTACAGAACCGTTCACAACCGTGCCTCTAGGATAATCCATCCTATTTGTGTCGTCAATATATACGGGAGTTTTTACGATATCGGATATTTTTTGATAAAATCCCATGTCTTCGAGATAAGAGTCTACTATCACTATATAAGAATCGCGGATATAATCATACGTTTCAGCTTTTTTGTCGTGCCAATTCAGGATTACATGTTTCTCATCCTGAACTATGCTCGATATGCTTTCATCACCGCTTATGATAAACAGGGGATCCATACCATTCTTTTTAAGAGACTGAACCAAGGACAGACATCTTGTCAAATGACCAAGACCCACACCCCTTCCGCCATCAGTCAATATAAGAATTTTATTTATTTTTTCATGCATTTGTTGTACAAAGCTTTCCTTGTTTCCGTTTCAAAGATTCAAACCACACTTTTTTGAACAGGGATATCTTTCTCTAAAAACAGATCCAACATGGCAATAATTTTATTTATATCTATATCCTTTACCGCCTCCTGCTCCCAAATGGGACTTTTCAGCCTCTATTTTCTATTATCCCTCTTTCACATTTTTCCGAGAAAACTATTGCCGGCCTCAAATAGAACAATGCATCTTGTTATATGCCCAAAACCTACGCCTCTTCCGGCTTCTGTTAATATAAAAATATTCACTTTCTCAAAATGCCCAAAAGGACAGCATCGACGTACTTGCTTTTATAAAAATAATGATTTTTCCTTACGCCCTCGATGCTAAAACCATTTTTCTTAAATGCTTTTATAGAGCCAACGTTATTTTTATACGCTCCTGCAGTTAGTTTATGTAATTTTAAAGTACAGAAAGCGTAATCCGTGATCAATTTTATCGCCTCACTGGCAAATCCTTTCCCCCAATAGTCTTTATCTCCAATTATCACCCCTATATCGGCAAATTTATGCTGCCTATTGATAGGGCCAAGCTTGATATTGCCAATGTGCTTCTCGCCTTCTTTTTCAATAATAGCCAGAAAAAGATGATTATTATCACGCTTAATCTCCTTGATATAATCTTTGAGTTTCTCTGAAGACCAGCGCTCAAAACGACTTTCTAAATATTTGTTAACCTGAGAATTATTCAACCACCTGCAATAATTCTTATTGGCATCCGAAAAACATATTTCTCTTAAATAAATTTGTCGGCCATCAATACGCAAAAGTGCCTTATTTTCCCTATTCATGTAAATATCCTTATCGGGATTCCTGCGCTTTTAATCTGAGACCTTACCTGCATAGGGTTTTCATCTTTAAAACAAAAATAGGTCCCGGCAGAAATAGCATCTGCCTTGCCTTTGATAAAACCATCGACAAAGTGTTCCGCTAAGCCGCATCCTCCGGAAGCGATAACAGGGATCGTAACGGCATCTGCCACCTGTTTGATGAGCTTATGATCAAGTCCAATCCTTGAGCCGTCCCTTTCGATCGAAGTTAAAAGAATTTCTCCTGCGCCTCTCTTAGCACACTCAACAGCCCAGGTTGCCGGATCCAAGTCCGTTTTAATTTTACCGCATTTCTTATACACAACATACTTTCCATTTGGATCCATACGAACATCTATCCCCGCTACTACACATTGAGCACCAAATATCCTGGAAGCCTCGTTAATAAGGCCCGGATTATCTATCGCAGCTGTATTTATACTAATCTTATCCGCCCCGTTAGACAAAAGGCTTCGAAAATCCTCGATACTTTTAACACCTCCTCCTACAGTTAAAGGCATAAATATTTCTGTTGCGGCATTTTTTATCAGCTCCAGCATCAATGAGTTCTTGTCATTTAACGATGCATCTATATCAAGAAACAGCAATTCATCTGCCATCTGGTCCTGATATATCTTAGCCTGAGAAACCGGATCCCCTATCTCTATATGATCTTCAAATTTTATTGATGTGACCAGAACTATTTTATTTTTTAGAAACCTACTTTGCTTTAACAGAAGCTTCGGTATCAACCTGTGCTTAATCATTGCTCATACTGCCAATTCAAAAAATTCCTTATTACAATTTGCCCTATATCCTGGCTTTTTTCCGGATGAAATTGCATGCCCGCAATATTATTTTTCCTTACAGCTGCAGCAAATTCTCCGGAATAATCAAATGTAGCCTCAATTTCTTCTATTCGATTACACTTCATGTAATACGAATGGACGAAATACACGTCGGGATGTTTCGGTAAACCATTAAATAAAAAACTATCCTTTGCATAGCTAATATCATTCCACCCCACATGGGGGATGCGCAATGTTCTATCCTGCGGAGTTAAACGGATGACTTCGGCATCAAACCATCCAAGACCGCCATGTTCTCCATTTTCAAAGCTTTTTCTCGCCATGACCTGCATGCCCAGGCAGATACCTAGAATAGGAACAGCTTTTTTTAAAACCATTTCATTCAGGGGTTCTATCAACCCTCTGGATCTCAAATTTAACATACAATCTTCAAAAGCCCCGACGCCGGGTAAAACCAGTTTCGAAACTCCGCAAATATCATCAGGGCCTGTACATACTTTTACTTCTGCTCCCGCTTTTTCAAATACATTTTTAACTGATAAAATGTTTCCCATTCCATAATCTATTATACCTACCATATTTTACTTTCGAAAACGCGAGCGCCATCTCGATAGCTGCTCTTCAGCGTCTTTTCTTGGCATCTGGCCATCCTTGCACCAATGGTTAAAATCTTTCATTTTTTTGCCTTTTCGTTTTGCTGAACTAGAATACATCCACGGCGAGACCGAATGACTTACAGCTATCTGAATAAATTCTTCCTCGGTTATCCCGAGGAATTTAAGAAATATATCCAGGCTTGGCGGCCGGTTTCCTTCAAATTTACTTATTAACTTGATAGCTTCTTTTCTATTTAGCCGATGGTTTCTTATATCAATGGAAGCTAAATGTGAAGGCCTGCTATACCCTCTTTTGATGTATTTGATATAGTCGCGAACGCCCTGCATATAACACTCTATCTTTTCATAACTATACCCGGGCGGAACATTCTCCACCATATCGCCTTTCCATCCCAATTCCTCAGATATGATCCTGGATTGTCTTTTTACATCCCAGGGTATATACGACCCCAGACAAACGGAACGATAATTTATTTTTTTAAGCTCACTTAAAGGAGGATACTTAAAAGGAACAAGGTCACGCTCCGTAACCGTGCCCTCTAATCTTATCAACATATCATCAGCACTTATGCCAAGATTAACAACACGATTGAAACGTTTTTCATCAACTTCTTCTGGTTGATCATAACTGTAGTAAGATGTATATTCGGCAGAAGGCTCACCCCAAAATACTAATGGCACCTGATGTTGTATCGCCACCCACATTGGGTACGCAAAAATTCCTGTATGGCAATGCCAACAAAAATCACCTTTTTCAAGAAATGATTGAAGCATAAGCTTTCTTACCACGTGCCAATTAGGAGCAAAAGAATGAAAATCTGCTCCGAGCCGCCTCATCGTACGTTTATTATTTTCAAGCAAATTGGGCCTAAAGAACCCATGATCAAATTGCACCACAAGGGGTTTTATTTTATACTCTTTAATTAAATAATTTACCGTCCAAGTGCTATCTTTCCCACCGCTAAAAGGAATAATACAATCATAGGCAAATTTACCTTTATATTTACCTACTAGTTCATCTAAATCTTTTTTTCTCTTATCCCAATCAATTTCTTCTTGCTTAAATTCTTGCTGTTTGCAAATATTACATATACCATCTTCGTCAAAATTAATAGTTTCATGGGTTTCAGGTAATACGCACTTTGAGCATCTTCTTAACTCAGATTTAGAAATACCGATTAATTTACTATTCTTCTCATCTTTCAAAGTGACTCCTTTACATTTTTCACGTTAACCTCTTAAATCCAGCATGGCAGACGCCAGTTTTTAAATACTTCTCCGGCTGACCTCCAGCAATTGCCTTAGAAATAATATAAAATACCTTATCAACAGCCTGCAAATATAGATCTACGTGCTCTTTTCTATGTGCATAAGAACAATAAAAAGCATTAGTTGCCAAAAAACCCCGTTCGAGCATATATTGAGTAAAAAGCGTTTTTAAAACTAGTGCTTTAGGATATTTAAATGAAAAATGCCCAAGAGGCAAAATCCCAGATACTTCTAACTGAAGACCGTGCTTATCTGCTAGTTTTCGCCAGCCATCCTGAACTTTCTTACCGATAGCTATCAGATGTCCGGAGACATTACACTTTTGCAGTTTATTTAACGTCGCCAGCGCCGCGGCCGGGCCAATTTTTTCTGTCCAATAAGTGCTACTAATAAAAGTATCCTGAGCTACCTGCATCACACCTCTTTTACCCAATATAGCCGCCATCGCATAACCATTACTTATACCTTTTGCAAAAACCGCAATATCTGGCTCAAGATCAAAAAGCAAATGCGCTCCACCGTAATTAAGCCGAAAACCCGCAGTAATTTCATCAACCACCAACACAATCTTCAAATCTCTTGCAATCTTCTTTATAATCTTAATAAATTCTTTTTTAGGATAATCATCCCTAATCGACTCTAAGATAATAACACCAATATTATTCTTATGCGTTTTAACAAGCTTTAAAAACCCATCTATATCATTGTATCTAAAAGGATAGGCTGTGCCTTTTAACTGCCGTGGCACACCGGAAGGATTTAATCCTGGTAACAAATGCCCATCTAATGCCCTATGAACTGACAAATTCGCAGACAAATACCAATCATGCCAGCCATGATAACCACAAAATAAAATTACGTCTTTGCCGGATTTGGCCCTAGCGATTCTGGTAGCGATTGCCATAGCCTCACCACCCGTTCTAGCATAGCGAACCATTTCTGCCCAGGGATGAAGTTTTATTAACAATTCAGCGAGATTAACTTCCTCGGGAGCATTCAAAGTACACATATTTCCGTTTTCAACTGCAACTTTTACCGCCTTGTTGACATCTTCATCAGCATATCCCAATATACAAGATCCAATCCCCATATAACTCATATCGATATACTTCTTACCATCTAAATCCCAAACCAGACATCCTTTAGCTTTTTTATAATAAGCAGGCCAAAGATCAGGTAAAAACATTTCTGGGCGCTTAGATAAAAGTTGAGTTCCTCCCGGAATAATTTTTTTTGCCTTTAAATATAACTTTTGTCCCAAACCCATATATTAATCTCCTATAATCTTATCATTACGTAACGAATTTAAATATCCTTCATTTCTCATAATATGACAATTTATTTTTTCAATTTCAGGATTCTCATTTAAAAAATCAAGAACATCCTTCATACCAAACCAATTATTCTTATAAAAAAGATTTTTATATATCAATTTTATAAACTCATAGTCTTCCAAATTATCTAAGGTCCACCTCTTGGACGACAAATTTTCTTTATATTCTAAATTAGCCTGGGTAAATAAACCTTTATTCTTTTTAATAAAAGGAGTTACGTGTTCTCTTTCTGAAGGAAGAATTGCACTCTTCCATACTTTCTTGAGAGCAGCAAATGTAAAAACCTCAACATCTTCTCCATCTGGATAAGTTTCTTTTAAGATATTGGAAGCATAATCAACTTTGTTTTTAAGATATAAACAAATTACTTCATCGATAACTAGCGGATCAATCATCGGGCAATCAGCCGTAATCCTCACAACATGTTCAGCATTTACCGATTGTGCAGCCTGAAAATACCTATCCAACACATCATTCTCGCTTCCACAAAAAACTTCTATATCCATCTCATTGCAAAGCTTAGCAATCTTAAGATCTTCGGAATTAGTGGTAGTTGCCACCAAAACTTTATTTATCAACCGGCTCAACCGCACCCTCTCAATTATCCTCGCCAAAACTGGCTTACCTTCAAGATCAAACAAAACTTTTCCCGGAAGCCGACTTGCTCCCATTCTTGCTTGAATTATTGCAACAATATTCTCATTCATGTAAAAATTTATCCACGGCCCAATTAACCGGCACAATTATCTTTTCGTCATCTTCACGCAAGTTTAAAAGAACCGGCATTAAATTTTTAATTTTCAACTGATATTCAATATCCCGAACAATCGACTTAAAATTGTCCAAACTATCGACCCCGACTACGACCATATTAACTAACTTATTAAGTAAAACAAAATTCAAACACAAAGCAGAAACAGGTATCTTGTTCTCCTGCGATAATAAATTCAGCTGTCGTAGTTTATTTTTAAAATCATTAGAAAAAACAACACTATCAAGCTGTTTTTTAAAAACTAATCCCTGTAAAAAAATAGAGCGCACATGAAACTCAACTCCTAATTGATTTAACCGGCTAAAATAAACAGAAAATCTCTGATCAAAGATGCTATATGGAACCTGAATCAAATCAAATCTAATCTTTTTCTCCATCAAATAATCCAATTCTTTAGGATAATAAAGCGAAAATCCGATTTTTTTAATTTTACCCGCTAATTTTAATGTTTTTAAAACATCTAATATCTGGGGTGCTTTTACATAACTCTTAAAATCATGTACCATAAATCCATACAACTGCTTAATATTAATTTTCTCAAGCGAAGCATCTACCATTTCGGGAACCTTATCAAACGCACATCCCGGTAATTTTGATATCACCTCTATCTCTTGCAAAGACTGTTTGAGAAAATTTCCAATAATCTCTTCCGCTTCTCCATAAACACTAGCGGTGTCAAACATCTTAATTCCCATGTTAACCGCATCGGATAATATCGCCAATACTTCCGCAGTAGGAACTTTTCCCCGTTTATTATTAATGCCATAATCCATGCCAAATTGTGCCGTTCCCAATGCTATCCGCTCAATACTCATTAAATCTCCTTAAAAACCTTAAAAATATTTTTAATCACATATTTAATTTCTACATCCTTTAAAGCAGGATACAACGGTATACTGATTGCGCTACGATAGAAATCTTCAGCCAATGGGCATAAACCTCTCTTAAATCCAAGTTTTTTATAATAAGGCTGCAAGTAAACAGGGGCATAATGCACTTGCACACCCAAGCCGCTTTTACGCATCTTTAAAAAAATTTCATTTTTTCTTTTCCAATATTCTTTTTTTAACCTAATAACATAAAGATGATGTGCTGAACCTTTAATCTTATTCTCTGAAGTTATATCAAAATACGGATTATCTCTAAAAGCTTTATTATAAATCCCGGCTATCTCTCTTCTCCTCAATACAAAGCTATCCAACTTTTTTAATTGCGAAATCCCCAAAGCCGCTTGAATATCAGTCATACGATAATTATAACCCAAAAGCTGCATTTCATAATACCACTCACCATCGGCCTTATTCATAAAACCTTCTTTGGTTATTCCATGGCTTCTAAGCATAATTAATTTATTATATAAATCTTTCCTATTTGTTAACACCGCTCCACCTTCACCAGTTGTAACAGATTTAACTGGATGAAAACTAAAAATAGTCATATCTGAATATTTACAAGAGCCAGTTTTTAAACCTTTATTTTCTGCCCCTAAAGCGTGGGCTGCATCTTCTATAACTATAAAATCATGCTCTTTAGCTATGCTGTAAATATTTTCTAAATCACATAAATTGCCAGCAAAATCAACAGGAATTATTGCCTTTGTTTTCTTGGTAATTTTCTTCCTTATCTCTACCGGATCAATATTGACCGTGTCTTCTTGAACATCAGCAAAAACTGGTTTTGCATTACAATATAAAACAGAATTCGCTGTAGCAAGGAAAGTAATCGGGGAGGTGATAACCTCATTTCCCGATTGTAACCCTGCCGCTAAACAAGCAATGTGAAGAGCAGCAGTGCCACTAGAGACCGCTAGAGCATATTTTGCTCCTGAATACTTACAAAGAGTGTTTTCGAAGTCTTTTATTGTAGGGCCTTGAGTAATCCAATTAGATTTTAAAACTTTAACTACTGCCTTAATATCGTTATTATCAACCAATTGATGTCCGTATGGTATTAGTTTCATTTTATAATTTCCTTATTATAAATAGCATTGGAAATATCACCTTACACTTAAAACTTTAATTTAATATACTTTAACATTTGAGTCTTAATAAAATTATTTAGTAATATAATATCTTGCCTCGTGGGGATAATAATAGTGTCTATCCGTAATTTAGTATGTTTACTAAAAATAGCAACAGTAATTATTCCCGTAAGAAGATACGTAAATGAAGTAGCTGATGCAGCACCCAATAAACCAAAAATTGGCATAAGCAAAACGCACAAAAGTATTTGAAGCACCAATGGAACAAGAGAAATCTTCAAAATCAATCCCGGATTACCCTTACCCATAAAATGCTGCAATAATACATTTCCTCCGCTGAGCAAAACAACTCCAGGTAACATGATTAAAAATGGAGCTACTTGGGGAAGAAATTCCTTTCCATATAAAAAATAAACCATGGGATTAATAATAATTACACCTATACCAGCAAGAATTGAAAGTAAAAGAATTGTCATACGGCAAGCCTTGGCAGAAACATGCTCTGCATCAACATGATTCCTAGCAACCAAAGGATACAAAATCGTTCCGATTGCTCCAGAAACCGAAGTTAAAAGTAACGCTTTATCTTGGCCCATTTTAAAAAAAGTCACATCAGAAGGTAAAAGATACATAGCAACTAATAAACCGGCAACGTAAACTTGTAAATGACTAAAAATCCCTCCAAGATATAACTTCCAACCAAAATTAAAAAAATCCTTTAACATCCCTTTATTTAAACAACATACCATTCTATCAGTCTGACTAAGCTTCCAGGCACCATAGAAAATACTTAGAAACCCCGATACAATTTGAGAAATAACCAAAGAAAACAACCCCCATTTGAGCACAAACAAAAGAAACAATGATAAAATTGAAGCAACTAAGGGCCCAATAATTGCCAAAGCATTAAATGCCTTAATATCTTCCCTAGAGAGAAATAGGTAGGAATAATTAATCGTTATAAAATTCAAAGGAATATAAAGAAACATAATATAAACCAATGATTTAGCATCCATCATACCTTTAAAGATATTGAGCAAAATAAAATTTCTCTGCCAAAATAGCAATCCTAAAATAAGAATACTAGAAAGCAATGAAACCATAACTAAATTAAAATATACTTCGCCCAAACGATATTTTCCGCTTCTTACAAAATAGACTGAAGCAACGTCCATTTTCAACCTACCAAATGGTTCAGCATAATTAGGAATCATCAAAAGAATATACCAGAGGCCCATATTAACCGAACCTAAAATACGCGCAATAATAATACCTGTAAAAATCGTCCAGATTTTTAAAAAAATATCTCGTTTAAATATAGAGGCAGTTTTGTCAGAAAAACTCATTTAATAATCTTTCTTTTAAAAATATTTTTAAGACCACCAATTTTAGAATATAACCAGATAAGCGGTCTTAATAATTTTATAATCATAAGCGGTGCCTTAGAATTCGGATTTATATGCAACGCTGTATATAAAATAAGATATGGTAACGCATTAAACTCCAAACTATGTAACGCAAAAATTATGCTTTTCCAATATGAATAGCCTTGCATTTCCTTCTGCACCTTCATTAATTCTTCTTTTGGAACTTCCGTTAAGGATAATCCAACACTTGCATAAGTTCCCAATTTACCCCAATCCTCTGCACAAATAGGCGGCTTAAACCCCCTACTTAGCGCTTCCTCATATAGCTCTGTCCCCGTATAAGGAACATAATTAGCCACTCGTATCATCGTTGCTTTTATTTTTTTAGCAAGCTTTAAGCTCTCTCTTAAATCCTCTTTCGTTTCACCTGGAATCCCAACAATAAATCCCGCCATAGTTGCAATGCCTAATTTAAAACATTGATTGAAAGCCCGTTCAATCTTCTCCGGAGTAACCCCAACCTTTCTGATTTTTTCAAGCATTCGGCGACTACCTGACTCAACCCCAAAATATATATACCATATGCCTGATTCTTTCATAGCGCGCAAGATCTCTTCATCAACAAGATTAATTCTCTGATCGCAAGACCATTGTATATTTAATTCTTTTATTTTTTTACAAAAATCCAAAGTTTGAGTACGATTGCCACCAAAAGGAAGATCGTCTAAAAAATCAAAACGATGAATATTATATTTTTCTTTTAAAAACTTAACCTCTTCAATAACCTGATCGGGTGTACGACCGCGCCATTTTTGTCCGAACATGTTGGGAGCATAGCAAAATGTACATCTATAGGGACATCCCCTACTTTCCATAAGAGTTAACTCATTCCATAAAGTAAGCTTTATTTTAATGATATATTTATTTACATCAATAAGGTGCCAAGCATATTTCGGCAAAGCTGAAACATCAACAAGATCTTCTCTCTTGCCTGTAGATATAATACCTTCGTTCTTTCTAACCCAAAAACCTTTAATTTTTGCTATATCTTCACCCGCCTCCAATGCCTTAACTAATTCCAATAAAGCAAACTCTCCCTCTCCTACGCAGACCGCATCTAAATCAAATTCCTCAAGCACTTCTTTTGGGAATAAAGTTGAGTGAACACCTCCCCAAATTAAAAACTTTTCTTTTTTAAATCTTTCTCTTATTATTCTTGTAATTTTGGCGACCTCGCTTATCATTGCGAAGCTCCAAGCAGATAAACCAATAATATCGCTATCTACAACTGCATTTAATATCACATTTTCTTCAACATTTTTTATAGTAAAATCAATAATTTTAACATTTATTCCATGTTGCTCCAAAACAGCAGCCAAGGAAAGAATTCCATATGGTGGCACTGTAGAATACGCACTAATTAAACACACCTTTAATTTCTTATTATTCAATTATATCTCCCATGATTATTCTTTAATTACCAAAATTACCAAAAAAAGTTAAATTTATTTATATTTTTCTAATAAAGATTCAAATATACTGACCATTTTTTTAGAAGTAAAATTCTTATCAAATAGCTCCTCCGCTCTCTTCCTCGCATTATTCCCTAATAGTTCAACTTCTTCTGGCTTATCTAAGAGACGTAGAATTTCTTCGCACAAACTATTACGACAAATATTGCTATCACCATCCGCTGTAATCAAAACTCCCGTCACTCCATGTATAACCGCTTCACGTATACCCGGAGCGTCAGTAGCAATTACGGCTCTACCAGATGCCATTGCTTCTTTTATAGACATTCCCATCGAAGCATGCTTTCCTCTTGTAGGAGCTAACAAGATATCGCAAGCGGCATAATAATAAGGCAAGTTATCAAAAGAAATATCTGTCCTCACAAATGCTCTATTTTCATACTTCTCCTGCAAAGCATATGCATTGGGTGTTAACTCTCCTTTTGGACCAACGATAATAAAGACAACGTCACCTCTCTCTTTTAGGATTATAGGAATAATATTCAAAATCACATCCAGTCCCATTTCTTCTAGCATGCGTCCGACAAAAAGCAAAATTTTTCTATTTTCTTGAATTCCAATTTCCTTCTTAATCTTATATTTATTAACTTCTGGCATAAATTTAAGCAAATCCACTCCATAATATACAGGCTCTATAATTGAAGAATCTAATCCTAAGAGCTCAACGCTTTTCGCAGAATATTTACTAGAAGCTATTACTTTATCACTCATATCCAACATAGTTTTTGTCAATAATAAATGAGTTGAGTAAAAATAAAAATTTTCATAAATAGTCGCATATATAGTTAAAACTAAAGGAATTTTAGCTTTAAATAATTTTTTAAAAATGGGGATACTATACCCATTAACTATTGAATAAAAACTTATCAACTGTATTTTCTCATAATTTACCAGATTTGAAATAATATCAATTCGCACTAACTCCCTAACAACATCTCTCATACTTAACCTGTATTTGCGAAGCATGCAGAAACATTTAATATTACGGTAAATATTATTTAACTTCAATAACCCACAAATTCTTGTCTTAAGATTTATTTTTAAGATTGTTGCGTTTTTATATTTTAAAAGTTCATTTTTACTTGTGTAAGAAATAATGAACACGTTAAATCCCTGCTTGAACAAATCAGGAATGAAATTTGCTATATGGTTTGAGATACCTCCAAAAGGAGGTGGATAAGGCCCAACTATCAATATATTTTTATTATTCTCTTGCATGATTACCAATCTGATGAATTGTGTGACAAATATACTCCACATCTCTAATCGATAAATTAGGACTCGAAGGCAGGTTTATTCCTTCGTTACTCAACCTTTGTGCAACAGGAAAACAAATATTTTTCTTATAAGGCGGTAGTGTGTGCATAGAATAAAAAAACGGACGAGAATCAATTCCCTTTGCAAATAATTTGGCAATTAATCCATTCCTATCAACCTTAAATTTACTCTCATCAATTAAAATAGAATACAACCAACAAACATTTTTTGCCCAGCTTTCCTCAGGAGGCAAAGTAATACCGTCTATGTCTGATAAATACAAATTGTACAGCATCGCTAATTTACGCCTTCTTTCAATCAAAGAATTTATTCTTTTAAGCTGGGCAAGCCCCAAAGCAGCCTGAATATTAGTCATTCTATAATTATAACCAACTACGGAGTGCCAATACTTTTTCTGAGGGTCCATCCCATGATTCTTTAGCATGTTTGCTTTCTCAACAACCTTTTTATTATTCGTAACGATCATTCCACCCTCTCCAGTGGTTATAATTTTATTCCCATAAAAACTAAACACTCCCACGTCTCCGATGCCACCTACTTTCTTCTTTTTATATTCTGCTCCATGTGCTTCGGCAGCATCCTCAATGACATAAAGATTATACTTTTTTGCAATTTTTATTATAGGATCCATATCCGCAGAATGACCGTAAAGATGGACAGGAATTATCGCCTTAGTTCTTGATGTTATCGCTTTCTCTATTTTCCCCGGATCGATACACCAACAACCTGGATGAGAATCAACTAAAACTACTTTTGCTCCTGTGTAAGTTACTGCGTTAGCAGTAGCAATAAATGTTAATGCAGGAACTACAACCTCATCGTTCTTACCGATTCCCAATGAAACTAAAGCAAGATGTAAAGCTACTGTCCCATTTGATGTCGATAGCGCGTATTTTACTCCACAGTATCGAGCAAATGATTGTTCGAATTCATCAATATATTTACCGATTGAAGAAACCCAACCTGACTTAACCGCATCAGTCACGTATTTCAATTCTTTTCTACCTATTGAAGGTTCAGCTACTGGAATCATATTTCTTTGGCCCCTAATCTCTCCTGAATTTTTTTATTAAAATTTTAACAATTCTTTGAGCAGTTCTTCCATCCCAAAGCTTCGGCTTCTTTCCAATCTTATATTTTCCTTTTAGGATCCTTAAACTTTCTCTTAATATCTTATTTCTATTATTTCCAACTAGCGTATTAGTTCCTTCGGACACCGTTATAGGTCTCTCTGTATTACTCCGGAGAGTCAAACAAGGTATACCCAAATACGTAGTTTCTTCCTGAATGCCTCCAGAATCAGTTAACACAAACTTAGAATCCATATACAATTTCATAAAATCTAAATATCCTAAAGGTTCCATTAATTTTATACTTTTACTGTCAAAATTAATGCCAAATCTATTTATCTGTTTCAAAGTTCTAGGATGAACAGGAAATACTAGAGGAATATGCTTCCCAAGATCTCGAAACGCTTCGAACATATTTCTTAGCGTTTTTTTATCATCAACATTACTTGGTCTATGTAAAGTAAGAACTACGTAACCATTCTTCCTTACTCCTATCTTTTCCAAAACTAATGATTCTTCGCTTTTAACTTTTAACTTTTCTAAAGTATCTATCATAACGTTTCCAACAAAAAAAATCTTTTTATTAGATACACCCTCCCTTTTCAAATTATTATTTGCATCTTCGCAAGTAGTAAAAAAAAGATCAGAAACATGGTCTGTAATAACGCGATTAACTTCTTCAGGCATGGTACGATCGAAACTTCTCAACCCAGCTTCTACATGAGCTATAGGTATACATAATTTTGCGGCAGTCAAGCTACACGCTAAAGTAGAATTAACATCACCAACCACAATTACTAAATCTGGTTTATTTTTTAAACATACCCTCTCAAATTCTACCATTATTTTTGCTGTTTGAACTGCCTGGGTCCCAGAACCAATACCTAAAAATATATCTGGTTTTGATAATTCTAAATCTCTAAAAAATGAACCAGACATATTATAATCATAATGTTGCCCAGTATGCACCAAAATGGTATCAAAATAATGCTTATATTTTTTTAATTCATTAAAAATTGGGGCAATCTTCATAAAATTTGGTCTTGCTCCTGCAACTAGAACTACTTTCATGAAAACCTCCATTTGGTCAACAATATAACTATATTCTACTTTAAAAATAAATTAGCCACAACAACGCAAAAAGACTACTAAGTTTTACAATTAATCAACTTGCCACCATCTATCAGGAAATTTATTTTTAATTATCTTGTCCCCCTCTCCTATAGGTTTAAGACCGCTAAAACGCATATCGCTATCCATCATAATTTTCACCAAATCATAGAAACTAATTCTCGGTTGCCAGCCTATTTTCTTACTTGCCTTAGAAAAATCTGCCCTTAATTCCTTAACTTCAGTAGGTCGAAAATAAGAAGGATCGATTTTAACATGCTTGCGCCAGTCAAGACCCACATAAGCAAAAGCCTCTTCTACAAATTCACTTACAGAATACGTCTGTCCAGTCCCAATAACAAAATCATCAGGTTTTGGCTGTTGAAGAATTTTCCACATTGCATATACATATTCTGGAGCAAAGCCCCAATCTCTTTTTGATTTTAAATTTCCCAAATAAAGATACTTCTGTTTTTTCGATAAAATTGCTGCGATCCCCCGAGTGATTTTTCGAGTAACAAATGTCTCTCCACGTCGAGGACTTTCATGATTAAAAAGAACTCCATTACAAGCAAACATTCCATACCCATTTCGATAGTTCTTTGCCATCCAATAAGCATATGCTTTCGCGCAAGCATATGGGCTTTGAGGTTGAAAAACAGTATCTTCTGATTGTGGAACTGCAGCCGCGCCAAACATTTCACTAGAAGATGCCTGGTAAAACTTGGTCTTTTGGCCACTGTGGCGTATAGCTTCCAAAAATCTAGTAGTACCAAGAGCTACAACATTTCCAGTATACTCTGGTATATCGAAACTTACCCGCACATGACTTTGTGCTCCAAGATGATAAATTTCATCTGGCTTAATGTTATGAATTAGATTATTAATCTGTTCAGCATCAGATAAATCACCAAAATCCAAAAATAATCTAGCTTTAGAATTATGCGCATCGATATATATATGATTAATTCTTCCAGTATTAAAAGTACTAGCGCGACGAATAATCCCATGCACTTCATATCCCTTAGATAAAAGCAACTCTGCTAAATATGAACCGTCTTGACCGGTTATGCCGGTAATTAATGCTTTTTTCATTGACTACCTTTCATCTTCTCTAAAATCCCGATTACATAGCCGAATGATCTTTTAGGATTACCCGGATCTTTCATCTCAGTTATCTTAAAAGCTTCATCCACCTTAGTTGCTCCATAAGTATTAATAAAACTG
>Ga0180009_10000991_pt1 | contig 35684 bp, 28 predicted proteins | sample OS_PC_MetaG_FD_123537 | JGI IMG/M metagenome (GOLD analysis project Ga0180009, IMG submission 123537) | Groundwater microbial communities from the Aspo Hard Rock Laboratory (HRL) deep subsurface site, Sweden - OS_PC_MetaG | ecosystem: Environmental > Aquatic > Deep subsurface > Groundwater... | reverse complement strand
CCCGGCTTCAGAGCAGTGGATGTGTTTTGAATCTCCCATACCGGAAGATATGAAAGACTTTATGGAAGCGCTTAGGAGTGAATAGGGAGCAAAGGGCATAGAGGAAACCCGAAACCCTTTGTGCGTTATACCTCAATGCTATTTAGGCGCTAAGATTTGGATTTTGCGTATTTTGTGACAAAAAAAATCGAATGATGAATGACGAATATTGAGTGATGAATGTCGAAGAAAGGTATTCTATCATTCGACATTCAAAATTCCCTGTTCAATATTCGATATTCTTTTTTTCAGCAACTCAATTGAGTTGAGGCTTTCGCTTCGCTAAAACCGGCTTGTCCGTGTTATGCGGCATTTTTGTCCTTGTTGTAACACAGGCGGCAGCAGCTGAGGCAGCGCATGGATTCACTGGCCGCATTCTCTTCACTGATGACCAGGTCCACTTCATCAAAGGATTTGATCCGCTCCGCCACCGGAAGCTCCGGCATTTTGGTTCGAGGAGAAGATTCGATCCCATCCACCGACTCAAACAGGGATTCCTGAATATGCCGCTTGAACAGGGATTTTTCAGGCGGTTCGACCGGTTCTTCGGCCAGATACTGATGAATCGCTCTGGCGGCCCGCCGCGCGCCGCCGATGGCCTCAACCACAAGGGATGCTCCGGTTGCAGCATCGCCTCCGGTAAAGACATTGGGTAAATTGGTCTGAAGGGTTTCCGGATGGACCGCATCGATGGTATTCCAGCGGGTCGTATTCAGCGCCGCAAGCTGTTTTCCGTCTTCTTTAAAAGAAATGTCCGGTCCCTGGCCGATTGCCGTTATCAGCATGTCCAATTCGATCAGGGTTTCCGAATCTTCAATGGGTACCGGGCGGCGTCTGCCGCTGGCATCGGGTTCACCCAGTTCCATTTTTAGAAATTCCAGATGGGTCACCTTGTTTTTCTCATTTCCGATCACTCGAACCGGAGCGGCCAGAAAATGATACTTAACGCCTTCTTCTTCGGCCGCGTCGATTTCCACCTCGTTGGCCGGCATTTCAGCCCGAGTTCTTCGGTAAATGATGGAGACTTCCTCGGCTCCCTGCCGCACCAGCGTTCGGACGCAGTCAATGGCTGTGTTTCCACCGCCGATAACGGCACATCTGCGACCGATGGGTACCGGTTCCCCCAGTCCGACCCTGGAGAGAAAATCGATTCCGGTATAACATCCATCCAGTTCTTCCCCTTCAACATTTAATCGATAATCTTTCCAGGCACCGACCCCTAAGAATACGGCGTCAAAACCGTCTTCAAGGAGGGATTCAAAATCGAAGTTTCGGCCCAACTGGGTATTTTTTTTAACTTCCACGCCGAGATTGAGAATGCCTTCAATCTCCCAATCCAAAACCTCTTTCGGGAGCCGGTACTCAGGGATGCCGTAGCGAAGCATCCCGCCGAGTTCCGGCATGGCTTCAAATATGGTGGCGTCATGGCCCAACCGGCGCAGGAAATATGCGCAGCTCAAACCGGCAGGCCCGCCTCCGACCACGGCGATTTTCTTTCCGGTGGACGGCGCACAAGAGATTGGATACCGCCTTCCGGAATGAAGCTCCAGATCCGCCACAAACCGCTTCAGCTGGTTGATGGAGACCGCCTCGTCCTCAATCCCCCTCCGGCAGTAATCTTCACAGGGATGGGGGCAAACCCGGCCACAGGCCAGCAGCAGCGGGTTTCGTTCCCGAATGGTATTCACCGCCCCCTGATAATTTCCGGCTCGAATTTGTGCGATATATTTGGGTATATCGATCTCCGCCGGGCAGGTCTGCTGGCATGGCGCCAGTGCCGCATCTTCGCGGTTGAACTGGAGCAGGCGTTCAGACATTCTTTTCACGTTCAGTATGTTCTTGGGACAAATTCGCTCACAGGCGCCGCAACCGACGCATTTTGCTTCATCCACCACCGGATAACCGTCAGGGCCCATGTCAATGGCGTCAAATAAACACGATTTAATGCAATCGCCCATCCCCAGGCATCCGATATGGCACACTCGTTTTCCGCCGTATAAGGCGGCCAATCCGTGACAGCTGGGAATTCCCATGTAGTAGAACCGGTCATCGGCCCGGTTTCCACCGGTGCAGGTATTCAGAGATTTTAGGGGTTCTACACTGCCCGGATCCATCCCCATGACTTCAGCCACGTTCATGACCGATTCCATCCCACCGATGACACACACACTTGGCTGTGCCTCTCCGGAGACTACGGCTCGTGCCGCCGCCGCACAACCGGTATAGCCGCAGCCCCCGCAGTTCGCGCCTGCGAGAAAACCTTCAACTTGTTCAACGCGAGGGTCTTCCCATACATAAAATATCTTGGATGCGATACTCAGTATTAAACCGCAGGATACCCCCAGCGATAGCATAAAAAATACGGCTTCTGCCACCTCGTCCTCCCTGGCAACATATTAACAATTTAGGGGCTCCGCCCCAATTGGAATGTTGGAATGCTGGAGTGCTGGAATAATGGGTTCCGGGATAATGGAATGCTGGGTTAATGATAGAATATGTTTTGACGATAAAATTAAAAATGGATAATTTCCTTTTAAAAAACCAACATTCCAATTTTCCACCATTCCACCATTCCATATATGAGATAAAAATCGGAGCCTCAAAAAACCCAATTTATTGTGAACAAGTTGTAGAATTCCCAAGACGTTTAAATTATATCAAAAAAAACAAAACGCGGCTATCCGGATTCGCCGCAATTCAATGATTTCCGGGGCCACGTTCCATGCTGATTCCAGACGGATGAAATGGTGCCTAAACCATGCCTTTGAAGGCAAAGAATGCAAGGGAGAGCATTCCTGCGGTCACGAGTCCGATGGAAGTGTCTTGAAGCGGTTTAGGTACCCGAGCCAGAAGGATCCGTTCGCGAACCCCGGCAAACAGGATAAGGGCGAGCCCGAACCCGACGGCATATGCGAATGAGGTCACAATGGTTTCTAAAAAAGTGTATTCTTCTTTGATATTGATCAAGCAGACGCCCAACACGGCGCAGTTGGTGGTGATCAGCGGGAGAAAAATCCCCAGCCCTCTATAGAGGGCCGGGATGCTCTTCTTAAGGAACATTTCCACAAACTGGACCAGAGAGGCGATTACCACAATAAATGCGATGGTCTGTAAGTATCCGAGTTTCAATGGATTTAAAAAATACGTTTGCGTCACCCAGGTGATCGCGCCTGCCAGCACCAGAACGAAAACCACCGCCATGGCCATGCCCACTGCGGTCTCCATTTTCTTGGAAGTGCCTAGGAACGGGCAGTTTCCCAGATACTGAGCAAGCAGAATATTGTTTACCAGGATACAACTGATCGCTAAGACAATTAAATCACCCATTGTCGACTCCTATTTTTTTCCCAAAAGATTCATACCGCAGAGCATCAAGCCCAGACAGACAAAAGCCCCGGGGGCCTCGATCATGAATTGAAAGGGTTGAAACGCGGGCCCAAAGAGATCAGTGAACTTAAGGGCTCCCCAGATCGTGAGATTTCCGCTCCCGATCACTTCGCGAAGGGTACCCAGCGCGGCCAATGCCAGGGTGAATCCGATACCGATTCCCAACCCGTCCAACAGCGAGCGAAAAACACCAAATTTGTAGGCGAAGGCCTCGGATCGGCCGAGTACGATACAGTTAACGACAATCAATGGAATAAAAATACCCAGTTTTAAATACAATTCGTATGTAAACGCCTGGGAAAGAAGTTCGACCACGATCACAAAGGTGGCAATGACCAGAATAAAACAGGCGATTCTTACCTTGGACGGAATGACCTTGCGTAATGACGAAACCAGAATATTGGAAAAAACCAGTACAAAGGTTGTTGCAACCCCCATTCCGATACCGTTTTCCAGGGTTTTGGTTACCGCCAATACCGGGCACAGTCCCAGCACAAGGCGAAAGGGCGGGATCTCGTCCCACAGTCCCTTTGTAAATTCCTGGGTGAGAGACCTTGGCATAGTATTCTCCTACTTAGCGCTTTTCAATTTTTCTTCAATTTGCGGTTTCAGTCGTCGATAAATCGTGCCGGCATCCGATAGGGCCGTGGAAACCCCTCGAGATGTCACGGTTGCTCCGGACAGTGCGTCCACCTGCCCGCCGTCCGGTTTCACTTTATACGATTCAGCCAGCGTTTGATCGTTGAATTGAGATACAAAATCCAGATCGGTTTTGGCCCGGGCGCCGACGCCGGGAGTTTCCGTGTGGGTGGTTACCCGCACACCGAGGATCTTATCTTCCTTGGTGTTGATTCCGATCATCACGCCCAAGTCCCCGCCAAAACCTTTTCCGAATGTCTCGAAAGCCACGGTGTTGGCTTCCCCATCGAATTTTCCAATGAAGAATCGGCGTTCAACACCGTTGTCATTCACCTCCAGCCGGTCCACAAGGGGATCATTGGATGAGCCGTCAAGAATCTCTCTTATGGCAGGGCCCTGTACGAACTTCAATTTCTGATAGTCGATTTTCTCCTGGGTGCTGTTGCGTATGGCAGCCAGCAACCCGCCGGAAAAGGCACTTAAAACGGTTAAAACCACGACCATTTTTATCATTTCACGCATCTTAGACTACCTTTCCAATCGCTTTCGGTCGAATTTTATCTAAAAGGGGATTCACCAGGTTCATGATCAAGATGGCGAAAACGACCCCGTCCGGGAACATTCCGATGTTGCGGATCAGGACCGTTAAGATTCCTGCGCCTAAGCCATAGAGCAGCATAGGGATAACGTTAACCGGGGATGACGAATCTTCCGTAGCCAAAAAAAACGCTCCGATCAACGTGTAACCGGTGAATATATGAAATGCAGGGCCCGCAAATCGATCGGCACCGGCGAGATTAAAGATCTGTGATGTCAGAAAGACCCCGGCCACAAAGGACAAAGGGATTTCCCAACGGATATACCCTTTGTATATCAGGTACAGACCGCCCACGATCAGGCCCAGGCCGAAGGTGGCGCCGATCCCCCCCACTTGTCTGCCCAGCAAGAGATCCAGGATACTGATGGATTCAATGGCCGATGTCCCGAATGCTTTCAGAGCCACCAGAGGGTAAAAAGGGGTGAAATCGAAATCATAATTGATGAGCATTCCGTCAAAATCGAAGTATTTTTTCCACGACAACATCAGTATGGCGACAGCCACCAAGGCCGGATTGAAAGGATTTGATCCGATACCGCCGTAGATTTGCTTGCCGATGACAACGGCCACAAACGTTCCGGTAATCACAAACCAGAAAGGGGCTGTGGCGGGCAGCAGCATGCCGAAAAGAAGACCGATGAGCGCAGCATTCCCGTCTCCGATGGTATTGGGTCTTTTTGCTACATAATTGAAGGCAAGCTCCCAAAGGATGGAAAAGGAGACGGAAAGGGATATCACTCCCAGAGCCGGCATTCCGAAGTAATAGATACCCGCCAGGACTGCGGGAAGTGCGGCAATGATGATGCCGTAGCTTCTTTGGGCAACATTTTTACCGGAATGCCAGAAAGGTGCATGGGATACGATAAATTTCCTTTGGTCAACCATTTGTTGCCTCCGCTGTATTCATACGGCTGAGCTCATATTTTGCTAAACGGATGTATTGAAAGATGGGGATTTTCGATACACAGACAAAACTGCAAAGCCCGCATTCGATGCATGAGTAAAGGTCGTATTGATCGGCAGCCGACTCATACTGGCCTGCTTCAAGGAACCGAATGAGCATATTCACGGATATTCTGGCCGGGCAAATCCTGACACACTCACCGCAATTAATGCAGGGATAATCTGAAACCCGGGCAATATCCGATTCATCCTGGACGAACAGCGCATCGGTATCCGGCAAAACCGGATGATTTTCACTGTAGATACAGGAACCCCGCATGGGGCCGCCGATGATCAGCCGGTCCTTATCTTTGGGCGAAATCGAGTAAGTTTTAAAGACATCACCAATCGGGGTTCCGATTTTCGCCTCCACCAGTGTCCGTTCGCCACGCTTATCGATGAACGTCAACGTTTTGGTCACCGGAATTTCACCGGATTCAAACGCTTCTCCAATGGATGCCACCGCCTCTGCACTGAAAAAGGCAATCCCCAGATCCTCGAAATTCTTTCCAGCCGGAACTTCCTGTCCCAGTATGTGTCGGATGATATTGTGTGGAAGAATTTCCGGGTACTGGGCATCCACGGCCGCGATATCGGCTTCAATTTCACCGATGCCCGATACATAGTCTCTCGGGACAACGATAATGATTCGATCAACCGCCGTGATTTTTCTAAGTATCTCGACACCGGTTTTGATATTATCCATTTCAGTGACTACGAAATACTGATTGGTGGCCACCAGCAGGTCATTATCCAAGCCGTTGATAATGATGGTTCGAATCGGCTTCTCAGCATTTGAAAAAAGCGCGAGGGGTGGATTGCCTGGCAAACCGCTTAAATAGGCAATGGCCGTTTCAAGTGTGGGGTCTTCTTTAAGAGAGTTGAATTGCTCGTCTCTTGTCTCCGTGGTAGCTGTATCGATGTCGATGGCCGTATAGGTTCGTCCGAAATCACCGGTGAAGGGGTAGATGGCTGAAATGGTGCCGGTAACCGAAGATATCACGTATGCACCGTTTTCTTCACGCTCTTCACTGAGGGAAAGTTTTTGACCGGTGTTAACCGCATCGCCTTCCTTTATCAGCAATTGTTCTTTCGGGTTTGCGGAACCATTCAGCAAAAGGGTTACCTTCTGCGGCATGGGGATGGATTGGAGTCCCGGAAGGGTGCCACCTATATATTCCCTGCCGAATCGAGGGGTTGCCAAATTGCTTAACAGTTTTTCGAGCATTTCATTACCTTTTCTGAATTCTGTTTTAGGTATTTCAATAAATAGAAATACTTACAAGAGGACATGGCAGGAGTTGCATTTTTCATTCAGGGGACCCGCATTAAACTCCTCATGGCAGCCCGTACATTGTTTGTGAAAAGCATCGGACTTCTTCGGCATGTCTTCATCTCCGCTGTCAGCTTCATGACAGTCTCCACACCGCTGAGGCTGAGGATCGGTTTCGCCCTCCTCAAGCTCATGGTGGCATTCTATGCAAGACAGACCATAGCCTGCTTCCGCACTGTGGGTCTTATGATCGAAAAATACTTTTCCTGCGATGGATTCAAACATGATCCTTCTGGGCTGGTCCGGAACCTTCACAGGAAACGCCGCGTAGCTCATGGCGCCCACAAACAGTAAAATACCGGCTATGTAATAAGCCAGTTTCAGTTCCTTTTTCGGTGCCATTCCTATTTGAAATCCTTTCAAAGTTTGACGGCTTCGTAAAAAGTCCAATTTCTGCGTTGCACTTCATCCCGCTGCCACTGAGGCGTACTGGAAGTACGCCTCGTGCCACGCGATTCGTGCGCCTTGAACTTGGCGCTTTTTACTTTGCCGCATCCATTTCAATCTATAAAAAATTCGTCAAAGTTTAGAAATCTTTATAACAGGTCCGTCAGCAGAACCAAGGAGATCGCGTACCATAATGCGCAGTCGCTTTCAAGAACTTTTTTTTCAATTCGGTGAGGTGCGGCACGGCCTGTGACCAGGATGGAAACTGAATGCAACCCTCTGTTTTCCCCAGGCAAATAATTATTTTATTGACATGCCTCCATATGAAGCTTAGTATTCCGCGATTTTTTAACCTCCAATGCTTGTCGTTTGCCGTGAATAAAGAAAAAAACATATTCCAAAAATTAAAACGCTCGAAAAACCTTCCCAGTCTCCCTCAAGTCCTCGTCAAGCTGATTGAAGCATGCAACAGCGACAAAACCACATTAAAGGAACTTTCCCAGATTACCGCCAAGGATCCTTCTCTGGCTTCCAAAGTGCTGCGACTGGTCAACTCCCCCTACATGGGCCTGAGAGATCCGGTAACCAGTCTTGAAAAAGCCGTGCTCTACCTGGGGGCTGATACCATTAAGAACATGGCCATCAGTGCCTCGGTGTTGCAGGTTTTCTCGCAAACCAAAAGCGGCGCCCATTTTAATCTAAGTCAGTTTTGGTGGCACTCTTTGTTGTGCGCCTTGATTTCCAGGCGGCTCGCAAAGCTTACGGATTATAAACATCCGGAAGAAGCGTTTTTGTCCGGACTGCTTCATGACATTGCCAAACTCATCTTTTGGATTCATTTTCCCAAAGAATACGGCCTGTTATTATCTGAGTCCGGGGTAAATTCGGAACAGCTGATTGCCGGAGAGGTCCGGCTAGGCGCTTCTCATGCCGAAGTCGGGGCCTGGCTTACCCGCAGATGGAATCTGGACCCGTTAATGGCCGATGCCGTTCATTATCACCACGAACCGATTGAAGATATTGCTCATGCGTTTCCCCTGGTGAAGATTGTTCATGTGGCCAATGTTTTGAGCCAAGGAAACTCGGTACAATCGGCCGGCGGCAGAGAGATTGCCCAAACCGTTTTCGGATTTTCACCATCCCTCGTGGAAGGGATCTTATCCGAGGCAAAGGAAGAGATCCTGGACGTTGCCCGCAGCATGGATATCCCGGTGGAACAACCGCCGGATCTTTCAGCTGAAATTCAGCAGGAATCGAACGAAGAACTTCTCAGCCAGGTTAAGAATATATCCCTGCTTTACGGAACGCTGGACAATCTCCTTAAGGCTGATGGACAGGAAGCCATCCTCACGATTCTCGAACGGGGTCTTAAAATACTATTCGATGTTCCATCTCTTATGTTTTTTCTCTATGATCCCGGGAAAGAAATACTAATGGGCCGGTCACCCAAAGGCGGATATTTAGAGACACGCATAAACGAACTGGTCGTACCCGTCCGATTCGAAAGCAGTCTGTTGATTCAGTCCTTGAAACAGAACCGTATCCTCAACAGCCGGGCGACTTCCGATTTGAGTATTGCCGATAAGCAGATCGCGCAACTTTTGCGTACTGACGGCATGATCTGCATTCCCCTTTCGGTTCGTCACCAGTATATGGGCGTGATTGCATTAGGGGTCCGGGCGGGCCAGACCCCACGGTTTCCGAGCCAGCGAAAACTTATGGAGATGTTTGCCTACCACGCCGCTGTCTCATTATATGTGGACGAACTCAAATACAGAGAAAACCAGAGGATACAAGCGGAGCGAATGGAAGCGGTATCCACTATGGCCGGCAAAGTCGTTCATGAGGTGAATAATCCTCTGGGGATCATAAAAAATTACCTGAAGATACTCGGTTTAAAACTTCCGGAAAGGCATCCTTCACAGGAAGACATTACCATTATCAATGAGGAGATTGACCGCGTCTATCAAATCGTTTGTCAGTTAACGACCTTTTCCCAGCCTGACTCCGGTGATTCCACTGAAGTGGATGTCAACTCGGTGATTTTGTCCCAGATGAAGCTCCTGCGCCAATCGATACTACAACCCCTGGGCATATCCGATCACCTGTCTCTGGGAGAGGGGTTGGCGAAGGTCTTGTGTGACCCCGGCCGCTTGAAGCAAGTGCTGTCAAATCTCGTGAAAAATGCTGCTGAAGCAATGAAAAACGGAGGGAATATCTATATTGAAACCCGTGGCCGGGACGATTTTAAAATAAAAGAGGCGGATCAGCAAGATGACGTTTCAAACAGTATCGAAATGATTGTCCGAGACGACGGCCCGGGCATTCCGGAAGCGATCAGGCATCGGCTTTTTGAGCCGTTTATCAGTTCTAAAGGTGCCGATCATCGTGGACTGGGGCTCACCGTTGTTCACAATATCGTAAAGGAATTGAAGGGCAGCATTATATGTGAAAGCGGCGGGGAAACCGGAACCGTCTTTAAAATTATGTTACCGGCAAGTACGGCCGGACCCGGTTCCGGGTGATTCTTTTCCGAAACTTAATCCAATAACAATTTAATCTTAAGAAGTTCAAAAGGAACATGATATATTCAGTTGGAGTGTTGTAAAAGAAAAGATCAGTTTATGAATCATTACTCCATCACTCCAATACTCTGAGAATACTCGAATATAGTGGCTCCACAAAACAGTTTTTAGCCTTCGTTTGGTGTTATAGAACCGTTCGTTTGTTTGCATACGCCACAGATATTACATGTATCCGGTTTGCACAGGTCAGTGGTTTTTCCCTCCAAAGCCCTGCGGTATTCCCGTTTTAAAAATGACTTCTTAATCCCGTGGTCGATAAAATCCCATGGCAGGTTCTCACTTGTTGAACGCTCTCGGTAAACATAAAAGTCCGCATTAATGGGGGAGGCTTTTAGGGTTTTCGCCCAATTTTCGTTGTTGTCATGTGCCTGTACCAACAACTCAGCGGTTCTTCGGTCTCCCCTGGAAAGAAAGCCCTGTACATACGCCCAGCGGGGAATATCCGAGTAGACCCGAACATTGGGTACGCGATTGAGTGCGGTTTTAACCGTTTTAATCTTCTTTTTCAGGCTGCTCACCTCATCCATGGCCGACCATTGGAACGGCGTGAAGGGTTTCGGTACAAAGGAATTCAAGCCGACCGTTATTTCCCCCATCCTTTTTCTTGCCCGACTCGATTGAAGAAATCGGTGTTTCAACTGCTTGCACAGGACAACGACGGCTTCAAGGTCTTCGGTTGTTTCGGTTGGAAGACCCACCATAAAATAGAGCCTCAAATTGGGGATACCGTATGCCACCAGATTTTCTGCGGCTTGGAGAATATGTTCTTCTGTCAAACCCTTGTTGATGACCCTGCGCATCCTTTCCGACCCGGCATCCGGAGCGATGGTGGCGGTTTTTACACCGCTTTGTTTCAGTGCGGTCAATAACTCCGGGGTCAGGGCATCGGCCCTCAGGGAGCTGAACGATAATTGAATATCCTTGCCGTCCACAAAGCGGCAAAGATTTCCGATATCCGGGTGGTCCGAGACCGCTGCCCCCACCAACCCTACCTTACGGGTTTGGGCGCTTCCGGCATCAATGCACTGTTTAAGGTCCGTCAAGGGCCTGAATCGGGGGGGGCGATAAATGTAGCCGGCCGCACAAAATCTGCATCCATGGGGACAGCCCCGGCCGACTTCGATGAGATAGGTATCGTCAAAGGCGGCGTGCGGCGTCAGCAGACAACTGAATGCGGGTTTCACCGGAGAATCCTTTAGGGCCATGGGCTGTATCGTATCCGGCGCATCGGCAAGGGGGTGAAAACTTGAAAGGATACCGTTTTTATCGTAACGGATTTCATAGAATGCCGGGACATAGATTCCCTGTATTTCGCGGACAAGTTCCTTCAACAATAATTGTTTTTCCTTGGAAGGATCAAAGGCTTCCATGAATCGGGGGATCAACGGTTCTGACTCACCGATCAGGAAGCAGTCCATGAAAGGGGCGATGGGTTCGGGGTTCAGTAAGCAGGCGACTCCCCCTGCGATGACCAAAGGATGGGTGGGGGATCTATCCTTGGACCGCAAGGGGAGTCCGGCCTGTTTTAGCAGGGTTAGGAGGTTGATGTAATCATTTTCAAATGAGATGGAGAATGCGATAATGTCAAAATCCGACAGCCGTCGGTCCGATTCCAGACTCCTCGGGCCTCGAGCTGCGGATTCGTCAGGTTCCTGAATGAATACCCTTTCGCACACCACATGTTCAAAAGCATTGAATGCCCGGTATACCGTTTGAAAGCCGAGATTCGACATCCCGACATGGTATCGATTGGGATAGGCCAGTGCGATGCGGATGCGACCATTCCAGTTTTTCCTTATGGTGCCGACTTCAGTCTCAATGAATTCGTTTCTGGATGTTCGGGTTTTTGAAACCATGAAAACCATTTCGATGTAAGATGGATACAGTACCGGTCATCCTAAATCGAAAACCGAATTCCGTAAACCGTAATCTTTAATCGGCTTTCCTGCGTAAGAATGTGGGGATTTCCAGATCGTTATCGACGATCATGCCTTTATATCCTCTGTACATGGAACCGGTGGATTCATTGACCGCTTCCTGTTGACGGATATAAGTCGGTTCGTCCAGGTCGACGGCGTTATTGAATTCACCCGGCCTCACATCCCTGACCACACCTCTCAGCCCCTTTAGCCCGGTATTTCGCGTTTTGTCCGAGAGTTTGACACGATCCGGTCCTTCACCGATTCCGGTTGCAATTACCGTCACCCGCATCTCATCACCGAGGTTGTCATCCACAACAGCACCCCAGATGATTTCTGCATCATCACCCACTTCCTTGTAAATCCGTTCCGAGGCTTCGGTCATTTCCTCCATGGTCAAATCGCTGGTGCAGGTGATATTCATAAGCACACCCTTTGCACCGGCTATGGATATATCTTCCAGGAGCGGGTGAGAAATGGCATGTTCCGCCGCCTCGATGGCCCGATTTTCGCCGCTGGATATGCCGATTCCCATGATGGCCATCCCCGCCTTTGACATGGTGGTCCGCACATCGGCAAAATCGAGGTTGACCAGACCCGGCATCATAATCAGGTCTGTTATTCCCTTGACCGAATGGAGCAGTATTTCGTCTGCTTTCCTGAACATTTCGACCATGGTTGCATTTTTGGTGGCTATGCCCCTCAACCGGTCGTTGGGGATGGTGATTACGGTATCGGCATATTCCTTTAACTGGTCGATACCGTCTTCGGCCAACCGGTTCCGTTTCCTCCCTTCGAACGAAAAGGGTCTGGTTACCACCGCCACAGTCAGTGCACCGATATCTTTACAGATCTCAGCAATGACCGGAGCAGCACCGGTGCCGGTTCCGCCGCCAAAGCCGGCTGTGATGAAAACCATGTGGCTGCCCTCCAGGGCAGCTCGAATAGCTTCGGCATTTTCCAATGCGGCATCACGGCCGAGTTGAGGATTCGCACCGGCCCCAAGCCCTTCGGTCAGCTTTTCACCGATTTGAATCTTAATGGGTGCTTTGGAGATCTCAAGGGCTTGGGCATCCGTGTTGGCGGCAATGAACCTAACGCCTTGCAGACTCGAATTGATCATGTTGTTGATGGCGTTTCCGCCGGCTCCGCCCACACCGATTACCTTAATCTTAGCCGATTTTTCTGTTTCTACAAACGTAAATGGCATTCCCCACCTCCTATTGTATTTGGTTCTTGTGCAAAGGTTTTAAGCTTCCACCAACTTTCGCTAACTGTTTCATGATCATACAACCTCCTTGAACCAGTTTTTCATCCGGTTCATGACACGATTGAAAATATTCGTATCCCGAATTCTGAACTTCTTGGCGTTCTGATTTTTTGCGCCGTAGAGGACAAGCCCCACACCGGTGGCGTACATGGGATTGTTCACCACATCCACCAGTCCGCTTATTCCCTGAGGCTTGCCGAGACGGGTGGGAAGGTTGAAAACCGATTCAGCCACCTCGATGACCCCTTCCAACAGGGAGGTTCCGCCGGTGAGCACCGAACCGGAGGTCATGGCATTTTCCATTCCTGCCCGGTAAATTTCCCTTTTTACCAGAGTGAAGATTTCTTCCATTCTCGGTTCCAATATTTCTCCCAAGATCTGTCTGGGCAGCTTTCTCGATTTTCGGCCGCCCATACCGGGCACTTCGATGGTTTCCTCGGTGTTGATGTCTCTTGCCACACAGGTTCCGTATTTTATCTTGATCTTTTCAGCTTCGCTAACCGGGGCGCGAAGTCCCACGGCAATATCGTTGGTCAGGTTATTGCCGCCCAACGCCAACACGAATGTGTGCCTGATGTTGTTGCCCGAGAAAATGGCAAGGTCCGTTGTCCCTCCACCGAGATCCAGCAATGCGGTTCCCAGCTGTTTTTCTTCTTCGGTGAGTACGGCCTCCCCCGAGGCCAGTGATTCCAGAACGATGTCGCAAACATCCAAGCCTGCCCGATTGGCGCACTTGACGATGTTGTGGGCCGATGTCACCGCCCCTGTCACGATATGGATTTTTGCTTCCAGCCGAACCGCCGACATGCCGAGCGGATTTTGGATTCCTGATTGATCATCCACAATAAATTCCTGGGGAAGCACATGGATGACTTCCCGGTCCATGGGAATGGCCACGGCCCGGGCTGCATCGATGACCCGATCCACATCACCTTGTACGACCTCGGACCCTTTGATGGCGACTATTCCCCGACTGTTGAATCCGGTGATATGTCCGCCTGCAATACCGGCATAGACGTTTGAGATTTCACAACCGGCCATCAGTTCGGCTTCTTCCACAGCCTTTTTGATGGATTCGACAGTGGACTCGATATTCACCACCACGCCTTTTCGGAGCCCGATGGAGGGGTGAGTTCCGATTCCGATGATGTTGATATCACTGCCGGACATTTCACCAACAACGGTACAGATCTTTGTTGTGCCGATGTCCAGCCCCACGATGATGTTGTCCTGTTTTTGCACCTACACCTCCTTTTTGTCCTTGCCTTCGGCTACTGCTCTTATGGGATTGACTACAATGCGATTTGTTTTTATGAGGTCGATGGTGCGGACAGCCCGGAATTCCGACTGTCGATTAAGATAGGACAACACCGTTGACAGAATCTTGTACTTTCCCGGATATCCGCCATATCCCAGCTTGATTTCCGTCTTGTCCGGATAGGCATAAATGGTAATTCCCGAATCACGATCCACTTTAATGACACTCAGTTTTCTGTTGGGCAAGATACTGTCCTTCCGCTTTCCGAGGTCGATTATGTCCATTACCGCCTTAAGGGGAGGGCTCATTTCATCCCCCCGAACATACAAATCCTCAAACTCGAGCCCATCAATTATAGGGAGCTGCGTCGGGTCTGAATCAGCCCAGGCTTTAAATATTTCCCCCTCTGAATTCATGATATAGGTTCGATCCAACCGGATTAAGGCAACCGGCGAATGCTCCTTTAAAATGATGGCAAGCCCGTCGGGCGGAATTATAGATATCTCCGCCTCGGCAATCCAGGGGTGTCCCAGCAACCGTTTTCGGGTGCGGGGAAGATTCACGGAGAAGATGTTTACTCCATTTTTCAACTGCGCCTGTTCGAAAATATCCGCTCTGGAGAGGCGTCGGATGCCATCGATTTCTATTTTTTGAGCACTAAAAACCTCGGCCTGTGTGACCAGATCGTAGAGGAAGATGAAACCCGCACTCATGCCCAGGACCCCGACCGCACCGATTCCCACCATCACGCCGATTTTAAAGCCCCATAGAATCCGTTTGACCGGGCTTAAGCGTTGCCGGTATCGTCGTTTATTGGGTTTTTTCCCCCGTCTAGTCACCAATGATTTTTACCTCCGGTTCCAGTGAAATCCCGAACCGCTCTAAAACCGTCTCCTGAATCAGTTTCATAAGAGAGAGGATATCTCCGGCTGTGGCATTCTTACGATTCACAATATAATTGGCGTGCTTTGAAGATATCTCCGCACCGCCGATTTGACGACCCTTCAAACCCGCCGAATCGATCAATTCACCTGCGGTTTTTCCGGATTCCGGGTTTTTAAAAAAGCTTCCCGCACTGGGATAGCGATTTGGTTCCCTCTCTCTTCTTTCAAGGAGGATCCCATGGCCTTCCTGCTGCAATCGGTAAGGATCTTCTCGATGGAGTCGAAAACATCCCTCCAAAACAATAGGTAACCCATGGCTGGGGTTGCAGACCTTCTCCAGGGAGAGGGACCGATAGCCGAAATCGAGATGGGCTTTCCCTAATTTATGCATTCCCCTTTCCGGCTGGTAAACGGTTACCGTCTCCAGAATGTCGGTCATTGATCCCAAGACCGTCCCGGCATTCATCATAATGGCTCCTCCAATGGTTCCGGGAATTCCCAAAGCGAAGTTTGTGCCGGATAAGCCGTTTTCAATGGCATACCGGCAAAATGCCGCCAGCTTGACTCCGGCAGCAGCCGTTACCCATTCACGGCCATTGTCTTTTCCGCTGCTGGTGATCTTGTTCAGACAATGTGTGAGCAACAGGATTATTCCGTGCACCCCATTGTCGGTGACCAGCAAATTGGTACCACCACCGACCGTTAAATAGGGAATCTCTTTTTTCCATGCCCACTCAACCAATACCATCAACTCCTCAAGCGTATCCGGAATTGCAAAAACTTCCACAGGCCCACCCACCCGCAAAGACGTATGTTTGGACATGGGCTCATCAAATTTGATGCTGCCTTCAAACCGGGTGGTCAGCCAATTTTTATCGTCTTCACTCAACCGCATAATTATATTTTCGATTTTGGATTTTCGGTTTTCGAATTTCGGTTATTTCCGGAATCAGATCGCCAATCGAAATTTGCAAATCGAAAATTTTTTAATTCCTTAGCGCGTTTAAAACAGCTACACCCACCTTCCACACATCTCCGGCTCCCAGGGTCAGTAGGAGATCCCCGGATCGGAGTACGTCCTTTAAATAGGCCAGGGCCGACTCCATTCCGTCCATGCAGATTACCTCTTTATGGCCGTGAGCCTTGATCTCTTCACACAACCGGGCGCTATCCACCCCGTTGATGGGATTCTCTCCCGCCGGATAGATGGGCAGGACTACCAGGAGATCGGACTGGTAGAATGCCCGGGTAAACTCGTCAAACAGCGCATGGGTTCGGGTATATCGGTGGGGCTGGAACGCCAGTATGATTTTTTTATCCGGCCAGCTTTCCTTGACCGCCTGAAGCGTGGTCTTGATCTCTGTGGGATGATGCCCGTAATCATCCACAACCGTGATTCCCTGCTCGACCCCCTTGACTTCCATTCGACGCTGAACTCCTTCCAAGGTTTCCATGGCTGATTTGATGATTTCAAGAGGGATGTTCAGCTCAAACCCCACGGCAATGCTGGCCATGGCATTATATACATTGTGGATACCCGGAAGGTTCAGCGTGATATCACCGAGATCCTCTCCCAGATGGTGAAGGGTAAATTGGGTTTTTAACCCCTGAAACCTGATATTCCTGGCCTGATAATCGGCTTGGGTACTCATTCCATAGGTGGTAAACCGCTTTTTTATTTTTGGAATCAAATCCTGTATCGGCTCATTGTCGAGACAGAGGACGGCCAGACCGTAAAAGGGGATTCGGTCAATGAAATCGAAAAATACGTTTTTTATGTCTTCGAGATCCTTATAAAAATCGAGATGCTCCCTATCGATGTTGGTGACCACGGCTATGGTGGGTGACATCTTCAAAAAGGAACCGTCGCTTTCGTCCGCTTCCGCAACGATGAAATCTCCCATCCCGAGGACCGCGTTTGAATCGATCCCCTTGAGCTTTCCTCCGATGACCACTGTGGGATCGAGCCGGCCTTTTCCGAGCACAGCGGCAACAATCGATGTGGTGGATGTTTTTCCATGGGCGCCGGCTACGGCAACGCTGTATTTTAGCCGCATCAGTTCAGCCAGCATCTCCGCTCTGGGGATAACCGGTATGGCCAGCTGGTGAGCGGCGCTCACCTCGGGGTTTTCGGCTCTGACGGCTGATGAGACCACCACGACATCCGCACCTGAAACGTGTTCCGCTGAATGGCCGGTATGGATGATTCCCCCCAGGGTCTCGAGCCGTTCGGTAATATCGGATGCCTTGATATCGGAACCGGACACTTCGTAGCCGAGATTCAGCAGCAACTCGGCAATCCCGCTCATTCCGATTCCTCCGATTCCGACAAAGTGGATGTGATACTTTTTAAAATACATGATTGGATTTTCGATGTTCCATTTTCGATTTTCGATTTATTATCTTTGTCATTGAACGAAACCGATAATGTTCAATATTCATTTTTCAATCGTCAATATTCAATATTCGAAAGCATTCATCCACGATGGTTTTCGCAGCCTGCGGCTTTCCCAATGCTTTTGCCGTTTTTTCCATTCGGCCGAGCTGATCCGGATTGGAGGCATAAAATTCTATTTTTTCGGCCAAACCGATGCCGCTGAGATCCTGCTCCGAAATCATTTCCGCGGCCCCTGCAGTTTCAAGATCCTTGGCATTGAGCATCTGATGGTTATCTGCCGCATAGGGATAGGGGATAAAAACCGCAGCCTTTCCAATGGCGGTTATTTCCGCCACAGTGGTTGCACCTGCCCGGCAAATAATCAGATCTGCATCTTGAAACCGGGCTGCCATATCACTAAAAAACGGCCTGACCGTGGCTTGAAACCCCTTATCCTGGTATCGCACTTTCACCATGGATTCGTCTTCGGAACCGGTTTGATGAATGAAACGATATTTTTCCCCGTTTTTGATATGATCCAAGGCGTCCATCACCGCCATGTTGATGCTGTGGGCGCCCTGGCTTCCACCGATGATTAAGACAGAAAACGGTTTTTCCCCGTTACCGGAGGTATTTGGCTCATCAGCGGCTTTCAGTATTTCTTGCCGAATCGGATTGCCGGCAACTATTACCCGATGCGCTTTGAAATACTGTTCCGTTTGTTCGAACGACACGAATATGCAGTCTGAAAACCGAGACAGCATCCGATTGGTAATTCCCGGCAGTACATTCTGCTCATGCAGCACGCGTTTTATCCTCAATAACCATGCTCCCATAACCACAGGCCCTGCGGAATACCCGCCGACTCCTACAACCAGATGCGGCCTGAATTTCAAAAGGATCCAAAGAGATTCGATTATCCCCCTGGGCAATTTGAAAATCGAAAACAGTATCCGCCACCAACTCCGGCCCTTTATCCCTTCAGCGGATATGCTCAGATGTTGAAATCCTTTTTCGGATAATATCGATTTTTCAAAGACGCGGTTCGTACCGACAAATATCACCTCAACACCCGGTGCCCTTGAGATAAACTCTTGCGCAACAGCGATGCCCGGAAAGAGATGACCGCCGGTACCGCCGCCGGCAATGATAATCCGTAATTCCTTGATATCCATAATCGGTTTTGATTTGTTACCCGTTTATTTTGTTTTCTTAAAACCGGTTGCATAAATATTCATTAAAATGCCTATGGAAGCCATGTTCATGAGAAGGGATGTACCCCCATAGCTCAGAAAGGGAAGCGCCAAACCTTTTGTCGGCAACAGCCCGAGTGTCACGCCCATGTTGATGCAGACCTGGAGGCCTATGGCCAACGTCATTCCAAACGCCAGGAAAGATCCGAATTCATCTCCTGAATTTCTGGCGATTGATATTCCCCGCCATAAAATGATGCCGTAAAGTCCAAGGATTGCCAAAACCCCCAAAAGCCCCAGTTCTTCCCCGATCACGGAAAAAATAAAATCCGTATGGGGCTCCGGCAGATAGAAGAGCTTTTGAAATCCGTTTCCCACGCCGGCGCCCCATATTCCCCCGGATCCAAAGGCCATGAGGGAATGGATGATCTGGTATCCTTCGTCTGTGGAATATTGCCAAGGGTCTAAAAAACTCATGATCCGCTTCAACCGGTACTCTGCATGAATCAAATAGAAATATAGAAAAGGAACCAGTAGCATCAGTGAAGCCGATAGATGGAAGATTCGTGCACCGCCCACAAAGAGCATGATCCAAGTAATGGCTCCCAAGATAACCACCGATCCGAAATCCGGCTGCAGTATAATGAGCGTAATAAAGGCGCCCAGCACCAGTATGTGGGGCAGAAAACCGACATAAAGATCCTTCAGCCTGTCTCCCTTTTTACTCATGGAGTAGCCTAAGAATATGATCAGAGAAAATCTGGCCAACTCCGACGGCTGGAATGAAATTCCATTGAACCGGAGCCACCGGGTCGAACCGCCTGCTGAAACCCCCCAGGCGGATAATTGAACAGCGAGCAGCAATCCCAAAGCCAGGACAACCATGGGGTATGTCAAAGAGCGAAGAAGCCGGTACGGGAAATATCGGCAGATCAGAAGCGCCAAGGAACCGATCAGTGCGAAAACGGCCTGTTTTTTTAGAAAATAGTATTCAGTTCCAAATTTTTTCAACGCGAGGGCGGAGCTGGCGCTGTAGACCATGACCACTCCGATTCCCACAAGCAGAAGAACCGGGAATAGCAGCCTGAAGTCGTATGCCACCGGTCTGACTTCCTCTCTGGCCCGTCTCATGCGGTTTCCTTGTGCAATGCGTTTACGATTCTTCTGAAATCCTCTCCCCGTTCTTCATAATTTTCATACTGATCAAAGCTGGTGCAGCCCGGCGACAGAAGTACAACATCTCCGGGTGCGGCAAGATTCCGTGCGAGGCTCACTGCGGCAGCAATGGTTGAAACCGATTCGGTTCTGATCTCTTGGCCGAAGGCGCCGGCGATATTGTAAACCGCCTCTCCCGTGAGAATGACCTGTTTCGTTTTATTCTGAATCGTAGGGATCAGTCTTTTGAAATCCCCCCCTTTATCCCTGCCGCCCAATATGAGAATGACCGGATTCTCATAGGTTTCCAGGGCCTTTTGAACAGCGTCCACATTGGTAGCCTTGGAATCGTTCACATAACGTACCCCGTTAATGATCGCCACATCTTCCTGCCGATGGGGCAACCCGATAAATGCGTTTAAGGCAGATCGGCAACCGTCAATCGTCCCGCCCATGGCGAACGCAGCCAAGCAGGCGGCGGCGACGTTTTCCAGATTGTGCCTTCCGGAAAGCCTTACATCGGACAGATTCAGACTAAGGGTTCCGGTGACGGGGGTGTGAAACACGATCCGGTCTTCCTCGATCACCGCCCCATCTTCTTCAGGTTGGGCGTTGACATACCAGATGCTGCTACGAATTCCCTTGACGATTCGACGGGAAACGGAATCCTTCCGGTTTATGATTGCGATATCCTCCGGTGTCTGGTTTTGAAAAATTTTCCCTTTGGATTCTATGTAGGCGTTGAAATCGGGGTACCGGTCCAGATGATCTTCGCTGATATTCAGAAGAACGGCGACCCTGGGTTTGAATGTATCGATGGTGTCCAGCTGAAAGCTGCTGATTTCAATCACAGCGACTTGAGCCGGTTGTCCCTCGGCCACATAACCGATAAGCGGGTTTCCGATGTTTCCGCCAACGAATACGTCCATCCCCGACCGGTTCAACATTTCTCCCAGCAAAGCGGTGGTTGTGGTTTTTCCGTTCGTACCGGTCACCGCTGCCATGGGCTGATCAATGAATCGGGAGGCAAATTCAAGTTCTCCCAAAACCGGAATTCCCTTTTCCCTTCCTTTCCGTATCGGTTCTAGAGTATGGGGAACACCGGGGCTTAAGAGAATAAGATCCGCCGCCGTAAATGATTCGGGTTGATGTTGCCCGAGTTCCATATGGATCCCCATATCGATTAACATTTGGACGTTGCCTTTGAGCTCTTTTTCGGTTGCCGTATCGGTTACGGTCACCCGGGCCGCCTTCGCCTTCAGAAATCTCGCCAGGGCGAGGCCCGTTCGACCGAGACCGACAACCAGAATGCGTTTGCCTTCAATATTCATTACCAGCAGCGGATCATCTGAGTTTCAGCGTACTCATGGATATCAACGCCAGAATAATGGCGATAATCCAGAATCGTACGATGACCTTGGGTTCCGGCCATCCTTTCAGTTCAAAATGATGATGCAGCGGCGCCATTTTAAATATCCGTCGGCCATTGGTCATCTTGAAATATCCGACCTGAAAGATTACCGACAGCGCCTCGACCACAAACAATCCGCCCACGAGTACGAGTAATATTTCTTGTTTGGTAATTACCGCCACCGAACCCAGGGCCGCTCCCAAAGAGAGTGAACCCACATCACCCATAAATACTTGTGCCGGATAGGTGTTGAACCATAGAAAGCCGAAACCGGCTCCCGCCAGTGCCCCGCAGAATACGGTTATTTCAGCACTTCCGGCCACGTAATTGATTTGAAGATATTGGGCGATTTTTATATGCCCCGCCACATATGCGAAAACCATATAGGTTGCAGCCACAATGATGGCCGGTCCGATTGCCAGACCGTCCAATCCATCCGTAAGATTCACCGCATTGGAAGTCCCCACGATGACGAATGCGGCAAAGAAGACGTAGCCCCAACCCAGGTCGGGGGCGATATTCTTAAAAAAGGGGACGGTCACATGGGTGTCGAAACCCGGCCTTGAATAAACAAGGAGGCCGGCGATAATGGCTATAATCAGCTGGAGAATCAATTTGTCCCGGGCAGTGAGTCCCTTGCTCCGCTTTTTGACCTGCATGAGATAGTCGTCCATGAATCCGATCAGGCCATTTCCAAAGGTCACCAGCAACACGATCCAGATGTACGAATTGGCCAAATTTGTCCACAACAGGGTCGAAACGATGACCGAAAAGAGGATCAGTGCCCCGCCCATGGTCGGTGTTCCGGCTTTTTGGAAATGGCTTTCCGGTCCATCCTCCCGGATGTACTGACCCACTTGCAGCGTTGTCAGCTTTCGAATCACCCAGGGTCCGAGAAAGAAACAGATGAGAAATGCCGTTAAACTGGCATAGATGGTCCGGAAGGTGATATACCGGAATACATTGAAACCCGATATGGTGGTGTGTAGTGGATATAGAAAGTGGTAGATCATAATTAAACGTTTCGAAATTTCTATAACATATTGATATTATTTATCTTTAACTGCCGCTCAACATTGCAGTGCAACATGGAATAGTGGAATGATGGAATAATGGAATATTGGGTATAAAAGCGGAAGCGATCTTTTTTATAAAACCGATAGAATTCATTTAAACCCATCATTCCAGCGTTCCAATATTCCAGTATTCCAATTGGGGCGAAGCCCCTAAGTTCTCTCAAATCGCTATTTCGTTCCCCAATTTTCAAGCCAGCGAACAACTGTTTCCATGGTCATTCCCCTTGACCCTTTCACCAAGACCCAGTCATCCGGCTCCAGTCGATTGGAAAGATCGATACAGATTTCATCTTTTGTTCCAATGAATATTTTATCGGCAGCCAATCCGTTGGCAATGGCGCCGCCGGCAACAGCGCTTGAAAAATCTCCGGTGACATACAGCCGGCCCGGCCCGGACGCTGCGGATATGGATCCGATCACCTCGTGCATGGCTTCGGCATCCGGCCCGAGTTCCAGCATATCTCCCAAAACGAGAATACCCCGCTGTGTGCCCTTGAGCGAGATAAGGGTTTCAATGGCGGCTTTTACGGATACAGGATTTGCATTATACGCATCGTTTATAACGGTAATGCCGCTCGGCGTCTTCTTGATATGCATCCTTCCTTCAACGGATCGAAACTTTTCCAATCCGGATTGGATGGATTCTCCGGACAATCCCTTAAGATAACCAACCGTGGCAGCAGCCAGGGCATTGGAAACCATGAATCGGCCCGGTATGCCGAGACGGACGGTTCGGGTTCCGGTGGGAAGTCTGAGCGAAAAGGAGATTCCCTGTTCCGTTTCCCGGATGCTCTCCGCTCGAACCAAAGCATCGCCGGTATGACCGAAGAACACCACCTTCCGATCCGTCAGGCCCGCCAGCCGGCGCAACCATTGATCATCTCCGTTCAATACAGCGGTTCCACCGGGCGCCATATGTTCAAGCAGTTCGCCCTTTGCCCGCATGACCCCTTCCATGGAGCCGACCCCTTCGAGATGAACCGGCCCGATATTCGTGATAACCCCTATATGGGGCAGACAGATTCGGGTCAGATAGGCGATTTCACCAGGATGGTTCATTCCGAGTTCCAAAATCGCCAATTCGTGGGTCGGATCGAGCCGGAGCAGACTCAACGGCAGTCCGATGTCGTTATTGTAATTCTTTTGACTGGTGAGGGTCTGAAACCGCTCCATAACCACCGTTGCGGTCATTTCCCGGGTGGTTGTCTTACCGTTGGATCCGGTAATACCCACCACCGATGCCTTTGAAGCCCCGCGATGAAAGGATGCCATATCCCCCAATGCCCGGGTCGTGTTTTCCACAGCCACACAGACAACATTGCCTTTTATCATCTCGGTAAGGGGCAGCATTTCTCTCTTGTTATTCTCGGTTAAAACTCCCAGTATGCCTTGATTTAAAACATCCTTTATATATTGGTGCCCGTCATGGGCTGTTCCTGCAATGGCGATAAAGAGCTCATTGCCTTCAATATTTCGAGAATCGATGGAAATACCGGCAAAAGAACGATTTCCGTCACCGCAAACCAACGTGCCGCCGGATGCGACTAAAATATCTTTGGTTGACCATGGCTTCGGTGTTTTCATTATGAATAGGTTAAGCGGTTCAGCGTTCAGAGTTCAGGGTTTAAATTGCCGAACCTGTTATTTTTAAAGTATTCTTATCTTCACTTTGCCTCAAAGAACGATTCACCCAATGGCCGATGCTGTTTATTACAGACATTGATAAATGTTGTTTGCGGTTTCAATCGTTTATAACCTTTGAACCTTGAACCTTGAATCTGGAACCGATCAGTTTATCCAGCGCTTTTTGCGCTTCCAGGCAATCATCGAAGGGAATGGTTCGGTCCCCGACGATTTGATACGTTTCGTGTCCCTTGCCTGCTATCAAAACGGCATCTCCCGGCTGTGAGATGCGAATTCCCAAACAAATGGCTTTGCTCCGATCCGGTATCACGGCATGCCCCTTTTCTCTAAATCCCGACTTGAGTTCATCTGGCGAATACCGCTTGGGAGACGACTTCCATATCCCGTCTTGGATCTGTGCAATAATATCCATAGGCATTTCAGAGCGCGGATTGTCTGATGTAATAATGGCCAAATCCGACAACCGTCCGGCAATTTCACCCATCTTCGGACGTTTTTCTTTATCCCGGTCTCCACCGCAGCCAAAGATGCAGATGATCCGCCGATCCGCCAATGCGTTTAATGCAGTGAGCACGTTTTCCAGGGCATCCGGTGTATGTGCGTAGTCAACAAAAATATTCCGCCCCGTAAGGTTTGAAATCTGTTCCAGACGGCCGGGCACCTTTTGCAGGGATTTGATACCGTTCTGAATTTGCGACGCCGGAATTCCCATTGCCATACCGGCGCCTGTGGCTCCGAGCATGTTCTCCACATTGTGTGCGCCCACCAAACTAGATTTGAAATCGAATTCTCCTCTAGGAAAAACGATGGTACCCGAGAGCCCCTTGAGATCCTGAACAACCGCTTTTGCATGAATGTCATGGGCCATATGATCACCAAAGGTGACGACCGGAATCGTCAGTTTTTCCACGAGCGCTTTCCCTCTGGGGTCTGCGCAATTGATAACCGCCAGGGCCCGGTCTGCTTTGGGCCCTTTCCTCATGTGCTCGGTGAACATCCGTTGCTTGCAGAGCCAATACCTGTCGATATCCCCGTGATAATCGAGATGATCTTGGCTCAGATTTGTAAATATCCCGACATCCAACCAGCAGTGAGCAACCCGAAATAGATCAAGGGCATGGGATGATACTTCCAGTACAGCATGTGTCACTCCTTCCGAAACCATTTCAGCCATGATTCGCTGAAGATCCAGTGATTCCGGTGTGGTTACCGGATTGGCAAAGGTCTTGCCGCCGTATCGGTAATTGATGGTTCCGATAACGCCCACCGTTTTGCCTGCGGTACTTAATATGCTCTCCAAAAGATAAGCGGTTGTGGTTTTCCCGTTTGTACCGGTGATTCCGACAATATGTAATTTTTGTGTCGGATTTCCGTAAAACCGTGCCGCTATCTCCGAAAGCGCAGCCCGAGTATTCTCCACCACGACGATAGCGCCTTTGCGTTTCCAGTTCCCAGAAACCGGTTTTTGTGCAAGAACAACCGAAGCCCCCCGATCCAGCGCTTCGTCAATATAGTCGTGACCGTCTACTGCATGACCCGGGATGGCCACAAAAAGCCCTCCCGGCCTGACATCCTGCGCCCGATAGTGAATCGACTTGATATCCGCTTGAATGCCGGTCTCTCCACTGATTGATTTAGTGGATAACGACCGGCGTATGTCTTCAAATTTCACCCTGTGGTCGCATCCTCCTTGGAAACCCTCAAACCCTCCGCATCCCTTTGGGGGGGGATATTCAGATAATTTAATGTTTCATGGGCGATTTTTTTAAACACCGGTGCAGCAATGATACCGCCATATATTTTTCCTTTGGGTTCATCGATAACCACGAGAATGGTTGCGGCAGGGTCATGGGCCGGAACGAACCCGATAAAGGAAGCGACATATTTCCCTTTCGCATAGGTTCCGTTTTTACCGACTTTCTGTGCCGTTCCCGTTTTGCCGCTGACCTTATATCCGTCCAGTGCGGCATTTACGCCGGTTCCTCCCGGGGCGGTGACCGTCTGCATGATCCTGTTGAGTGTACGGGCTGTTTTTATGGAGATCACCCGCCTGACCACAGTGGGCTCGATCTGTTTCATAAGATTACCGCTTCCATCCCTGATGGAATGAACAATATAGGGTTTCATCAGTATTCCGTCGTTGGCGATGGCGGATGTTGCCGCCACCAATTGAATGGCGGATACGGAGATCCCCTGGCCAAAGGATATGGCCCCGGCATCTATTTTCGACCATCGTTTGTACGGCAGCAGACTGCCGCCTGTTTCTCCGGGGCAGTCGATTCCGGTTTTTGTTCCGAAACCGAATGCTTGCAGCATTTTGAAGTGTTTTTCGCGTCCGACCCTTTCACCGATTTTGACGGCTCCGATATTGGATGAATATTTTACAATTTGCTGCAGCGACAGCCATCCATGAGGGTGAACATCATTAACCACATCCTCTCCGATCCTGTATTTGCCGTTTTCGCAAAAAAATATGGTATGGGGCGATGCGTTTTCGGATTCCAGGGCTGCTGCCGCGCTGAATATCTTCATGGTGGAACCCGGTTCAAAAGGATCGGTTACCGCTCGATTTCGCCAAATGCTTTTTTCATATTCCCGGTATGTGTTGGGATTAAAGAAAGGATAGTGGGCCATAGCCAGGATGGCCCCTGTTTTTGGGGACATGACGACAATCATCCCGCCTTTGGCGGAGTAGGTTTTAACCGTTTCTTCCAGCACCCTCTCAGTCGCAAATTGAATGGGACCGTCGATGGTTAGATACAGACTGTAACCGCCAAAACTGGTTGTCGATTTTTTTTCGGCGTTGAACCCCCGGCCCAAGGCATCCTTTAATATCGTTTGTTCAACCGTTGCGCCTTTTAGATACTCGTCATAATAGAATTCGATTCCTTCAAGGCCGTCCCCGTCGACTCCGGTAAATCCTAATATTTGAGCCCCCAAGGTTTTGTTGGGATAAAAACGGTTGGATTCCGCTAGAAACCCGATTCCGTCAAGTTTCAAATTTTTTAGCGCCTTTTCTTCTCCGGGGGTAATTTGTCGCTTGACCCAGACGAACGGTTTTCTGGCGACCAACTTCTTATATATGGGCTGCTGGTGGGAGTCCAGAATCTTGGCCAGCTCCGTTGCGGTCCGCTCGGGGTTTTTGATCCGCCCGGGGAAAGCGGCGATCGAGGTGGCGTCAATGCTGACAGCCATCTCTCTGGGAGTGGAATCATAGATGGTGCCGCGCTTGAGGAAGGTTTTAATGGACCGCTCATATTCTCCGGCGGCTTTCTTTGCAAGCCAAGGAGCACGGTATACCTGCAGGTATATCGCTTTTGCGCCGATCGAAGCAAAACAGAGACCGAACAGGATGCCCATCAAAAGGGTTCGGAGTCTTATGTGTTTGTTTACGGTGCTCATTGCACGACAATGACCTGTTCAGGCGTCGGTGTGGTTAAACTTAACCGTTCCTCGGCTATTTTTGATATTCTTTCCGGTGATTTCAGCCTTGCCAATTCAATCTGTATGTTCTTTTGGACGGCTTTAAGATCAATGTTCTTTCCGGTCGCGTCATTGATTTCATATCCGACATTGACGCATTGGACCCTGGCCCACGTGTAGACCATCAGTTCAGAAATAAAAAGGGATAGGATAATCATCCACATCCCCATGATTTTGAGTCTTCGGGTAGTTTTCTCTTTATTTGTCGGCACGTGCAGAACCCTTTCGCGCTTGACGGGCTTGATCTCCAGAGACAGAGAGGGCACAGAGTTTTTTCATTCTTCTATCCAACCGGGAGGCGGCGGTTGAATAGAAGGGGTTAAGGCGTTATTGCTTTTGCTCGGGTGTGTATCTGTCGATTCCGCATTGATCCAATCCCAATCAGGTTTCCAGAGCTGTTGACTTGCCGTTGCCAGATCCCGTATCGGTTCGTAGTGATTCGTTTCGACAGCACTCTGTGCCCTCTCTGTCCCTGCAGTCAAAACCCTCCTTATCGTTTTTCTGCGGCCCGAAGGCGTGCGCTTCTGGCCATCGGATTATCCTCAATTTCCAGAGCTGTAGGGCCTATGGCCTTTCGGGTCAGGTTTTTCACTTGACTCTTCAGGCCACACACGCATTGGGGAAAATCTCCCGGACATTGACAGCCCTTTTCCAGCGCTCTGATACGGTGTTTGACGATTCTATCTTCAAGAGAGTGATAAGATATCACGCAGAGACGGCCTGAGGGATTCAGCAGGTTGATAGCGACGTCCATGAATGCTTCAAGTCGCTCGAGCTCTTTATTCACTGCGATTCTTAAAGCCATAAACACACGGGTCGCCGGATGAATCCGCTGACGCTGCACTGCTCCTCTGGGAATTGCAGCCATTACAATCTCCGCCAGTTTCTTGCTGGTTACAATGGCTTCGCGGGATCTCTCCGCTGCAATCTTTTTTGCGATCCGCCCGGACCAGCGTTCTTCTCCGTACGATTTGAATATTTTCCTGAGGACCTGTTCCGGGGCGTATTTGATAATATCCGCAGCAGTCTCTTTCGTTTCAATATTCATTCGCATGTCCAGGGGTTCATCCAGTTGAAAGCTGAATCCTCGACCGCTGGCTTTGATCTGGTGAAGGGATAATCCAAGGTCGAGAAGGATGCCATCGACACCGTCGATTCCAAATTGTGAAAGAGCATCCGGCAACTGAATAAAGTTGCCGTGGAATAAGTGTATTCTCGTTTTAAACGCCTTTAATGATTCTTCGGCGTTTTCAATGGCTTCGATATCTTGGTCAATTGCGACCAACAAGCCGCGGGGACTTGTTTTTTCAAGAATCGACCGCGCATGACCGGCACCTCCCAGGGTGCCGTCCACATATATTTTTCCGGGTCGACAATTTAAATACTGCAGCACCTCACGCTGCATGACCGGAATATGACGATAAGGCATCGATCTATAGCCCTAGTCTTGCGATTTCGTTTCTGACCTCCTCCTTCCTCAGATCCTGTTCCATATTCAGGTTTTCACTCTCCCAGCTCTCCCTCGCCCAGATTTCAAAATGATCCAAAACACCCACCAGAACTATTTCTTTATCCAGGTTCGCATACATTCTAAGAGCCGGGGGGATCAGAACTCGATCCTGTTTGTCGATGGTCACTCCAAAGGCGCCGCCGATAAAAACCCGTCTAAAGCGACGCATATTTTCGCTTTTCTCAGCCAGAGAGAGTATTCGATCCTCGATTTTACTCCATTCCCCGAACGTATAGCCGAACAAACAGCTGTCCATACCTGAAACCATGATACTCTCAGGGCTGTCGGCATTGATCACTTCACGAAATCGGGCCGGTATGATGATTCGCCCTTTTACATCGATGGTATGAAATGAGCTGCCACGAAACATAATTCACCATATTCAACCACTTTAATCCACTTATGGCGCATAAAAATATATTTTTCGAATAATGTCAAGGAAAAAATTAAAAAAAATTATATTTTTTATAATAATTAGAAAATGTTAAAAATTAAATCTCATTAGAATTTTAGTGGAGGAATGTGGAGTTATATAATTATCAGTGTACTTGACACGCATTCGAATGAACTGGTATTTTACATCAATTTGTGGTTCACTCTTTTTAGTTAACAGGTTTACCCACCTGTTCAGAATGAGAACCCCTCTGGGCGAATCGGCTCAACATAACCGGCAGCCCAATCACAGTTTCCTCAATATTTTTGGTGTGTTATATTTCATGAATCGGTTAAGATCCATTAATCATAAAGCATTGAAGACCGGCGAGTTGCTGGTTCGGGAGGGGATGGCCAGACAAGAGGATGTGGATGCCGCTCTCGATGTTCAGTTAAAAGAGGGAGATGCTGAGATTCCTTCCCCGGCGTCGTCCTACAGCATAAACCGTTCAGATGATATTCCCGAAGGGATAGGGATAAGAACCATCGGTGAAATTCTATGCAGCTTGGACCTTGTCTCTCCCATAGATCTGAATCGGGTCCTGTTGAAGTACGGCAAACGGCTCAAGCTGGGGGGCATGCTTAAGAAAATGGGAATCATCTCGGACGCCCAAATCCGAACAGCGCTCGAATCCCAACAATTTAATTTCAAATCATTGGGACAGATTTTAATCGAACAAGAATTCATCACTGAAAAGCAACTCTACGATGCACTCTCCAGACAGCACAATCTTCAATACAAACGCGTCGATGGGTTTGAATACGCCGAATCGAATAAAGCCGAACTGATTCAGATCATCGGCCACAACTATGCAGACGAGAATTCCATCATCCCACTTACCCTTGAGGGTAATAAATTGACCCTTGCGGTTTATTCTCCTGAAAACATGCTGAGCGTTCATGAACTCAAAAACGTTTATGCCTACCTCCGAATTGAATGTGTCCTCATTCCGCAGGATCGATTTAAAGAGTTATTCAAAGAACTCTACGGCGTGACTCATTCTCATCCGTTGGAAACGAGAACCCATATCCCTACCGCATCGGACATTCAGGAGAAGAAACCTGAAACCCCGTCAATTGAGGATGAAGAGGAGCCGGATGTACCTTCAGATGAAGACATGGAAGCGTTCATCCAGTATTTGTTGAAGTATGGCATCACCAAAAATGCAGATAGTATCCATATCGAACAGATCGGGGAAGGGGCCGCCATCCGGTATCGGATTGGTGGGAACCTTAAGGGATTGGATGTGCCCGGACTGGGCGAGAAATTGCCCCGCCTGATCCGTGATTTGATCCATAAATTGAAAGAAAAGGCCGGTCTTGATGATTCTGATCATGAAAATCCCCAAAGTGGATTAGTGCGCATCCGATTCTTTAATCGTGAAACAAACAAACAGGCGGAAGTAGGATTTCGGATTTCGGTTCTTCCTACATCTTCCGGTGACATCGTCACCCTAACGGCACAAACCCCCAGTGCATCCATCCCTTCAATTGACGACCAAGACCATTCCGTACATACCAAAACCGCATTGAAGCGGTTATTAGAAGCATCTACCGGTATCATACTGATATCAGGATCTGAAAAGAGCGGGAAAGAACAAACACTGTTTGCTTCCATCAAACACCTATATGGTCCGGATAGAAAGATCCTAATGGCCTCGGAATCTGAGCAGCCGGAAATTGCCGGGGTCATCCAAGCGCGGGTGAATCAGGACCATTTAACATATGAGCAATTGCTTCGTGCGTTTTTGGATCATGACCCGGATGTCATTGTCGTCGACACCATCAAAGACATGGGAACCGCTCGGGCCGTGGTGACCGCGGCAGGTTCCGGACAATTGATTTTATGCGGCATCGATGCAGAGGATGCCGTTGATGCCATGTGGAAGCTTATGGCGTTTGGGGTTGAAAGAGAAAGCATTGCTCAACGGGTCAATGGAATTATCTCCCAACAGCGTGTCAGGAGGGTTTGTCCTTCCTGCAGAAAAGCCTATACGCCGGAGCCTGAAGAGTGGAATGTTTTGTTCGACAGTTTCCCCGCCCGTTTGGCATTTCATAAAGGGGCCGGTTGTACTACCTGCGGGTTGATCGGATATGCCGGGCATACGATCCTCTCCGAGGTTTTGATCATTGACGGAGAGATATCCCAAGCCCTCCGTACTCAAGCAGAGCAAACAGTCATCCGGCAGATCGCCATGGCATCCGGAAACAAAACCCTGGTGGATGACGGCCTGCTGAAGCTGAAACAAACCACCTTGGATGAGATCGTTCGGGCGGTTCCCTTTAAAATGATTGTTGCTTATAAAACCGCAAAAAAATCCGGAAAAACCGGAAATGATCGATCTGAAGTTTCCTATGAGACCATAAAGAAAGAATGGATTCTCTCCTCCTCACATTCGGAAGAGGCAAGGATCCTGGAGATGTATCAGGACCTAAAGCTTTTCAGAAATGAAGACCGGGGGCTGGATCCGGATGAGAAAAATATCTTTTATGATTTCATTTCCGAGACCTTTCATCAGGTTTGCAGAGATTATAAGTGCCGCCGGGTATTATTTTGCATGGAATCTCATCCGGGAGATCTATCTTTTTGGGCGGCACCGGTATTCGTGAAACGACATGGCTAAAATTATCACGCTTATCAGTTCGACGGCAGGGGTCGGCAAAACGCATTTTGGTGTAAACCTGGCGTATCGATTAACCACCCTTGGTCATCGTACGTGTCTATTTAATACGGATTCCGATACCACCAGTGTTTATGACCTCCTGGGTATCCGTCCACAGCGCTGTTTGGTGGATTTGATCAAAAATCGTCATTCTGTGGATCATATCATCCATCGAAGCCCCTACGGCATCGATTTTTTTCCCGGAACACCCGGGATGGAAGAGATCCCCGGCCTGAAATCGAATGAGAGGGATCGGTTTATCCGGTCTGTTCAGGAGCTGAATGTATACGATTATTTCGTTTTGGATACGTTTCCGGGGCTTTCAAGAAATGTTGTCGCCTTCAGCAAGGCCTCCTCTGCGGTCATTTTGGCAATGACTCCGGAGCCGTCGGCCTTGACCGATGCGTATCTGTTTTTAAAAGTCCTCTCCGGTAATGGATTTTCAGGATCGGTAATGGTTTTAATCAATAAATGCAAGAATGCTAAAACAGCCCGATCCGCATACCTAAAGTTCAAGGGGGCTGTGGAGACGTATCTCCCTGCAAACATCCAACCGTTGGGATCCATATTTTTCGATCCTCACGTCGAACAGGCAGGCGAAGCCAAAAAACCGTTCCTGGCTCTCTATCCTGAAACGGATGCCTCAAAGTGTGTGGATAATATTGCCCGTCATATCGTTGATAAAAGAATCGTTGATGTGGCTGTATCCGCTTTTTGGTCCCGCTTTTTACAGGAGATTAAACATCCCTTTCAGTTAACCGTTGAAAGGCCGAAGAATAGCCTCGAATCGGAACACAGGGAAGCCCTTTCGAAGCGTATGAAGCCGGTCGATTCAATCTCGGAACCGCCTTTAAGTCGATCCGGTGAAACCGAAGTAAATATGGTTCCGGATGTAAATGGCCTGTTAAATCAGTTGATGGAACAGATCAATACGTTTTCACAGGATCTGGAAGAGATGAAGCATCTCATCCGGAACCGCAATGAACCCGTTACAGGCCCCGGTGTTACTTCTCCTGACAGCCGGGATTCGATGGTTCGGATACCGCTCGATTTTGATGCCTATGTGAAGAAGCGAAAAACGGGAAGTTAACATCCCAAAAAGGATAACCTGCAAGCCAGAGGCAGATAAGTTGAAAAAAACAAATTACAAATCGCAAATAACAAATAATATCCAATGACCAAAATCACAAATTCAAAACAAAAGGAAAATATTACACATATTCCTTGGTTTCGGTCATTGAAATTTGGAATTTTGAATTTATTTGGGATTTGGTGCTTGTGTATTGGTTTTTTGCAGTAGAAAAAGAGAAATAATCATTTAGGCGCTAACGTTGGATTCAATCTTGAAGTCAAAGCAGATGATGAATTCTAACTGCAGAACGGAGGACATACCATGAAAATCAAACAGTTTCGATACGCATCCGATAATCTCGGCTATCTGATCTTCGGAAGCCATACCGCTGTGGCCATAGATGGTGGGGCGGTATCGGATATTGTCGCCTTTTTAGGTGAAAATGGGCTCCGGCTGGCGCATGCAACAAACACGCATACCCATGCGGACCACACCGCCGGAACCCAGGATTTATTGAAACAGACCGATGCGACGTTCATTGATATTTCGACCTTGAGGAAAAACGAAAAGATCGAGCTGGAAGGGGAACTCATTCAGGTCTTTCATACACCCGGTCACACCATGGATTCCGTGACCTTTTATTTTGATAATTATCTCGTGGCCGGCGATACGCTTTTCAACGGCACGGTGGGAAACTGTTTTTCCGGTGACCTGAAAAGTTTTTACAACTCCATCAAGCTGCTGTTGAGCTTTCCGGATGAAACCATCGTTTATGCAGGTCATGATTATGTAAGGGGTTCCATGGACTTTGCAAAATCGGTTGAACCTGATAACAGAGAAATCGAACGTTTTTTGGAAAAATACGATCCGGAACACATCTGGTCCACACTGGCGGATGAACGGAAGATGAATCCTTTTTTACGGTTTAATGAGAAGTCCATCATCGACTACATTAAACAAAACGGACTCCCAGTCGAAACCGAATATGAACGGTGGGAGTCCATTATGTCATTTGATTGACGGGTTCGGCGCTCGATAGAATCGAGTGTATCATTTGTTTGCATGTTAAAGACACTCGATGCTGGATACTAGATAAGGTACAAGACGTGAAACTCCGCCTTTTCATTTTCCTGATCTGTTTTTTCTTGGGCAGCGTGCCTGCAGGTGCCGAAGACTGGTATCAGCAGGGTTTTGAGCTGTTAAAAGCCCATCAGTTCGAAGCTGCTGCCAAAGCGTTCGACAGCGCGATCAAAGAAAACCCCCGCGACGCAAAGGCTTACAATCAAAGAGGCGTGGCGTTGGCCAATATGGGACATTTGGATCAGGCCGTCGCCAGTTATACAAAGGCTTTGGAAATCGATTCGAACCTTTATGGAGCGGTGAACAACCGCGGCAGTGCCTTTTATCGAAAGGGCGATTATGATCTGGCCATATCGGATTTTTCCCGGGCCATCGAACTGAATCCTTACCTTGAAGTTACGTACAGCAACCGGGGTATCGTCTGGATCAAAAAGGGGCAGATGAAACGGGCCATATCGGATTTCGACAAGGCCGTGGAAATAAACCCGTATTCCTATGAGGCCCATTACAATCGTGGAACCGCCCATGCCAGCAACGGATCCTGGGGTCTATCCATAAAAGACTTTTCCAAGGCGCTTGATTTGAATCCGAAATCCTACGGGGCATACGATAGGCTTGCCAGGATACTGGCAAGCTGTCCGGATGGTAGCTATCGAAACGGAGAGCAAGCCGTGAAGTATGCTAAAAAGGCGATGGAAATAAACCCGGACAACCGGCATCTGGACACTCTTGCCATGGCTTTGGCGGAAGTCGGGCGCTTCGAGGATGCCGTCTATGTAATGGAACGTGTGGTTTCAACATTGGCCGATCAAAAGGATGTCGAGGATATTCAAGACTATAAATCCCGTTTGAACACCTATAAAGACGGAAAGCCCTGGCGTGAGAAATCGGTGGAATCCGAGCAACCCCGAAGATCGGCTGTAAAGACGGAACAACCTCAGAAGCAGATTGCAAAGACGGAACGACCTCAAAAGCAAGTTGCAGGGACGCAACAACCTCAAAAACAGGTTGCCGAAAAGACGACATTCACCATACAGGTCGGCGCTTTTCTGGAACGGGAGAACGCCGTAAAACGCATGGCTCTATTGACCCGGAAGGAATATGATGCCCGCCTGGTGGTTCTTACGGATGCCAAGGGAAGAGTCTGGCATTTGGTACGGATCGGATCTTATGATTCCGAGGCATCCGCCAAAGCTGCGGCCCAGACGTTTTCGAAAAAAGAGAAAATCAAGGTCAGCGTCCGTCCCGGCGGAAAGCTCTAATCCGTAGTTTTGCCATCATCAGCAATGAGGGCGATTTTTATGAGGTTCAGAGGTTCCGGGTAACATGCAAATGGAGTGATGGAGT
>Ga0180009_10000990_pt1 | contig 35705 bp, 37 predicted proteins | sample OS_PC_MetaG_FD_123537 | JGI IMG/M metagenome (GOLD analysis project Ga0180009, IMG submission 123537) | Groundwater microbial communities from the Aspo Hard Rock Laboratory (HRL) deep subsurface site, Sweden - OS_PC_MetaG | ecosystem: Environmental > Aquatic > Deep subsurface > Groundwater... | reverse complement strand
GAACGGCGAGTTGCGCGGAGCGCCTCGCCCGATTTGTCCGACCGCGCGCTGATTCGCGCGGCCGAACAAAATCGTTCGAGCCGTTCGCCCTCGGACTTGGCGAGTAAACTCGCCAGCCCGATTGCGAACCGCTCAACTCGCCGTTATGTGTCTCATATATTTTTTAAAAAGGCATATTGACGGTATCTGTTATGGAATTAAACCCTTTATCAAATGATCCAAATCACTGGAAATCGTTTGTCAGAAAATGCTGGGAAATTATTAACCAGAGACCGGCAGATGTAATTGCACGTGAAAATTGGTATCAGTGTTTACCAGCAGTCTGCCAATCACGCAATCCACCGCAATTAACAAGACAGGAGCTTTCAGAAATTATCATTTGGAAGCATACCGACCCCCGTTGGAGAATTAAGCCCAACCAGGGTTTGGAGACACTTTCGAATAAAGAAATATCCGATATCACAATCATTGCTTTTTCTGATCATATTCCACTAGAGTTCAAGCTTCAAAAATTAATAAATGTCCCCGGGGTGGGGTATTGCTTCCCCGCATCTCTTGTCAAAAAGCGCCATCGCTTATCCTGAGCCATCTCTCCAGGTCTTCTGATAGGAACTGGGCGTCTTGCATGCAGCCTCTGAGTATCTTGATGGTTTCTACGTCGTCGAGGGCTCGTAGCTTGGCTTCTTCTTCCTCTGTCAGTGCTGCGAATTTTAGTCCTTTATCGTTCTGAAAGTTTTTGGAGTATAGCAGTTTCCCCTTCATTCTCCCTCGCCTCCGCTGTATTCTTGTAGGAGCCTGTCGTTGACTTGCTTCAACTCTTCTAATACTTTCGGAATGTCTTTTCCGAACAGCTTTATCTCCCAGCCGTAGGCGTCTTTCTGTCCTTTAACCAGTTTGATGCTCGGCGTCTGTTCATTGATGCTGACTTCCATTACCATTCCCTCTTGTCATTCTGACTTTCTCATCCAAGGCCTGCTGAATCCAGGTGAAACTCTTGTCAGCCATCTTATCAAACATAGCGAGCTGCAACTCCCTGTCATCAGGAAAATCATCCATGCAATCACTCATGATATCGATGCAGTGCTTCTTGTGAGCATCCCTAATCTCCGCCAGCTCTTCATCGGTCAAAATGATCGTCTTGAAGCTCCCGTCCCCGTTTCTGTAATTCTGGCTGTACTTAACCTGAAACCCTTCTTGGTCTTCGCTCTCGTTGCTTTCGCTTGTCCCGTTGGCTTGGTCTATACATTTCTGTATCAAGGCTGTCGCATCCTGCTTACTGAGGCTATCAAACTCTATTCCTTTCAGTAACCCCTGGCTCAGTTCCGGATTCTTCGCAAATCTTTTTAAGGCTTTTATCTGCTTATACGTTGCTTGTTCCATCTTTTTTCTCCCGAGAGATTTATCTGAAGTGAAACCCTCTCCAATCGAATAAGAGGGTTGAACGGTCAAATATCCGAAGAATAGGAACCATAAACCTTTTTGAGGTCAGCAGGTTAAGGGGGTGTTGAGGATTTTGTTGATCGTATTGTGAACCAGGTAAAAGGGTTAACCATCATTAAGAGAAATGCTCATCTAAAAGCAGAAGAAATCGGCTTTCTTCTCAAAAATAATGTTGACAGCAAATTCGCTAGAAGCCTTGGGAATCTAATTGTAGTGGAATACGAAAATTGGAGCAGGAAAGCTGGGGTTAACGAAATAAATGGTTTGATCATCAAAATGACTTCTTATTGACGTAGCGGCAGCAACCCCGAGAAATTATGAAGTACGGGGAAGAACTAGCCCGATTGACCGGCAACACATGGAAGGAACGAATTGAAACGGAGAGAAAAAGGCTAACAAAGGATTCGAGCTCGTGGAAAAAGATACCGCCTTCCTAAGTCCTAAGTAAACTGAAGTCGCGTGGGATGCCGGGAAGGTATGAGAGAACAGTCGAAATGACTCATGACTTTATCACTTCCCACCAAGTTAAGAGACAGCCTTTCTGATTCCTTCGATGAGCATTTGGGCAAAATCCTTCTTTTTCAAAAGCACATCTTCATAAAAAATAAGGATGATCATATTATCCTGCTTAGGGTCAAGGGCGTTAACATACAGCCCATTCTTCTCATCGGGAAAAGAACGACTATAGAGGTACTTCAATTTAAGATCCTCAACGAGTTTAGAAAGCTCATCAAGGTTATGGATGTTCTTGAGGATGATCAGGGCTAAGGCCCTTTTGATTATCTCAGGGTAAATCGTTAGGTCGTTTAGGAGTTGACCGTAGCCGTATCTATAACGTTCAATATCCTTGATATTCTTAAAGAGCCCAAGCATTAGATGGTCGTTAAGGCAGAATTCCCTTTGAACCTCTAACCACGCCCCTTGGCGCTCAGGGGCAATGAACTTATTCCAAGAGGGCTTCGGGGCTTTGACCGCGAGATTGATTGAGCTGACAGCGTGCCTTGATTCAACGAACTGGAGAAACTTTGGAACCAGGAGAATTCCGCCGGCAAAAATCGCGACCAATATGAAAAGGGGAATAAGCCTTTTGATGTGAGGGAACCCCGGCGATGTTTTTTCTACCTTGCCTAATAACTGAGGGCGGGCCATCTCCTCGACCTCCATGAAGAATTCGAGTATCCCATCCTCGCTTTTTACTCCCAAGATTAACATGGCCTTACTCTTCAATACCCTAAGGTGTTCGTCCAGCTCTTTAAGGTGACCCTGGAATAGGCAATGGGCAAGGAGATACTCTCTATCTTTGGCCTGAGCAATCTTGACATCAGAGAAAGAGCTTTGGAGAAGTTCAAGAATAGAAGCTTTGGATGTCCAAGGAAATTTTATTATCACCTCATGTTTTACTGTTTCCGGGGCTTCCTTTTTCAAGGGGCCTTTCTCTGACTTGACTGGAAGAAATCTTTTTCCTCCCATATCTTTTTCTCCCCCAGGCCAGTGTATCGGCATTATCTCTAAGCAATAAATCCTGGCTTAAGAATTCGGGCACAACTTTCTTTCTCTATATACAACCTTGGGTTGTGAATGTCAAGGGGTAATTGAGATATCCTTAAAAATTGTTTTTCCCCCGGAAAATAAGGTTGACAGTCATAAGAGTCAATAAAATTAGAAAGTTAGGGAAATTTATTTTCCTTGAAACAAGATAATTCGGGCTCATTTTCAATTTTGAAGCTCAAAATGAGGTTGTTCCGATAATGCAACTCTTGATTTGTAGACAGGAGTAACTAAAGGTTGTAATTTAAATTTATGAAAAAGATTAAGGATAGCAAGTATATAGGAATGAGGATGAAGCTAAGGAGGAAGGAACTGAGAATCTCTCAGGAGAAGCTCGGCCATATGGTGGATGTGTCCTATCAACAGGTCCAGAAATATGAGAAGGGGACGAATCAGCTTAATTCCGAAATGCTACAGAAGATCGCCCAAGCATTGGAGGTACCCCTCAGTTTCTTTTTCGAAAATGCTGGGAGGAAACCTGGTTCAAAAAGTAAAGGGGTTCCCGATAGAGTTAAGGAAGAATCACCTGCCTATCAGATTTTAGAGGATCTCTCCCCGAGGGAACGAGAATTGATAGAATATTTCCGGGAAATTGAGGATGAAAAGTTTAAGGCCTGCTTTCTCTCGTTAATTAAATTGGCCTCAAAGCGCACAATATAAACAAAACCCGTCTGATCAAATTTCTGGATGACGAAAATACTTGATCTGAATCAGCAAGAAGGGGATGGTGGGAGTCCATTCCAGGACTTTCCCTCTTTTAACATAATCCATGCGACCTCCTTTTCATGCCCTTCCGCGGGATCAACCATTTCTACGGCCCCACTCCAATCGGAGCAGAAGATCCTTGTGGGCATTAGAAGTCACCGCCTGTATCCTCTCACGCTTCCCAATGTTACCCGCAACTTGATCGCTCATGAATTAGGACATGCGATTGGGCTGAGGCATAACAGCGATCCAACAAAACTTATGTGTGGGCGTCCTGCACCATGCCGTCCGGATGCTTTCAGATCCAGTGAAAAGAGGGTTTTTCCACTTACCGACGAAGAAAAATCTCAGCTTTTGAAGATGTATCCCTTACACTGGAAAAGCAGATGATGATCCCTTTGTTTTCCGGCAGGATTATTGACCCAATGCTCCTTCTAGGGACGAGATCAGCTAGCAGGGAATGGCATCCGAGGACAAACTTGATTATTGACTTTTAAGCGAAAAAGAGCAGCGCCTAACCATTCTAATGGTGCGGCCTCGGATCCCTCGCCGCAGATTAGTTCGTTATGCTGAATAAAATGAATGACAAGGAAACCTGATGCCCAAGGAAATCTTCCCATCTTCATACGTTTGTGATTGTGGAAAGGAAAGCCACCACTTCGAGAACACGATCCGGGAAATAAAGGAGAAGAGCCGCAGGAAACGACAGACTCTGATCGCCGATGATGGAGAACACGAGATCATTTTCGACCATGGTGATATAGTGGCCATGTACTGTCCGAAAGAACAAAGGGAAATTCCAGTCATCGACAGGGCCAAGGGTGCGGCTCGTCCGCAGCGGACTCGCCGTCCCTCAGTTTCAGCGATACGAGTAGAAAGCAAATATGAAGAAATGGAGACAATGATGGGCACTCGAATACAAATAAAAGATATTGCTGAGAAATTAGCTCAGAAGATGAATGCAAGTAATGAAACAGCAGAAAAATGGATAGACGCCCTTATTGAGACTTTGTATGAGTCATTCAAGAAGGGGCGAAGCGTCACATTACAGGGTTTAGGCGGCTTCTATCTTAAACCCAAAGGAAAAACTTGGGTATTCAAATTCAATCCCAGCCAGAGATTACGCCATCTATTCGGGTGGGCCTCAACTTATAAAGGATAAAGGAGATTGAAAAGGAGATGCATAACGAATCACTTCACGGGATCGGCGGGAAACTTCCCCGCCTCCCCATGAGTTCAGACGTTCGCTTCTGATGAGGGGTAGTGAATGGCGACGAGGTCCAAATCATCACTGGGCACGCGTTGGTCTGGAAGGGTTACCAAAGAGAGCAATGCGCTGGATCTGGAGGAGGGGGTATTCACCTGGGCGGATCCCAAGAAGATTGCGTTGTCGCTCAAGCAGTCGGCGGATAGCAGTACCCGCCGCAAAGCCCCGCCATTTCGCTCCGCCATGTCGATGCTCGTATTCTATATCAACCGAACCGGCAGGAACCTGGACAAGGACCAGTTGCGTATTTTGGAGCAGGCCAAGGAAGAACTGCGCACACTATATGGGAAGAGCCGGCATAAGTGATCGTCGACGAAGAACATGAGATCTCTGGATAGAAATGCGAACAACGGGTTGCACGGTATGACGGGGTGAGTTGGAAGACGGGACGTAGCTCCGATATTTCCGTTACGATTAATGAGTGGGGAGTGCTGCTGACCTTTTTAATCTCATTTTTGGGTTGCGATTATTAAGTAGCGTCCGCTTTACAACACAGATATGGGGTGTCTTTGACACAGGTTGCCAAGGTAATGAATATATCGGTACAGAGTGTTCTTCGTGGGGTGGATCGAGGGGGAGAGGAATTTCAAAAAAGGGGATGGACGATAGCAGGTTTCCTACTATAACGGAGTTATCGGAGCTACGTCCCCTCCTTTACACTCCTTCATATTCGCCAAATCGCAAGGTGGACGGTCGACGCCCCGATCCGTGGTGGAAAAACTCCATCGTGAGTGCATTCATGATTTCGCGCGGCACCTAACAGCCCGCAATCATAACATCGTCCTGCTTTAACTGCGGGCGGGAGTTGCAGATATCGGTTGACGCTGCCGGCCAGGTCATTAAAGCGCCGACCGGTGTTTTGGTTTGGTTGAGCATAAACGAGGGCTGCGGTTGCGCGGCCACGAGCAAATGTCCGCTGATAAACTTTTTCTGCGGTCAGGAGCACCTGGCAAGCTGGCGTCTGGATAACCCATATGAACCGGGTTATGTTCTTAATCTTGACAAGGCTACAGCATTAGGCAAATGCTTTTTTGGTGATTTCTTAAGCTGAGCAAGGGCTAACACTTATAAGGCATCAACCTGACGGGGAATAAACACGGCGTGGTTTTGGCACAGGTGGTTGCCTACGCAGGGTATGCAAATCGTTAGCTTCAAAAAGCCAGGGAGGATGGGAAAGTGAAATGCGATAGAGGTGAAGCTCTAATTAAGCAGGGGGAAGAAATAGAATATCACGGGCGAATCTTGTGCGAAGATTGTTATATGGATGCTTTATCTCCAGCTCGTGCTTGTAATCCTTGGGCAGTTTATACTGCAAAATCTATTTCAAACCAGGAAGACGCAGTTAGTGAAACCCAAGCGAAGATTCTATCCGTTCTGAAGGAGAGAGGAGGTGTAGAACCAAATATTTTGGCTGAAATGCTTCAGATGAAATTAACCGATTTAGAAAGAGAAATTGCTGCCTTAAGGCATATGGAAAAGGTAAGGGCAAAAATGAAGGATGACAGGAAGATAATTTGTTTATGGTAGTCTGCAAGAACCAGATCATGGAGTTAATCCAAGAGGTTGAGGAGTGGAAATAGCATCGTGGAGGTTTTACCCGGGCATGATCGGGCAAACCGCTTGGATTCTGTCGGTCAATAAAGGTGGATCGGAAAGATGAGCCGGCGAATCGAAAACGATTCACCCCAACTCCGGATTCTTGACTGCTCAGCCCAAAACTTCCTTCAAAGTCGCCGAGAGAATCCGGATCATTTCCTCCACGTGCCCCCGTTCAACGATCATGGGAGGCATGAGGCGAATGGTCGCCGGTTGCGGCGAATTCAAAAGGAGCCCCTTCGGGAGCACCTTGCTCACGATTTCCTTTCCCGCATCTTTGGGCAGGTCAAACGCGAGGAGGAGTCCTTTGCCCCTGATGCGGGTAAGGCCGAATTTGGCAGCCTCTGCGTTCAACTTGTCCATGATATAATCGCCCATCTTGGCGGCATAGGAACTGAGGTCGCGATTGATGATCTCTTCGACAACCGCGATGCCGACCGCCATCCCCAGCGAATTCCCTCCATACGTTCCGCCATGGTCCCCTGCGGCAAAGCAACAGAATTTGTTTTTGGCGAGGACCGCGGCCAGAGGATAGCCGGATCCGATCCCTTTGGCGAGGGTCATGATATCCGGATCAATCCCGTACTGCTGATAAGCAAATAACGTTCCGCAGCGCCCCAAACCGGTTTGCACCTCATCGACGATCATGACGATTTCCTGCTCATCGCACAGCTTCCGGATCCGCTTCATATATTCAGCGTCTCCGATGTTTACCCCTCCTTCTCCCTGGATCGGCTCGAGCATGATGGCGATGGTCTTATCGCTGACCGCCTTCTGGATGGCGTTTAAATCATTGAAGGGAACGTGGACAAACCCCGCCGCCTTTGGTTCGAAGAGGGAAGCCCACGCCGGCTTGCCCGTGGCGGACATCATGGCCAATGTCCGCCCGTGGAAGCTTTGCTCCGTTGTAATGATCTCATAAGCCCCCTTTTTGTGCAGGGCGCCGAATTTCCTCGCCAGCTTGATTGCCGCTTCGTTGACCTCGGCGCCGCTGTTGCCGAACCACGCTTGATCGAAGCAGGAGTGACGGACCAGAAGGTCGGCGAAGGCGATCATTTTGTCATTGAAAAAGGCCGGGCTGCAGTTCACCAGAACATCGGCCTGCTCTTTCAGGGCTTTCACCAAAACCGGCGGGCAGTGCCCAAGGGCGGTCACGGCCCACCCGCCGACAAAATCGAGATAGCGATTTTCTTCGGTGTCGAAGAGGTACATTCCCTCTCCACGCTCCATCACAATCGGGGGCCGGTCCGTAACATAGATCAAACAGCGTTGCGCCATCTCGAGTAACTCAGAAGTTTTTCCCTTCATCATCTTGCACTCCCCGGGCCGAATGTCCCCATGGCAAAACGACATCCGCCTCTCTTGGAAAATAAGCGATCCCGAAGGCAAGGCTTGGAATTCCCCACAACCGGGGATCTGCCGTCAATCCTTCGCTCCACGCTGGAGATTAAAATAAACCTTGAACCCTGTCAATTAAAAAAAATCGAAAATCCCGATAGTTGCAAAAAACCGGAAGCGCAATTGATTCGTAATGAGTCCCTCAGCGTTCGAAAAATGGTTTGCAGGATAGAACCCAGAACGCACTCGTGGTGGATTTTGCCGGTCATTCGAAATTTCTCCTTTCTCCTCTCCCCCGGATCCGGGGAGAGGGCGGAGTGAGGGGGATTTTACAGGGATTTTTTAATGCAACCTTGGCACTAACAGGATGCGGAAAAACCCCAGTTCACCGTCACTCCCGCGCAAGCAGGAGTCCAGACGCCGTCCCCCGTATCAAGTACGGGGCAGGCCCTGCTTCAGCTGAAATGACGACCTAAGGCCCCAAAGCCCTTTTTCATCAATCGGCTAAAAAAAGGGTCAGATCTTTACGGGCTGTTGCCCAAATAATGCTTGCTAATTTAATCTTATGAACTTACAATCATGGCAGAACTCAATATCCATGGGGTTCTTGCCATAATGGGTCGCCAATCTTCTCCCCAGTACAACTTCTTCCTTACAGGTTTTAACTTGGAAAAACGCATAGGCGAGGATCATATCCTGAGGATGATTTCGGAGAAGGTCGGTTTTGATTTTACCTAAAGGGAGCCGATGCTCGCCATTGTTACCAAGCTCCTCGGCGACACGTATTGGGGCCATAGGCGTCCTCCCCATGTTGTGGAACGCTTGATCGGAAATTCTTTGTGTTTTTCCATGTTCCGCGGAGGTGAACAAATCGGCTTTGCTCGCCTCGTTACCGACCGCACAGTGTTCTCTTGGTTATCGGACTTGGTGATAGAGGAAAGCTTGAGAGGGAGAGGTTTGGGCCGGTGGTTTATGAAATGCATTCTGAATCATCCCGATGTCGCGGGCACTCAGTTCGTGCTCCAGACAAGGAGTGCGCATCGTTTATACGAGCAATTTGGGTTTGAGTTGAATGATAAGCTCATGACCCGATTGGCTCCGGCATATGACCAATAAGGATTGAGACGACTTGAAAAGTCGTTTCAATCCGTTGTTCAAGAAGCCCGGAGCGGCATTGCCTATTCATAAGGGTATTGCTTCTGTTGATTCATTAGAGGGGGGCTGGGAAACATGAGAGCCGCAGACCGGATGGTGGAGAATCGAGTTTAGGATGCGGGTTATGCTCAAACGGAGCGATTTGTCCGGTCTGATGCCCTGAAGATGAGGGCGTGCAAGGTGAAGCTTTTCGGAACTAAGGCGAACCTTAGCTAGGCCACTTGAGCGGGAGAGCGCAAGTGGGAAGCCGTAGGGTTTTAGTTTTGTTTTTGATACTGAACACCTCCTATCCAGACCACGACAGAATTTTCCAGGGTAGCAGTAAGGAACGGAGTCTGAGGGTACCGCCACAGTTTGGACAAGTAATGGGTTGCCAAGGTTCGAGGTCGGTTTTGGGTAAGACCACATTAAAGCCGTAGGACATTTCGATCAAGGTACTGACGCGGTCAAGAGGAACCCCGCAGTTGGGGTTCATGAATCCATAGTAACGGACTTTCATGAACCCGGTGGGCAGCACGTGCTGTAAGAAGCGCCTGATAAACTCCATGGCCTCAAGAGCGAGGGTTCTTAAGCGGTGGCTGTGAGGTTTGCGATAGCGAAGGAAAACGGTACGGTTCTCGACTTTCAAGATACGAGAGTTGGAGAGGGCGACTTTGAAGACGTAAGGGGCAAGGTATTTCAGGCTTGTTTCGCTGCCCCCCACGGCTTGGGAGTTGACGTTCCAGTCGATCTGCCAGATCTCCGAAGGGATTTCATCGAAGAGGCCCGTTTCCTTCATGGCATCGCGGAACTTGGCTTTGAAGATCATGGAGAGAGCTCGGACGGGGAGATAGAAGTCGATCCTGGATGGATGCCAGAGGCCATCGGGGGTGGAGAGGGCGCCGCCGGGGACGATGTAATGGATATGGGGGTGATACTCGAGGGTTCGGCCCCAGGTGTGGAGGACACCAAGGAATCCGGGGAGATCTCCGCCGATGTATTTTTCATCCAGGGCGAGTTTTTTGATGGCCTCGGAGGAGGCCTTGAACAGGGCCGAGTAAGCGATCCGCTGGTTTTTGCGAATGAAGCGGCGTAGTTTTTCCGGGACGGTAAAGGTAAGCAGGAAGTGATGACCGGGGAGTTGCCGCTTCAACTGTTTTTCCAGCCACTGTCGGGTCTTATGGTGTTGACAAGTGGGGCAATGGCGATTTCCACAGGAGCGATAGACCCGATGGAACTGGCTACATTTTTCGCACTGGTAGAGTGCGAGGCCGCAGACTTCGGTGCGACAGCCGATGATGGCATCGATGACTTTGTGGTGTATTTTAGGCATGACCTTGGCGTAGCGTTCGAGGTACTCGGGGCCAAAGGTTCGGAAGATCTCATTGATTGTGGTCATGGTCTAGTCCCTCCATCACCTGATTGATCAACTGGCAGGCGTCCTCTTGACCCTTTTGGGTGGGGTGTAGGTAGATCATGGTGGTTTCCAGTTGGGTATGGCCCATGTTTTTTTGGATGACGCGGAGGTTGACGCCGGCCTCCAGGAGGTGGGTGGCGTAGGAGTGGCGCTTATGCCGAGCTCGGCATAAGAGGCACTATGCCGAGTGTCCACGTTTCATCGTTGAGTATGAATGATTGGGTTATGATCAACTCGGCATAGTCTGGCGAAGTTCAGAGCGCGTCCAAGAACTGTAAGAGGTTATCACTGGGTCGGTAACGACCGGTTTTGACATTGAGGGGTTTGGTTTTGGCCAATGCTTTTTCTTTGAGAGCCAGATTGGCCTGCAGGTAGATGTGGGTGGTTTCGGGAGATTCGTGACCAAGCCAAAGAGCGATGACGGAATGGTCCACCCCGGACTGAAGGAGTTCCATGGCAGCGGTATGACGAAGGACATGAGGTGATACTCGCTTCTTTTTCAGCGACGGACATGTTTCCCGAGCTTTTGCTGCATGTTTGGCCAGGAGGTATTGAACACCATCGGGGCTGAGTTGAGTGCCACGGGTATTGGGAAAGACAACATCGTTTTCCGATCCACCCCGTTCTTGGAGCCAAGTTTTCATAACGGCGACCCCCTGTTTGGTGATAGGAGTACAGTGCTCTTTGCGGCCCTTGCCGTAACAACGGACATGAGCTCCTGAAGTCAAGATGATATCGCTACGACGAAGATGAATGAGTTCAGAAAGGCGAAGGCCGGTCTGGATGGCCAGCAGGAGAAGTGCTTGATCCCGCCGTCCCGTCCAGGTGGTGTTGTCAGGGGTGGTCAAGAGCGCCTGAATTTCCGGATAGGTGAGGAAATCGATTAAAGCGCGGTCTTGGCGGGTGGTGGGCATGGCCAGGACACGCTGAATGTGATCGGAGCGGCCGGGTTCTTGAAACGCGGCGTATTGGAAGAAGGAGCGGATTGCGGTCAAGCGAAGGTTGCGGGTGCGGATGCCGTTGTGGCGGTGGCGCTCCAATAGCGGGCAAAGCTGCGCACGAAGCTGAGGCGGGCGGCCCATTGGGCGGGATGGACGTCTTGAGGTTGCTGAGCCCAGCGGAGGGCCAACTCCGTGGTGATAATGGAGGCTCTTTGTTGTTCCATGAAGGACATGAAATGCCGGAGGTTATAGCCCATATCACGTAACTTGAACCCCAGGGATCGACGCATCGTTAGATAATTTTCCACGGCTTTTCGAAGGGAGATCATTGGGCACCTCCCGGCCAGGGTTGAGCCAAAGGTTGAAGGGCCATCAGATCAACCTTGGCATAGAGGGTGGTGGTGTTGAAACTGCGGTGCCGTAACAGATGGGCAATGTCGGCAAGAGAAGCGCCTTGGCGAAGCATTTGAGTAGCGAGGGTATGACGGAACAGATGGGCGCCCGTATGCGGGGAATCAATGCCCGCTCTTTTAAGAGCCCGGGCGACAAGGGTTGAGATGGCTTCGGAATTCGCAAACCCGCGACGAGGAGCCTTCAGGCGAATGAAGACATGGTGGGTGGAACAAGGGGGCCGGTCCTTCTTAAGGTAAGCGGCAATGGCCTGCCCGACATCCGGTGGCAGAGGGAGTCGAGTCGACCGATTTCCCTTTCCTTGGATGGTGATTTCCCCTGCCTGCCAATGGATATCATCCAAGGTGAGGCCGACGATTTCGCAGGCCCTCAGGCCCAACCGGGCGAGCGACAGGAGAATTGCATAGTCACGGCGTCCCTGAGCCGTTCGGCGGTCACACTGGTTTAATACCTGTTGAACCTGATGGGGTTGAAGGAACTTTGGTAAGGACGAAAATTGCCAGTTCGCAATGGTGGGGACGCAGGCCGCCAAGTCGGTCGTAATGTTTCCTCGGTGCCGTAAGTAACGAAAGAAGGAGCGGAGGGCGGTGACCATCAGTCCCGCCCGTTTGGGGTTTAAACGTGGAGCCTGATTCCGTATGAATTGGATCACGTCTTTGGCATGCAAAGCAGTGAACCGAACAGATTTAGCACCAAACTGGGCTGACAGAAACCGTTGAATGAAGAGCCGGTAATTGATACGGGTGGCCATGGAAAGCCCGCGCTCTTCAGACAGGTAACGGTCAAAGTCGTGTTCGACGCGCTGACGCGCATTATCAAGGGGCGGTGGAGCTTTGTTTGGCAAAAGGCCCTGAGTGTGCAATAAGTGCAGAAGCTTCCTCAATATCGAGGTCTCATCGCGCCGTGGGCGAAATCGCTGATGACGAGATCGCAGATACCGATGGATCGTCGGTTCCGTGAGATCGGTGACCTGAAGCCGTTGTCGATGAAGCCACTGGTTCAAGTCAGCAAGGAAACGGAGTTGTAGGTGGGCGGATTGTTGTGTGTAACCTTGTTGTGACAGATGGGCCGCATAGGCCGGTACAACGCTGCCCAATGGGCCTTGGTACATGTTTTGAGAAAGGTGAGGATCTGCAAAGAACGTGGTCATGATGTCTTCTCCTTTGATGGGATGTCTTAGGAGAAGACATAGAAGATTATGCCGAGTTTACAAGAGTAAAAATGTTGATCTACTGGGAATTCAAATCATTGCTCGGCATAGTTCGGGACTCGGCATAGTGGCGCAGGGTATGAACGGAGACCCCTTTTTTACGGATTCCTGCATCATACTTGGCCCGACGGAAGGCCCCTTGGACACTACTTTTGGCCATGGGGGTCTGAGCCTCCTTTGCTCCTTTACCGTTTCGGCCCAGGGCCGGGAAGAGGAGGCTTGGATGATGGTGGGTTACCCAGTAGCGGCGGAGCAGGTGGAGGGTGGATTGGGGGAGAGGCACATAGCGATCTTTGGCGCCCTTCCCCCGGTGGACATGGATCATCATGCGGGTGGAGTCGATATCGGAGACTTCGAGATGGAGTCCTTCGTGAAGTCGCAGGCCGCAGGAGTATACGGTGGAAAGGTAGGCATGGTTCTGGAAGGTTTTGATGCAGGCCAGAATGTTTCGGACTTCTTCTAAGCTGAGAACGGCCGGGAGTCGTCGTTCCGTTTGGGCTCGGAGGATTCCGAGAATGTGCCAGTTGCGTTGGAGGACGTGCTCGTAGAAGAAGCGTATCCCGCAATAGCAGATACGCATCGTATTGGGCGACCACTTATCAGCGTTTTTCCGTTGGATGAAATAGTCTTGAAGCTCCTCCTCGCTAATGAGATCGGGAGACTTGCCGTAGAACTCGACGAGCATACGCAAGGCCCGGGCATAGGCCTCTTGCGTGCGCTCCCCTTTGCCGTTGAGCTGAAGGGTTTTAATCATGCTGTCATACCATTCTGTCTTCATGATCCTTCTCCTTTCTCCATAAGGATGAATTTCCCCTTTCCAATGAACGGGGGTTGCGAGGTATCATACTTGACAGAGCGGTATATGGCCCGTCAAATGGGCTTCTGAGGAGAATTTTCAGGAGGGATTACAAAAAGAGGAATCTGCCGCGTAGCGGCTTACTTGAACCAGGAGATTAGATTCGCGGCGTGAACAGAACAACGGGAGAACGAGAGGTTGCTTACGATCTTAAAAGTAACCAAGAGTAAATTATAGCGTCCCCTTATTTAGAGAAGGGGAGGAGGCGTCTGATGGCGGAGCGCAGCCCACTATTACCTCTGGTACAGAATTATTTTGAACGCGACATTGCCGGAGCCACTCACAGCTTGGAGATGATGGACGAGGACGAAGCTTTAGAGGTGCTCAAAGCATTGCCCATTCCCCTCGCCGTCCGTACCATAAGACATTTACAGGTGAGCTATGCGGCCGCTTTGCTCAAAGATGCCGAACCAGAGCTTTTTAAATCGATTGCTTCCTCATTAAATCCTCTAAGCTGATCTACCCTCCCATATATTTTAACTAAATAAGCTTTTTGCTATACTATAAAGGCTATCTCGTTATGAGTAAAGGAGATTAAAAGTGAAGCAAAAAGTCTTTATTTTATTTATCTTGTTGGCGGCCTCTTTGCTTTCTCTTACTCATCCGCCTGAAGGCTCTACGAGCCCTTCCAAACCTGCCAAACCCGAGGATGCAGGATGCTGGCAGTGCCACAAGGGCATTGAACAGATCAGCGATGGCCCCATGATGTCCCTGCTAACCTGCATCCAGTGCCATAGGGGAGATCCTTCCGGTACAACCAAAGAGAGTGCTCATAAAGGCATGTACGCGAATCCCTCAGACCTGAGAGTAATTGACAAGACTTGCGGTTTATGCCATTCCGAAGAAGCCGAAAATTTAAAAAAATCTCTCCATGCCACATCGGCGGCTAAGATTTCTGGCGCCAGATATGCAAATGCTGCCCAAAAGACCAGGAATGCCCTTTATGCTAATTATGATGTGGAAGATAAGGATGGGAGTGTACCGGAAAAAAAAGGGGCGGTGCAATCGTTGAAGCAGCTCCCCCTCTATGACCCCTCCAGCCCCTTGAGCGACACGAATCATCTGGTAGACGATTATTTAAGGGAGCAATGTTTAAGATGCCATATCTGGAGTTCGGGTCATGAAAGGGAGGGTGATTATCGAGCAAGTGGTTGTGCCGCCTGCCATATCATTTACAGCAATAAAGGCACTTACGAGGGAGAAGACCAGGCGATTTCCAAAGACCCAAAAGACCGGCCAAGATTCCATAGGATAACCACCAAGATTCCCTCCAGTCAGTGTATCCACTGCCACAATAGAGGGGGCCGAACAGGGGTGAGTTACCTGGGGAAAATGGAAGCTGACGATTATGGTTCTCCCTGGGCGCCCGTAGCCGGTAAAAAAGGAGGGGAGAGGCTTCACGGAAAATACTATAATCGCTTAACGGCTGATATCCACTATCAAAAAGGCATGGAATGCATAGACTGCCATACGAAGCAAGACCTTCATGGCGATGGCAATATCTACAGTAAAAGATGGCAGGCTGTGGAGATCAAATGTGCAGACTGCCACGGAACTGCCCAGGCCTATGGCAACCTCAAGTCCTCTTGGGGGAATAATCTCAAAAATCTGCAAAAGAAAAACCAAAGCGTGATTCTCACCTCAAAGATGGACAGCAGGGAAAGGAAGGTCCCCCAAGTAAAAGACGTTCTGGCCCAAGGCTCTCAGCTTGCCAAAGTTGCCATGGGCATTTCCGGCCATTTGAATAAAATGGAGTGTTATACCTGTCATGCCCGATGGGCACCTCAATGCTATGGCTGCCACGCCCAGCAAAACCTCACGAAAAAATCCAAGGACTGGATCAACCCCAAAATCCCCGCCGATCCCTCAAGAGCCGGTAAAAGAGCGAACCGGGGAGATACTGCTTTCGCATGGCAGGAGACCCGATCGTACCTCCGCTGGGAAAGTCCTGTTCTGGGAATCAATCCCGCCGGCAAGGTATCTCCATTCATTCCCGGTTGTCAGGCTATATTCACCCAGATAGGGTTGGATGGTAAGGCCGTAATGCATAACAAAGTCTTTACGACCTATGACGGTTTTTCCGGCATTGCCCATGCCCCCATTCAGCCCCACACCATATCCAAAGAAGCCAGGACATGTGAGGACTGTCACGCCAATAAAAAGGCCATCGGCTTGGGTTCTGGTTTCTATAATTCCCAAGCCAGTGGGGTGGATATTCCTTTTGAACTGGAACGAATTGTTGATGAAGAAGGAAGACAGATTCAGGCCATAAGCCACTATGGGGCAAGGCCATTTAACAAGGATGAACAGGATAGAATCCAAAGAGTGAATGTTTGTATCTCCTGCCATGAAGTTCAGCAAGATGCCCAAATCTGGAAAAAAGTTACGGATGTGACCGGCTTGGCCAAAACGAATGAAAAGCACAAGGAGATCTTGAGGAAGATTTTTAAAAAAGGAGCGAAAAAATAGGAGGACGAGAGAAAACATTTTGGCTGTTTTCCCAGAAAAGTACGATGGCCTATGGATAGGTACCTTAACACCGTTGTTCGTGCTGCTTTTCAATGCTGTCGGGGGCTTAAAGGCTGCGGCCATCCTTAAGCGAGTGCGAGGTGTTCAGAGTCTTAGTTACCGCTGACATTACGGTGCCCTGACCGCTATTGCGCTGGGCTCGGTAGCGGCAGGTTTATTTTTTCGTTAGCCAATTGGGGAGATTTCTTGTGAGTTTGGAAACATGGGGAGCATTTACCATTGCCGCGATGATCCTTCTGGTGATACCGGGCCCAACAATTATTTCGGTAATAAGTCACGCAGTTGTAAACGGACGAAGAGCGGTGATACCGCTGGTAACAGGTGTAGCCGTTGGTGATTTCACAGCGATGACCCTTTCCCTTTTAGGGCTGGGAGCAGTCTTAGCGGCTTCCGCACTTCTTTTTTCAATATTGAAGTGGTTGGGAGTCGCTTACCTGCTTTACCTTGGTATCAAAATTTGGCAATCGAATCCTGAGGTAGCGAAAACCAATCCCACAGCTGCCGCAGCCTCTAAGAGATCGCTTTGCACAAGTACGTTCACTGTGACCGCCTTGAACCCTAAGAGCATCGGTTTTTTCGTTGCTTTTTTGCCTCAATTTGTTGATCCGCAAGGCCAGGCAGTTCCCCAGTTTCTCTTGCTGGGGTTCACATTTCTTGTATTGGGGTCCATAAACGCAACTTTGTATGCTTTCTTTGCCGGCAACCTCCGCGAGACGATACAGAATTCAAGGACGCGTCGTTGGCTCAACCGGTGTAGTGGAGGCGCGTTGATAGGTGCCGGCGTTTTTGCAGCCGTTATGCAGCGCTCTTCATGACCCATTGACCAGCGAAAGATCAAGGACCGCTCGTATTATCATTGCAAATCTATGGAGGATGCGATATGAAAATACAAAAAGTGGAAACGTATGTGCTCCAGGGGCTCCTGGGGGATAAAGCCTTTGGCTGGTCCCAGGGAGTGGCGCACAGGCGACAGACAGCTCTATGTTTGGTCTCCACGGATAACGGTATCCAGGGGGTAGGGGAGGCCTTTTACTACGGGGGGCCGGCTAAGATCGTGGCTATGGCCAGTGCCTGGAATATACCGCTCATTCCTCATGTTTGGGGAACCAATGTGGGCTTGGCTGCCTCTCTGCAATTCTTCGCCGCCCTGCCCCATTTTCCCGAGCGCCGTTACCCGGCAGAACCCTTTTTTGAATTCGATCGTTCGCCCCACCCCTTACGGGATGGAGTCACCCGGGAAAAATTTATTATGAAAAATGGCTATCTGGATATCCCTCCCAGGCCGGGCTTAGGAATAACCCTGGACATGGATTTCGTTAGGAAGCACTTGGCTACTTGAAGGGGATAAGTTACTTCTCTTGAGGGGACAGGTTACCCGCTCTTTACTCCATAGTTTTTCTCGAACCCGCTTTCAGGTTTCGGCATGCGCTCTAAAAAAGGCGGCAGTTGTTTTGTCCTTTGACTTGCGGGTTGGCAAGGAAGGGAGGCCATTCCCCTTTGAAGGCCATGATGATCGCTGCGGCGCCTTTTTGATAAAGCTCTTGGACGGACGTTTCCGATTCCTGAATTCTTCCAGGCCAAAAAGATTTTTGGTCTCAGAGGTAAGCGGAGCATTGAGGGATACAAAATCCGCTTCCCGAAGGAGATAGTCAAAGTCCACCTTCTCGGCACCCCGCTCCTGAATTTCCTGGGAAGACAAGTAGGGATCGTACCCCAACACCCTCATCCCGAAAGCACGAGCCTTTTGAGCCACCCGGGTGCCGATCCTTCCCACCCCGACAATTCCCAGAGTCTGCTGGTTCAGGCGGAATATCTGCCCTCGTAGGCGAATCATCTCTTGGCTCCCAGACGTCCATAGCCCCATCCGCATCCCCCGGGTAAGCGGAAATAGCTTGCGCGAGAAGGCCAGCAAGAAAGCAAGGACATGGTCGGAAACCTCGTGAACGCTGGCATCTAAAACGATCGCCACGGGGATACCTTGCCGCGTGGCTTCATCTACATCGATATTATTAAACCCAATACCCGTTCGGCTGAGGATTTTGCACTTAGACAAGGTCCGAATAACCTTCTGAGTAAAAGGCTCAGTGGGGCCGACCAACACGGCATCCGCGTCGGCAGCGTTTTTTGTAATTTCCCCCTCGGTAAACAAGGGAACCTCGACCAGCTGGACTCCGAACTTAGTCAAAACCTCTCCGGCCTTAGGAGATGGCAATGCTGGCCGGGCAACCACTTTGAACGCCATATAAACCTCCCTTTTTAACGGGTATCATTCCTTTTCTCTGCGCATGCCGAGTAAGCCATTGGCCAGCAGGGCGGTGATCACGATCAGTCCTCCAACTAAAGCGGTGTTCGTGGGCCGCTCGCCGATACCGAGCCACACCCAGATAGGCCCGAGGGTCGTCTCCAACAGCGCGAACAAGCCTATTTCTCTGGCGGTGAGGTAACGCGTCGCGATCGTCATCAGCACACAACCCGCCCCGAGCTGCAACCAGCCCATAACCCACAATATCGTCAGGTCGCCAAGCGTGGGCGTGAAAGGCCAAGCAAGCGGGAGCGAAACGATGATTGAGAAAATGCCCGCGAGCATAACTGCCGGCACCATGCTCACGCTGGCATGGGCGCGACGCAAGACGACCACGTTTAGGGCAAAGGCGGTGGGCACGCCCAACGCCAGTAAGTTGCCGAGGCTGCGACCGGAGTCTAGGCCATCGGAAAACATGAGCACGATGCCCGCAAACGCCACCGCCATCGCCCCCCAAGTGCGCCAGGGCACCAGTTCACGGAGAAAGATCCGGCCAAACATAGCCACAAAGAAAGGGCCAACGCTCATCAGCACAAAGGTGTTGGCGACCGTATTGCGCGTAACGGAGAGGATGAAGAAGAAAAAAGTGGAAGCAAGCAGCCCCCCGGCCAACGCGCCCTGTCTGCCGACCTCAGCGATTTTCTCTAACATCTTCGTCCGGTGCCATAAGGCGAGTACGCCAAGCAGGAAGATCACCATGAAAACCGAGCGCCAGAAGACGATCTCCCATGGATCTGTAAGGGTGACATTGCGGACTAGGATGCCGCCGGTACTCCAGCAGAAACCGGCGCCCATCATCAGCAGCATGCCCAGGCGGTGGGCTTGTCGATTCGCTGCTCGATAACCCGATAGGAAAAAAAACGGCTGTTGAGAAGGGGTTCGTGAATGTTTCATTCCTTGATTGATTCTCTCCTCGCATGCAAAAGTGGTTTGCTGCAGCAGGCGTCTCAGCCAATTCGGCGGTTACTTTACTCTTTTGCGTAGGGGATGGCAAGAAAAAAAGGTTTCATTTCGAGCTCGGGGAGGCAGGAAGATGCATTTACAATTGAATACGGAAGGTGAATGATTATCAAGTTTAAAGCTCCGCTTGACAAAGAAGGTCTTGGTTCGCTATTCTTTTCTTACCCTTTTTTAGGAAGATTTTTATCCTAACGAGAGGGCCACTACGTTTTAGCCTGCCGACGAAGGCGAGAAGGGAAGGGGAGAAAAGAACAATATGAGTGGAAAAATTTTTCGTTTTGGTAAATGGACTCTGTTGATCGGGTCAATTTTTTTCTTAACCGCTGCCTGCGCCACCAAGAGGTACGGAGGGCCGACCATGGGCCGATCGGCAGATTCGCAGTTTACTCCCGCCGATGCTTTGGAAAAAGCTTTAAAATCCGCTTCCTTCGAAAAATATCAAGGGAAAAAGATCTGGATCGAAGTTTATTCCCTAACCGAAAGGACCGGGGAGGAGAGTCCGGAAGAACGCTTTCTCCGTTCCTGGGTCGGCGAAAAATTTGTTTCCCAGGGAGCCCGGGTAGCTTCTGCCAAGGATCAAGCCGATATTGCGCTGGAGGTGAAAGCCAGAGTTTTTGGGGTGCATCAGACCCGGAGAGACTTTATTCCTTTATTTTATGCGGAATCGACTCACGGCATCGTCGATCTGCACCTGACTTATTATGAAAAGGAATCAGGGAAAATCCTGCACACCGAAGACCTGAAGGGCGAAGCCCGGTATCTGGAGTACTATATTCTTTACATGATCGGACCTTTCAAATCGATCAAGTAAGGGGGAGGAGATGAATTGTTTTTTCCCGTTGGCATTCTGGTTCTCTTGTTGATTCTTCCCTCCTGCGCGACGGTTGACTACGTTCCGCCCGGGCAGGGAACTTCTGCGGAACAGCAGGCCGCCTTGGCAAAATCCCTGGAGGAGAATATGAAAGAGATTCTCTTCGATCCGGCGGGGAAAGCCGTGGATCTCCATGTCCAAGTCCTGGGCGGACTCCAGAACTCATTAGGACTGGAAAGATACGTGAAAAGCCTCTTCCGGGAATGGGTGGTAGAAAAAGGCGGAAAGGTTGGCCCCGGGGAATTCCGGATGGATGTCTTTCTACCCGTCCTGGGCACAACGGCAACCCGCCGGGACCTGAGTTACCAGAATATCCCCCTGTATTACAGCGAGCGGTTTCAGACCACGGCACGGTTGATTGTCGTGGTCCGGAATGCCGAAGGGATTATGGTGTGCCTCTGGCAGGGGGAACGAAGCGGGGCTGACTTGGCAGATATCTACCTCATGCGTATATTCGGACCCTTCGAGGTTTCCTTGCCGAAGCGATAATCTGCTTGGCTCTGTTTTTACTTTTCCAGACCTAATATTTGCCGAGCTTCCTTTGCCGTGGCTACTTCCCGGTCCATAAGGTTGGCGATTTCCACCACTTTCCTGACCATCTCCGCATTGGTTTTAGCCAAGACATTCTTGTGCAGGTAAAGATTATCTTCGAACCCAACCCGGGCATGTCCGCCGTTGATCATGGAAGCCGCGGCCATTTGAAAATGCTGCGCCCCGATGGCAAAAGCATACCACAGGGTGTCGCCGGGCAGGTTGTTGCGCATATAAACCATATTCTCGGTGGTGGCTTCGATGCCCCAGGGGATGCCCAGGCAGAGCTGGAATAAAGGAGGCTTGGCCACAAACCCTTGGCGGATCAAATGTTTGGCGATACGGATATGGCCGATGTCGAAAACTTCGAGTTCCGGCTTGACCCCTGCTTCTTTGATCAGGCCAGCCATTTTCTCCACGATGGGCACTAGGTTGATGAATGCTCGCGGCCCGAAGTTCAGGGTCCCCACATCCAGAGAACAGAGTTCGGGCTTCAGTTTCAGCACATGTTCTACGCGCTCTTCCGGGCTCTTCAAATCTGAAGTATTCCAGGTATTGCTTGGCGGGTCGTAAATCAGGCGTCCCCCGGTGCCGGTGCTGAGGTTGATCACCAGGTCACATTTTTCCCGGATGCGTTCGTAAACTTCCTGGTAGATCTCCACCTTCATGGAGGGGGCATGGGTCTTCGGGTCCCGGACGTGAATATGGCAGACTGCCGCTCCGGCATGATAGCTTTCGATGGCGCTTGCCGCGATTTCCTGGGGAGTCATGGGCGGGTAGGGGGTCTTCTCCCGGGTAGTGATGCCTCCGATAATGGCGACGGTGATGATCAATTTATCCATTTTTTCCTCCGCTGATCCAGTATAGGATCACTTGACGACAGTATTTCTATAAAGGAACCGGATTATAAAGTCAATCGTAATTTCGTATTCCCTTTACCGCAGAGGACGCCGAGAAAAACCAGCCTGATGAACCAATGAACTAATGAAGCAATAACCCCATGACTTGATCCCAGCTTCCTGCGTGATCTCCGCAGTGAAGGGGTAGGTAGGTTTCTCGTTACACCTCGGTTGGAGGGGGCATCATGACCTGGAGAGCGTTGGGAAGAACGCGGAACGCTACGGGAGTTTTTCCAATTAACTCCCCGTCTCCCTGGAAGGTGAGCGGGGGAAAAGATTCAATAACGCCCTCGGTGGCGGAAAGCAAACGAGTCCCGGGGATTTCCCTAAACCCGCGGGAAAGGAAAAGAGGAAAAAGCGTCAAGAGATGAGACTTGGGAATAGCGGGTATCAAACAGATTTCCATCAACCCATCGTCCAGTTTGCCGCAGGGGGTCGTCTTTATCCATCGGGCGTAGCGGCGAATGTTGGTGAAAAGGACTTGCCAGGCGGGCCCATGATAATGCCAATTCCCCGCGGTGATGGAAACCCGGGGAGGGCGAAATTTAAGAAATTCTACCCAAGTCGCCAGCAAGAAAGGAACAAAACCTTTCCCATATTTTCTCCATTCGCTGGCCCGCTTGACAACCGCGGCGTCCAACCCCAAACCAGCAGCTCCGGCGATAAAAACCCCAGAATGAGTAGCGATGATATCCACCGTCTTTGACCGACCTGCGGTGAGGAGGGCCAAAGCCCGGTTTAGGTTTAAGGGGATATTCCAGTTCCGGGCCAAATCATTGGCAGTACCCAAGGGGAGTAGTCCCAAAATTGTCGGGCGGTTCACTAGGGCTGGGAGCAGGGTATGAACCGTCCCGTCTCCTCCGCAGGCAACGAGAATGTCGTATCCTTTGCCCTGGGCATTCCGGGCTTTAGCAAGAGCTTCATCAGGATGTCGGGGAAGGATCAAATCAGCGGAAAATCCCATTTCTTGGAGCTTTTTAACCAAGGGAGAAAGGAGATTTCTTCCTTGACCTTTACCCGCAGAAGGATTGAGGATAAAAAGGAATTTCAACTGTTTTCCATGAAGTTTATGGCCAGGGTGGCGGAGAAATGGCCAGTCCTTTCAGCTTCGGAAGGTAAGACCTTCATGCCGAATACCCCGCAGGGGCTTTAGGAACATGGACCTGGATGTCGTTGGCGATTCTTCTTCCGGGAGTTGAAAAAGTCCTTGGGCCGGAAAAAGAGATGATAAAAAAGGCTTCCGCTCAGAGCCAAAAGAAACTCGACCACCCGTTCTTTGAAACTCGATCCGACAAAGTACAAAATTTACAAGCCTTCCTGTTGTGCTCAGTCTTTCAGGGCGTAAGTAACGAAGCGCCCTTTCTTCTCGATAAGTATTTTGTCTTCCCGGGCCAGCCAGCCAATGGCCTGAAGAATTAAATTGGGGTCAGCCTTGATACCCTTCTTCAACTGGTTCAAATTGGATTCCCCATTCTGTTTGAGGAACATCCAAACCTTACCGGCAATCTCCCCGATTTGGTCAATCATGGTGTCCTCCTGGCATTATTTTTTTATTATACCCTTTTTACCCGGGGACAGCCAGGGTTTTTTTGTAAAGGTTATTCAAACTCCTGGTCGGTAATGTACATAAAGGCATTGGCTTCAGCCCCCAGGGTACCGTCTTCCAATTTGAGAACAAGGGGATTTTCCTGGCCGCAGGCAAAGCAAAGATTGTATTTGTCCCGGGCAGCAATTTCCATATTAAAATCCTTTACCCGTTCACCGTCCTTGCCAGCGAGGCGGACGTTTTTCGTTGAAAGCCCGGATTCCTTCCTGGCGGTCTTCGGTCACGAGGTTTATGTTATAGGCTTGGGTTTCAATATCTATTCCCGTGTTCAGGTCAGCATTCATTCCCAGATCGATCGCTCTTTTGGCTTGACGCACGGCAATGGGAGCATTGGCGCAGATTTCTCTGGCCAGGTCCCGGAGAGCCTTTTCCACCTGCTCCACCGGGACGACTTCGCTGGCAATACCCATGGCCAGGGCTTCCTGGGCGTTGATCCTTTTTCCGGTAAAGATCATCTCTTTGGCCCGGTTTTTCCCGATGAGCCGGGAAAGGTTTTGGGTCCCCCCGTTTCCGGGAATCAAGCCTACGCGGACCTCGGGCAGGCCGAATTGGGCGTTTTCTCCGGCGATAATGATATCCGCCAATAAGGCGATTTCAAAACCCCCGCCCAGAGCAAACCCCTTTACTCCGGCCAGAACAGGCTGGGGCAAGTCTTTCATGGCGGCCATGGCTCGGGTGAACAGAACTCTCTGCTCGGCGATCTGCTCAGTGGGCATGTCTTTGCGTTCCTTCAGGTCAGCCCCCACTCCAAAGGATTTTTCGGATGTGGAAGTGATGCCCACGACCCAGACGTCACGGTCGAGAGCCACTTCCTGGGCCGTGCTAATTAAATCCTTGGCCATCTGCGTGTTAAGAGCATTCATCGCTTCCGGGCGGTTGAACTTGATCCAACAAAAATGATCTTCTTTCTCCAGCATGAGGGTTTCCATTTCCTGTTCTCCTTGGGTGAGCTCTTCGGTAGGATTTAACTCAGGTCGCGGAAATCGCCGGGAACCTTCAAGCGGGGACGATTGGCTTTTTTCACCCCCAAGGCATCGTCGGCGATCAGGATACGCATAATGTTGGCGGTGCCTTCCCCGACCTGATAGAGCTTGGAGTCCCGGTAATATTTTTCCACCGGAAGCTCAAGGGAATAACCCATCCCGCCATGGATTTCCATGGCCCATCCGGCAGCACGCACCGCTGCTTCGCCGGCAAAATATTTGGCCACGGCAATTTCCCGGGTAAAAGGCCGCCCCTGATCATTCAGCCAGGCCCCCCGGCGGACCAGGGAGCGGGCGGCTTCGGTGTAGGTAACCATGTCGGCGATGACCTGCTTGACCATTTGGTAGTCCCGAATCGGGCGGCCGAATTGTACGCGCTCGTTCGCATACTTTACGGAAGCATTGAGGCAGGCCTGGCAAATCCCTACGGCGCCACTCCCCACGCTGATCCGACCCCGGTCCAGAGCGGTCATGGCCACTTTAAACCCGCCCCCCCATTCCCCCAGGAGGTTCTCTTTGGGCGCCATGACATCTTCCAAAAAAACCTCGGCAATGGGCGAGGCTTTATCCCCGAGTTTGGGAATTTCGTGGGGCTGCCAGCCCGGCTGATTGGTTTCTACGACAATGGCACACAGACCTTTGTGTTTAAGAGAGCGGTCGAAAGTGCAATAAATCACCGCATATTCGGCAACGGTTCCGTTGGAGATCCAGGTTTTGGACCCATTGATCAAGAAGGAGCCCCCCTGGTCCACCACCTTGGTCTCGATGGCGGCGATGTCCGATCCGGCGTTAGGCTCGGAGAAACACGTACAGCCTAATTTTTCGGCCGTAACCAAACCTTTAACATATTTCCGGCGCACGGCATCATTACCCCATTCCATCATCGTGTAGGGCACGGTCATAGCCTGAAGATTGAAAAGAGCCCGCAATCCTGAGTCGTAAGTGGAGATCTGCTCGCAGACAATGGCATGAGCCAGGAAGCCTGAGTTTGAACCTCCCATACCCTCGGGGAAGGCACACCCGAAAAGGCCCAGCTCCCCCATTTTACTCACCAGCTGACGGTTGAACTCTTCTTTTTTCAAATTGGGAACAACTTCTTTTTCCGCAAAATTCCTGGCCATCTGCTCCATGGCCGCTTGTTCCTCGGTAAGATCAAAATTCATGGCCAGGCTCCTCAGTTCTATATCTGCTCATTAAAGAATTATTTTTTAAATGCCTATAGATACCCTTATCCATGCAGCCCAAAACAAAATAGTATTTATTTCTTAAAAGGTCAAGAAGTTTGGGATGAAGTGTGGGATGAAGATAGCGGGGGGACATAGATGATCAGAAGCTTGAGGGGCGGTCCTTCCAGCGGGGTGACCCGGTGGGATGCTGCGATCCCCGCGGCCCTGGGCCCAACAGGCGGCGGTTTGTCGTACGAGAGTGTCCTGCGGGGGAGTAGGTTTCTAAATCGTCGAGACGGATAATATATTTATGAGGACGCATCCTCAGAACTCCTTCCTACCCGTTTCTTCTTTATGGTTTTTTCGCCGTTCTTGATATTCGAGAATAGAAAAAAGCGGCCGAAGCTATGATCAAACCTAAAAGGTCTGTTTTCCATTCGGGGACCGATAGACAAATACCGGCAATAAAAAAAGGAACCCGATAAACCCAAGTAAGCCGCCCCACCCCTACCAAATAACCTTCGAAGGTCGAACCGATAAGGATAACCCCCAAAGCCGTCGAGAGGACGGCCTGCAGAACGTGGCCCGGCGAGCCCTGAAGGATTAAGGCAGGATTGAAGACAAAGATGAAAGGCAAAATATAGATCACCCCTCCCAAGCGGGAGGCTGTGATCCCAACCTTCATGGGAGAAGTTTGAGCGATCGTGGCCGCGGGAAAGGCCGCCAGCGCCACCGGAGGAGTAATGAAGGAGATCATTCCCCAGTACATGACGAAGAGATGGACGGCCAGCTCGTTCAATCCCAGCTGAACCAGGCCGGGCGCCAGCACCAGCGCCAGAAAAACATAGCAGGCGGTGATCGTCATCCCCATTCCGAGGATGAAGCTGGCCGCCGCGCCGAGAATGAGCATGAACACCATGCTCCCCCCGGAAAACGACACCAGTTCCCTGGCGAAGCTGCCCGCTACGCCGGTCAGGGAGAGAGACCCCATAATCATTCCCACCCCGGCCAGGATGGCCACCAGCTCGCACAGGAATTTTCCGGTCGATTCGATAAATTCAAAAAAACTCCGGAGCGTAAACCTGGTTTCTTTCCGGAACATGGCTACCCCGATGAGAATGGCGATGGCATAAAAGGGCGCCTGGCTCTCCACCCGCAACGCAAACAAGAAATACATGAGGACGATCAAGGCCAAAGGGTAGAACCACCCCTCCTTCAGGGTTTTTCCGAGAGGCGGAATTTCCTGGCGGGGAAGTCCGGCAAACCCCTTCTTGGCCGCAAACCCATCCACCTGAATCAGCAGGCCGAGGTAGTATAGGAGGGAAGGGATGGCCGCGGCGAGGGCGATTTTGCCGTAAGACATTTCGAGAAAGGCGGCCATGACGAATGCCGTGGCCCCCATGACCGGAGGCATCAGCACGCCACCGGTGGAAGAGCAGGCTTCGATGGCCCCGGCGTAATGCGGAGGATAACCGGCTTTTTTCATCGCGGGAATGGTTATAGAACCGGTAGTAATCACGTTGGAGATGACGCTGCCGCTCATGGATCCGAAAAGCGCGCTGGCCAGGACCGCGACCTTCGATGGCCCTCCGCGAGTGCCCCCCAAAAGAGCAAAAGAGAGGTTGAGGAAAAATTTCCCGCCTCCGGTAGCCTGCAGCGCGACCCCGAAGAGCATGAAGCCGATCAGCAATTGCCCGAAGACCCGCAGAGGAATTCCTAAAATGCTGTCCACGCTCAGGGAATGGAAAGCGGCGGTGGTCACAAAGGAACGGCCGTGCCCTTCCAAAAAGGCCGGCATGTAGGGAGCAAATAAGGGGTAGAAAGAGAAGAAAGCGATGACGAGAGATAAGGCCAGGCCGGTGGTTCGCCGCACGGCCTCGATGACGATCATCCAAAGGACGAACGCCATGACGGTCATGTCCGGCGGCGCAACATACCCCCATCCCCGCTCAATGATGGTGTATCCCTGGTAAGCATAGGCTACGGGGATGGCGAAGGCTAAAATTGCCAGAAAGGAGTCTACCCCGAAAACGGCCTTGCTGCCGGAGTTTTTCTTGAGGGGGAAAAGCAGGAAGGCCTGGGGGAGATATAACGCGAGTAAGAGATAGAGGAAAGAATTGTCCATGATCATGATGCCGGAAAAGCGGAAGTGAAAGATTTGATAGATGGCGAGAAGAATGCCGATGAATGAAAATGCCGTCATAACCCATCGCAGGGGGCCGCTGATAGTGCGGTATCTTTTTTCGATGAGGTTTTCCGGGCGCAGGTTTTTTCCCTGGTTCATTGATTCCACTCCCTTGAGCAACGCCTTTTTTTGGGGGGGTGGGAAGGATTCTCCTCACCCCCCCCAGACAATCTATAGCAGGATCAGATGCGGGTCAGAATCCGGCTGCGGCTCTCTTTTCCAGCCAGAATTTGGGAAAGTCCTTGGAGCCCATTTTCTTTTCTAACGCTTCTTCTTTCACCTTGTCAAATAACTTCCGCAATTCCTTTTGACGTTTGAGATATTGGTTATTTTTCGCCTCCCGCTCCGGGGTCCATTTCCCGATCTCCTTTAGATACCGGATGGCCCCCTTATGGAGCGGCAGAGGATACTCGTCGTAAAGCTCTAAAAAGGTTTCCATGGGCCAGTAAGCGGCCAAGGATTTATGTTTAGTGGAATAGAGGGGAAAGGCCTCATGCAACAGTTTGGTCATCGTGTATGCTTTGTCGGCTGAAGTGAAGTTATAAGCGATGACGATGGGATAAGCCTGGGTGATGGTCTCGAGGGGCTTATCTTTCGGGAGTCCGGCCCCGATCTTAGGTTTCATCGGTGAATACATAGGGGCCAGTTTTTTCACCCGCGCCCACCCCTCTTTATCGGAACGGGGAACCGGGATGAAGCGTAGGCCTTGAGGCATGGATTCGAACTCGTAAGCCTTGGAAGCGGTGGGATTGATGTGCGCCGTGTCGATTTTTCCTTCCATGACCATATTCATGGCCGTCACGTACGAGGGAACTTCCACCTTCTGCACGTCCTTCCAGGTGAGGCCGGCAAAGGCGAGATGGGCCTCGCAGATCAGCGTCAACGACATGCTCGGATAAAAGGCAACGCGCTTCCCTTTCAAATCCGCCGTTGTTTTGATGTCCGAATCCCCGCGAAGTCCGAGGGCAAGCCCGGCATGCTGGGCAAAATAAAGGGCGCGCACGGGCTGGGGCCCCCATTCCATCGTAGAATAATCATGCAATCCTTCTTGCATGAAAAAGGACCCTACGCCATGGAAAGCGAAATCGGCATCCTTGAGACGAAGGGGATAAACCCTGGGCAGATCCGTGCCCGCCGGGATGATCCTGACTTTAATCTTATACTTCTCCCAAAGGGACTCGCCGATGTATCCTGCCATCATGTACCCGGAGGATCCTATATCATAAGCGGTCCAGGTCATCATCTTGGGGAGATCGGCGGCCGTCGCCCGCAAGGAATGGCCACCCAATACAAGCACACTTGCCATAACGAACCATAGCGCCAACAGTCCTAAAAATTTTTTGTTCTTGTTCATGTCTACCTCCTTTCATTTTTGGGCTGAAACCTTATTCTTCCTCCTTATTCCCCTCAGGGGTTTCAGCCAGTTTTAATAAAAAAAACCCTTATATCGCCGGCGAAGGTTTCCTATACAATAGTCGGCAACGTCGCCACGCTGCTACTGCATCGGGGAAAAGGCGGCCGGCAGCATGATTTTATTCGCCTGGGTCAGCAGGCGCCCGGCGCCTCCTCCCGGCGGCCACACGCCGAGCTGCACGGCTTTGGCCCGGACCTCGGCACGCTGATCAAGACTATTGTATGCCCAGATGTGGATGAAGCGGTTGGCTTCGCCCAGATCTACGTTGCCGGCAACGGCGAGCGGCGAAAGCTTCAGACGCTCGGGGAGCTTAGCTTCCCAGCCCTTCATGATGTCGGGTAGGGTACCGGGCTTGACCGTGTAGATGCGCATCTCGTAGATCGGTCCGAGCTTGCCCGGCGTGAGCAGCGGCGAGAACGGGAAGGGGACCAGGATCTCCGAATGCATGGAGCGGATAAACTCGGCGATCTTTGGCGGCCAGTTCGGCTCCTGGGCGAATTCGGCCCGAATACGGGCTCGCTCGCCGAGATCCTGGTAGGGCCAGACGTGGATGATCTCGTTCAGCGGGCCAATCTCCGTGTGCCAGAAGGCAGCCAGTTCCGAGTACTTCTTGCGGTACTCGTACCCCTCGCCGAAGCGCTTCTCGACCTCGGCTAAGCTTCCTGGGATGATGCCGTACGTGCGGATTTCATAAATCATCGTTGAGACTCCTTTCGTTCGGTCCGTTTTTAATAGCAGCTCGGTTTTTAGTTCTGTGAGTATACTGGGAAGGCGATTAGGCGTCAAGGAAATTTGAGCGGTACAAATTATTTACCTGGTCTTTATTTTCTATTTTAACGGCTGAGCATGAACCGGCGCATGCTGATGTTCATCAAAATCCCGATGCCGATAAAGGTAGTAACAACGGAAGTTCCTCCATAGCTTAATAAGGGAAGCGGTACTCCCACCACGGGCACGATTCCCACTACCATTCCCACATTGATAAAAGACTGCCAAAATATCATGGCGCAAATGCCGATGGCCAAAATCGCGCCCGCCCGATCTTTCGAAGTGTAGGCGATCTTCAACCCTCTGGAGATGAGAAGCAGGATAAGGAAAAGCAGGAAGAAAGAACCTAAGAAACCCCATTCTTCAGCCAGAACCGAGAAGATGAAATCCGTGTGTTGTTCGGGTAAAAAGTGAAGTTGACTTTGCGTTCCCTTAAGAAAGCCCTTGCCGAAAAAGGTCCCCGAGCCGATGGCGATCTTGGACTGAATGATATGGTATCCGGTCTTCAAAGGATCGAGGTCCGGGTTGAGAAAGGTCAGCAGGCGCGTTTTCTGGTAATCTTTAAGAAAATGCCAAAGCAAAGGAGCGAGGGCAGCGCAACCGACTCCCAGCGTTATCCAGGTTCGGAGATGGACGCCGAGGAAAGCGAGGATAGAGGCATAGATGAGAACCAACAAAACGACGGTTCCCAAGTCAGGTTGTTTGAACACCAGGAGAGCCGGGATAATTAAAATCAAAAAAGGGACTAATAGATCGCGAAGCCCATAGCCGTGCGGGTTATCATCTTCCGTAAAAAAGCGAGTGAGGGCAAGGATCAGGGCAATCTTGGTTAATTCCGAAGGCTGAAAGGAGATAAAACCGAGTTGCAACCAACGCTGGGAACCGGAAGTATATCGTCCAAAGAACATGACCAGGGTTAAAAAAATCAAGCAGAAAAGGAGAAACGGATAGGCATAGCGAATAAACGTGCGGTAATTGAAGGACAGAATGAAAAACATCAGCGCCAACCCTAAGAGAACCCAGTAAATTTGTTTTATGTAGAGGGATTTAAAATTTCCCGTGTGGGGAAAGGTAGAGCTATAGATGTTGACCACGCCGATGACCGCAATGAGCACCACCGTCACCAAAAGCGTCCAGTCGAAATTCATGATGAGGCGTCGGTCGAACATGTTTCACCTTCTCTCCGATTGAGCGGCAGAAGCTTGCCAAGCGATTTGTAACGGGGAGGGGGCTTTCATTTTTTGGCGTAGGTAATAATATTCCAGCACCTTCTTTGCTACCGGGGCGGCGACCGCACCTCCATGCCCTCCGTGTTCTATCAAGGCAACCACGGTAATCTGCGGTTGGCGGGCGGGGGCAAAGCAGACAAACCAGGCGTGGTCTTGGTGTTCGGTGACGGAAGGTTCGCTCCGGCCTTCCTTTCGTTGCACCACCTGGGCTGTACCCGTCTTGCCGGCCACGTCGAACCCATCGATACGAGCCCTCCCACCAGTACCGCCAGGAGAATTCACCACTCCCCACAAAGCCTCCCGAAGGATTTCGAGAGTCTCCGGTGAAATATAAAGAGTTTTCGCATCTTCCGGCGGGAATTCTTTCAAAGTTTCTCCATGGGGGGCTTTGATGGCTTGGACGATCCGGGGGCGGTAAAACTTTCCTCCGTTGGCCAAAGCCGAAAGCGTACAGGCAACCTGAAGAGGAGTGACTAAATTGAACCCCTGGCCGATGGCGATTGATAAATTTTCCCCCGCTTGCCAGGGAATCCCAAAGCGCTTCTTTTTCCAGGAAGAGGTGGGAATCAATCCGGATTTTTCATTGCCAAGAGGAAACCCGGTGGTTTTCCCCAAACCCAGCCCAATAGCGTACTTGGCGATGCGGTCAACTCCCAGGCGCAGACCCAGATTATAAAAATAAACGTCGCAGGATTCGACAATAGCCCGCCGCAGATTAACCCGCCCGTGACCTTCTTTTTTCCAGCAGATGTAATCGCGATTGACGAAAGGAAAGGCGCCGGAGCATTGAAAAGTAGTCTCGGGGGTTATAATTTTTTCTTCTAACCCGGCGATGGCCGTGATGATTTTATAGACCGAACCGGGAGGATACTGACCCTGTAAGGCTCGATTCTGCAATGGGCGGGAGGGATTTTCGGAAATTCTTTTCCAATTTTTCGGGGAGATTCCCCGGGAAAAAAGGTTGGGGTCAAAATCGGGTTTGCTGACCAGGGCCAAGATGTCTCCATTTTGAGGATCCATGGCTACCAGAGCGCCCTTTTTATCCATCATGGCCTCTTCCGCGGCCTTTTGTAATTCAATGTCCAGGGTGAGGAAAAGGTTATTGCCGGGATTTGGTTCCACCTGACCCAAAACCCTCAATTTGCGCCCCAAGGCATTGACTTCGACCTGCCGCCCCCCGTTTTCCCCCCGCAGGTCAAGTTCAAATTTCTGTTCAATCCCATATTTGCCGATATAATAACCGATTTTATAGTTGATAAATTCTTCCTGTTCCAACTCTTCCTGGCTGATTTCCCCTAAGTAACCGATGAGATGCGCAGCCAAATTTTCGTGGGGATAGTTCCGCCGGATCACCATATCGACCGTGACCCCAGGAAGATCGAGGCGGCGGGTTTCTACCATGGCCAGTTCCTCCCGGGAAATATCCGCTTTTAATTTTAAGGGGTGGAAAGCGGGAGATCCTTTGGCCCCGTCGAGCTTGACTTGTATTATTTCAGGGCTCATGGACAGAGCGTGGCTTAAAAGCGGGACAAGAGATCGCGTATCTGGAACGTCTTGCCGGAAAAGAGAGACATCGAAGGAAGGGAAACTGTCTACAAGAGGAGTTCCTGCTCGGTCGTAAATGATGCCCCGCGGGGCGGCTATTTCTTGAATGCGGATCCGGTTATTCTCCGAGAGATTTTTGAAGTATTCTCCCTTAATGATTTGCAGGTACCAGAGTCGAGAGAAAAGCAGAAAAAGGGCGACGATAATGATGATATTGGCGTACACAAAGGCCGAGTTTTTTTCCTGGGTGCCATTTTTATCGAGTTTCAGATGCATATCTAAGCCATCGGTTGCGGAGTTACCAATCCCGGAAGCGCAGCCAATATTTTAAAAAGGCGAAAAAGGGGCCAGCAGGCGGCACAGGTAGTCACCACCTGGGGCAAAATCCAGTTGGCGCCGGGTAAAGAAAAATTGACCAAAATTCCGAAGACCGGCGCAAGAAAGATCAGCAGGAGAAGCTGAAAGGCTATGGCCAAAGCCACCAGGCTCATCCGGACGGAGAGATTTTCCCCCAGAATCAAGATCTTCCCCAAAAGCTTGAGGAGAAAGAAAATACCCAGGTAAAGAAATAGAAAAAGGCCAAAAGGACTTCCCGAAAAGGTATCGTAAAAAATACCGGCCCCAAGGGTTAGGACCGCTCCCGTTATTAAAAAGGGAGAGGTACCTAAATAGGTTATAAAAATCAACATCAGGTCTGGCTTTAAAAAGTTGGGGAAAAGTTCACTGATCACCGCAGACTGGAAAAGGCTTAAAAAGTAGGCAGTGAGCAGGAGAATCAGAAAAAGGAGCATGGTTACCTTTTCCTCCCTCCAAGAAAATCCCCTCCGCCAAACTCCATGGAGGGGAGGGCGAAATGATGTTGGAAACATATGGCAAGATTCTTGGTTATAGATCCTTTGCTGCTTAAGACATAAATTTGCGGGGGGGCAAAAAAAATTTCATCGGCGATCTTCTGCAGGGGTGGCCAGGGCCCGTTTCCCGGGTCCCTTTGGGCCAGCCGCTCGGCTTCAAAAATCGGAACGATCTTGTCGATCAGACGTAGTTCTGTATCCACGAAAAAAAGGGCTACTTGAGGAATTAAATCCTCAAGGCGGCTGAAAAATTCGTGGACCTCATCCCCTTCGATGTTCTTGGGAGGGGAAGATTTCACTTCCAGGTAGAGGAGGCGACCTTCCAAGCAAGCGATGACGTCGTAGTCCCCCCCGAAACGAGTTCCTTTACAGCGAAGTCCGTAGAGGGCCGGGCAGTAAAATTCTTTCCGCAAAATTTCCGCCATAAACCATTCGAGGGTAGGGCCGAGGCTGGCTGTGGCCGGAGGCAATAAACGGTATTTGTTCACCCCGGCGGACTCCACCAAACCCAGGTCGATGAGGGAGTGAAGATATTTCCTTCCGGTTTCGGCGGAAGAAAAGCGGACAACCTCAGAAACCCGAAAGGCACCTTTGCGGATGAGGATCTCCCGGAGAAAGAGGCGAAAAGAATATTTTTTAAAAAGGTCATAAAATCGTTCTCTCTCTTTTTCCCGAAAAGTGGGAGGAAAAAGAAGGTGGTGGACGGGATTCTCGCGATAGGGAGCCAGCCCGCGCCGCCTCAACATCCCCTTTAATTCGAATAGGCCAGGGGAATTGCTTTCCTTTAAGGATTGTACATCCTCGCGTAATGCCCGGATTTCTTTTTGCAGACGTCTCAGGATGAGATGGACTTCTTTTTCCGCCATGATCAAGACTGGGTGAGTGTCAGTGTGAGTGTCAGTGTCAGTATGAGCGGAGAAAATGCTTGTACTAACTGCTCACCCTCACACTGGCACTATTTTTCTTAATATACAACGACTTAGGGGAAAAGACAAGTGATTCATTTTTTCCAGAATTCCGGGATCAGAAGGACCAAGAGGGTGTAAATTTCCAGGCGTCCCAAGAGCATGCAGGCAGTTAAAATCCATTTGGCAGCTACGGAGAGGTGGGCAAAATTTTCCGCAGGGCCCACAGTCCCCAGACCCGGGCCCACGTTGCCAAGAGTAGCAGCGACTGCAGAAACCGAGGTCAGGAAATCTGAGCCCAGCATGCAAAGGGTCAAGGATGCCATGGAAAAGATGAAGAGGTATAGGAAAGAGAGGCCCCAAATGCCGCTCAGCGTGTCCGGCGAGACGACTTTTCCTCCCAGCTTGACGGGAAGCACGGCGCGAGGATGGATGAGCTTGCGGAGTTCTTGGAACCCCTGCTTCAGCAGAATATAGATGCGCACGCACTTAATCGCGCCACCGGTAGATCCGGCACAGCCGCCGATGAACATTAGAGTCAGGAGTAAATACTGGGAAAAGGGCGGCCACTGTTCGAAGTCAGCGGTGGCAAACCCGGTGGTGGTCAATATGGAAACTACCTGAAAAATGGCCAGGCGGAAGGCCTGAAAAAACTCCTTCTGGATACTCAACCATAAGTTTAAAGAGATGAAGAGGGTTGCCAACAGAACTACAGAGGTGTAAAAACAAAATTCTGTATCCCGCCATAAAACTTTTACATTCCCTTTCAGAAACCGGTAGTGCAGAGCGAAATTGGCCCCGGCCAGAAACATAAAAAACGTAATGGAATACTCGAGAAAAGGACTTCTATAAAATTCGATGCTTTGGCTTTTAGGTGAGAATCCTCCCGTGGCCATGGTGGAGAAAGTATGGCACAGGGCATCGAAAAGATTCATACCCCCGAGAAGCAGGGTAAGGACCTCGGCGGCCGAAAAGAGAATATAGACTTCCCATAAAATTCGGGCCGTCTGGGAAATTCGCGGCCGCAATTTATCGGCTGTGGGTCCGGGGACTTCGGCCTTATAAAGTTGCATTCCTCCCACGCCCAGGAAAGGGAGG
>Ga0180009_10000989_pt1 | contig 35751 bp, 26 predicted proteins | sample OS_PC_MetaG_FD_123537 | JGI IMG/M metagenome (GOLD analysis project Ga0180009, IMG submission 123537) | Groundwater microbial communities from the Aspo Hard Rock Laboratory (HRL) deep subsurface site, Sweden - OS_PC_MetaG | ecosystem: Environmental > Aquatic > Deep subsurface > Groundwater... | reverse complement strand
TCGGCGCAGTGGGGCAGGGCGCCAAAGCGGCGCTTCTTGTCGATCAACAGAACCTCGGCCCCAGCTTGTGCCGCTTCCTTGGCGGCCAAGGCTCCGGCGGGACCGCCGCCGATAACCAGCACATCCACCCGCTCAGGCATGGCCCATCCTCCGGGCCACCTTTTCGATCAAGGCGATGTTCATCTCGGTCTGGTTGTCGAAGTGGCCGGCATAGGCGGCCATGCCCTTGCCCAGATCGTAGCAGGTGGTGGAGTCCAGATTGACCAGCACCCCTTGGGCCCCGCTGTCTTCCATCTCCCGCTGGTGCTTGGCGTAAAAGGCCTCGCAGCAGGAGCCCAAGAACCAGCCGCCCTCCTGATGGATCAGGGCCAGGTTTTCCATGAGGTGCTCGAATGATTGGATGCTCACCGGCTTGAGGCCTAGCTCCTCGCCCAGGGCGATCATTTGAGTGAACTGGCACTCGCCGCAAACCCCGCAGTCGGGCACGTAGCGATAGTCGCAATCCGGCGGCTTGGAGCAATAGGGGAGCAGCAGCCAGGCCGGTTTTTGGGCTAGGGCTTGGTCCGGGGTGAGGTTCACCAGGAAAAGCTCGGCCGCGTCTTCTTGGCCCAACTCCCGGGCCAGGACCAGGCGCGCCCCGGCCTCGGCCACCGCCCGGGCCGCCTCCTGGGGGGTGATGCCCACCAACTCGCCGGAGGCGTTGGCCAAAAACTCCTCGACCACCCGGCGCAACTCTTCCGGTTGAGCCTTGACGCCCATGAGCGCCGCCTCCAAGTCGGGCACCAGTCGCTGGGGCCGGGCAAAGAAGTCGCCGCTGATGAGCGCCTTTTGCACCCTGGCTCCCCGCCGGTCCAGCCAAAGGTGCACCCGCATGCTTCCGCCCTCGCCCTGCACGTAGTGGCGCAGCCAGGCCGGGCGGTCCGAGGGGATGGATTTCAGCTTGAGCCACTTCTCGGAGCGGAAGTAGGGCAGGCGCTGGGCCAGTTCTTCGCGTTCGCCGCTGGTCAATTCCCCGGGCTCCAGGCTGAGGCCCAGCCCTTGGGCCAGGCCCGTGGCCAGAGCATCTTTAAGCTCGGCCATGGGCAGGGGCCGTCCCAGCAGGTCCTCCAAAAAGGCCATGCGCTCCATGAGCGATTCGATCTCCCGGCGCTTGAGCTTTTCCACCGGCACCCGGAGGGCCTTGAGGAAACGTTCGATCTGGTTGGTCACCAGCACGGTGCCTTGGAACAAGGCCCCGTTTTCCAAGACCATGCCCCCGGTGCCGGATACCTTGCGGCCGTCCACCTCGATGTCGTTGCGGGGGCGGAAGCAGGCTTCGATGCCCAGGCGAGAGAGTCCCTGGGCCGCGGCCAGGCAAATTCGCTCCAGGGCCGCGCTGAAGCCCCCGGCGAATGGCCCCTGGCCCCAAGGGGCTATCAGCTCCCAGCCCAGGGCCGACTCCTGGAACAGGAGCGCCCCGCCGCCGGTGACCCGGCGGTTCACCTCGATGCCCTCCCGGGCGCAGTAGTCCAGGCGCAACTCCCGCTCGGCCTCCTGGTGATAACCCACCAGGGCCGCGTCGGGGCTGAAGCGAAGAAAGCGCAGGGTTGGAGGGGAAAGGCCGGCGCCGGCCCGGCGGGTGAGCACCTCGTCCAGGGCCATGTTCTCGGCGGCGGTCAACAAGCCGGTGTCCAGTAGGCGAAAGCGGGTCAAGGTTGGTTAACCCCCCGGTGGCTCGAAATAATGTGTGGTAAAGCTACCTCCGCGGGCGGGCCAGGGCAAGCGAAAGGCCCTAGGAATGCGCCTCGGGGCGAAGCTCGAAATGCTCCCGGTGCAAACTCTGGTTGGGCACCACCTGGATGGTGATCTGGAGCATCTCCTCCAGCTCCTCCAGGGCGAAACGCTCCTCTTGGAGCATCACCTCGGCCACCTGGGGATGCACCATCACGCTCACCGTGCCGGCCACCGAGTTTTTCAACTCCCGCTCCAGGGCGCGGAATATCTCGTAACACACCGTGGTGGGGTCGCGAAGACGGCCGGAGCCCTCGCAGTAGTAGCAGGGTTCGCCCAGGGACTCGCCCAGGGACTCGCGCACCCGCTTGCGGGTCATCTCCACCAGGCCCAGGGGGCTCATGGAGAGCACGTTGGTCTTGGAGCGGTCGGCGCTCAAGGCTTCCTTGAGCGCCGCCACCACCCGTTCGCGGTTTTCCTCGCGCTCCATGTCGATAAAGTCGATGACGATGAGCCCGCCGATGTCCCGGAGGCGGATCTGGCAGGCGATTTCCTTCACCGCCTCCAGATTGGTTTTGAGTATGGTTTCCTCCAGGTTGTACCCACCAACGTAGCGTCCGGTGTTCACGTCCACGGAGGTCAGGGCCTCGGTCTTTTCGATTACCACGTAGCCGCCGCTCTTTAGCCAGACCTTGCGCTCCAAGGCCCTGGCCAACTCCGCTTCCACCTCATAGGCATCGAACATGGGATCGCCGCGGTTGTAGAGTTCCACGCTGGGCATCAGGCGGGGCATGAAGGTGGAGACGAACTCCACCACTTGGCCATACTCCTCATGGCAGTCTATTATCAGATGGTCAACCTCGCGGGTGAACAGGTCGCGCACCGCCCGGAGGCTCACCGACAGGTCCTGGTGCAGCAAGGAAGGCACCGAGGCAAAGCGGCGGCGCTGGCCAATGGAGTCCCACAAGGAGCGCAAAAAGTCCATCTCCGCGGACAACTTCTGGCGGCTGACCCCCTCGCTCACGGTGCGGGCGATGAAGCCCATGCCCGCCGGGCGCAGCTCATCTATGAGCCCCCGCAGGCGCAGGCGCTCCTCGGGGTCTTCTATGCGCCGGCTCACCCCCACGTGTTCAATGGTGGGCATCAAAACCAAGTTGCGGCCGGGCAGGGTAACATGGCTGGTGATGCGGGCCCCCTTGTTGCCCAGGGGCTCCTTGGCCACCTGCACCATGATCTCCTGTCCCTCGCGCAACATCTGCTCTATGCGGCCGCCCGGATTGCGCTGGGCCTCGGGGGGCACCTCGCCGGCCTCCCATTGCAACTCCTCGGGGGGCTCGTAAACGTCGCTTACATAGAGAAAGGCGGCCTTGGGCAGGCCGATATCCACAAAGGCGGCCTGCATGCCCGGCAGCACCCGGGCCACCCGGCCCAGATACACGTTGCCGGCCAGAGACATTTGCTTGTGGCGCTCCACGTACACTTCCACGCATTGGCCGTTTTCCAAAAGCGCGACGCGGGTTTCGTAGGAGCGCGAGTTTATGAGCAGAGTGGCCGCCATCAGGCTTGTTCTTCCTCCCTGGCCTCTGTTTTGAGGGCCCGGCTGGCCGCTGCCGCCTGGGGGCTGAGGCCAAAGACGCTGGTCAACACCTCCGCCGGCTTGGGCCGGCCTCCGGCCGAAGCGGTGGCCAAAAGCAGACCATGACCGCTCAACTCAATTTGGCGGATGGCTGCCTTGAGGTCTATCTCCCGCTGGCCCTTGGGGGAGAGCCTAAGCATAGTCCACTTTTCGGCCTTATGGAAAGCGTCAAGGCGCTCCGGGTCCAGGGGCGCCGCCGGGGTGATCCGGTACACCGCCACCGGCGGGTCGATGAGTTTTTCCCCCGGCCGTCCCGGACGGCCGTCGGTCAGGCGAAGCCCCGGGGGCAGCAGGGCGTTGACCCGGGCGGCCAGTTGGTCGGGGTCATAGGCCCGGATAGTGGCAACCTCCAACACTTCCACCAGGCTCTCCACCCCCAGGGACAGGGCCGCGGCGGTCTTGACCAGGGCGTGGGGGTGGAAGCCCTGGGTGTAGGCCAACTCCACCCCGGCGGCGCGCAGGGTGCGCTCCAACAGGCGCATCATCTCCAGATGGCCCAGATAGCGGGTTGCACCGGTCTTTTCCAGGCGGAAGCGCCAAGTGAGGCGCTCGCCCTCGCCGGGCGCGGGCGGCGGGGCGGGCAACTCGGCATCGGGGCACAGGCGCGGCTTGATGAGCTTGTGGTCGCACACCCCGCAGTCGCCGCAACGGCCCGCGCGGCAGTCCGCCGTGGACTGGCCGGCCAGGGCCTTTTCCCTCTCGGCCAAAAGGTAGGCCTTGCTAACCCCCACGTCGATGTGCTCCCAGGGCAATACCTCGTCCTGCTCCCGGGGGCGCAGATAGTCGTCCAGGGAAAGGCCGTTGTCGGCCAGGGCCCGGAGCCAAGCCTGGTAATCAAGATGCTCGCTCCAGCCGTCGAACCGGCAGCCCAATTCCACCGCCCTAAGCAGCACCGCGCCAAGGCGGCGGTCCCCCCGGCTGAGGACTCCCTCGATGATGCTGGTCTTGGCGTCGTTCCACTTGGCCTTGACCCGGCTGTCGCCCAGGTTGGCCTTGGCCAGGGCCAGGCGATCCCGGGACTGGTCCAGCCCGATCTGCCCCTCCCACTGGAAGGGGGTGTGGGGCTTGGGCACGAACAGGCCCAGGCTGGCGTTTACCACCGGGCGCTTGCCCCGTCCCCGGCCGGTGGCCTTGGCCTCGGATGCGGCCAGAGAGGCCAGGCGGCCGATGGCGGCCACGTCTTCCTGGGTTTCGGTGGGCAGGCCCAGCATGAAATAGAGCTTCACAAGGTTCCAACCCATGCCGTACACCGCACGTGCGGTGCCCAATATCTGCTCGTGGCTGAGGTTTTTGTTTATCACCCCGCGCAGGCGCTCGCTGCCCGCTTCCGGGGCCAGGGTGAAGCCGGTCTTGCGCACCCTTTTGATCTGGGCGGCCAGCTCCGGGCTCAGGGAGTCCATGCGCAGGCTGGGCAGGCTCAGGCTGATGCGCCGGGGCTCCAGGGCGTCCATGAGCGCGGCGGCCAGGGGCTCGATGCAGGAATAGTCGCTGGTGGACAAGGAGAGCAGGGCCAGCTCCTCCAAGCCACCGGCGGCCAAACCGGCCAGGGCGGCCTGGTACACCTGCCCGGCCGGACGCTCGCGCACCGGACGGTAGATGAATCCGGCCTGGCAGAACCGGCAGCCCCGGGTGCAGCCCCGGGCCAGCTCCACCCCCAACCGGTCATGCACCGGGGTGACCGTGGGCAGGATGGGCCGTTGGGGCGGGGGATAATCGGCCATGTCGGGTACGATCCGCCGATGCACCACCGGGTGCTCCGGGGCCAGGGCCTTGATTTCGGTCAAGCGGCCCTGCTGGTACACCGGCTGGAACAGGGCCGGGGCGTACACCCCCTCGATCTTTACCGCCTCCCGGTAAAGGCGCTCCCGGGGCCAGGCCTCCTGCTTGGCCATGATGAACAGGTCCATGAGGGGGTGGATGATTTCTTCGGCCTCGCCCACCACGGCCAGGTCCAGGATGTCGGCCAGGGGCTCGGGGTTGACCATGGTGGGCCCCCCGGCGATGACCAGGGGGTGGGCCGGCCCGCGCTCTTCACGGCGGGCCGGGACCCCGGCCAGCTTGAGCATCATCAGCAGGTTGGTGTAGGTGAGTTCGTATTGCAGTGAAAATCCGATGACATCGAAGGAGCCCAGGGGGCGGCCGCTCTCCAGGGACCAGGGGGTTTCGCCCTCGGCTTCCATTATCTCCATGAGGTCCAGCCAGGGGCAGAACACCCGTTCAGCGGCCACATCGGGCCGCCCGGCCAAGGATTCATAGAGCACCTTGATGCCCAGGTGGCTCATGGCGATCTCGTAGATCTCGGGAAACGCCAGGGCAAAGCTCAGGCGCACCTTATCAGGGTCCTTGATTACCGAGCCCGGCTCTCCACCCAAGTAACGGGCCGGTTTTTCCACCCGGCCTAATAATTCCCAATGAGGCACGTTTTAGGCCGCCTCCCCCAGCGTGGCCGCTTGGTTGGCCGCCTTGAGGGCCTTGAGCAAGGCCGCCGCATCCTCCGGGGCCAGGCCTGCTTCAGGGACGGCCAGGCGCTCGGCCAGCTGGGCCAGGCGGCTACTGAGCAGGCGCACCTGATCGGCAAGCTCGGCCGGCTCGACCTTGGCCAACTCCACCGGACGGGCGCCGAGTTCCAGCACCTCGTTCCAGCGGGGAATGTGGAAGCGCACCTTTGGGAAGCGGACATGGGCCAGGGCCTTGAAGGCCACCGACTGCTCCTCTTCGCCATGGATCAGGTTCACCTTGACGCCCGGACGAATGAGGGGCTCCATCCAGGCCAAAAGCTCGTTCTGGTCGGCATGGGCCGAGAAGCCGTTGATGGTATGCACCTTGGCTCGCACCGCCACGTCTTCGCGGAATATTTTCACCTTGGGCGCGCCCTCCACCAGCAGGCGTCCGGTGGTGTTCTTGGCCTGGAAGCCCACGATTACCACGTGGCAGTTGGGCCGCCACAGGTTGTGCTTCAGGTGGTGCTTGATGCGCCCCGCGTTGGCCATGCCGCTGCCCGCGATGATGATGGCCGGGCCCATGTAGCGGTTGATGTTCTGGCTTTCCTCGCTGGTGGTGGTGAACTTGAGGTTGGGGAAGTTGAGCGGCGTGTCGCCGTTGGCCAGAATTTCCTTGGTCTGCTCGTCGAAATATTCCGGGTGGTCCCTGAATATGCGGGTGGCGTTGATGGCCAGGGGGGAGTCCAAGAATACGGGCAGGTCGTCGGGCAACTCTCCCCGGCGGTGGGCGGCGGCCAGGATGTAGATAATCTCCTGGGTGCGCTCCACGGCAAAGGCCGGGATGAGCACCTTTCCCCCCTCCTGGTAGGCCTGCTTCACGACCTCCAAGAGTTCGTCCACGCTGGCGGGTAGGGATTTATGGGTGCGGCCGCCGTAGGTGGTCTCCATGAACAGGGTGTCCACCGGGTCCATCTTGCCGGGATCGGGCACGATGAGTTGATTGGGGCGGCCCAGGTCGCCGGAGAAGCCCACCCGGTGCATCCCATTCTCGCCGGTCAGGGTCAGGTGCAGACTGGCCGCGCCCAGGATGTGCCCCGCGTTTACAAAGCAGGAACGCACCCCGGGCAGCAACTCTTCGTAGCACTCCAATTCCACCGGCCGCAGCAGGGTGATGGCCGCCTCGGCGTCGGCAACCTCATACAAGGGCTCCAGGTCGTTCTTGCCCTGGCGGCGGTTCTTGCGGCTCTGCCATTCGGCCTCCATCTGTTGGATGTTGGCCGAGTCCAGCCAGAGAATCTTGAGCAACTCGCAGGTGGGTTTGGAGGCGTACACCGGGCCGGAGTAGCCGTTGCGCACCAGGCGGGGCACCAGACCGGAGTGGTCGATGTGGGCATGGGTGATGAATACGGCGCTCAAGTCGGGCACCCGGTAGGGCCCGGCTATCCAGTTGCGGCGTTCTATCTGCTGGCTGCCCTGGAAAAGACCACAGTCAACCAGGAAGCAGCGGTCGTCGTCCAATTCGATAAGATAAGATGATCCGGTGACAGTGCGGGCCGCGCCCATGCAGGTGAGTCTCATTAACTCCTCCTTGGCCTGGTGGAATTGCCCCGGCCTGACCCGCGGCTCATGTCTTGACAGCGGGCAACCGTTGCGTGGACTATACGAAAACGAATGTTAGTATATCAGGGTCTACGCCGCCGGTCCCATGGCCGGGGGCCAATCCCCCCAACGAGGTGAGGTCATGCCGGACACCAGCGAGCAACAATACGTAATCGACGCCCTCAGCGCCCGGGAATCCTGGCGCATGTTCCGTATCATCAGCGAGTTCGTGGACGCCATAGACACCATGGGCCGCATCCCCAGGGGAGTGAGCATCTTCGGCTCGGCCAGAGTGGCTCCGGGCAGCCCGGAGTACCTTTTGGCCGAAACGATGGGCCGCGGACTGGTGGAGGCCGGCTTGTCGGTGATCACCGGCGGCGGCGGCGGGGTGATGGAGGCGGGCAACAAAGGCGCCACCGAAGCCGGGGGGCATTCGGTGGGGCTTAACATCGAGCTGCCCTTTGAGCAGCGCCCCAACCCCTATGCCAACGTGCGCCTGAGTTTCCGCTATTTCTTCGTGCGCAAAGTGGTCTTCGTCAAATACTCGGTGGCCTACGTCGTAATGCCCGGCGGCTTCGGCACCCTGGACGAGTTGGCCGAGGCCCTGACCCTCATTCAGACCAAGCGCATACGCCCCTTTCCGGTGGTCCTCATGGGCAGCGAGTACTGGTCCGGCCTGGTAGACTGGATCAAGAATACCCAGATGGCCGCAAACATGATCAGTCCCGAGGACCTGGACTACTTCAGGGTCATGGACGACCCGGCCGAGGTGGTGCGTTTTATCAAGCAGGTGGTGATACTTTAGGACTGGTATTCTTGTGCTTTGGACGCGGAGCGTAAAATGAAAGCACCCATGATAAAGACGTTGGCATTGCTGGCTGCGGCCCTATTTTTAACTACAATGGCCGGGGGCGAGACCCTGGCCGCAAGGAGCAATCCCGTGGTCAAACTACAGACCAGCCTAGGCGACATCGAGGTAGAACTGTATCCCGAAAAGGCCCCCAAATCGGTGGAAAATTTCCTGAGCTACGTCAACAAGGGGTTTTACAACGGCACTGTCTTTCATAGGGTCATCAACGGCTTCATGATCCAGGGCGGCGGCCTCAACGACAAGATGCAGCTCAAGGCCATCGGGAGCCCCATCCAGAACGAGGCGGACAACGGCCTGACCAACGACGAGTACACCCTGGCCATGGCCCGCACCATGGACCCCCACAGCGCCACGGCCCAGTTTTTCATCAACGTGGCTGACAACGATTTCCTGAACCACAAGGGCAAGGACCCCCAAGGTTGGGGCTATGCCGTATTCGGCAAGGTAATCAAGGGCCAGGACGTGGTGGAAAAGATCAAGGCGGTGGAAACCACCACCAAGGGCATGCACCAGGACGTGCCGGTGACCCCGGTGGTGATCGAGAAAGCGGAAGTGGTCCAGGAGTAAAACCTTGGCCAAAAGCGCGGGCGAAAAAATCGGGCGGGGTTTTTCCCCGCCCGACCCCGCCAGGGTAAAGGCGGTTTTGGCCGGACTGGCCAAGCTCTACCCCAAGGCCGCCTGCGCCCTGGATTTTAAGACTCCGTGGGAGCTGTTGGTGGCCACCATCCTCAGCGCCCAGTGCACCGACCAGCGGGTCAACCAGGTTACGCCTGGGTTGTTCGAGAAGTACCCCACCGTGGCCGACTTCGCCCGGGCAAACTTGAGCGCCCTGGAAGAGGCGGTGCGCTCCACCGGCTTTTTCCGCAACAAGGCCAAGGCCATAAAGGGCGCGGCCCAGGCCATCGTGGAAAACCACCATGGCCAGGTGCCCGGCAGGCTGGAGGAGTTGGTCAAGCTGCCCGGGGTGGGGCGCAAGACGGCCAACGTGGTCCTGGGCGACGCCTTTGGGGTGCCGGGCATCACCGTGGACACCCACGTGGGCCGGGTGTGCCGCCGCCTGGAGCTCACCGACCAGACCGACGCGGTGAAGGCCGAGTTCGCGCTCATGGAGATAATCCCCCAAAAGCGCTGGACCTCCTTCAGCCACCAGGTAATTACCCACGGCCGCCAGGTGTGCCATTCCCGCAAGCCCGCCTGCCCGGGCTGCGGCCTTTTGAATAATTGTCCATTCGGGCAAATGCACGTTACCGACCAGGATTAGGGATCATGGAAAAAGAGCGCGTCTTCGTGGTGGTCATCGGCAAGGACCAAAAGGGAATCATCGCCCGGGTCAGCGGGCTGTTGTTCGAGCAGGGGGCCAACATCGAGGACGTGCAGCAGAAGGTCATGGACGGCACCTTCGTGATGACCATGCTGGCCGACATCACCGACAGCGCCGCCGGTTCGGCCGGCCTGCGCCAGGCCCTGGACGAGTTGGCCGCCCCCCTGGGGCTCAAGGTGATGGTGCACAACGAGGCGGTCATCAAGGCCATGCACCGGGTTTAGGAGGCCGCCGTGGAATTCGGAGTAGACGAAGTATTCGAAACGGCGGGGATGATCCTCTTCGAGCATTTCGACATCCGCGCCGTCACCCTGGGGGTGAACCTCAAGGACCTCATCGACCGCGACGCCGGCCGCCTGGCCCGCGACGCCCATGATCGCCTGGCCGGACTGGGCAAGCGCCTGGTGAGCGAGGCCCGGGCCCTGAGCGAGTCCATGGGCCTGCCCATCATCAACAAGCGGCTGTCCATTACCCCGGCCGCCTGGCTCATCGAGCCCTGCGCCCAAGCCGACGCCCCCCTGGTGCTGGCCCGGGCCCTGGACCAGGCCGCCCATGAGGCTGGGGTGGACTTCATCGGCGGCTTCGGGGCCCTGGTGCAAAAGGGAGCCACCACCGCCGACCGGCGCATCATGGAATCCCTGCCCCAGGTTTTGGGCTCCACCCAGCGTATTTGCGGCTTTCTGAACCTGGCCACCACCCTGGCCGGCATGAACATGGACGCCATCGTTCGCCTGGGCCACATACTCAAGGACATGGCCGCCGCGGCGGACAAGGGCATCGCCTGCGCCAAGTTCGTGGCCTTTTGCAACGCGCCCGAGGACAACCCCTTCATGGCCGGGGCCTTCCACGGCGGGGGCGAGGCCGACGCGGCCCTGAACGTGGGCATCAGCGGGCCCGGCGTGGTGCGGGCGGTGGTGGACAAGCACCCCGAGGCCGACCTCACCGAGTTGAGCGAGATCATCCGGCGCACCGTGTTCAAGATCACCCGGGGGGGCGAGCTGGTGGGCCGCGAACTGGCCCGCCGCCTGGGCGTCCCCTTCGGGGTTGTGGACATCAGCCTGGCCCCCACCACGGCTATGGGCGACAGCGTGGGCCGCATCCTGGAGGGCATGGGCTTGGAGCGGGTGGGCGCGCCGGGCACCACCGCCGCCCTGGCCTTGTTGATCGACGCGGTGAAAAAGGGCGGTGCCATGGCCTCGGGCCGGGTAGGAGGCCTCTCGGGCACCTTCATCCCGGTGAGCGAGGACGAAGCCATGATCGAGGCGGTGCAGTTGGGGGCGTTGAGCCTGGAAAAGCTGGAGGCCATGACTGCGGTGTGCTCGGTGGGCCTGGACATGTTCGCCGTGCCCGGAGACACCAGCGCGGGCACCTTGTCGGCCATAATCGCCGACGAGTTGGCCATCGGCATGGCCAACAACAAGACCACCGGGGTGCGGGTTATCCCCGCGCCCGGCACCGTGGCCGGGGACATGGTGGACTTCGGCGGGCTGTTGGGCCGCGCGCCGGTGATGCCGGTGTGCCGCTTCTCGGGCGAGGCCTTCGTGGCCAGGGGCGGGAGCATGCCCCCGCCCCTGCGCTCCCTGCGTAATTAATCCGAAGATAGCGGCAAGGCGGAAGGCCTGCCCAGGCCGGGCGGCCCGGGCTGCGCCGCTGGCTGGGGGGAAAGAGTGGATTTTCAGGTCCGGGTGTTGTCTTCCATAGCGGTTCTGGTGGGCCTGATATGCCTGGCGGTTTTGCTGCGCAAGCTGAAGGTGCTGGAGGAGTCCCACGGCGCCTTGTTTGCCAAGCTCGTCTCCCAGGTGACCCTGCCGGCAACCATCTTCGTCTATTTGGTAGAGCAACCCATCCCCTGGGAAGAGACCCAGTTGGCCGGAATAATGTTCCTGGCCGAGGTGGCCTGCCTGGTCTTGGCCTGGTTTGTGGGCCGCTGGTTTTCGCTGGACCGGCCCCGCATGGGCGCTTTCATACTCACCGCCGGTTTCGGCTCATCCTCCTTGCTGGGCTACGCTCTGGTGGCGGAGATATACCCCGGCCAGGCCCAGGCCATCGTGGACGCGGTGATAATTTCCGAACTTGGAGTGGGCCCGGCCCTGTTCACAATCGGGGTCGTGGTGGCCATCTACTATGGCAGCCGCTATGGCAGCCGCCAGGTCGAGGCCGGGGAAAGGGCTTCGGCGGTGCTGGCCTTCTTCCGTTCACCCATCTTCTTCGCTCTGGCCGGGGGACTGATTTGCTCCGCGATCGGCTTGCCAAAGCAAAACCCGGTCGTCGCCTCCATCCTGGACGGCTTGAAGGTGGTTGCCGGGGCCAACACCCTGGCCGTGGCCATGACCGTGGGTTTGATTTTGAGGCTGAACGTGCTCTCGGCAGGCGTCGGGCTGGTGGCGGCGGTCTGCGCCATTAAATTGGTCGTCAAACCGCTGCTGGTCTGGCTGCCCCTGTCCCTGTTGGACCTGCCTGATTTGGGGAAACACATCCTTATCCTGGAAGCGTCCATGCCTTCGGCCATGTTGGGCGTGGTGCTGTCCAAGCGCTACGGCTGCGATGGCGGCCTGGCCGCCAAGCTGGCCTTCGCCACCACCATCGCCAGCGCGGCCACCATGCTGCTGGTGGCCGGGTTGCTCATTTGAGCCAGCGGTCAAGGCGGTATCAGGCCGCAGGCTGACCCTCAAACCAGGTCTGTAACATGAGCACCGCCCAACTCCTGCTCTGCCGGGGCCGTCTGTCTATAGAAGACGGCTAAACCACGCAACGCCTTATAATCACCAAACAAAAAACATGTGCGCCCCAGTCGGGTCCCTGTCCATTCGAAACCGGCACGAGGCGTAAGGGCTTGAACCAAGCAGGGCCTGAATGCCATGATGATTAATATGGCCGGGTCTTCCCGCTGAGGGCATGGCGGTTTCCCGGCAAAGGGAGCCGTACCATGCTCAAACGGGTGTTGGTTGGATGCGTCGCGCTGCTGGCCCTGGCCCTGGCCTTGCCGGCCCCGGCGGCGGAGGATTACGCCGCCGCGCGCCAGCTTATGGTGGCCCGGCAATTGGCCGCGCGGGATATAAGCGATCCCCGGGTGCTGGCGGCCATGGACCAGGTGCCGCGCCACGAATTCGTACCCCCCGCCCTTCGCGGCCAGGCCTACCGCGACCACCCGTTGCCCATCGGCCAGGGCCAAACCATATCCCAGCCCTACATCGTGGCCTTCATGAGCCAGGCAGTGAAGCTTAAGCCCGGCGACAAGGTGCTGGAGATCGGCACCGGCTCGGGCTACCAGGCGGCGGTGCTGGCGGCCATGGGCGCCAAGGTCTACAGCGTGGAGATAATTCCCGAACTGGCCGCCCAAGCCGAGGCGCGCCTCAAGCGCCTGGGCTACGCGGTGCAGATCCGGGTGGGCGACGGCAACCAGGGCTGGCCCCAAGAGGCGCCCTTTGAGGCCATATTGGTAACCGCCGCCGCCCGGCGCATCCCCCCCAAGCTACTGGAGCAGCTAAAGCCGGGGGGCCGCATGATTATTCCGGTGGGCTCCGGCCCCTGGTCCGAGGAACTGGTGTTGGTCAAAAAGGGGCCCGGAGGCAAGGTGACCAGCCACTCCTTGATGGCGGTGCGCTTCGTGCCCCTGGTGGGCGGTGACCAGCCCAAACCTTAATCGCGGGGAGGGGAGGCCATGGAAATTTTCCTGATGCAGCACGGGCCCAGTCTGCCCCCGGAAGAGGACCCCCAAGAGGGCCTGAGCCGGGAGGGGGAAAAGGCGGTCACCGCCACCGCGGTGGCCCTGGCCCGCATGGGCCTGCGCCCGGGGCTCATGGTGGCCAGCCCCAAGGCCAGGGCCCGCCAGAGCGCCGAGATAGTGGCCCGGGTCTTGAACTACGACCTGGAGGACATCCTGATAAGCGATGACGTGAAGGCCATGAGCGAACCGGGGGACACCTTGCAGTTTTTGGCCGCCCACCAGCAGCGGGCTCCCCTCATGGTGGTGGGGCACCTGCCCAATTTGGCCAAGGTGGCGGGCGGGCTATTGTCCTCCCGCAGACAGGCCACGGTGGATTTTAAGCGGGGCGGAATCTGCGCCATCGAGGTGGAAGAACTGCCTCGGGGCCAGGGCAAGCTGCTGTGGTATCTGCCGCCGGCGGTAACCACCCTGATGGGGGCATGACGGCAGATTCTTTGGCCGCCGCCGTAATTTTAGGCAATCATTAGCGATAAAGTATATTTTAACGCTGGGCTTGGCCCAGCGGCTGGCCGGTTGACTGGCTCTTGCCGGGCCAGTATCCTTGCAAACTTCATCTTTCCCCTGCAATGCCCGAGTCATCGGGTCAAGGTATTTGCGATGCTCAGGCGCTGGTCCCAACCCAATGGCTACCGCCAAGTGCTCGTGGTGGGCCTGCCCCTGGTGGTGAGCTTCGGCACCACCTCCCTGATCCATTTCACCGACCGGGTGTTTTTGGCCAACTATTCGGTGAACGCCATCGCCGCCGCTCTGCCCGCGGGCATCGCCTCGTTTTTAAGCCTGTGTTTTTTCATGGGCGTGGTCAGCTACGTCAATGTCTTTGTGGCCCAATACGTGGGAGCCGGCGCGCCACAGCGAGTGGGGGCCTCCTTGTGGCAGGGCATCTATTTCTCCCTGGCCGCCGCCCTGTTTTTGGCCGCGCTTTATTTCATCGCCGGTCCTTTATTCGAGTTGGCCGGCCACCACCCCGAGGTGCGCCGCCTGGAGGTGGTCTATTTCCGCATCCTCACCCTGGGGGCGGGCACGGTGGTCTTGGCCACCACCTTGAGTTGTTTTTACTCCGGGCGGGGGCTCACCTTGCCGGTGATGCTCATCAACCTGGCCGGGGCCGGGCTTAACATCCCCCTGGATTACGTGCTTATCAACGGCGTGGGGCCCTTCCCGGAAATGGGCATCGCCGGGGCCGGGGTGGCCACGGTCGTATCTCAGGCTCTGGTGATGGTGCTGTTCGCGCTGGCCGTGTTCCGCCGCCGCAACGATCGCATTTTCGCGGTGCGCCGGGCCTGGGCCTGGGACAGCACTCTGATGCGACGCATGTTGCGCTACGGCCTGCCCGGCGGGGTGCAGTTTTTCCTGGACATCCTGGTGTTCACTTTCTTCGTGTTCATGGTGGGGCGCCTGGGCCTGGCCGAACTGGCGGCCACCAATATCGTAATAGCCATCAACACCCTGTCCTTCATGCCCATGGTAGGCATGTCCGTGGCGGTGAGCACCCTGGTGGGGCAAGCCATCGGCGCGGGGCGTCCATCCGGAGGGGTGGAGGCCACCACCAGCACCCTGCACATCGCCCTGGTTTACATGGGCCTGATCGCCTTGGCCTTTTTGCTTTTCCCCCGGGAGCTTCTCAGCTTTTTTGAAACCGACGGCGCACCGGCCGCGGCTCAGGCCCAAATGGTCGAACTTGGGGTGGAACTTTTGCGCTTCGTGGCGGTTTATTCCATGTTCGACGCCATGGCCCTGGTCTATATGGGCTCCCTGAAGGGGGCGGGGGACATCTACTTTGTCATGTGGTCCATGGCCCTGGTCTGCGTGGGCCTGGTGATAGCTCCCTTGCTGGTGGGGGTGGAGGCCATGGGCTTGGGACTCTATTTCATCTGGGGCTGCGTCACCCTGTACGTGGTGATCCTGGGCTTGGTTTTCCGCTGGAGATACGCCCGGGGATTGTGGCAAAAGATGCGTGTCATTGAGGCCGCGCCCAGGGCCGCGGTGATTCCCGAAGGACTGTCCTAGGTTATTGCCCCGTCCCAAGTGAAACGCGGCCCGAGGAATCGCGCGTCTTCGGAGCCCTTGACCCAGCGGGGCCATGGGCCTAAGGTGGTTTTCATCCGATCATATTTCCCACCACCTGTTGGAGTTGCTAAAAGGTGAGCACGCCTGAAGATTCCATCATCGCTCTGGATTTGCTGGACCAAACCCCGGTGGCGGTGACCGCCCTGGACCGCCAGGGAGACATCGTATTCTACAACCAATATGCGGCCGGCATCGTGGACCGCAAGCCCGAGTACCTGGGCCGCGACATCCGGGGATTCCACAAGCCCGAGAGCAATGCCAAGGTTGAGAGCATCTTGAACGCCTATGCCCAGGGCGGACGCGAGGAGTACAACTGGCGCCTCAAGCGGGGGGACAAGGAATTCCAGATTCGGGTGAGGCCCTGGCTGCAAGACGGCCGGTGGATGGGCTTGGTACACGCGGCGATGTTGCTGGGGTGACGCCCGGTGCAGGCCCAGGCTAAATCCTATCCCCCGCTCTGGTTGAGCGGGCTGGTCTGGGGTTTGGGCGCTCTTTTCTACCTCATGGGTTTTTACCAACGGGTGGCTCCGGCGGTGATAACCCAGGAGTTGATGAGTCAATTCAGCCTCACCGCCGCCGCCTTGGGCAACTTGTCAGCCTACTACTTCTACGCTTACGTGGCCATGCAACTGCCCACCGGGGTGCTGGCCGATCACTGGGGGCCCCGCCGTCTGCTTTGCGCCGGGGCCCTGGTGGCCGGGGTGGGGTCGCTGCTTTTCGGTTTGGCGCCATCCTTGGTTTGGGCCGAATTGGGCCGGTTGTTGATCGGCGGGGCGGTGGCGGTGGCCTGGGTGGCCCTGCTCAAGCTTGCCAGCCATTGGTTCAGCCCCCGGCGCTTCGCCACCATCACCGGCATGGGCCTGTTGGTGGGCATAATCGGAGCGGTGAGCGCCGGGGTGCCCCTGCGCCTTTTGGTGGACGCCTTTGGCTGGCGGCCGGTCATGGTGGCCTCGGGGGCCCTGATCTTGGCCATCGCCTTGGCGGTGTGGGTTTTCATCCGCGACGACCCAAGCCAGCGAGGCTGGCGCAGCCACGCCCCGGAGCAGGCGGTGAACGGCCCCGCCATCGGAGTGCTGGCCGGGGTTCGCCAGATATGGCGCTACCCCAACACCTGGCTTTTGTTCTTTGCTTCAGGGGGGTTGGTTGGGCCGATTCTGACCTTCGCCGGTCTGTGGGGAGTGCCCTACCTTCGCCTGCGCTACGGCCTGGGCTCGGCCGAGGCGGCCTCGATCTGCTCCTTGCTCATGATCGGCTGGGCGGCGGGCAGCCCCCTGCTGGGCAGCCTGTCCGACCGGCTAGGCCGGCGCAAACCGCTGTTTTTGGGCGGCGCAGGGGTGGTGGTCTTGGGCTGGGGGCTTATGCTCTATGCGCCGGGCCTGCCGTTGGCGGTGTTCGTGGGGGCGGGCATCATCACCGGCCTGGCCACCGGCGGCATGATCATCACTTTTGCCTGGGGCAAGGAATCGGTGCCGGCCAACCTGGGGGGCACGGTGAGCGGCGCGGTCAACATGGGGGTGATGCTGGGGCCCACCCTGTTGCAGCCCCTGGTGGGATGGCTGTTGGACCGCCATTGGGCGGGCCAGATGGCCGGGGGGGCGCGGGTATATGATCTGCATGCCTATCAGGTCAGCTTTCTTCCCATGGTGGGTTGGGCCTTGTTGGCGGTGGTATTGGTGGCCTTGGCCCGGGAAAGCCGTTGCCATCAGCTTGCTTGAACTACTGACTCTTTGGCCTCTGCTTGTATTTCGATCTTGTACTGGTGCGCTCTGGGTTTGAGGTCCGGGGCCTTTAATGGTAAACAAGCGCAAGACAAACCGAGGATTTGCACAGCGAGGGCGATTTTTCCATGAAGCATCTGAACTGGGCGGAGCGCCCGGTGATTATCACCGGCGCGGCCGGGTTTTTGGGCCGTCACTTGTTGCGGGCCCTGGACAAGGCTGGGGCCCGGGTGCTGGCCCTGGATCAGGCCGCGCCGCCGGCCGACTTGCCGGCCAAAGTGGAGTGGCGCCAGGTGGACCTGATGACCGCCCAGGGCATGGCCGAGGGCTTGGCCCACGGGCCGGGGCCCACCCCGGAAACCACGCTGTTTCACTTCGCCGCCTTGAGCATGCCCTTTGAGTGCGCCCGCGAGCCCGAGCGCGCCCGGGCCCTGAACGCGGGCATGGCCCTGGCCCTGGGCCGGGCCTGGCGGGACTTGGGCGGCCGCCGGCTGCTTTTCGCCTCCAGCGCCCTGGTCTACGCCTCGGTGAGCGACGGGCGCGACATAATCGAGGACGACCCGGTTCTGGGGCGCAATCCCTACACCGAGGCCAAGCTGGCCGCGGAGCAGGGCCTGGCTTCCCTGGCCGCCGAAAGCGGCTTGGCCTTGCAGATTGCGCGCCTGAGCAACGTCTACGGCCCCGGGGCGCATGACGGGACCGTGGTGCTGGAGGCCATGGACATGGCCCAGGCCGGGCAAACCCCGGTGATGCGGCGGCCCGGCGAAGAGCTTGATTTTCTGTACGTGGACGACGCGATCCAGGGCATGCTGCGTTTGGCCAGTCTGGAGCCGGTCCCCGGCTGCCGTTTCACCAACTTGGCCACCGCCCGGGGCTATCGGGTGGCCCAGATGGCGGCCATGATTAGCCGCCTGGCCGGAGTGGAGCCTCCCCCGGACGACGACACCCAAACGGGCCATGGCTATCGCCTGGTCCTTAGCAACCAACGCTTGCGTCAATTAACCGGTTGGGCTCCCCAGACCGGTCTGCCCCAGGGCCTGGAACTAACCTGGAGGGCCTCCAACATCTAGGCCTCTAAAGCCATTAGCGGCCATTTTACAACTTCAGATTATTTTTCGGCGGTGGATATGCGCAGGGTCAACCCGGGCGGCAAGGGTGGGCCCTGTCGGCTGAGGCGCAAGTAACGCGTTTCGGTGGGGTCAAGCTCCAGGCGCACCGGCCCCGGCATGGCGGCCATGGGGGCCAGGCCGGCCCAATAGAGCCGCCCCGGCCACAGGGCCCTGGCCGGGGCGGGCGTGTATTCAGCGCCATCCCGGGAAAGCTCCAACCTTAGCCCTGCAAGGCTGAGGGCCTGGCCCTCGGGCGGGACCAACTCCATGGAACCCACCCTCTGGGAGCCACCGAGGTCGGCCACCAGGGCTTGGCCCTCGCGGCGGGGAGTCACCTGGCGGCCGGGACCGGCGGCGGCCGGGGCGGGGGGCGGGTCGGCGATGATCAGGGTGTAGCCATGGGCCGCGCGGTGTTCGCTTTGCCATCCCGCCGAGGCCAATGCCTCCAAGGCATAGGATGCCCGGCCGGTTTCACAGGCAAAATAGAGGCGCCGGTCATCGGGCAGCAGCCAAGGGGCACGCAAATAATCGGGCAGCCAGGAGGGCTGGGGATGACGGTGAGGCCGGGTCCGCATGCCCTCGGGCAGCCAGGCGGCCAGGCCCGGCGGGCACCATATCCGGGTTTGGGGTCCCAGTTCCCCGCGCAGCCAGGCGGCGGCGGCCTGGGGGTCGGGCCGGGGGGCGCCGGCCGCGCCCACCAAGACCTCCAGCACCGACCAGTTCCAGCGGGGCCGGTGGCCGGTCTGCTCCAGGCGCAGATAGCGCAGGCTGTGGGGCGGGAAACGCAACTCCTGCCAGTTGTCAAAGCGCAGGGCCACCAGCTTGTCCCCCCCGGTCCAGGCAAAGGGCACCGGCAGCCCCTCCACCTCCACCAGCTGGTCCCAGGTTTGGCCGTCGGAGCTGCCCCGCACCAGGATGCGGTGGGGGGCGTCCTCGGCCATGCCGTTGAACAGCAGCACCTGGCACACGCCGCTGGTTATCTTGCCCAGGTCCACCACCAGGCGCTGGCCGGGTTTCTGGCCTTGCCCGGTGCGCCATCCCAGGCTGGCGTTATAGTCCGCCGCCCTGGGCGACCAGAGAGGATTGGGCTCGGCCTCCAGACGCCAGGACGCCGGAGACGCCACCTGGGGATGATCCGGGGGCGCGGCTACATCATAGAAAAGGCGCCACCCCCGTATCTCTTCTTCCGCGAAAGATGCTCCCAAAGACTGGAGGGTGGTCCGCAGCATGCCGCTGTCCCCTGGGCCGTGCTCACACAGGGCGAAGCGTTTGGCCCTTAGGAGCTCCCGCTCGAAGGCGGGGTTGCGGTCCTTGCGCGAAACCACGAACACCACTTTTTTGCGGCAGTCGAAGGAGAGCACCGGAGCCACCCAATACTGCGACACGTAAGCGTGGGTCACTCCCTTTCGGGCCAGAAAATCGGCCATCTCCCGGGCCAGTGACACCTGGCTTTCATAGCGGGGCTTCAGGCTGGGGTCGCCCAGGGGGGAAACCTGGTAAACCCCCACCGCCAAGAGCGCCGCCACCGCGCCCAGGCCGCCCCAGGCCAGGAGCTTGGCCGCCTGGCCCAGGTCGATCAGGCGGCAGAAGGCCCAGGCCAGGAGCAGGGGCCACACCGCGTACAGGGGCACCAAATAGCGGTGGGTGCCGGAGGAGGATAGGCCCATGGCCCCGAACACCAGCACCACCGTGGCCGCGGTGAGCAGCAGCAGCTCGGAGCCGTCGCCCTTGTCCCCCCAAACCAGGCGTTTGAGCAGGTTCTTGCCCCAAACCAGCAGCCCGGCCAAGGCGGCGGCCCCGGTGAGACCCAACACCGCTTGGCTCAGGCCCGGCGCCACCACCGCCTCCTTGCCCACCAGGGCGAAGTGATGAGCCCCCAAGAGCACCGGCAGGCTGCGCTGCCAAATGAAGGTCAGGCTCTGCCAGAAAGGCTCCTTGGGCTTGGGGTGGAACATGAAGTAGTAGGTGGACCAGTCGGTGACCAGGTTGTGCCACCACAGGGGGGCGCTGCCCAGGGAAAAGGCGGCCACCATCAGGGCGAAGGCCGGGCGGATCACCAGGCGGGGGTCGCGCCGCCACCAAACCAGGGCACAGGGTAGGATGAAATACACCGCCAGCATGTGGCACCAGATGGCCACTCCGGCCATGAGGCCGAAGGCGGCGCAGAGCCAGGCATGGCTTCGGGTGCCGGGCTGGCGCCGCAGGGCCTTGAGCGTGACCCAGATGAGCCAGACCCCCAGGGCCAGGGTGTCGATGTAAATGGCTCGGGGCAGCACGGAGTGCCATATGAGATAGAAGGGTCCCAGGGAGGCCAGGAACAGGGCGGTCAGCCCGGCGCGGCGGCCCCACAGGTCCCGGCCGATAAGATAGACGGCCCACAGGTAGAACATGGACATGAAGGTAGGGGAAAGGTAGAGGCTCTGGCGGCTAACCCCCAGCAGGGCGAAAAATCCGGCGGCCACGATGGATTCCAGGCTGCCGCCGTAATCCTGGCCCCAAAACATCAGGGGAAGGCGTCCTTGGAGGATGTCCATGCCCATGAGCCCCACCACGGCCTGGTCAGCGTCCAGGGTGGGGGCCAGAAAAAACAGGCCCCGCACCGCCATGGCCAGAAGCAGCAGACCGGCGATCCACAAGGCCGGGGTGCGTTTTTTGTCCTCAGTGGCAAGCATGCTTGTTGGATTCCGGTGGTATGGGCATGTCTTTGCGTCGTGGGGCCTAGCGCAGGCGCAGCAGGTCCAAGCCCACCGCGTCGCGGCCATTATGTTTCAGCATCACCACCTTTAGGCGGTATCGGCCCGAAGCGATTTTTACCGGCAGGCGGTAAGTTCGCCAGGCCGTGTCTTCCACCAATATCCGCCCCAGGGGATGTTCGTCCAGATAAAAAGCTATCTCCGGGGCCGTGCCTTCTTCGGCAAGCCCACGCACCCGGACGGCCTTCACTTCCAGGGCGGTGGTTCCCGAACCCACAACCACCATGGTCTGGCCAAAGTCGGCGGGGCCGCGCAACACCAACTGCACCCGGGCGTTGTAAAGGTCGCCGTAAAGACGGGAGTGGGGGGTGCGCAGGTTTTCGGCCTCTATGTAGCCGGTGGGCACTATCCATCCCAAGCTCACCGTCACGGCGATCAACGCCGCCACGAGCGCCCCGGCGGTGAGCCCCAGGCGTCCCAGACCCCAAGCCGGCCCCGGTTCGGCGGAGCGGGGATCGCGCCATAGGTAGATGCCCCCCGCGATCAGCAGGGCCAACCAGGGCAAGGCAGGCAGAATGGGCTGCCAGGACACCTCGTTGAAGGAGGGCCAAAAGCGGTGCGTCACGCTGCCGGTGGCCTGGTCCAGCCAGGCCAGGAGGTTGTTGATGCCGGTGCGGCGGTGAAAGCGCCACTGGGGAATGAGGGTGAAAACCCAGGCCAGGGACAGGCTGGCCAAGCCCAGGCTGGCCGAGAGAAGCCTCCAAAGGTGGCCCGCACGGGACCAGGCGGGCAGGGACCACAGGGCCAGCACCGGCAGCAGGGGGGCCAAAAAGCGTCCCGGCGGGGTGAAGCCGCCCTGCCATTGCACCCAGCGCCACAGCACCACAGCCAGCAGGGCCACCCCGGCGGTTATCAACGAATAAAGCATAAGGCGCGGCTGCGCCCGGCCAAAGCGGGCCGCTCCGGCCAGGCCCAAGAGCAGCCAGGGCGCGTAGGCCAACAGGCCGAACTGTTGGTCAAAAAACATGGCCGGCAGTGAGAGCAGAATGGGGCCGGGCTCGATTCGGTAAAAGTTGCCCATCTTGAGGGTGAGGGCTTCGAAGGCGGGGACTCTCAGCCAGACGGCCAATAACAGGGCCAGACACAGACCGGCCAGTGCCGCACCCGCGGCCAAGACCCGACGCCGCCAAGCGGGGTGCGCCACATACAGCGCCGTCAAGGCGGCCAGGGACAGGCCCAGGGACACCGGAGCCAGGCGCATCTTGACCAGGGCCAAGGTAAGGGCCAGGCCCGCGATGCCAAGTAGAATCAACCCGGTGCGCCGCTCGAGGCGATGCAGCCAATACAAGCCGGCCGTCACCCCAAGCACCCCCAGGGCCCCGGGGTAGACATGCTGGGTGAGTTGCAGCAGAGGCAGGGAGAAGCCCAGCAGCCAACCCGCGGCCAGGACGGGACGGGCGCGGTAACCCAGCTCCAGGGCCAGGCGGCAGAACAGGCCCAGAGAGGCGGCCCCGGCCAATGCCAACATCGCCAAGGCCCCCAGGCGGCCCGCCGCCAGCCAGCCCGGCCCCAGCAGAGCGAAAAAGGCCCAGGATTCCCCCAGGGGCCGGGCCAGGCGACTGCTCCAGCCGCCCCAGTAAAATTCCAAACGGCACTGGGGCAGGTGAGCCTGGCCCGAGGACAAGCCAATGGCGGCCATGAGCCGGTCGGTGTTGATTAGATAGAGAGTTTCGTCGCCGCAGGTGGACACCGCCTGAGTGACCCAAAAGTTCAGGGCCAAATACAAGGCCAGGCCCAGGCCCGCGCTGCCCCAAACCAACAGGTGATGGTTGGGCGAGGGACGCCCCCCCGCCTCCCAGAGCACCGAGGCGGCCAGCACCGCCTGCCAGGTCAGGGCGGCCAAATAGGCCGCTCCGCACATGAGGGGCCAGGCGGGGGTTTGGCTGTGCATGGCGGTGAAGGCCAAGATCAGGGGCAAGGCCAGGTAGGCCAGCCAGTCGAACTTGGCCAGCTTGGCGGCGCGGGTAGGTGCTTCTGGCCCGGCCCAGCGGGCCAGCAGGTGCCCCGCCGAACTCATGAGCAAGAGGCCCAGAGGGGCCCAGTCGCCCATGAACTTCCACCAGAAGCCGGGGCGGTCCAGGCCGATGAGGGGGGCAAGCTCCCCGGCGGGGGAGTCGGGCAGCCCCAGGCGTTGCGCCAACAGGCGCAGGGTCAGAGCCCACAACAGAGCCAGGGCCGCCTTGCCCAGCCATGGGCGCAGGCCTCTGAAAGCCGTTGTCTCCCCTTGTGGAATAAAGAGCATTAACCCCCCTTCGCCGTTCGGGGCGCGGCCTGATCCCCTTTAACGGCACGGTGGATGTAAGATACCAGCCGCCCGGGGGCAGGGGCAATAACATGGCTCCCTGAAACAGGGCAAAAAAAGGCCGCCGCTCCCACATGGGCGCGGCGGCCGTGGTTTGCCGTGAGGTAGGGCTACTCGGGTATGGCCTCCTTGACCATGGCCTTGGCGTTTATCGGGCCTACCTTGCGGTATACCTCGCGGGGGGCGCGCTTTACGCCGTCCACGGTGAGCAGGTCCTCGATGCTGATGCCAAAGTGGCGCTCATTGGCCTCCAGGTAGGGGACGATGAGCTCCCAATCCTGGTCGGTCAGTTCGTAGTAGGCCCCTTCGTTGAGCTGTTGCTCCACCAGCTTGCGGTGGGGGTCGCGCACGTAGATGGCCCCGCCGCTGGCCAGGGAGAAGAGGTTGGAGCCGGGGTAGGGGGTCTCCTGCTCGATAACCTTGCCCTGCTTGTCGAAGGTGATGCCGTTGAGCACCACGAAGCCGCCGCCGTTGTGGGGGTCGCCAGCCATGAAGGACTCGGCCAGGAAGTCCAGGCAGGTGCCGTTTATCACCACCCGGGGCCGTCCCACCGCGTTGATGAGCGGGCGGCCCGCGCCGTTGCCCAGTATGAACACCTCGCCGCCCTTGGCTCCGTACATGAAGGCCTGGCCCACGTCGCCGTGAATGACCAGGGTGCCGGCCTTCATGATCTGGCCCAGCTGATCCTGGCCGCTGTCGTGGATTTGGATCTCCATGCCGTCCATGCCCGAAGCCAGGTAGTCGCCCGAGGAGCCGTAGATGTCAAAGCGCACCTCATCGGTGGCCGGGCCCAGGCCGCAGCCCTGGAAGCGCTGGCCCTTGAGTCCGTAGACGATGAAGCGCTTCCAGCCGAGATGGTAGGCTTCCACTTCAAGGCGGGCGTCGCAGTCGGCGCCCTCGGGCGGGAAATGATGGGCGTAGACCACCAAGACCTCTTCGCCGCCGGCCGGGGCCCGTAGGTCGCCCTTGGTTTCCCAGTCGATGCGGGCGTATCGCCGGCCCGCGTTCTCGCCCATGGCCGGGGTGCGGTCCAGGATGCCCATGATGGCCCCGCGCAGCATCTCCAAGACCACCGAGCGCTTCTTGCCGCCGGTGTCGTAGCGGCGATTGTTGAGCAGGGTGAGAAGTTCCAGGGCCCAGGCGGTCCCTTGGTCGCTTGCCGCGGCCACGGCCTCCACCCGGTCCACGAACCAACGCAGCTGGGCAAAGCTCCAGGAGGCCATGTTCGCCGACGTCTGGCCGAACAGATCGAAAGCATCGGCGCCCTCGGGCGCGGCGCTCATGGCCTGAGCCAGCCCTTGGGGCAGCTCCGGGGCGGCGGCCTCCTCGGCCGGGTCGAAACGCCACTGGCCTTGGTCCACCTCGATGGGCTTGCCGAACTTGTCCACGCAGCTCAACTCGTAGCCATCGCCGTTGCCCTGGACGTTGAACAGGAAAGCGCCGCCGTCGGTGGCGCTGCCGCCCCGGGCGTTCCAGTAGCGGTCGGCCACCAGGCGGAAGCGGGGGTCTTCCTGGTTGAGGGAAAGCAGGGTGGCGTCGATGGCCTGCTTTTCCGAGCCCACCAGGCCGATGGACACATCGCCCTCCTGCAAGGCGAACACCTGGGGCCGCAGCATGGAGGTGTCGGTGATGCCCAGGAGCTGGTAGAGGTTCTTGTCCGGGTTGGAGCGGGCGATGATGAAGAACCAGGGGCCGTCGGGGCTGCCGTGCATGTGCATGGCCTGGATGGCCCGGTACACCGGTTTCTTTTCGGCCGCCAGACGCTCGAAGTCCATCTCCGTGGTGGGGGCCATGGCCTCGATGACGTATTCCAGGGGGTAGTGGTACACCCGGGTCCACAGGTCAAACAGCAGCACGGCCACCTCGGTGTCGGTGAGGAACTGGGTGGCGATGCCGTGTTGGCGCAGGTACTCGCTGACCCCGTAGTAGTTGGCGAAGTCGCCGTTATGCACCAGGGCCTCGTTTAGCCCGATGAAGGGGTGGCTGCCGCCGGGGTGCCACACCCGCCCCTTGGTGGGGTAGCGCTGGTGGGCGATCCACACCTGGGCCTTGAAGTCGTCCATGCCGTAGTACTGCACCACCGTCTCGGCGTAGCCCACCACCTTCATGATGACCAGGTTGCGGGCGTGGCTGAGAACAAAGGCCCGCTTCTCGCCCAAGCTGGTGTAGAAGGTGGCGTTGAGGCGGTTGGAGTTGCGGTAGATGAACTCGTCTTCCAGGGCCCGCCCGGCGAGGCCGCCGAAACCTTCGTCAACGGCGAAGGCTTCCAGGACCGCCTGCTTGGCCCTCACGAAATAGCGCACCACGTCCGGAGGCTTCACCTCCAGGCCGAAGTCGCGGTAATCGCTCTGGGTCTGAACCCGCGCCTTGTGGTGTATCTCCAGGTAGGGGCTGATGCACTGGGCCTCGACCTCTTGTTCCGCCGCCGGGTCCAGAAGGGCCACCTGGAGGATGTAGTCGCTTTTCAGGGTGGCCGCGTCCACGCCCAACTGCCCGGGGTCCAGGCAGGCCGCGGCGATGCCGCCGCCCTTGCCGTTGCCCCGGTTGTGCATCTGGATGGAGGGCTCGAATATGTGCCGGCCCCGCACGGGCACGCTGGCCGCGAAGCCCACCACGCCGCAACCGCCTTCTTCGGCGGCCCTGTGGGGGCTGAGGGGAGGTGCGTCCGCCGCCGCCCGCCGGCGGGAGGCCAGGATGGCCTCGGTCATGCGGGTCAGCTCCTCCCGGGAGGGGAGGCGGTCTTGTCGTTCTTGGGCTTGGAATAGGTTGGCCACGATGCCGGTTCCTCTCTCTTTCAAGCCTTCCTTATGTAATCCAGGTGGGTGAGCAGGTCGCTGCGGCCCACCAGGTCCCGAACGCTTCTCAGTCCCAGGCGCCACAGAATGTGCCGCAGCTGTATGGCCCAGGAGTTGAACAGGTTGATAACGCGCTGGGCGCCCCAATCCGAGTCATAGGCCACCGACAGATCGGGGTCGGTGGTGGCGATGCCCCGGGGGCAGCCCCGGCCGGACTCGCAGTTGGAGCAACGGATGCATTCCAGGGCCACCATGTCCGCCGTGCCGCAGACGATGCCGTCGGCGCCCAGGGCGATGGCCTTGGCCACGTCCCAGGCGGTGCGCACGCCGCCGGAGGCGATCAGGGTGATCTTGTCGCGAATGCCCTCCTCGGTGAGGAAGCGATGCACCATGGGGATGGCGTACTCGATGGGCATGGCGATGTTTTTCTTGGCGATGTCCGGAGCCGCCCCGGTGCCGCCGTAGCTTCCGTCCAGATGCACGATGTGGGCCCCGGCGTAGTAGGAGCCCACGGCCACCATGTCCACGTCCATGGGGGTGGAGACCTTCACCGAAATCAGGGCGCGGGGATTGATGTGCTTTATCCAATCCACGTGCTTCTTATGGTCCTCCACCGAATACACCGAGTGGAAGGGGAAGGGGCTGAACAGGGAGGTGCCCACCACGGCCTCGCGCATCTTGGCCACCGCCGGGGTCACCTTGTCGCCCAGCAGGTGCCCGCCCAGGCCGGGCTTTGCGCCCTGGGCGTACTTGAACTCCACGATGCGCACCCGCTGGATGGTTTCCTCGCGAACTCCGAAGAGGCCGGTGGCCACCTGGGTGATGACGTTGTCGGAGTATTTTTCCAGCACGGGCGGGAAGCCGCCCTCGCCGGTGCAGGTGAAGGAGCCCAGCGCGGTGTAGGCCCGGGCCCGGCTCTCCATGGTGGCTTGGCTCACCGAGCCGAAGCTCATGCCGCCGCCATAGATGGGGAAGTCTATATTCACCGCCGGGCGTTCGTCGTCGTCGCGCCGGTTCAGCGGCAGGGACAGGTCCACGTCTTCGGGGCCGAAGCCGGCGTCCGGCGGGTCGGCCGGGAAGGTGAACTCCATGCGGTCGAAACCGCCGCCGCTGGCGCCCTTGCGGTACTCCAGGCCCTCTTGGGGCGGCAGGCCGGTTTCGGCCTGAATCCAGGTGCTCACCAACAAGTCGGCCGGCCAGCGGGGGTCGCCGAAGGTCTTCCACACCGGGTTTTGCCCCACCCGGATGGCTTGCACCGGGCAGGCATCGCCGCAATAGGAGCCGATGGAGCGGCAGTAGTCCGCCCCCCGGCAGGTGCGGCTGCGCGGGGCCAGCATCTTTTCGCCGGCCTTCAGGTGCACCCCGAACTTGCAGACCTCGGCGCACTTGCCGCAGGCCACGCAGGTGTTCAGGCGCTCGGCCTTATACTTGGTCAGGGCGTTGCGATAGCGCGAAGGCGCGTCAGCCACCTCCACCGGCAAGGCGCTGTAGGTCCCCGGGTCCAGCAATGGCGCCGGGGTTGCGTGGGCCGGCTCGTAATCGGTGACTCGCTGGCCGAAGATGGGCGCGAAGCTCATCTTCTCCAGGTCCTCGAAAACCATGGCCCGGCCCATTTCGCCGCGCAGGCGGCGCACCTCGCGGATGCCCATGGCCCCCATCAGTTCGATGATCTGGGAATGGAAGGCGCCCATGAGGTTGAGCAGGCGCTTTTTGCCGTGCTCCTCGCCGATGACGTCCAGGCCCACCGGGCAGTCGAAGCCCTCGGTGCAGGAGCGGCACAGGCGGCACTCCATGGCCACGTTGAGCACCAGGTCCAGGCCCACGCCGTCCGCGCCGCAGAGGATGGTCTTGGCCACGTGCTCGGCCAGGGCCACGCCGCCGCCGGCCAAAAGGGTCACCTGGTCGCGGCAGGCCTCATCCACCAGGCGCAGGTGCATCCGGCGTATCAGTTTGGTGATGAAGGTGCCCGACGCCTTGCCCAGGCCCTGGCCCTTGTCGCCGGCCTGGAGGTAGAGCACCTCGGCCCCGGCCAGGGCCAGCTCGGCGGCCCTGTCGGCCGCGTTTTCGTCCAGGGGCAGGCGAACCGCCACCACCAGGTCCGGGCGCAGAGCCTTGATCTGGGCCACCTGGCCCATCACCCCGGAGGTGTAGGGCATCTCGGCCATGGCCGCGCCCTCCAAGGGGCCCAGGCCGGCCGGTACGCCGTCGATGCGCACGATCAGGTTGGCCCTTAGATCGGCCAAGAGCCCGGCGGCTTCTTCATAGGTGGCCACGGCCAGGGTCTTGGCCTCGCGGGCGGCCAGGGCCATGGCCCGGCGGGTGCCCGGGCCCATCTTGCCCCAGGGAGGCAGGTCCAGCACCATGGGCGTGGGCAGCTCCACAAAGGGTGGAATGTCGGTAGCCAGGTCGCCGGCTTCGTCGAAGACCAGGCGCTCGGGCCGCCGGCCCAGCTCGATGACGGTGCTGATGTACTCGCGGCCGTGGATGCCGTCGCGGGTGGGCCGCACGATCTCGCTCATGTCGGTCCATATCTGGTCGAAGCCGGGCCCCGAGAAGGGGCCGCGGTAGCCGGCCCCGGAGACCGGGATCTTGCCGGTGGCGGCCTGCTTCCACAGGGCGGAGATGATGTCCGGCCGCCAGTATTCGTCGCCCATGGCCTCGAACTGGGGGTTCACGGCCCGGGTTAGGATGTTCTTCTTGCACTCCTGCACGCAACGCATGCAGTTGAGGCACATGGAGTCGGTGGTGTCCACCACCTGCCCGGCGTCGAAGGTCTTTTTGCGATAGACATCGTAGATGCAGCTATCGCGCTTGACGCACTTCAGACAGCCAAGGCAGCCCTCCGTCTCCATGGCGGCCAGCTTGGCCACCGGGGTGAAGCGGGGGTCCGTGGGTTCCACCTCGACGTGATACTTTTCGCCCATGATAAAAATCCTGCTCGTCTGCTGGCGGTGAGCCCGGGCCGGGGTCTAGACCTCCGGACGGGGGGACAGGCCGGCCTGGTTGATGATCTCGGGCAAAAGCTCCTCCGCCTCGATGGCCTGAAGGTGCATGCCCTTGACTCCCGGCAACTCCCGAACCTGCTCTATCAGCTCCAAGGTCACCTTGATGCCCTCGGCCTGGGGATCGGAGGCATCCTTCATGCGGCCGATGAGCTCCTGGGGGACCACCACGCCCGGCACGTTGTTGTTCATGTAGTTGAGCATGCCCGCCGAGCGGGGCACGATGATCCCCGGCAGGATGGCGGTCTTCTCGGCCAGGCCCATGTCCACCGCCTTGGCCATCTGCTGGGCAAAGGCCTTGATGTCGTACACCGCCTGGGTCTGGATGAAGTCCGCCCCGGCGGCCACCTTCTTGGCCAGGCGCAGCACCCGGAACTCGATGGGCGGCCCCAGGGGGGTCCAGGCCGCGCCGATGAAAAACGCCGGCTTGCTGGTCAGGGCGTCGCCGCCCGCCTGCAACCCCTCGTCGCGCATGCCCTTGATGATGCTGATGAGCTGCATGGAGTCCACGTCGTAGACTCCCTTGGCTCCGGGATGGCCCTTGAGCTTGCCGCTGGCCCCGGCGCCCTGGTGGTCGCCGCTGATGGCCAGGATGTTCCTGAGCCCCAGGGCGGCCGCGCCCAGCAGATCGCTCTGCATGGCGATGCGGTTGCGGTCCCTACAGGTCATCTGGGCCACGGGCTCCAGGCCCGCGTCCAACAGAATCTTGGAGCCGGCGATGGAAGACATCCGCACCACGGCGGTCTGGTTGTCGGTGACGTTGTAGCCGTCGGCCAGGCCCTTTAGAATCCGGGCCTTCTTGAGCACCGCATCCACGTCGGGGCCCCGGGGAGGTCCCACCTCGGTGGTAAGGGCGAAATGGCCGGCGGCCAAAACCTTCTCCAGCTTGGTTCCCGCGCGCAAACTCATGACCGAAGATCCTCCCGAAGCATCCTCTTGGGCCCGCCGGCCGGCGAGTTGGACCAGTTCTTGGGAGGCCGGACCTGGGTCAGGTCCTCCAACCGGCCGCAGGCGGTGGCCCGCTCCACGATCAGCCGCCAGATACAGGGCGTGTCCTGGTTGATCTCACACATTCCATCGGTGCGGGTGCCGCCGCAGGGGCCGTTCATCAGGCTCTTGGCGCAGCGGGCCACCGGGCACAGGCCGAAGGTCAGCCCCAGCACGCAGTCGCCGCAGGCGGCGCAGCGGCTGGTCCACAGCCCCGGCTCCTCGCGGAGGCTCAGGCTGGTGGTGTTGACCCCGGGGTAGAGCGGGGTGTCCACAAAGCGCTCGGCCACCAGCTGCATGCCGATGCCGCAGGCCAGGCTCACGATGGCGTCGGCCTCGGCCGCCGCCTCGGCGATGGCCTCCACGAACTCCGGTTCGCACTGGCGCTCCAGGGTGGCGCTTTTAACCTCCACGGGGTTGCCGTCGTTTTGCATGGCCATGGCCAACAGAGGCGCCAGGGTCTCCACCTCGCGCTCCCCGCCGGCGGCGCATTCGGCCACGCAGGTGGCGCAACCGATTACCAGCACCTTCTTGTGGCCGCGCAGGTAACCCACCATCTCCTCAATGGGCTTCCACTCAGCGGTGATCATCGGCGCTCAAACTCCTTTCATGGGGTTGGGCCCCAGGGCCCGCGCGGCATCGGCCCTACGGCCGGCCATTTGCATTAAATCTTCCAGGGTTAGGCCAGCGCCCCGCTCCAGGCCAAGGCGCTCGGCTCCCATGCCCACCTGCTCCAAAAGCTCCCGGCCCCGGTTCAGGCGTTTTTCGGCCCTGGTGCTGCCCACCAGATGTTGGCAGGCCTTTTCGGGGCAGGCCGCGATCTGCAATCCGTCGCTGCCCTGCTCCAACAGGCGCATCAGATGGGGCAGCTGCACCTTGCTGCTGCAAGGCAAGAGCACCAGCCGCACGCTGAAGCCCTGGCCGGTCCGGCTGCCCTGCACCGGCTTGACCTCCGGGGCCAGGCTCTGGCGGCAGTAGAGCAGGGTGATCCGCGGCTGAAATTCTGCGGTTGAATTGTTGGCCATGGTCTAAAAACTCTCCCGGGTCCCCGCCCGGCATCTTGGCCGGGTCTGGCCACTCAAAAGAACGTTGCGGCTACCGGTTTGGTCCACCGCGGCAATCCCTAACGCCGCTTGTTGGTGTTGCCGAGGCGGCTTCAAATCGGGGCGGCGCGGGTTTTTGACTACATTCGTCACGCCGGGAAGCGGTTGAGGGGTCTAAAGCGGTCCCCGGCAAACACGGCAACCATTGCCTTTATGACAGAGCAACCCCACGTTGTCAACACCCTGGCTTCTAGTGGGAATAATTATGCTTCATCCAATGGAATTAAAAGGATAATAATCCAATGTTGCCCCAGAAGGCCCGCGGGTGTCGCGGGGACGGTTCGAGTTGTCGGCAATAGACGGCAGTATTGCCGCATATTGACTTGACTTCTGTGGCAGAGGCGGTTAGTTTGAGACAGGTTGTCCGTAGAGACTTGGCCCCTGCCAATTCTGACAAACGCAAGGAGTGCTACAGGTGGACGAACGCAGTCGGCGCAAGATATTGGATGTGCTCAGGGTGCTTTCCGAATCGGATAAACCCCTGGGCGGCACCCGCATCGCCCACGCCCTGGCTCTGGCCGGCAAGGACATGAGCCAGCGCACCATCCGTTATTATTTAAGCATAACCGATGATGAGGGGCTGACCCAACAGGTTGGCCGCCGGGGACGGCAACTGACCCTCCTGGGCCGCCGTGAGTTGGAAACCGCCTATGTGATGGACAAGGTGGGTTTCGTGGCCGCCCGGGCCGAGGCCTTGATCTTCGGCATGGACTTCAAGCTGCGCCAGGGGAAGGGCACGGTGGCGGTGAATCTTTCGGTCCTGCGGGCCAAGGATCTGCCCCGGGCCAAGGAGGTGATGCGCCAGGTGTTTCAGGCGGGCTATTCCCTGGGCGACCGCTTGCTCATCGGCGAGCCGGGACAAAGGGTGGGCAGCTATGTTCCCGGCCCCGGCGAGGTGGTGGTGGCCACGGTGTGCTCCATAGCCATCAATGGGGTGATGCTCGACGAGGGCGTGCCCATGACCAACCGCTTCGGCGGACTTTTGCAGGTCAGCGAACACAAGCCTTTGCGTTTCACCCAGATCATAAATTACGACGCCACCACCCTGGACCCGCTGGAGATATTCATCAAAGGCAAGATGACCACGGTTAAGCAGGCCGTGGCCACCGGAGAGGGAGTGATCGGGGCCAGCTTCCGCGAGATTCCCGCCCCGGCGGCGGAAAAGGCCCGCCGGTTGGCCGTGCGCCTGGAGCGGGCCGGCTTGGGCGGCATAATCCTGGTGGGCCGGCCCGGCCAGCCACTGTTGGAGGTTCCCTTGGCTCCCGGCCGGGTGGGCATGGTGGTGCGGGGAGGGCTCAATCCCATGGCCGCGGTGGAGGAAGACGGCCTCGTCACCATCAACCGGGCCTTTAGCCAGTTGCTGCCCTTCGAGCAACTCAGCCATTGGGAGGAGGTGCTGGCATGAGCCCTGCTCAGGTCAACCCCACAGCTCATCCGCGACGCCACCGCCGTTTGCCCTGGTTCAAATCCCGGCACCTTTGGCTTTTCGTCACCCTGATGGTCTATTTTTTGTTGGTGCCGGTGATTGAGCAGTTGATTCCTCGCACCAGGACCATACTCGACTTGTTCATAGTACTGGTGCTGGTGGCCGCGGCTTATACGGTAATCAACCGAAAACATCTGTTTATCTTGGCCCTGATCTTGTTGGTGGCCGGCTTGGCCTTGGTGTTTACCACCCTGCGCATGGAGAGCGCTACGAGCCTGGTGACGGGCTGCCTCTGCTACGTGGGATTCTTGGGTATTGTCATTTACTCGATATTGAGAGAAGTGCTCACTCTCAAGGAAGTCTCTTTTGACGCCATCAGCGGAGCCCTGAATGGCTATCTGCTCATGGGCCTGATGTGGGGCTTCGCCTACCAGGCGGTGGAAGCGTCCTGGCCCGGTTCCTTTGCCATGGGAATGGATGTTTTTACCAAAGTCTCGGGGTCCAGTTATGTGGCGCCCCACTTGGCGTCGCTTATCTACTTCAGCTTTGTCACCATAACCACCACGGGATATGGCGATATCACCCCAATAAGCGCTGTGGCCGGTCAGTTGGCCATCACCGAAGCGGTGGTGGGCCAATTTTATATGGTGGTGTTGGTGGCGCGCCTGGTGAGCCTGCAAACCATGCATCGCAATTGATGACGCAATCCGTCAATAAATTTAATTAATATCAAGCTTATTGACAATGCTCAGGCTATCTAACAAGATAGGCGTGTCTCTAGGAGGGCGAAACAAATGCATCTGCGCACGCGGGGTCTGAGCCCGTCATCCGGTATTGTCGTCATCTTCCTTGCCGGGCTGGGCCTTTTGGCCTCGCTGGTTTTGCCCGGCTGCATGAAAGTAGGGCCCGATTATAAGCCGCCCAAGACGGAGGTTCCCGCCGCCTGGCAGCAATCCACCGACCCCGCCCTGGCGAGACGGGAGGCGGACCTGACCAAATGGTGGACCGTTTTCAACGACCCCCAGCTGACCGTTCTCATCAAGCGGGCCCACACCGGCAACCTGGACTTTAAGGTGGCCGTGGCCCGGGTCAAGGAGGCCAGGGCGCAATTGGGGGTTGTGCTGGGCGCGGAACTGCCCTCGGTTAACGTTCCGGCTTCGGCCGTGCGGCAGCAGACCAGCGAAAACGACTTGGCCGGCGCCGGCATCACCGGCAACAACATCTCCCTGGGCCTGGAGGCCAGTTGGGAAATCGACCTGTTCGGCCGGGTGCGGCGCTCGGTGGAAGCGGCTCAGGCCGACTTCCAGGCCAGCCAGGAAGACCGGGCCGGCGTGATGGTGAGCCTTTACTCCCAGGTGGCCCAGACCTATCTGGTGGTGCGCACCCTTCAGGCCCGCATATCCGCCACCAGCGAGAACATCGAGTCCCAAAAGGGAGTGCTAAAACTCACCCAATCCCGCTTTAAATGGGGCCTGGCCACCGACCTTGACGTTTCCCAGGCCCAGACGGTTCTGGGAAGCTCCCAGGCCCAATTGCCTCCCCTCAAGAGCGACCTCAACCAGTCCTTGAACACACTTGCCCTGCTGCTGGGCCTGTCTCCCGGTTCGCTGGACCCGGAATTGACGCGGCCCCGGCCCATCCCCGTGCCCCCGCTCCGGGTGGCGGTGGGAGTGCCGGCCGACCTGATGCGCCAGCGGCCGGACATCAGGCGGACAGAGCGCCAGTTGGCCGCGGCCTCCGCCCGCATCGGTGTGGCCACCGCGGACCTCTACCCTCGCTTCAGCCTAATCGGCTCCCTGGGCACCGCCGCCACCACCGGCGGGAACCTGTTCAACGGAGGCAGCACCGTCTTCTCCATCGGACCCAGCATGTCCTGGAACATTTTTGCCGGCGGCAGCATCCGCAGCCAGATCAAGGTGGAAGACGCACGCACCGAACAAGCCCTTTTGACCTACGAGAAGACCGTGCTCTCCGCCTTGAAGGAGGTGGAGGATTCCATGGTGGCCTTCCAGCAGGAAAAGCTGCGCCAAAAAGCCCTGAAGAAAACGGTGACGGCCTCGCGGCGCGCGCTGAAACTGGCGGTACGGCTGTACAAAGAGGGTTTGCAAGACTTCCAGCGGGTGTTGGACGCTCAACGCAATCTGTTTGACTATGACAACCAGTTGGCTGCTTCCCGTGGGCAGGCGGCCATAAATCTGGTCAATATCTATACGGCCCTCGGCGGTGGCTGGGACCCGGTGGCTAAACGCGAAACTCCGCCCAACAATGCACTGGAGGCGGCCAGCCGCTAAGGCCAGGCGCCGGGCACCTGCAAGGGAAATTGCCATGATCAAGGGGATAAGCAAACAGGCGCTTACCGCCCTGGCCCTGTCGGCCGGGCTCATTCTTCTGGCGGCTGGCTGCGACCGCGGCCAGGAAAAATACGCCGCGCCTCCGCCGCCCCAGGTGACGGTGGCCCAACCTGTGACGGGCACGGTCACCGACTACGCGGTGTTCACCGGCAATACTCAGGCCATGTATTCGGTGGATATTCAGGCCCGGGTTGAGGGTCAGCTAAGAAGCGTCAACTTCGAGGTGGGCACCTTGGTGAAAAAGGGCCAGTTGCTCTTCGTCATAGAGCCGGAGCCCTACCAGGCCAAGGTGGACATCGCCATGGCCAACCTGGCCGTGGCCAAGGCCCAGCTGCAACTGGCCCAGGCCACCTTGGTGCGCAAAGAAAACGCTTACCAGGACCGGGCGGTTAGCGAGGTTGATGTTATCCAGGCCAAGGCCCAGAAAGCCGAGGCCGTAGCCAAGGTGGAAGCGGCCAAGGCCCAGGTGGAGCGAGCCCGCATCGACTACGGATACACCCATATTCATGCTCCTATATCTGGACGTATCTCGCGCAACCTGGTGGACGTGGGTAACCTGGTGGGGGCCGGGCAGTTCACCAAGCTTTGCTCCATCGTCATGGACGATCCCATCTATGCCTATTTCCCCGTGGCCGAGAGCGACTTAATGGAGGTGCGCCAAAACGAGCGCAATAAAGAACTGCCCCTGGATGAAAAGGGACACCCGTTGGCCCGCCTGGAGGCATCCAACGAAAAGGACTTTCCCCATCCCGGCTATTTGGACTGGCTGGACAACAAGGTCGACCCCAGCACCGGAACCATCCAGGCGCGCGGGGTTTTTCCCAATCCCAAGG
>Ga0180009_10000988_pt1 | contig 35753 bp, 25 predicted proteins | sample OS_PC_MetaG_FD_123537 | JGI IMG/M metagenome (GOLD analysis project Ga0180009, IMG submission 123537) | Groundwater microbial communities from the Aspo Hard Rock Laboratory (HRL) deep subsurface site, Sweden - OS_PC_MetaG | ecosystem: Environmental > Aquatic > Deep subsurface > Groundwater... | reverse complement strand
TCTCCCGAGTTCCGGAAGAGGGATCGCCCATGGCCCCGGGGGCCCATTCAGCTTGGTCCATATCGATGAAGTCGGGTTGAAGATAGAGCTGCAGGGATGTTTCCATCTCCCCGGAATGCCCGACAGAGCCTTTGTCTGTTTCGCTGATCGTTTTCATTTCCTGTGCCACACCCGGCAGCTCCCAGTAAGTATATGCGATGACCGGCACATTTTTTTCAGCTTCAAGCTTGGTACGCAGGCTGGAAATGATGGCACTGTTTCCGCCATGGCCGTTTAGGAAAAGAATCTTATTAAATCCGTGCGCATGCACGCAGGTTGCTATTTCGGTGAGTACTTCCACAAAGGTGTGGTACGACAAAGTGATGCTGCCGGGGTGCACCATGTGATGCGGAGAGTATCCCGTCCAAACCGTCGGCAGCACCAGCACCGGGAAATCGGCGACAGTTTCCGCAGCGCGTTTTGCAAGGGTCGAACAGATATTGGTATCTGTATTGATGGGCAAATGGTTGGCATGCTGCTCGATGGATGCCACCGGGATGATGACCACCGCACCGGCTTTTGCCGCCGCATCGATTTCGGTCCGCCGCATCTGTTCCCAAAGTACTTTTTTCATGTTGTACCGTCTCCTTTATCGATACTTGATACTTGTTGAACAATCGAAAATGTTTTGTCGCGTCTGTGCTATGATACGCCTAATACGCTCCCACGATATTCGGACCCAGGAACACGGTGGGCAGCCAGCATGACAGTGCAGGCCAATAGGTCGTCAGCAACAGGACCGGAATACCCACAAAGAGCAGAAAAATCATCATCGGTTTTACCAGGTCAAGATAGGGTACATCGGCGAGCCGGGACCCGACAAAAATGGAGATGGCATATGGCGGGGTCACCACACCAAGCCCCACATTGACGATAATCATGGCGCCGAGCTGCACCAGATTCACATCGATTTTGGTCACCAACGGCAGTATGAGGGGAACCACGATAATCAGAATCGGGATTCCGTCGATGAACATACCGAATACCAAAAGCAGGATGTTCATCATGGCAAGGACCACGTACCTGTTCTGGGAAAATCCGAACACCAGATCCATCAGCGCCTCTCCGACACCCTGCCGGATCAAGAGTCTTGTAAAAACGGTACCGAAGCCGAGGAGCAGCGTAATCATGCCGAGGGTGACCATGGTAGTCAGGGCGCTGGTCCAGAGGCTCTTCGGGGTCATTTCCCTGTACATGAACAAACCGACGACGGCCGTGTAGACAACGGCCAAAGCGCCGGCTTCGTTGGGGGTACAGATGCCGCCGTATATCCCCACCAGCACAAGAACCGGACAGCCCAGGGCGGGCAGTGCCGACCAGAAAGATGCCCCTATCTCTTTGGCCGTTTCCTTAAATGTTTCCGGCAGCTCCGGAACGTCATCGGACGGTTTGTAATAGTGTTTCACGATGACGGTATTGACCAGCATATAGCCTGCGGCGAGCAGAAGGCCCGGGAAAACGGTGGACAGAAACACGGCCGCCACCGACTGCTGAGCCACCAGGCAGTAGATGAGTCCCGGCACGCTGGGCGGTATCAGGTATCCCAGAAAACTGGACGAACACAAAACGCCGGTGACATAGGCCCGGGCATATCCGAGCCGCTCCAGGCGGGGAACCAGAATAGGGATCAAGGCAGCGATGCACGGCAGGGACGACCCGGTCAGCGCTCCCATAAACACCGTGGCGACGATACCGACGTCCACCAGCCCCCCGCGGATCCGACCCACCAGTGCATAAGCGAAACGGGTCAACCGGTCGGCAATGCCGGATACCGACATCATATTTCCGGCAAAGATAAAAAAGGCGATGGCCATCAACACATAGCTGTCGATGGCGTGGTAGGCGGTTCCCGCCATAAAGGACTTGGGAAGATCCAGAATGATCAGCGCAATGGAAGTGCTTCCCACAAACACCCAGCAGAGGGGGAGACCGAGAAGAATTCCGACGAAAAAGGCGATGAGACCGATGATAACTCCAGTTTCCATTTATTGATCTCCTTCCCGGGCGGGTTCCTTAAACTTTTTATAGAGATCCCCGATATCTCTTCCGATGATGACCAGAAGGTGAACCAGCACCAGAAAGAGGGCAATAAACAGGGTGATCTGCAGCCAGCTGGTGTTGAACCAGCGTACCAACGTCCCGTATTCGGGGTATTTCATCGCCCGCGTCATAAATTTATAGGCTATCGGTAAAATGGCCCACAGAGTAACGACGGCCAGCAGGTTCAGCCCCAAACGATAGGCGGCTGCCAGCCGGGGCTTGCCCCTGACGATGCGGTCGCGCAAAAAATCGACTGCCACATGCCCTTCTTTCCAGGTGGAATAGGCGGCAGCGATCAGCATAAAAAAAACAAAAATATAGAGTGCCAGATCACTGAGCCACATGATTTCAAAGTGAAGCAGATACCGGTTGAGCACCTGTGCAAAAATGAGCAGGGTTGTAACAAACAGCCCAATAACACAAACGGCGCCTTCGGCTGTCTGAATGACGTGCAATATCCTCTTAGATACAGTTTTCATCGGTCTCACCTACCTGATGTGGTTATCTATTTTACCGGGTTCCAAAGGAAAAAACATTTACTAGACCAAAGGAGGAGCGACCAACATCGGCCCCTCCTCCTCTATTTTTATTCGGCATCGGCAAATAGTGCCTATTGCCCCTCGACCTCGATCCGAATCCGATCAAGCTCATCCCGGATGGTTTTGCCCATATTTTTTCCGGGGTAATGCTTTTCTAACCAGGGATCACACAGTTCTTTCCAGATGGTATCCATCCGTGCCTTTTCACGCCACGCTTTCTTTTCCTGCGGGCTCGGAAAATATATCTTCAAACCGGATGCCATCAGCTGTTTCTGGTACGCCTTATCGGCCCGACGGTGTGCTTCGAAATCCCTTTCCTCGGCCATTTTGCCGGCTTCCCAGATGGCTTCCTTATGTTTGTCGGACAATCCGTCCCAGAGTTCCCGGTTAATGGCGACATTACAGGAGTCCCACCCGAAACCGAGAGCAATGTAATATTTCAGGACCTCATAGTGCCGTTCTTCTACCAGGGATGACCAGAGGCTCCAGCAGCCGTCCACGACATTCCGTTCCAGGGCGTTGTAAAGATCGGCCCAGGGGATGGTCTGCAAGGTCATGCCGGTGCCTTCGCCCATATTCTGAAGGGTCTTGACGAATCCGAGAGATGCCGACACGCGCATCTTGTTGCCTTTCAGATCCGCAGGCAGTTTCATTTCACGGGCCTTGTTGCCGAGTCCGTAAGGACCTGCGGGCGGGCTCCAGAGCAGTTTCAGACCGACTTCCTCATACGCCTTGTCCATGATCTTATATAAAATTCCATCCGGCGGCCGGTAGGCAATGGAAGCCTCATCATAGCTTCCTACGGTCCAGGGCATCCAGTTGAGCATCCCTCCCGGAACGAGATTGACATACGGGGCAAAAACCCCCATCTGTACGCTTCCTTCCTGGACGGCATGGAAAATTTCATCGTGGCTTCCAAGCAATCCGCTAGGTTGAAATTTCACCTTGATTTCACCCTTTGTCTTGATTTCGATTAGCTGGGCAAAAAGTTCAAGCGATATATTCCGCTCTTTTTGGGTCCAAGCGCTTCCCATTCGCCACTTCATTTCTTTAGCCTCGACAAATCCCGGATTGAATGCGATTGTGAGGCTAAGGCATACCGTCAAAGCAATGAGCCACATAAAATGATTTGATCTTTTCATCTGAAACCTCCTTTATGGTTTTTTACGTTACAGATGGTTATCCAAGCGACCTTTATCACCCCCTTTACGCATATTCTAATGCATTGCTGTGATCTTTTGTGTGAAGATGCCCCCCTGGTTTCAACGGTTGCGATTTGAGCAGGTGCCGGGCATCCATCATCCAGTGATTTATAAAAGATTTTGGAGTTTTAAGTTAATAGGGAGCGAATGCTTTTTCCCAAGCACCTTTCAAATACAAAAACGCGTCGAGAACTTTAGATTCTTAGTGCACAGGTGATAGAAATTTTCGACTGAAACGAACAACCCAATCCCAAGCCTGTCGGCTGAAATATTAAAAGATTGTTGAGTACGTGTTGTAGAATTGATCAAGATAGAGTCATCAACACGATGCCGCGTTGACTCCGCATTTGCCAAGAAGACCAATTAATCGTTTTCCTAACAAGTTCGTTTATCTTCTGTCAAGAAAAAACAGCAACCGGCAGACCCTCTGCGATGGGATCCATGAAGGGTGCATTCCGGCATCAACCCAAAAAATGCAACACCGCATGGATGTACATTTTAGCGGCTGAAGTCAGCTGGTCCTTTGTGACATATTCATCGGTACTGTGCGCCTGGGCGATGGCGCCCGGTCCGCACAACACGGTGGGAAATCCCATATGGGGTGCATCGGATCCCCCTGGAAAGGCAGCCGGCTGGATGCGTTGCCCCATGACCTTTTCATGTGCGGTCAACAGGGATCGGACCCCCGGTTCATTTGCTGAAATATCATTCGGTGGGACCAGCCACGTGGGGGCCGTAATGTGATATCGAAAACCCGGATTTTCACGGGTGAGGGGATCCAGGATGGCTCTGAATTCCGCATAGACATGCTCTTGGGTCTCACCCGGCAAGGTGCGGCGGTCCACCTCCAGCTCGCACAGATCCGGCACCATGTTCACCTGCACCCCGCCCCGGATGACGCCCGGATTAAATCTGCCATGGCCGCAAAGGGGGTGGGGTCGGGCTTTCAGCAGGGCATCGTTGTATCCTGAAAATGCCTGGATGACCGTTGCCATATGGATGATGGCATTTTCTCCTTGTTCCGGCACACTGGAATGGGTGGCTTTGCCGAAGGTTTGAATAAATGTACTCACCCTTCCCTTATTGGCCGGGCAAACCGAAAGTCCGGTGGGCTCGCCGATAATGCCCTGATCGGCTCTGGGACCGTTTTCACCGACATCCTGAGACCCCAGCAGTTGATATTCTTCGTCCATGATCCCGGCCAAATAGAGATGTCCTTTAAGCTTTATGGACCCTTGGTTCAGGAGCCGAACCACTTCCAGATAAGCGGCGAGAGCCGCCTTCATATCACAGGCGCCACGTCCGCAAATTCTTCCGTCTGACTCCTGAACGTTATAGGCTTCCGGGTATCCATCGGTGCGGGCGGTATCCAGGTGGCCCGCCAGCATCAGTGCGGGGCCCTCACCGGTGCCCTTTCTGAACCCGAATACATTGGGACGCCCCGGGCGCACCTCCCGCGAAGAGACCTCCATGCCCAACTGGTGCATCTGTTGAGCGTAGTATTCGGCCATCTCTTTTTCGCGAAAGCCTACGACGGGTTCCTGGTCAAATGGATTCTCACTCTTAATTGCCACCATTTCTTTGAGGCGGTCGATTAAGAAACGGTTGTCTACCCTGTTCATCAATTCATCAATCAACGTATCATCCAGGTCCATCTGCCTCCTCCTTTGGTTGCTCACCATACTGAATTGCCTAAAATCGTACAATGAGACAATGTTTATGAAACGTCGGGCCTATGGTATGGATATTTCCCACAGAGATGCTTTACGCCTTCCGCCACTTCCCGTAAGCGGTTTGGGTCGTCTTTTCCGGTTAGCGAATGATCGATAAGCTCAACGATCTGCTCTATCTCCGGCGGCTTCATGCCCCGGGTCGTGACCGCTGAAAAGCCGAGCCGCAGCCCGCTGGTGATATTCGGTTTTTCAGGGTCAAAAGGAATGACGTTGCGATTGACCACAATGCCCACCGACTCCAGGGTCTCTTCGGCCTGTTTGCCGGTGAGCCCCTTCGAGTGGAGATTTAAGAGTACCATGTGGTTGTCGGTGCCGCCGGATACCAACCGATATCCTTTTGCGACCAGCGCGTCGGCGGCACAGGCGGCATTTTCAAGGATTCCCTTCTGTATCTCTACAAACCGGTCTTCCATGGCAAGCTTGAAGCAGACGGCTTTTGCGGCCAGAAGATTCATAGACGGGGTGCCCTGGGCTCCCGGGAAGATGGCCTGATCCAGGCGGCGGGCATACGGCGTTTTGCAGAGAATCACACCCCCCCGGCCCCCCATCAGTGTCTTGTACGTGGTAAAGGTGACAAAATCGCTGACGGCAACCGGACTCGGAATGACTTTAGCTGCCACCAGTCCGGCAATGTGGGCCATATCCACCAGGAGCAAGGCGCGGTTTGCGCGGGCGATATCAGCAATGCGTTCATAATCGATGAGCCTGGAATAGGAACTGGCCCCTGCAACGATCATTTTCGGTTGAATTTTTACTGCCATAGCCGATAACTCGTCATAATCGATCAGCTCGGTTTTCGGGTTCACACTGTAATGATGGAACGTAAAGCACTTATGCGTTATGGAGGCAGGATCTCCGTGGGAGAGATGACCGCCGTGGCTGAGTTTCATGGATAAAACAGGATCTCCCACATTGAGTACGGAAAAATAGACAGCCAAATTGGCCGAAACCCCGCTATGGGGTTGCACATTGGCATGATCCGCATTGAACAACGCCTTTACCCTTTCGATTGCAAGCGTCTCCAGTTCGTCAGAGTGGCGGCATCCTGCATGAAACCGATTGCCCGGATAGCCTTCTGCAGCCTTTATGGAAAATACGGATCCCTGTGCTTCCAGGATGGATTTCGGGGGGTAGTTTTCCGCGGCAATCAAATCCAACGTATCCTCGAGCCTCTGTTCCTCTTGTTCCGTAATGCGGGCAACTTCAGGATCATCTGTCAAAAGGTATTTCATCACACCCTCCGTTTGATTCGATGAGCTACATTACCGGCGCCACGCTGGTCATCGATGGTGGATATACGCTCTGGTAAGAACAGGCGGAAGCGGACTTCAACGCGTCCGGACCGTTCTCCCCGGTCTGGCGCCGGTGTGTTTCCCGTTTTGAACCACTACTTGTCCGTTTACAAGCACCCATTCTATTCCTGATGGAAATTGTCTTGGATCTTCATAGGTTGCGTGATCGATGACGGTATCCAGGTTGAATATGGTAATATCGGCATCGTAATTCTCGGCAATTCTGCCTTTGGATTTCAGCCGCAGTCTCTCGGCGGTTGCCGATGTCATCTTTCGTACGGTCTCTTCCAGCTGGATGACGCCCTGATCTCTTACATATCTTCCGAGGAGTCTTGGAAACGAGCCGTATACTCTCGGGTGGGGTTTACCGCCCAGTATACCGTCGGTAATGTACGCAACGGTGGGATGCTTCATGATTCGGACCACATCGGCTTCATCCATGCAAAACATGACCATACCCACGGCAAGCTCCTCTTCGATCAGAATATCGAACGCGGCATCGGCAGGATCTTCGATACCTCTCATTTCCGCGATCTGCACAATGCTTTTTCCTTCGCAATCTTTATTGGCCTCACTCTCAACCGAAGAGACGACGATGTTCTCCCAGCCGTTGCTCAGGGCCATATTTTCCCAGTCGTTTCTTTCCCGTATATCCTTTTTAATGCGGTCTCTATCTTCGCGCAGTGCCTGAATGAGTTTGTCCGGGCCCTGCGAGTGATACCAGGGTGGGATGGTGGCATGGAGTATGGTGCTGCCCGCGGTATACGGGTATTGGGCGACGGTTACATCGATCCCCTCATCACGCGCCTTCTCAACCAGACCGAGGATCGTTTCCGACATCCCCCAATTTTTCTTCCCACTCGCCTTAAAGTGTGTAATCAATATGGGTATCTCCGATTGCCGGCCGATTTCAACGACCTCTTCAATGGCAGAAACCAGATGGTCGCTTTCACTTCGAAGGTGCACATCATAGATACCGTCGTATTGTTGGGCGACCTTGGCAATCGCAACGACTTCATCCAGTCTTTGATACTGGCTGGGGGGATAGATCAGCCCGGCGGAAATGCCACGAGCCCCTTCCTCCATGGCCAGTGCCGCCATTTCTTTCATTTGTTGAATTTCATCCGCGGTTGCTTCCCGGTCGGTCATCCCCATTATGCATAACCGCATCGTTCCCAGTCCGACATAGGACGTAATGTTGATGCTTGGGGGGACGGCATCGATAACGTCTAAATAGTCACCAAAACTTCGCCAGGACCAATCGATGTCGGGTTTTCCGGTAAGACCCGAAATATGCTTTTTCCAGTCGGCAATATGTTCTTCTCGAATCGGGGCCACGGACAGTCCGTCCATGCCGATATTTTCAGTAGTAACCCCTTGCATGATTTTCTGCTCCGCCGTGGGTTGCGCGATGACGCCTAAATCGGAATGGCTGTGACCGTCAATGAATCCCGGGCAGACGAAGTGCCCCTTCGCGTCGATGACGGTCGTTGCTTCTGCCTTTGACAGTTTTCCGATCTTAACGATTTTGTCCTTGGCAATCGCTACATCTCCAAAGAGCCAGGGATTACCCATGCCGGTGATAACCTTGCCGTTTCTAATCAGTACATCGTACATTTCTCCTCCTTCCATTCTGTTTAGAATCCCAAAAGTTGGACCCTCGTGTGCTTACCCCATTCACGCCATTCAATCCCTTTTTAATCGTTCTTACTCCCCCAAGGGTGTGGGAAGATGAGCAATCGGTACGCGAGGGACCTCATCGATGCGGGACTGCAAGGCGTTTCGGGAAATGGTATTCATAAATATCGCCTCCTTGGGGTGCTTTTGATATGTGTTGATTTATTTAATTCTGCAAAGGTTAAAAGAAAAAGTCAATAGCAGCAACGGAAGTGACTAAATAACCACTTTTTGTCAAATTCGAATTCTGATAAGTTCCAGAAATCTGTTATTAAAGTGTCAAATCATACCTAAATGCGAAAGGCGGAATAAACATGGAGAATATTCAAAAGGTTCTGGTTATCGGCGCCGGTACCATGGGGCACGGATTCGCCCAGGTTTTTGCTCTCAACGGCCTGGATGTGGTGATGCGGGACGCTGTGGTGATGCGGGACGCTGTTAATAAACTCAATTGATAGTGGGCCATGAATTTCATCATGCCGGAAAGGGTATCACTTTCATGCAGCTGTTCTGGACTGCCCGAAGCCCAAAAAATTCGCTTGACTCCAACAAGGCCATAACTCGTTTATCCCAACCCCATATTTTGTATTTAGATGCGATATTGATAATAGCCTGACATCATTATCAAGGTGAAATGAAACTCGACCTGTACTACACCTATGCACAAAGATCTCACCTCCATCCTTGCGCACTGCCAAACTATATTCTTTCAGCAGCATCCATGTGTTAAAGCGCTTGACAAAGGTGCTTCGAAAAAGATAATTTCAGTTAACCGTTTACGTATACGTTTAACCAAACTTGATATACGAATGTAACGTATGGTAACTATTAAAGATATTTCCAAAGAAGCTGGTGTTTCCACAGCTACGGTATCTCATGTCATCAATGGGACGCGATTTGTAAGCGAGCCCCTCAAAAAAAAAGTCAACGACGTCATTGAGGAGTTGGGTTATCAGCCCAACCGTATTGCAAGAAGCCTAGTCATGCAGAAAACCCAAACCATAGGCGTGATCATCTCCGACATCCTTAATCCCTTCTACACAGCAGTGGTCAGGGGGCTGGAGGATGCTACCTCGGACTTGGGCTACAACGTAGTGCTATGTAATACCGATGAGGATATAAATAAGGAAATCAGGTATATTCGGGTACTTTTAGAAAAAAGGGTAGATGGAATAGCCCTTGCCACCTCTTTTCAGGGTGCCCAACATCCTTTGTTGCGCCAAATGAGCCAGATTCCTTTGGTGACGATTGTCAGAAAGATGAAGAAGCTAAAAAGTGACGCTGTGTTTGCGGATAACATCGGTGGAACCTACGAAGCCATTGAGCATCTCGTCTCATTAGGCCATAAGCGGATCGGCGTTATATCCGGACCTTCTGGACTCAGTTCTGGACAGGAGAGGTTGGAAGGCGTTCTCAAGGCATTTACCAAGTATGGAATCACGCCCAATGATGCTTGGATGGCCACTGGCGATTTCAAGCGGGAAAGCGGATACGTTTTAGCAAAAGGCATTCTGAGTCTTAAAGATCGCCCAACCGCGCTTTTCGTATCTAACAGCCAGATGACACTGGGAGCTCTGCAAGCTTTTCGTGAATTGGGTGTCAAGATACCCAAAGACATGTCCATTGTGGGGATGGATGATACGGAATGGTCAGTCTTATTAGACCCGCCACTAACGGTAATATATCAATCCCCGTACGACATGGGAAACAATGCTGGAAAGATGCTCCTACAACGCATCTTTAAGAATCAAAAGCGTTTCAAAACCAACGTGATTCCCGCCAAATTGATCGAAAGGGGGTCCTCACGTCCACCCAGGGTGAGATAACCGGAAATAGAAAGGAGGTGAAGCCAAGTAAAGCTTTTAGGACAAAATAGTGTACGTTTTCGCCAGGCAATCAAAAACACTCTAAAGATAAAGGAGGCAAGACATGAGAACACTTAACGTAAAGATTACGAGTGTAATTATGCTGACATTGGCCCTAATTTTTTTCACGGGAAGTGCCGCGATCGCGAAACAGGTCACAATTTCCTATTCCGATTGGCAGTTGGCCCAAGATATTTGGGGTCAATCATTGAGAGAGGCGATTGCAGAGTTTGAAAGATTGAATCCCGACATTAAAGTAAAAACTGAACCGATTGCCCTTGGTCAGCGGGATGTCAAATACACGACAGCGATTCGAGGCGGCAAAGGACCTGATGTATTTTCCCTCGATGCAAATCCTGTTAAACAATACATTAAAGAAGGTTGGCTTAAGGATCTCACGCCCTTTATCGAGAGCGAAGGTGGTAAAAAATGGCTGGATGATTTTTATCCAGTATCATTGATGCCGGTTACTGAGAACGGGAAAACATACGGCGTTCCGAAAAATGTCGTTGCCATGGTTATGGTATACAATTCCGAGATCTTCAAAAATGCGGGAATTCAGAGCCCACCCAAAACGTGGAAAGAATTTCGAGACGTAGCCAAAAAACTTACCAAGGACACAGATGGCGATGGAAAAATCGATCAATGGGGTGCCACCCTGGTTTTAGCAAAAGCCTGCTTTGATTTAAGATTTTCTGTTGTGCTCAGGGGGCACGGAGGAGATTTTCTCACCGCTGATTGGAAACATTCAAATCTTAACTCACCAGAAGCCAAAGAAGCCTTCAAGATGGTTACAGATATGATCCTCGAAGACAAGAGCATGCCACCAGGCGTTTCCCAGGTCGACTGCAATGGTGCACGGCGTTTAATGGCCCACAAGAAGGTGGGTATGATTTTTGGAACCATGTGGACCATCACCGAAGTCGCCGGGATGAATCCGGACCTGCATGGGTGGAAAGTTTTGGAAATGGCACCTGTCCCGCAACAAGAAGGGAGTCAGTCCAAAATTCGATCCACCTTGTATCAGAAATCTCTGTTTATGAACCCCAATACCAAGCATCCGGAAGCGGCCTGGAAGTTAATTCAATTCTTGACAGAAAAAAAGCAAATGGAGAAGTGGTTTGTGGACAACAACATGTTGTCCTGTCGTAAAAGTGTAAATGACGGCTTTGGCCCCATTCTTCAGAGCAAATATGCCGCTATAGTAACAGGTGAAATCGATCAACATGCAGCTTTTCTGCCATTAATGCCAAAGTGGCCTGAGTGTTTGGAAACCTTCCGTCAAAGTCTTCAGGCGGCCGTCGCCAAAACAAAAACACCGGATCAGGCACTGCTGGATGCACACACGCAGATTGAAACGATTTTAAGCCGCTAATCTATCTTGATGTATAAGGGGCAGAATTATTCTGCCCCTATTTTAATCCTTTCACAGCCATATTTTCAATGAGTAAAATGAGATTCAGAGAAAATCATAAAGGCTATCTTTTCATTTTGCCTGCTTTTCTTCTTTTACTCGGTATACTCGGTTTTCCAGCGTTTGCGGCGGTATTGCAGAGTTTTAACCTTATCTGGGTTAAAACCCCCTCTTTTTCCCTTGCCAGTTATCACCGATTGTTGAGTGATGTGGAGTTCCTGGCGACATTAGGAAACACGGTGATATTTGTCGGTCTCGTCGTGAGTTTTCACCTGATAATCGGTTTATGTGTTGCGCTTCTATTGAACTTAGAAATCAGAAATAAGCGATTTTTCCGGGTGATCGCCATACTCCCCTGGACTGTTCCGGATGTCATTGGCGGGCTGATTTGGAGATTTATGTTCGATACCCTTCCGGGCATGATCAACGCCATGTTATTGCAGTTTACGATTATATCAGACCCTATCGACTGGCTAGGCCGACCGAAGCTTGCATTTGGGTGTTTGATTTTTGCCGAAACCTGGCGAGGGTATCCTTTCGTCATGCTGATTTTACTTGCCGGCCTGCAGGCGATACCGAAAGAGCAGTATGAGGCGGCGGAAATAGATGGTGCCTCAAAAATTAATAGCTTTATTCATATCACACTGCCCAACCTAAAATATATGGTCATCATTGCAACTGTTTTAGACACCATATGGGAGTCACGTCTCTTCGGCATGATATACAGCATGACAGGTGGCGGTCCTGGATATAGCAGCCAGGTGCTTTCTCTTCTTACATATAAACATTACTTTGTGTTTTTTAACACATCCTATGCTGGAGCGATTGCGATCGTTCTGGCAATTTTTATGTTTGTTATTAGTATTCCATACTTGGTGATGACCATGAGACGGGAGTAATAACCTATGGTTGTAAAGAAATCCTTATTCTGGACATTTGTATACGCGGCACTCATTTTTATGCTTTTGTTCAACCTCATTCCCTTCTTTTGGATGACCAGTTCATCCTTAAAATCGGATTATGAGGTTATTGACTACCCGCCCACCATATTACCAAAACAGGTCACTTTCGGTGCATACACGAGGATGTGGTCTCAGGAGCAGTTTTTTCAATATTTTATCAATAGTACTATCGTTTCATCATCCACCGCTTTTCTTTCTTCCTTGGCGGGGGTGTTTGCCGCTTACGGATTTTCTCGATTTTTCTTCAGGGGCCGAACCGCACTGATAACAATTTTTTTGGCTTCCCAGATGATACCGGGCGTTTTATTAGTCGGCCCTTACTTTAAGATGCTAAGCTATGTGGATCTTTACGATACACTGACGGGGCTTATCTTGTCTCAGACAACCATCACGCTCCCTTTCAGTATTTGGATGCTAAAGGGCTATGTGGACACAGTTCCGATTGAAATCGATCAGGCCGCTATGGTGGATGGTGCATCGAGGCTGAGGATTTGCTTAACTGTTATTCTACCAAACATCCTTCCCGGTCTGGTGGCAACGATCATCTTTGCGTTTCTGCTGTCATGGGGAGATCTCCTGTGGGCGCTTTGCCTCATCAGTGATCAGACGAAACAGACCATGACCCTCGGAATAACGCAATTGGTGGGCCAGTTTCGTGTTCAATGGTCTGAAATTATGGCGGCCACAGTGATTGTCACTATTGTTCCGGCGACTCTCTACCTGATGCTTCAACGATATTTGATCAAAGGTTTCACCGAAGGGGCAGTTAAACAGTAACAGTATTAGATATTTCGGAGGTTCGGATGCTTTACAAGAAAATAGGCCAGACAGGGATTGAGATTTCCATCCTATCCATGGGTGGCCACGAATATTTACCCGATGGACGATCCCGGGGATTTAATGAAAATTTCAAGCTGGCTATTACACCGGATTATATCTTCGAGGACTTCGGATCGGATAGAAGAAAGAATAATCTTTCTATCGCCTTTGAGCATGGCATCAACTTATTCGATGTAACACAGGATTCTGAGAAAGAAGCATTGGGGAGAAACCTGAAAGAAATTTCGCCGCCATATGAAATCTATATTCAAACAAGACCGGAAGGCATGGCCTATACATATGACCTGTATAACCGTAAAATGGGACAATACGCGCTACTGAAGGCCGAAGTCGAAAGAGCCCTGAAGCTGCTCAAAAGAGATCACCTCGATTTTTTAAACATCGCCTTTATGCAATCCGCATTGGTTCATGATCCCGAATATCTCAACAAAATCAAAAGTAATGTTGATCGCCTAAAAGAAGAAGGGCTTATTCGATTTGTATGTGCAGATACATTTTCAGGGGAATATACCTATCTAACACAGATCGCTTCCGATGCTTTTGATGCCGTATATATCAATTTCAATTTTGCAGACTACGGTGCAATCCGAAAGATCTTTCTCTCTGCAACAGAAAAGGGGCTTGGCATCATCTCAAGAGAAGCCTTCATGAAAGGTCAGTTGTTCAAGATGGCTGATGAGATCGGATTTTCCGATCGAAGCAAACTGGCTCAGATCGCTTTGAAGTGGAATCTATCACATGAGGCAATCACAACTGTGGTGGTTGGCACCAACAATCCTGAGCATCTCAAAAAGAATCTATCCGTGTTGGACAATTTAAATCTAACTGATGAAGATATTAATATCATTGAAACGATAAAAACATCAAAAATTTATCAAACTTATGAAAAAAATAAACTGAGAGAGTTTTATCAAAAAGATTGATTTTGTGAATTTTTAAGAATAACCCTCATTTAAGGAACTACCAACCAATTAGATTGCGGAGTTAAAGCATTATGCGAATCTTAAATGTTCTCCTATCGAGCATAGCGATGCTTTTAGCATTACAAGGCGTTGTTTCAGCAGAGACTTTTCGAGTCGTCGATGATGAATGGCTTTGGTTCAGTTCCAATTTGGAAAAGACTGATCATACTATAGATCCGAAAAGCAAGAATACCAATGAGCATCAAGATTCTCAGTTAGGAAATTTCACATATGATAAGTACTTTGAACGGAACGGGCAGCCTCCCGCCCATAATTTCTTACAATTACTCAATAAAGACGTTCAGGGTGCTCGCATTGAAGGAAAAGATATCGTTTTTTTGAAAACGGGCATTAGATCACCTCTTAAAACCGATCTTGTTCCTTCGGGAGCTGACCAAGCCTCACCCTATTTAATGGAGATACCCAATACAAAAATGGTATTAGTCGTATATCCATACTATTTTTATGGCTGCAAAGATAATGATCATATCGTTGAATTATATTCCGAAGACGGTTCTCTTCTCCATCAATTTGATTCGCTTCCGACCCATGCTGTTAAAAAAAATCCGGAACTATTAATCTCTCCTGAAAAGTCTGGATGCTGTGACTCCGTAAAATGGAGCATGCGTTTTTACGATCTGAAGAAGGGGAAGGTATCAAACTACGGATGCCCTGAAGGGGCGTGTGGTGACCTGCTATTTGTAAAGTTAGAGCAAGACGGCTCTTTCTTAGTTGGGTTAGAACTCATCGGATTCCTTTCAGGGGTTGGGGCTTTCCTTCAAACAAATATTTACATCATAAATGATGATGGCTCGCTTTTAGCGTCAGGTAAAATAATTCATACGCTTCTGAGTCCATCAATTCACAAAAGAAATATCCAAGACATCTCACCTTTCAGTATCTCAAAACTTTCCTTATTGGAGCCGGTCACGGGTAATGGAAGCAATATGTGGCATCTTGAATTTCAAGACGAAGATATAAGAATTCCCCTAGCGATGCATGGCAATAATAAAGATACAACGCCGGCAGTCGTTTTTTTGATACCCAAAGAAACTGGTCAAAAAGAAATAATCGAATTCAACCATCAAGAAATAGGCTCCTTGCCAACCATCGTCATCTGCGAATCCGGAAGTTATACAATATCAGGCAAGATGTCTAAGATGGTGAACAGGATAAAGGTTCAGTCAGATACGATAAATAGAATCATCTTTTAAAATTATCTTTATGCTATTTTTTCAAAACATTTACACTATGATCGGGGTTGTAAAAATAGGGACAAAGTTCAATTACAATAATATACACACCTTCGTTCATCTGCTATATATCTTAACTTTCAGCCGTTTACGGATATGTTTTGAATATCTATTCTTGCCACGATATGTCCGATTGGTTTGCTCAAACCGGTGCACAAGAACATATTGTGTATCCCAAATTCATTAAAAAATGAGCCGATGTATTCTAATTTTATTCAGCACCCAAACTAGATAGCCTTCGAGGGTTATTAGATTTTTATCTAACCCCAGTGAATCCTTCCTACTCATAAATTTTGATTTCTCCCTGAGATCTGTTATTAAAGTGTCAAATCCTTCCTAAATACGAAAGGCGGAATAAACATGGAGAATATTCAAAAGGTTCTGGTTATCGGCGCCGGTACAATGGGGCACGGGTTTGCACAGGTTTTTGCTCTCAACGGCCTGGATGTCTCTCTGGTTGATGAAACCGATGAACTGCTCTCTCAGGCACGCGGCTGGATCAAAGACAACTTGGAGTTTATGGTTGAACTGGGAGAGCTTGAATCATCACAGGTGGCTCCCACGCTCGATCGAATTCAATTCAGGACCGATTTGGACCCGGCTGCTGAAAACGCGGAATACGTTCTTGAAGCAGTCAGCGAGGATCTCGACCTGAAAAAGACGCTGTTTAAAAAACTGGGAGAAACGACTTCGCCGGGGACCATACTGGCAACCAACACCTCATCCTACGATATCAATGAGTTCTGCAGCGTTGCGAAACACCCCGAGCGGGTGATCGGGACACACTGGTTTCATCCGCCTCCCATTACGCCGTGTGTGGAAATCATACCCGGTGATAAAACCAGCCGGGAGACCATCGAGCGCACCACTGCCTTCATGAAACGCATGGGCAAGTTTCCCACCCCCTGCAAGAGCGCACCGGGATTTGTTGCCAACCGTATCCAATTGGCCATGGCGGCTGAAGCGTTTGCCATCGTCGAAGAGGGGCTGGCTACACCCCGGGAGGTGGACCGTATCGTAAAATCTTCATTCGGCTTCCGGCTGAGTGCATACGGGCCTTTTGAAATCTGCGATCAGGCGGGAGTCGATGTCTATCGATCCATATTTCATTACCTGCAGGATAAACTCAACCGGGATCAATTCACACCTCCGCGCATCCTCGACGAACTGGTTGAGCAGGGACGAATCGGATTAAAAGGCAAGAAAGGCTTTTATGATTATGAAGAAGGTGCGGCTGAATCACTTAAAAGAGAACGGGATCGGAAACTGTATGCGCGACGGCGCATTTTCCTGGAAGAGCAGAAAGAGGAATGACCGGGCGAGGATGGTAGAACATGGAACGGAAAGCAATGGATCCGAAGGTTCAAGCGCTTATCCGTCTTTAAGGATTCAGGTGTCAGGTTTTCAGTGCTCAGTTCTTAGGCACCGATGCTCCCTGACACCCGACATCTGCATGCGGGGCGAAGCCACAGGCGAAAACCCGAAACCCTATCCGGCTGCATAACCAGTCACCCGCCTCCATCAACGGATGTTTCTGTGGTATTCCTGCAGGGGGCACACCTTCGGCTCCCCTTCCCGTCTTGCTGCGATTCCTTTGGCTGCTGCGATGGACGCTGCCGTGGTCGTGATATACGGAATCTTATAATTGATTGCGGTTTTTCGAACCTCGGAACTATCTTCGGTGCTCTCGCGGCCGCTCGGGGTGTTGACCAGCAGCTGGATATCGCCGTTTTTCATGGAATCCTTCAGATTGGGTCGGCCCAATCCGATCTTCTGGATCTGCTCGGTTTCTATGCCGTGCGACTTTAGAAAATGATGGGTCCCTCGGGTGGCCAAAATACGAAATCCCAGGTCCCGGAACAACCGGACCGGCTCCAGGGCCGCCGTTTTATCCCGGTCGGCGATGGTAAACAGCACGGCCCCCTTAAGGGGCAAGGAAACCTGAGTGGCTTCCTGGGCTTTGAAAAACGCCAACCCGAAGGAGTGGGCCAAGCCGAGCACCTCTCCGGTGGATCGCATCTCAGGCCCCAATACCGGATCGACCTCCGGGAACATGTTGAAGGGGAATACCGCCTCCTTGACGCCGTAGTGGGGGATGTGATGCTGCTCAAGCCCGAGGTCGGGCAGGCTTTTCCCCAGCATCACCTGGGTGGCCAGACGGGCCATGGACACATTGCAGACCTTGGATACGATGGGAACCGTCCGGGAAGCCCGTGGATTTGCTTCTAGAACGTAAACGGTGTTTTCGCAGATGGCGTACTGCACGTTCATGAGCCCGACGACATTCAAGGCAACGGCAATTTTCCGGGTGTACTCGCGGATGGTCTCGATATGCTTCGGCGGAATGCTGATGGGCGGAATCACGCAGGCCGAATCTCCTGAGTGGATGCCGGCAAGTTCGATGTGTTCCATTACCGCCGGCACGAATGCATCCTTGCCGTCGGCAATGGCATCGGCTTCGGCCTCAATGGCGTTGTCCAGAAAACGATCGATCAGAATGGGACGTTTCGGAGATATTTCAACTGCGGCATTCAGGTACCGTTGGAGCATTTCATCGTCCAGGACGACCTCCATTCCTCTGCCGCCCAGCACATAAGAGGGCCGAACCATTAGCGGGTATCCGATTGTCTCGGCAATTTCGCGTGCCTCTTCCATGGTGCTGGCCATGCCCGAATCGGGTTGGGGAATGCCGAGTTCGCGCATGATCTTTCTGAATCTGTCGCGATCTTCGGCCAGATCGATGGTGTCCGGGGAAGTGCCGAGAATATTGACCCCGGCTTTGGCCAATTCACCGGCAATGTTTAAGGGCGTCTGGCCGCCGAATTGGACGATGACCCCTTCGGGCTTCTCCTTTTCATAAATACTGAGCACATCCTCCACGGTCAGCGGTTCAAAATAGAGTTTGTCGGAAGTGTCGTAATCGGTGGATACGGTTTCCGGGTTGCAGTTGACCATGATCGATTCAAAACCCTCGTCCCGAATGGCAAAGGCGGCATGAACGCAGCAGTAGTCAAACTCGATTCCCTGGCCGATTCGATTCGGTCCGCCTCCCAGCACCATGATTTTTTTGCGACCGCTGACCGGAACCCGGTCAGGAGCGTTGTATGTGGAATAGTAGTAGGCGGCCTCTTCGACTCCGCTGACCGGAACCGGCTCCCATGCCTCGTCGAGTCCTATGCGGATACGCTGTTCCCGGATTTCGGTTTCGTCGATTTCCAATCGCTCTGCAAGATAGCGGTCGGCAAACCCGTCCTTTTTGGCGCGCGTCAACAGCTCGTCCGGCAGGTTCCCGCCCTTATGGGTTAATATTTCTTCTTCAAGCTCAACGAGCTCCTTCATCTGTTCGATGAACCATGGCTTGATGTGGGTAATTTCATAGAGCCTTTCCACGCCGGCCCCTTTGCGAATGGCTTCGTACATCTGGAACTGTCGCTCGCTGCTGGGAACGCCCAGCGCGCTGTAAAGGTCCTCCAGGGTCATGCGGTTGAACTTTTTCGCGAAACCCAGCCCGTAGCGGTTGATCTCCAGGCTTCGAATCGCCTTTTGAAACGCCTCCTTGTAGTTGCGGCCGAGGCTCATGGCTTCTCCCACCGCCCGCATCTGGGTTCCCAGCACATCCTGAACCCCTTCGAATTTTTCAAAGGCCCATCGGGCGAATTTAACCACTACATACTCGCCGGACGGCGTATATTTTTCCAAAGTGCCGTCTCTCCAGTACGGAATTTCGTCCAGCGTCAGCCCCCCGGCCAGCAGGGCCGAGACCCGGGCGATGGGGAAACCGGTGGCCTTTGAGGCCAGGGCCGAAGAACGGGACGTGCGCGGATTGATCTCGATAACGACCACGCGGCCGGTGACCGGGTCGTGTGCGAACTGGATGTTGGTGCCGCCGATAATCTCGATGGCTTCAACAATGGCATAGGAATACTGCTGGAGGCGTTCCTGCAGTTCGGGAGCGATGGTCAGCATGGGTGCCGTACAGAAACTGTCGCCGGTGTGGATCCCCATGGCATCGACATTTTCGATGAAGCAAACGGTGATCATCTGGTTTTTGGCGTCCCGCACCACCTCAAGCTCCAGCTCTTCCCAACCCAACACCGATTCTTCGACGAGCACCTGGTTGACCAGACTTGCCGAAAGGCCGCGGGCGGCCACCGTCCTCAACTCCTCCACATTGTAGACCAGACCGCCGCCGGTGCCGCCCATGGTGTAAGCCGGGCGAATCACAACCGGATATCCAAGCTCCTCGGCGACGACTTCGGCATCCTGGACCGAGTTGGCGGTTTGGCTTCGGGGCATTTCGATGCCCAGGCGGTTCATGGTCTTCTTGAATGCGAGGCGGTCCTCCCCGCGCTCGATGGCGTCCACGTTGACCCCGATGACCTTCACGCCGTATTCATCCAGCACCCCCGTGCGGTAGAGCTCCGAGGACAGATTCAATCCGGTCTGTCCCCCCAGGTTCGGCAGCAGCGCGTCCGGACGCTCACGGGCGATGATTTCGGTGAGTGCCCTTGTGTTCAGGGGCTCGATGTACGTCACGTCCGCCATCCCGGGGTCGGTCATGATGGTGGCCGGATTGGAATTGACCAGAATGATGTTGTAGCCGAGGGACCGCAGCGCTTTGCAGGCCTGGGTGCCGGAATAATCGAACTCGCAGGCCTGACCGATGATGATAGGACCCGAACTGATAATTAAAATTTTTTCAATGTCTGTTCGCTTGGGCATAAAAGCTCCTTTCCAGTATTTTTTAAAATTAACAAAAGAAATATTAAAAATTCATATTGAACTATTTACAGATTGAATTGAATCATACTAAATAAGTTAGGTGCAGATTAAAATCAAGAACAAGAGACAAGTTAAGGGCTTCGCCCCAATTGGAATGTTGGAATGCTGGAGTGCTGGAATAATGGGTACTGGGATAATGGTATGTTGGGATAATGGTAGAATCCGTGTTCACGATAAAATTAAAATGGATAATATCCTTTTAAAAACCAACATTCCAGTATTCCTCCATTCCATCATTCCATATGTTTGGCAAAAGTCGAAGTCTCAAAAAACTAACCTATTTTCAACAGGTCGTAGAATTTCTGAGACGTTTTATGGACTGCCTGTCTGGCCCACAGACGATCAACGGGCAGCTTCGGTTAAATGTGGCGTTGGAATGGCGAACCAAACTATTAATTGATCAAGGAGGAACAGCATGAATCTTAATCGACCCAATGCAAATGATGCACTTCAGACAAGAAACCGTTCTCGCGATATTGCCCCTCAATCGGGTATCTGCAGCAGGTGTTTGGATGGGTGCAAGGGAAATTGCGATCTGTTTAAAGCCACTTTCAGGGGACGGGAGCTTCTATACCCGGAACCCTATGGAGAAGTGACGGCCGGCGCAGATAAAGACTATCCGGTGGATTACTCCCACTTGAATATTATGGGGTATGCCCTTGGTGCAAAGGGGATCGAGGCGGACCCGGACAAAGCCACATTTCCCAATGTGGATACGGAAACATCATTTGGCGTCACCAATAAGGTGAAAATGAAATCACCCATATTCACCGGGGCTCTCGGCAGCACTGATATTGCACGCAAAAACTGGAATCATTTCGCAGTCGGTGCTGCAATCAGCGGCATCACCCTGGTGTGCGGTGAAAATGTTTGCGGAATCGATCCTGAATTGGAGTTCAATACCGACGGCAAGGTGAAGAAATCACCGGAGATGGATCGCCGTGTAAAGGAATATCGGCGATACTATGACGGTTATGGCGATATCCTGGTTCAGATGAATGTGGAAGACACCCGAAACGGCGTGGCCGAGTATGTCATCGAAAACCTCGGGGTGGAGACCATCGAGTTAAAATGGGGCCAGGGAGCCAAATGTATCGGAGGCGAAATAAAGGTCAACTCCCTGGATCGCGCCATCGAATTGAAGAAAAGAGGCTATATCGTTACCCCGGACCCGGAAGATCCCGCACACCAGGCGTCCTTTAGGGCAGGCCCCTTGAAACAATTCGAGAGACATTCGCGTCTCGGATTCGTGGATCAGGAAGGGTTTATGAAAGAGGTGGAGCGTGTCCGCAATCTCGGAGCCAAGCGCATCACGTTGAAAACAGGCGCCTATCCCATGAGAGAATTGGCCATGGCGATCCGCTGGTCCAGTGATGCGGGCATCGATTTGTTAACCATTGACGGTGCTCCGGGTGGCACGGGAATGAGTCCCTGGCGAATGATGGTCGAGTGGGGCATCCCTTCCATATATCTGCATTCCATGGCTTATGAGTTGTGCGAGCGGCTGGTCCAGAAAGGCAAACGAGTCCCGGATATCGCATTTGCCGGAGGGTTTTCTTCCGAAGATCATGTTTTTAAGGCACTGGCCCTCGGCTCCCCTTACTGTAAAGCCGTTTGCATGGGGCGTGGTTTGATGATTCCGGGAATGGTGGGCAAAAATACTGAAAAATGGCTGCGTGATGAAGACGGCGGGCTGCCGCCCACCGTTTCGAAATACGGTTTTTCCAAAGAAGAAATTTTTATGAACTACGAGGTTTTAAAGGAAAAATACGGGCCTGAAGTAGACAAATTCCCGCTGGGCGCTGTGGGAATCTTTAACGTTGTGGATAAAATCAATGTCGGCCTCCAGCAACTGATGGCCGGATCGCGCAACTGGAAGATCGAATATATCAGTCGTAACGACCTGGCCTCCTTGACAGAGGAGTGTACCAAGATCACCGGTATAAAATACATTATGGATGCGTATCGGGACGAAGCCCTGGAGATCGTTGACGCATAGGATCTCGAAATTTCGGATGTGGTTAACCCTGCTACCTTATTGAAGGAGGTAAGACATGTCGAATACGATCTTGAAGAACATTTTGGAAAGAGATCCGGATGAAAAAGAATTCCACCAAAGCATAAAAGAGTTTTTTGAAACCATAAAGCCGGTCCTGGACCGGCACCCGGAGTATGGCCGCCTGGGCGTTCTTGAGCGAATCACGGAACCTGAACGGGTGATCATGTTTCGGATACCCTGGATGGACGACGAAAGGAAAGTTCGTGTAAACCGGGGATACCAGGTTGAAATGAACAGCGCCATCGGGCCGTTTAAAGGGGGGTTGAGATTCCATCCCTCGGTAAACCTGAGCATCTTCAAATTTTTGGCCTTTGACCAGGTATTCAAAAATGCGTTGACGACACTGCCCATGGGAGGCGCCCAAGGCGGGGCCGATTTTGAACCCAAGGGAAAGTCGGATGAAGAGGTGATGCGGTTCTGCCAGAGTTTTATGAGCGAGTTATCTCACCACATCGGCCAGGACACGGACATCCCCGACGGCGGTCTCGGCGTCGGATCGCGGGAAATCGGATATCTCTTCGGAAAGTATAAAAAACAGCGCAATGAATTTGCCGGCGTTCTCACCGGCAAAGGCTTGCAATGGGGAGGGAGTCATATTCGTCTGCAAGCCACAGGATACGGTGTCGTCTATTTTGCTGCTGAAATGCTGGCAGCCCGGAACGAAACCCTTGAAGGCAAGAGCTGTCTGGTATCCGGGTCCGGAAACGTTGCCCAGCACGCTGCTGAAAAAATTATTGAACTGGGCGGCAAAGTGATGACCCTCTCCGATTCATCCGGCTACATCTATGATCCCGAAGGAATCGACAAGGACAAACTGTTGTTTGTCAAGCGGTTGAAAAACATCAAACGCGGAAGGATCCGGGACTATATCGATAAATACTCTGAAGCCGTTTACGAGGAGGCCGACGGTTCCCTGGATTACAATCCATTGTGGAAGCAAAAGGCCGAATGCGTGTTTCCTTGTGCCATGGAGAACGAGATCAACGAAAAGGATGCTTCCAACCTTATCAGCAATGGCATTCAATTGATTTGCGAAGGTGCGGATATGTCGGCATCACCGGAAGCCGTAAAGACCTTTTTAGAAGGCAAGGTTCTCTATGCTCCCGGGAAAGCCGCAAATGCCGGTGGTGTGGCAGTGTCCGGTTTGGAGATGGCTCAGAACAGAATGCTTCTGACCTGGTCGGCAAAAGAGGTTGATCAGCGTCTAAGGAGTATCATGAAGAATATCCATCAAACCTGTTTGGATGTTGCAGCCGATTACGGGGAATCCGGAAACTATGCGGCGGGTGCAAACATCGCCGGTTTCGTCCGGGTGGTTAATGCAATGTTGGATCAGGGTTTGGTTTAGGATCCAAATGAGGCTTCCTGCCGTAATCGGGAAGCCTCATTTTTCAAATATCAGATTTATCGCTATTGTGAATGGCGTGATCCGGACGGCATACGGTTAGAGTGCATTGAAGTGAAAAGATAAATTAATCATTCTTTTGATGTGTTTAAAACTTCCCAGCCCCGTTTCCTGATCATCCGCATCCCTTGCACTTTCCGGTATTTCTCGAAATATTCAAAGCTAATCTGAACATTGACTTTATATCGTTATAACGCCAATATGTGACAACGATTGAACAGGGAGGGTTGTCATCTCAAACTTGTTGGAGAGGATCTGGAATATCAAATGAAACGATTATTCAAAAATGCAAAAGTGTTTGATGGCTGTGGTCAGGTGATCGCTTCCGGCTGGATGCTGGTTGACGGGGATAAAATTGCCGGAGTCGGCCCCATGGATCGAATCCCGGAAACAGAGTCAGGTCTGGAGATAACCGATTTGTCCGGACAGACCCTTTTGCCCGGCCTCATCGACGGGCATGTGCATATATGCCTTGAAGGTTCACCCGATCCCCTAAAGACTGCCGGCGAACAGAATGAAGTTCAGCTATCATTGCTGACGGCCGGACATGCAGCCCGAACGCTGGCTGCCGGATTCACCACGGTGAGAGACCTGGGGGGGCCGAATTTTGTCAACATCGCGGTTCGGAATGCCATCAGATCCGGTCATATCCCGGGCCCCAGAATCATTTGTGCCGGGCAAAACATCTGTATGACCGGGGGGCATGGCTGGCGGATCGGCAGAGAAGCCGATGGACCGGATGAGATTCGGCGAGCCGTTAGGGAACAGGCTAAAGCCGGAGCGGATTTGGTAAAATTTATGGCCACCGGCGGTGTGCTTACGGAAGTGGGCAAACCGGGGCAAGTTCAACTCACCGGAGAAGAACTAAAGACAGGAATCGACGAGGCGCATCGGGCCGGATTGAAAACATCCACCCATGCAAAGGGATTGGAAGGAATAAAAAACGCTGTAAGAGCAGGCATCGACACCATCGAACATGGAGATATGCTGGATGACGAAGTGATCGAGCAGATTATTGAAAAGGGCATATACGTGGTTCCCACCCTGACGGCCGGGGCGAACATCATTGCCGAAGGTACGGAAGGCGGGGTTCCGGAGTGGGCGGTGGAGAAAGCCAGGCGGACCCGGCCTGAGCGGCTCGAAATCCTGAGAAAGGCAAAAGGCGCCGGAATCAATATCGGTTACGGCACGGATGCGGGGACACCGTTTAATTACCATGGGAAAAATGCAGCCGAGTTCATCCATCTGATCAATGAAGTGGGATTCAGTCCGCTGGAAGTACTGGCGTTGGCCACATCCGCAAATGCCGATATGCTCGGGTTGGGTCATACGATTGGTCGATTGGCCAAAGGCTTTTCGGCTGATTTCATTGTGGTGAAAGGAGACCCTGCTTCAGATCCTGTCGTGTTGATTGATCTAAACAACATCAAATCCGTATATCAGAACGGGAGAAAGGTTGCCGAAGGCGGACAACTGATTTTTTGACAAAATGAATAATGAACTGTTTTGAAGAAGACGCATTTGGTGAAGCAGGAGATAGATATGATTATAATAATGATACCTGGTTATCCAGAAAGCCCGAGTTAAACCGATTCGGCGGTGAAGGCAACCCGCTTCGCAGACGTATGAAACTCGCACATAAGGGGGCGTAACACCGAACAGAGCACCGACTTAATCAAAGCATCGCGTTAAATAACATACCGTTATGGCTTATAGCAGTCCATTCATTCTGTTCGATGCAACGCCCCCTAATGCACTCAGACAGTCATACTGCTGCGAATCGGCTCGCCTTCACCGCCTATTCCACAATACAACTTGGCTTTTGTAGATAACCAGGTAATGATATGGTTATCCATTTAGATCTGCGGGGATCTGCGTCCTATTTAGCGTTAAATCTACAGAAGGAGTGTAAATCGTGCTGATTATAGCAGAACGAATCAATGCATCTCGAAAGTCCATATCCCAAGCGATTTCTGATGGGGACAGAGAATTCATTCAGAATGAAGCGAAGAAGCAGGATCAAGCGGGCGGCGATTTTATCGATGTCAACGCCGGCACGTTTGTAGGTGAGGAAGCAGAAAAGCTGAAATGGATTATAGGAGCGGTTCAGGAAGTCACGGAGAAACCGCTCTGTATCGACAGTCCTGACCCGGAAGTAATCAAGGCCATGGTTCCCCTGGTTAAGAAAACACCCATGATCAACTCCATTACACTGGAGCCGGAGAGGCTCGAGGGAATTTTGCCGATTGTGATGGAAAACAAAGCCAAGGTCATCGCTCTCTGTCAGTCCGAAGACGCCATGGCAGATACGGCCGACGACAAGGTGAAGATGGCCGAGCAACTGGTGGAGAAGGTTACGGCTGCTGGCATTCCCCTGGACGATCTGTATATCGACCCGCTGGTATATCCCTTATCGACAAACACCCAGTCTGCAGTTGCAACGCTTGAGGCCATCGAAAGAATCATGAAAGGCTTTCCAGGCGTTCACACCACCTGTGGGCTGACCAATGTTTCTTACGGATTACCCGCCAGAAAGCTGGTTAATCGAACCTTTCTGGTATCTGCCATAGGGCGCGGGCTTGACTCCGCTATTTTAGACCCCACAGACAATTCACTTTACGGTGCATTAAAGGCGGCGCTTTCGGTTAACGGCAGGGATGATTACTGTATGGAATATATCACCGCATACAGGGAAAAACGACTTGAGTAAATTGCCGGTTTCAGGTTTCGGGTTTCAGGTGTCAGGGAGTATTGGTGCTTGAGAACTGAACCCCGCCAGAGCAAGTACTGAAACCTGACGCCTGAACACTGAAATCTTTACAATTTAAAAGACTATCACGAATGTTGACTTGTGTATAGTGGATAACCAGGTATTAGAATATAGGTTTTCTGAAGGAAGTGAAATAATCTCAGAGAATCAGCACCATTGAATAGGAGGATATGCGTATGGCAAGGGTACCGAAACCCGATTTTGAACGTTATATGACGGCTTTAAACTGCGAAGAACCGGATCGTGTGCCTCTGGGAGAATGGCACGTTGACCCGCTTCCCATGGAGAACTATCTGGGAAGGAAAATTGTCACCCTGGAGGACCAGATCGAATTCTGGCATTCTGCCGGATTTGACTACATCACCACCTCATCCGGTATTCTAGAGCCGGTCCGGGCGCCTGAGGGAATGACCATCAAGGGGGAAGCGGTTCGTACGGAGTATGGGGACGGCCGGGAGCGGGAATGGGCCCAAGAACACGAGGGTGTTATTTCCAATTGGGAGGCTTTTGAGAAATACAAATGGCCGTCAGTGGATGACTTTAACCTCTCCAAATGGGATACCCTCGATCATATCCTGCCCGGCGGGATGAAAGCGATCCTTTTGCTGGGAAAAATATATACCACCGTCTGGATGTTCATGGGCGCGGAAACTTTTTTCAAGGCCCTTGAAAAAGATGAGGAGCTGGTATCGGCTCTTTTCGAGAAGGTCGGACGGATCCAGTACGAAACTTTTTTAAGGGTGGCAGAGCATTCATGCGTGGGAGCAGTACTCAACCCGGATGATATCGCCCACAATACCGGCTTGCTGATTCATCCCAGATACTTAAGAAAACATGTCTTTCCCTGGTACAAAAAAATGGGAGACGTGTGCCGGGACAAGGGGATCGGGTTTATCTTCCACAGCGACGGAGATAACACCGAGGCCATGGATGACATTATTGATTGCGGATTCCATGCCTTCAACCCGGTCCAGCCCAACTCCATGGATATTGAGGAAGTAAAGAAAAAATGGGGCGATAAACTCTGTATTATCGGAAATCTCAACCTCGATTCGACGTTGACGCTCGGATCGCCGGAAGACGTACGGGCGGAGGTTTATGAGCGGATCAGGACTATCGGCCCAGGCGGCGGATACATGGTATCCTCTTCAAACTCCATTACAGACTATGTGCCGCTTGAGAACATGAAAGCCATGATCGACGCAACCTTTGAATTCGGCAAATATCCCATCGAACTTGGCGAGGGCGGGGTTAAAGGGAAGGTCTCGAGATTTCAGGTCCAACCGAAACAGTCGGTGTCCAGAGAAGCCACCGGATTGAAAGTAGACGCCTATGTAACGGCTTTGTTGAGCAACGATGCGTCCCAGGTATCGGACCTATTTAAGAAGGATACGGATGCCGGCGTAGCTGCATCGGAAGTGGTGAGTCAGGGCATGATCCCGGCTATGACCGTGGTTGGAGAGAAATTTCAGAAAGGGGAGATTTATATTCCGGAAATGATGATCGCTGCCAAAGCCATGTCTGAAATCCTGTCACAACTTAAATCGCAACTGGTTGACAAAGAACGGAAGACGGCCGGCACCGTTATCATCGGTACGGTTAAAGGCGACCTCCATGACATCGGCAAGAACCTGGTGGCCATGATGCTCGAAGGCCAGGGATTTTCAGTGGAAGATCTGGGGGTTTCCGTCACCACGGATACATTCGTTCAAACGGTAAAAGAGAAACGACCCGACGTCCTTGCCATGAGTGCCTTGTTGACAACCACAATGGTTGAAATGAAGAACACCATTGATGCGTTGAAAGAAGCCGGTCTTCGGGACGGCATAAAGATCATCGTCGGCGGTGCTCCGGTTACCCAGGCCTTTGCGAATCAAATCGGCGCCGACGGATACGCCTACGATTCACCGGGAGCTGCTCAGAAATGTAAAGAATTGCTTTCAGTGTAGGCGTGTCGGTTCGTTGCATAACCGATCCGAAGCGTTATATTGGGTTAGGTCGTGCGTTCTTCATCATGTCACATGTATTTATTTGTGGATGCCCGTTCGGTTGGGAAATTAACCCTGACCTAACGGGAGGGGATTAAATTTGTAACCGTTAAAAAGGAGGTATGAAATGACTCAACGAATTCGTATGTTTTTATTGGTTATTGCGGTGCTGGCTTTGGCGGTATGTGTTGCAGGGCCTGCATCTGCCGAGGTGCTGAAATGGAAAATGGTGACATCATGGCCGGCCGGCATTCCACTTTACACCGACATGGCTGAAGTGTTTGCCAAAGATGTGGAAAAACTTTCAGCTGGCCGTATCAAAATCCAGGTGCTTCCCGGCGGCGCCATTGCGCCGGCCCTGGAAGTGACGGATACGGTTAGAAAAGGAATTGCGGAACTGGGCCATACCTGGCCGGGGTATGACATCGGTCGTGACCCTACCACCGCCATCTTAGGTGGCTATGCCGGAGGTATGGAATCGGTTCCGATGATGCACTGGCTGTATGAGGGAAACGGAAAAGAAATGTGGCGCCAGTTCCGTGAAGAGAAATTCGGTGTCGTTTCTTTCCCATGCGGCATTCGACCCCCCGAAGCCTTTGCCCATTCCCATAAACCCATACGGACCCTGGATGACTTCAAGGGGTTGAAAATGCGGACGGTGGGCGCCTGGGCACAGATCCTTCCGGGGTTAGGTGCATCCGTGGTTTCTCTGCCTGGTGGTGAAGTGTATCAGGCTCTTGAAAGAAAAGTGATCGACGCTACCGAGTGGGCCACTCCGGGGGAAAACGTGATCTCCGGTTTCCATGAAATCGCAAAGTACGTCATCGTACCGGGTTCTCACCAACCCAGTGCACCTTTCGAAATCTCCATCAATAAGAAAAAATTTGATGCACTTCCCAAAGATCTGCAGGCCATTTTAGAAGAAGCCGCTGAATTGGCCACCTTCAAATCCTGGGTGAAGATCGGGCGTCTCGATATGGGGGCTATGGAGATTTTCCGAAAGAACGGAAACGAAATTATCTACCTGTCTCCCGAAACCCAGAAACGGGCCCATGAGCTGGGTAAAGAATGGGCGGCCAAGATTGCAGAAGGCAATGCCTGGTTTAAAAAGGTTATGGAATCACAAGATCAATTTGAAAAAGAATGGGGACAGGTGGGATCCATCCGATACTTCCAGAGATAACCCAACGCATCGGTCAGAGCCTTATCCGGCTCTGACCGATTTTTTATGTCTCCATGACCGCCTCAAACTGTTTTAATCAGAAAACCCAAACATTTTTCAGAGGCCCAAGAATGGATGCCTTATCCAGATTTATCCAGGCCATCGATAAATTCAGTGATCGTACCGGCCGCATTGTGGGATGGATCGCAGCGCCGATGATCATCGCCTTAATTTATGAAGTCTTCGCCCGATATGTCTTTCACCGTCCCACCAGCTGGTCCTATGAAATCACATACATGATCTATGGAACCCATTTTTTACTCGGAGCCGGTTACACTCTACACGTTAAGGGGCATATCCGGATCGATTTGCTCTATATGCGATTTCCACCCAGAGGTCGGGCTCTGATCGACGTCATCGGGTATCTGGTGATTTTTTTCCCCATCATGTTCATACTGGTTATTTCCAGTTATGATATGGCCAAGGATGCTTACGACATTAAAGAGGTTTCCCAATTCACACCATGGCAACCGCTTCTGTGGCCCTTTAAAAGCGTCATCTGCGTGGGATTCAGCTTTCTCATTTTGCAGGGCATCGCTGAATTTCTGCGCAGTGTAATCATGCTCATTCGACGGGAAGAATCATGATAGATGCCATAATAGGTTCCGATTACTTCGTCCTGTTGATGTTTCCGGGGGTGTTGCTCTCCATTTTCTTGGGTTTTCCGGTAGCATTTTCTCTCATGGGCATGTCTTTAATTTTCGGTATCTTCGGTTTCGGGGATGCTGTTGGCGCCATGCTTGTTCGCCGGGTGTGGGACATTGCCAACAATTATGTGTTGGCGGCTGTCCCCCTGTTTGTCTTTATGGGATCTATGCTTGAGGCCTCGGGTATTGCGTCGCGCCTGTTTGAGTCCATGATTCAATGGACCGGAAGACTACGGGGAGGTATGGCCATCGGCACCGTCATCATGTGCACGATCTTCGCCGCTGCAACAGGAATCATCGGCGCGTCTGAAGTGGTCATCGGACTATTGGCCATCCCGCCCATGCTGGCTCGGAAATATAATAAGGGATTGATCTGTGGAACCATCTGCGCCGGCGGATCATTGGGAACCATTATTCCCCCGAGTGTCGTAATCGTTGTATATGGTCCGGCTGCAGGACTTTCGGTTGGGCGGTTGCTTATGGCAGCCGTTTTTCCAGGACTCGTGCTCTCCGCCCTATACATCAGTTATATCATCGTTCGCTGCCTGCTCCGCCCCCAGGACGGTCCCGGGCTACCACCGGAAGAATTCGGCATGCCGCTTATTGACAAACTCAAACTGACCGTAACTTCCCTTTTACCGCCTCTTTTTCTTATTTTTTCCGTCATGGGAACCATACTCTTGGGTTGGGCGGCCCCAACGGAAGCAGCTGCATTGGGTGCATTCGGCGCCGTAATTCTGACCACCCTATACGGAAAAATGAGCCTTCAAACCTTTAAGAATGCCTGTATCAATACGCTTCGTATCAGTGCCATGATCATGCTGGTGCTCACAGGCGGCACCATGTATACAGGTGTGTTCCTGGGGATGGGTGGCGGCGAGGTTACCGAACAGTTGCTGATGGCCCTGAATCTGTCTCCATGGACCATGCTGTTACTGTTTCTCTTCGTTGCCTTTGTTTCCGGTTTTCTGTTGGATTGGATCAGCGTTTTGCTGATTTTTGTTCCGATCTTTGTCCCCATTGTCATTAAGCTGGGGTTTGATCCCATCTGGTTTTCCATCCTGTTCTTGGTGGTCATCCAAACCAGCTACTTGACACCGCCCATGGCACCCGCCATTTTCTATTTAAAGGGCATCGTTCCTCCGGAAATTAAGGTGTCCGATATGTTTTCCGGTGTGGTTCCCTACATTCTACTGCAGTTAATCGGAATCGGGGTGATCATAATGTTCCCCAAAATTGCCTTATGGCTTCCGGAAATCATGATCGGGTTTAACAAATGAGAGTTGAAACTGGATACTCGATGCTTGATCCTCGATAATTGAATGATTCAAAATCCTTCTAACCGAGAGCGTCTTTTTCTATTTTCCAGTTTCAAATTTCAAGTTTCATCTACTTTGAAATTATGACATAAATATGTGGTTCTAAGGATTTGAAAAGTTCCGATTCATGATGTGAAGAAGGAGATTGACATGCTGACCCACAAGCAAAAAGCACTCATGGCGGCCCGGGGAGAAATGCCGGATGTTCTCCCGTATGTGCCGAGATTCGACCTGTGGTATAACGCCAATTCCTGGGCGGACACGCTGCCCCATGAGCATAGGGGCCGAACCGCCGATGAAATCGCACGGGCAGAAGGCTGGGCCCTGCATAAGGTGGTACCCGAATTGCTGACCGTGGATTCTCCGGAAGAGAATGTTCATCGGGGTATCGGACTCTACTCTCTAAAAGAAAACGGGTTTTGGATCACGTTTTCTCCCAATGTCGATGTCCGGGTCAAAGAAGAGGGAGATTCCAAACGGGTTGAATATCATACCCCCATGGGCGTGATCCGTGTGACCGAAGTCATCACGGAAGAAATGAAAAAAGCCGGGGCGTCCATTACCTGGCTTGAAGAACGGGCCATTAAAACCCGTGAAGACTACAAGATCCTGAAGTATATTTTTGAAAATATCGAAGTCAAACCGGATTATGACCGGTATGCCAAATGGCAGACAGACGTCGGGGAAGACGGAATCGCCGTTCTCATGGGGGCATTTGCACCCTCTCCCATTAATCATATTCAGCGGGATCTTCTGGAAGCCACCGATTTTTTCTATCATTATAATGACTATCAGAAAGAGATGCAGGACCTTGCCGAAGGGATCGAACAGGTCTATGAACAGCTGCTTCAGGTTGCTTCCAAATCCCCGGCAGAGGTGGTGCTGTGGGGTGCCAATTACGATGACATGATCACCTATCCCCGGTATTTCGAAAAGGAGATAACCCCCTGGCTTCAAAAGGTGTCGCGAACACTTGAAGAAAACGGGAAGCTGATGATCTGCCATTGCGACGGGGAAAACCTGGGGCTTATGGATCTGATCCGAAATTCCGGAATGCACATTGCCGAAGCGGTATGCCCTTACCCCATGACGAAAGTAAAGATCGAAGAATACTACCGGCAGTGGGGAGAAAAATTGACCATTTTCGGCGGTATACCCCAGAGCCTGCTTTCAGCGGAGACAGCCTCTGAAGAAGAATTCGAGAGCTATATGGATCACTTCTTTAAAGCCGTGGCACCGGGAAGCCGCATCATTGTGGGTGTAGCGGATACCACCCCCCCCAATGCCGTATTCGACCGGCTGCGGCGCCTTGGCGACCGTGTGGAAGAAGAGGGCCGGTTGCCTCTTGAAGGCGGTGCGTTCCGGCCGGTATCTGAAGCCCAGATGGAGAGAGCCGCTGCCCGGACGACCCGGGAAATGGTTGCCGATGAAGATTTCAAGACGATCCAGGAAGATGTAAACACCGGCAATCACGAGGAGATTTCCACCCATGTTCAGGATCTCCTGGATCAGGGATTCAACCCCAAAGATATTTTAAATCGCGGCATGCTTTCTACAATGGAAGTGATCGGCGAGAAATTCAAAACCGGTGAGGTGTTCATCCCGGAAGTGTTGTTGTCGGCAAGGGCCATGAACGAAGCCCTTAAAGTATTGGAGCCCTATTTGACAAAAGAGCAAAAAGAGGCCGGCGGAAAAGTGCTTATCGGAACGGTGCGGGGCGATCTTCATGATATCGGGAAAAATATGGTGGTCACCATGTTGCGGGGTGTCGGATTTGACGTCGTCGATTTGGGAATTAATTTGCCGGTAGAAGATTTTATCAGCAAAGTTGAAGAACTTCAGCCGGATATACTCGGTATGTCTGCTTTGCTGACCACCACCATGCCGGAAATGAGAAAGGTGATTGAAACCTTGATTGAAAAAGGAATCCGTGACAGCGTGAAGGTCATGGTTGGGGGAGCGCCGGTCAATGAGAAGTTTGCCCGGGAGATCGGTGCGGACGGATATGCGCAGGATGCCGGTGAAAGTGTGGATTTAGCCAGAAAACTGATTGGATAAGGAGCGGTAAGAAAAGCGGATGACAGATAATACTTCAGATAATAACGATCGTGTCGCTTTGGTCGCCTGTCAGGTGATGGAGCCGGAGTTGGAGTGGGTGCGCAAAGACTATAATCATGTCAGTGTCCTCTATTTAGATCAGGGATTGCATCGCACACCCAAATTGATGGCCGATCAGGTTCAGGCTCTGGTGGATCAGGCGGCTGAAACCGCCGATCGGATCGTACTCGGCTACGGGCTCTGTTCAAACGGTATCGTCGGTGTTACCGCCAGAAAGCAGGTACTCATCGTACCCCGCTGCCATGACTGTATCGCCTTTTTTCTGGGTTCACCTGAGGTCTATAAAGCGGATTTTGAATCCAGACCCGGAACCTACTATTTGACCCCCGGATGGATCGGGGAAGGGAAAGATCCGTTGACCATCATGGAGGATGAATACGAACCCAAATTCGGCCGGGAAACGGCAGAGTGGATCAAGAAGGAAGAACTCAAGCATTACACCCATATTGTCCTGATCGATACCGGGGTTGCGGAAATCGAACCGCTGAGGAAGCGTGCCAAAGAGAATGCGGAATTTTTTGGTATGCAATATATAGAAACCGAAGGTAAAAGCCTGGATTACTTTGTTAAGCTGGTTCAAGGCCCGTACGCCGAGGATGAATTTTTTCAGTTGAAGCCGGGAGAAGCCGTCACCCAGGAGATGTTTCTCGGATAAACCGTGTTTAGAGGGATTTAGAGAATTAAAAGATGCCAGGTGAGCCGTGAGCCAAAAGCTGCTGAACAAACAGTACGAAACAATTCTTAATTCCATCGCCGATGGGGTTTTCACTATTGACTGCGACAACATGATCACGTTTTTCAACCGGGCCGCCGAGAAAATTACCGGTATATCCAGAGAGGAGGCTGTGGGCCAAAAGTGCTTTGACGTTTTCCGTGCAAATATTTGCCAGACAGCCTGTGCACTGCACCGGTCAATTGAATCGGGTGAGGAAACCATCAACCTTCATGTCAATATTCTGAACAGCGAAGGCCGTACCCTCCCTATCAGTGTCAGCACATCCGTGCTCCGTGACGAAAATGGTGAAATTGTGGGCGGTGTGGAAACGTTCAGGGACTTGTCCGCAATCGAAATGCTCCGAAACGAGATTCAAAGCCGGTACACCACTTCCGGCATTATCAGCAAGAATCGGGAGATCCACAGCATGCTGGGCATTCTTCCGGACATTGCCACAAGCGACAGCACCGTGCTCATCGAAGGTCCCAGCGGGTCCGGAAAAGAGCTTTTCGCCCGGGCCATCCACAACTTGAGCGAACGCAAAGGAAAGTTTATCGCATTGAACTGTGCGGCCATGCCGGACACGCTTCTAGAATCCGAACTATTCGGTTATGTGAAAGGCGCCTTTACCGAGGCGAAGAAAGACAAGCCGGGTCGCTTTGCGCTTGCTGAAGGCGGGACCCTCCTCCTGGATGAAATCGGCGACATATCCACCGCCCTTCAGGTAAAACTGCTGAGAGTGATTCAGGAAAAGGAATACGAACCCCTCGGGGCCATCACCACCGTCAAAGCCGATGTGCGCATCATTGCCGCCACCAACCGAACCCTGGTCAACCTCGTCTCACAAGGCACATTTCGCCAGGATCTCTTCTACCGCCTGAATGTGGTCAAGCTCTCCGTTCCCCCCCTT
>Ga0180009_10000987_pt1 | contig 35766 bp, 36 predicted proteins | sample OS_PC_MetaG_FD_123537 | JGI IMG/M metagenome (GOLD analysis project Ga0180009, IMG submission 123537) | Groundwater microbial communities from the Aspo Hard Rock Laboratory (HRL) deep subsurface site, Sweden - OS_PC_MetaG | ecosystem: Environmental > Aquatic > Deep subsurface > Groundwater... | reverse complement strand
CCTGCCCTGGCGCGAGGCAATTGTGTCCCTTATTAATGCTTCAGGTTCATGAGGCATTGGCTTTTAAACTAAAGTCCTTGCGTGCCAGGTCTGGGCCAGGGTTTGAGGCGGAGCTTCGCTAGTTTATTGTATATATTGTCCAATATGCCGTTTATAAAAGCCCCCGAATCCTCGGTTCCATACTTCTTTCCCAGCTCCACAGCCTCATCAATGGAGACTTTGGGAGGTATATCCTCCATAAATAAGATCTCAAACACGCCCAGCCTTAAAATACACCTGTCTACGTAAGACATCCTTTCCAATCGCCAATTCTCTGAAGATCGTCGGATAAGCCTGTCCACATCTTCCTTATTTTTACAAACTCCCAGAACCAGTTCTCTTGAGAATGGGATGGTAGATCCCGGTGAACCAAAGTTTTCACATATAAGGTGAAATACCTCTTCCGGATCACCAGGGTTGAATTCCATATGAAAAAGAACCTTTAGGGCCAGTTCCCGGGCTTGACGTCTTTTTCCCATAGTTTACTTAAAAACCGCGCAAAGAACCCGTTTCGATTTTAATAGCTTCTACCCTTATTTCTGTTCATCCATCTGCATGAAATACTGTCTATGACAGAATTATCATATAAAGATCATATCATCATATCATGGATAGAAGATTAACAAACGTAAGCTAAGATGCCTAAAGTGCTTAAGGTTATTTATAAAGAATTGCACTATCAGGCAAAATAGGATCAAGGGATGAATATGAGGAGATTGAACTACTACTTCAATTCCTTGAAGAGATTTACCATCTCCATGGCCGCCATGGCAGCATCCCAACCCTTATTCCCAATTTTAGATCCTGCCCTTTCAATAGCCTGCTCCAGATTATCTGTTGTCAAAACACCAAATGTCACAGGGATCTTGCTCTCAAGTGCAACGCTCGCGATCCCTTTGGATACCTCTGCGGCCACATACTCGAAATGGGGAGTAGATCCTCGTATGACGGCTCCAAGGCAGATGATGGCATCATACTGACCACTCTCAGCCAGCTTTTTTGCACCAAGCGGTATCTCAAAAGCGCCAGGCACCTTGACCAAAACAATCTGTTCTTCATTGGCCCCATGCCTCATCAGTGCATCCAGGGCTCCTTCCATCAGCCTTGAGCTGATAAAATCATTGAATCTACTGACAATGATGGCAAATCGAAAACCTTCAGCCGATATCTTACCTTCCAATATCTTAGGCATAATAACACTCTCCTATTTTATTATTCAGGCATAAATTCTAGCCTAATAGAGCTCCGTTCCATTACTCAAGGCTCAAAACGATAACAATAAATGCTTTATTGCTTTCCATCCACACTCATCAAGTGGCCCAGTTTTTGGCACTTGGTTAATAGGTATCTTAGGTTTTCAGGCTTTGGTTCGGTTTCGAGGGGTACACGGCCTTTGATCTCCAGACCGTAACCTTCCAACCCTATTATCTTTCTCGGATTGTTTGTCATCAATCTCATCTTCCGAATACCAAGGGCAACCAGTATCTGGGCACCCACTCCGTAGTCTCTAAGGTCAGCTGCAAATCCCAGTTCTTGATTGGCCTCAACCGTGTCTCGTCCTTTATCCTGAAGGGCATAGGCCTTTAACTTATTGGCAAGACCTATTCCTCTGCCTTCCTGCTGCATATACAGAATAACGCCCATGCCTTCATCTTGAACCATCTCCATGGCCTTTTCCAATTGACTTCCGCAGTCACAGCGATAGGACCCGAATACATCACCTGTGAGACACTGGGAATGGACGCGCACCAGGACATCCTTGTCAGGGTCAATCTCTCCTTTGACCAAGGCCAGATGCTCATAATCATCTATGTCGTTGACAAAGGCTATGGCCTTAAATTCCCCATAGGGGGTAGGCAAGACGGTCTCAGCTGCCTGTTGAACAAAAGACTCTTTTCTCATCCTATAGGCGATGACGTCAGCCACGGTGGCTATCTTGAGACCATGCTTTTGAGCAAATTTTTCCAGATCGGGCATGCGGGCCATGGTACCGTCATCATTCATAATCTCACAGATAACTCCTGCCGGTTTCACCCCCGCAAGACGGGCCAGATCAACCGACCCTTCGGTCTGTCCGGTCCTGAATAGTACGCCTCCACGTCTTGCCCTCAGAGGAAATACGTGTCCTGGTTGAATCAGATCCTCTGGTTTCGCATTATCGGCCACAGCGGTCAGGATGGTATGGGATCTGTCAGCAGCGGAAATCCCTGTGGTCACGCCATGGCTTGCCTCTATGGATACGGTAAAGGCGGTCTGGAATGGAGAACGATTATCATAAACCATCAGTGGAAGCTTCAATCTATCCACAATTTCATAGTCCAGAGATAGACATATGAGACCTCGTCCGTATTTTGCCATGAAATTGATGGCTTCCGGGGTAACCTTTTCGGCGGCCATAGTCAGGTCACCCTCATTCTCCCTATCCTCATCATCCACCAGGATGATCATCTTCCCCTGTCTAAGGTCCTCCAGAACCTCTTCTATTTTTGCCACTGCCATGATATCTAGTCACCAAACCCGAATCTTTTCAACATCTCCTGGTCAATCCCCGAAGATGCCTTCTCTTTTTCGGATAACCTCTTTTTTAAGAAAAATCTCTCCACATATTTTGCGATCAAATCCGTCTCTATATTTACCCTATCCCCAACCTTTCTTTTTAGAATGGTGGTCTGCCTTGCCGTCTCAGGGATAATATTTACCTCAAAATATCCTTCCTGACAACGATTAATAGTCAGGCTGATCCCATCCACGGCTATGGATCCCTTTTCAATGGTATATCTTGACAGGCTTTGATCAATCTCGATCCCCATGAGCCAGGATCTCTGTATGGACTCCTTTTTAAGAATTCTGCCCACTCCATCCACATGGCCCGATACCAAGTGTCCACCCAAGCGATCCGACAGACGTAAGGCCCTTTCCAGGTTCACTTCATCACCCTTTTTTAATTCACCTATTGTACTGCGTGCGATTGTCTCTCCAGAGACATCCATACGGATAGTTCCCTCTTTTATGTGGGTAATGGTAAGGCATACGCCGCTTACAGAGATACTATCCCCTTGCCGGCAATCGGACATATCAAACAGGGGCATGATGGTTAATTCCATGTCTCCCCTGGTACGTGTTATCCCCTTAATCTTGCCAATCCCTTCTACTAAACCGGTAAACATCTCTATTATCCGCTTAAAAACATCTCATATTCTGGATAACCTATTAAAAGGATATCATCTCCCAATCGTCTGACCTTTATATCCTTTAAAATGAGACATTGGTCAATCCTTTTTGCTCCAGATCCCGCGGCCATGGGAATACCGTCACCTCCAACAAGTATCTTAGGAGCCTTGAAGATATAGAATTTATCAATCAGTCTCTCACGGATCATTGAACCCATAATATCCGACCCCCCTTCCACCAATAGAGAGGTGATGGACATCCCTCCCAAGATATCCATCAAGGCATCCAGATCGATCCTCCCGTTCTTTGTTGGACAGATGATGGCTGAAACCCCATCTCTCTTCATTCCGTTCAAGAGATGGGGTGGCACATCCTCCCCAACTGCAATGAAGGTCTTTGAAGGAGAATCATGATTGAGGACCTTTGCAATGGGAGGCGTTCTCAATTGAGTATCCACAATAATCCGAATAGGGTCCTTTCCCTGACCATTTTTTAGACGGGTGGTCAGTAATGGATCGTCTGCTATTACAGTCCCAACTCCAACCAGGACGCCGTCCATCTTGTCCCTAAGGCGGTGAACAAATCTTCTCGATATCTCGTTTGTGATCCATTGAGAATGGCCCATGGAAGTTGCTGTCCAACCGTCCATGGTCATAGCCGACTTGGCAATAACAAAGGGCCGACCCGTTGTAATGAATTTGATATAGGCCTCATTCAGTCTGCGACATTCCGATTCCAGTATGCCCGTCTTAACTTCTATCCCGTTCTCTTCTAGAAATTGAGAGCCGCCTCCAGAAACATTGGGGTTCGGATCTCTCATACCGATCAACACTTTTTTAAGACCACTCTTTAAAATTGCTTCCGTACACGGAGGTGTCTTTCCGTAATGATTACATGGCTCCAGGGTCACATAGAGGCTGTCTCCCCTCTTGGCTTTCCCCCCTATTTTCCTAAGGGTCTCTATCTCCGCATGGTGGCCTCCGGCCTTTTTATGGTAACCGGAAGCTATAATCTCTCCATCACGAACGATAATCGCCCCGACAACAGGGTTAGGAGATGTTCGGCCGAGCCCCCTCCTGGCCTGTTTCAGGGCCTCTCTCATAAATATTTCGTCTGGTTTTTTCAATAATGATCTTAAAACCTTAATTAGCAAAAACTTTTTACGACCTAAAAATGATGGTCCCGCAAAAAATCATTTTCCCCATTTTTCCGTCATTCCGGCGAAAGCCGGAATCCAGTAAATTCAATAGGTTCTGGATGCCGGATCAAGTCCGGCATGACGATTAGAGGACTTTTTACGATCTAAAAATGGAAACCTATTGTAATTGGTAAAATAGTGAGCTTCGTATTCTATTGGATGATGGGTGATGAGGCCTTTTCTGAAATGACTGGAGTCTATTTTTTCTCCTTCTCCCTTCTGGATTTGAGAATACCTTCAAGTTCTGCCATGAATTCATTGATATCTTTAAATTGCCTGTAAACGGAGGCAAACCGGACATAGGCCACCTCATCCCAGTCCTTGAGACTGCTTATGACCCTTTCGCCCACCTCCTTGCTTTCAATCTCTCTTTTTCCAAGTTCTTGGAAATAGACCTCCAGGGAGTCAACAAATTCCTCGATCCTAGTAATACTGATAGGTCGTTTCTGACATGATTTCCTCATACCCTCTATTATCTTATCCCGGTTAAATGGCTCACGTCGTCCATCCTTCTTGATCACCATAGGGAGAACTTCTTCTAACTTTTCGTAAGTAGTAAATCGCCTCCCGCATCCCATACATTCTCTCCGTCTCCTGATGGTTCTGCCATCCTTGCTCAATCGAGAATCAATAACCTTATTATCTATCTGGGCGCAGTATGGACATTTCATTTACTTAACCTCGCAACTTGAAGATCAGTTTCAGCGAACATCTGATCAGATAAAGGATCATTATGGCATTCTTTTAAATCTTTTTGCTGACTACTATTTTTAAATATATCATACAATGCACTTCCGAGCAAGAGAGGGTCGGCCCCTTGTGATACCGTTTCTCGGGATAGGGTTCTGTGTGCCTGTTGGTCATAATCTGGGCCTGATTCTCCATCGCGGCGAAAAGTGCGTTTTTTATGAGGCAATTAGGAATCAATCTGATCCAACCTCGATTTGTGTCGACCGCCCTCAAATTCGGTTTCCAAAAAAAGCTTCACCATCTCAATGGCAAGTCCCACACCTATAACCCGACCCCCCATTACCAGAATATTAGCATCATTGTGCAGTCTGCTCATTCGCACCAGATAAAGGTTATGGCATAGGGCGGCACGCACCCCTTTATAACGGTTAGCCACAATGGACATCCCTATTCCTGTGCCGCAGATTAATATACCACGGCTATACTCACCATTTGAGATTGCCTGAGCCATCTTATGGGCAATCTGAGGATAATCGGAAGATTGGATGCTGAAAACCCCCAGATCCATAACCTTATGTTCACCAGATTTTTCAAGAAAGGCCTTACACTCTTCTTTCAGGTCAAAACCGGCGTGATCCGAACCTATTATGACATCCATAAAGGCTCCTTACTCAAGTTAGTTACGCTTTGCTCATCCCCACTCTGTGAGCGGGGAGAATATTGGACTTCCGAGGTCTTTAACCTTCATCCAGAAAAATGAACAAGACTAAAAAGCCAGGCCTAGAAGACCTGGCTTTTTATCCACATCTCCATACCCTCAATTTTTAAGACTCAAAAGCCTTAAAAATCAAGGAGGCATTGGTGCCTCCAAACCCAAATGAATTGGACATGGCCACCCTTACCTTTGCCTCTCTTGCCACGTTGGGTACATAATCCAGGTCGCACTCAGGGTCAGGGGTATCATAATTTATGGTGGGGGGTATCAGGCCATGCTTGATGGCCAAAACAGTATATATAGCTTCAACTCCTCCTGCTCCTCCAAGGAGATGGCCCGTCATGGATTTGGTAGAGCTTATGGCCAGTTTATAAGCGTATTCACCAAAAACATCTTTAATAGCCCTATTTTCCGATAGATCATTGAGTTTTGTTGCTGTTCCATGGGCATTGATATAATCAATCTCTTCAGGTTTCATCCCTGCATCACGAATGGCCATGGACATGCAACTGATGGCTCCTTCTCCATCAGGTTCGGGTGCGGTTATGTGATAGGCATCAGCGGACATACCGTAACCAATCACTTCGGCATATATATGGGCACCTCTTTCAAGTGCATGTTCCATCTCCTCGAGAATCAATATCCCGGCACCCTCCCCCATAACAAATCCGTCCCTATCCAGATCAAAGGGGCGGGAAGCCCTCTCAGGTTCATCATTTCTGGTGGACAGGGCACGCATAGCGCAAAAACCTCCCAGTGCAAGGGGGGTGACTACCGCCTCTGACCCTCCGGTAAACATGGCATCCGCTATTCCCTCTCTTATTAGTCTGAAGGACTCCCCCACAGCGTGGTTACTGGCAGCACATGCAGTCTCCACAGATAGATTCGGGCCTTTAGCTCCGAACTCGATAGCAATCTGACCGGGGGCCATATTGGCGATCATACCTGGAATAAAAAAGGGACTGATTCTTTGGGGCCCCTTCTCTAAAAGGACCTTATGATAATACTCGAGCATGTTGAGACCGCCTAACCCGGATCCCATGACGCAACCAACACGATGACAATTAGTGGAATCAATCTTCAGTCTCGAGTCCTCCATGGCCATTCTGGCCGAGGCCACAGCGTAATGGACAAAGATATCGAATCTTCTAACCTGCTGCTTATCCATGAAGTCTTCGGACTTAAAATCAGTTACTTCACCAGCAATTTGACTTGGGAAATCAGATGTATCAAACTTTGTTATGGGTCCTATGCCGGACCTTCCTGCACGCACTGCTTCCCAGTTATTCTGGACACCAATTCCCAGGGGAGTCACCATTCCCAGTCCTGTAACCACGACTCTCCTTTTCATATTGTCTTACTCCTTTTTTGCTTAAGACCTTGTCGCTTACATGGTTAATTATTCTCCCAATGCTTTCTTTACATAGTCTATAGCATTCTGTACAGTGGCAATGGTTTCTGCATCCTCATCAGGAATCGAGAGATCAAATTCCTCTTCCATTGCCATAATGAGCTCCACCTGGTCTAGAGAATCAGCTCCCAGATCATCTACAAAAGTAGCGGCAGGGACCACATCCTCTTCTGGTACATCCAACTGTTCACAGATAATCTTTCTAACCTTTTCTTCAATATCCGCCATGAATCTTTACCTCCTCTTAAGTCTCAATTTTTTCGATTCTCTATAAAAACCCCATCTCCAGCGTCGCGCTACATCCCGTTTGATATAAATTCTCCAAGGATGATTTTCATTTGATGTTATTAAACATGGCTGATCATTGCTTCATAGCTAATTAGTCGGATTATCTCCTCGGGTCTGATTTTACCGAATCATATATCGGTATCTTTAACCACTGTTCAGTTCCCCATTTTTATAGCGCTCGCCTCTGAGAACCACCAATAAAGGCAGGTCCTACTCTCTTGGCCTTGGATCTGGAGATTTAACCAAGGCGAAATAAGTTAAGGGTTTTTATGAAATCATCCATATCATCACATGAACATTCCTCCGTTCACATGGATGGTCTGACCCGTAATGTAACTAGCAGCATCAGAACAGAGCCAATAGACAGCCTCTGCCACATCCTCCGGTTTACCTGCTTTTCCCAGAGGAATCTGCCGCAGATAAGATTCTTTTACCTGATCAGAAAGGGAGGCGGTCATCTCCGTCTCAATGAAGCCAGGTGCAACCGCATTCACGGTTATCCCTCTTACCCCCACTTCACGGGCAATGGTCTTGGTAAATCCCAGGATTCCCGCCTTGGATGCAGCATAGTTGCTTTGGCCGGCATTGCCCACCTGCCCTGCAACAGAAGATATATTGACTATACGCCCTCCCCTCTGTTTCACCATTGACCTTATTACGGCCTTCGTACAGTTAAATACACTTTTGAGGTTGACATTTAATACCATGTCCCAGTCATCCTCTGACATCCTCATTAAAATGGTGTCTTTTGTGATTCCCGCATTATTAATCAACACATCCAGTTTTCCAAATCTGGAGATGATATCTTTGAACATCTCTTCCACATCAACAAATGAAGAGACATCAATCTTGTGACTCTCAGCCTTCACTCCCTTTTGAGCAAGAATACCCAGAGTTTCACTGGAAGCAGATTCATCGGGATCATAATGGACAATAATGATATGCGCCTTATCTTCAGCAAATTTGAGTGCCACGGCTCTTCCAATGCCCTTGGATCCCCCTGTGATAACCACTACCTTGCCTGAATTATTCATATCCTCCCCAAATCATTGGCAGAACACTTCAAGGCATGTTCATTTGCCCTTCCCTGAGAAAACCTGATATCCGTTGTAGGTTCAATTACTTAGACTCTTCTGTCTTTATCAAGGTCTTACCCTTATAGGTCCCGCATTGAAGACAGACATGATGGGGTAAAACAGGCTCATGGCATTGAGGGCAAAAAGATATATTGGGCATTCTAATATGATCGTGGGACCGCCGCATATCCCGTTTAGATTTTGATTTTCTCCTTTTAGGTACGGCCATAATAAACCTCTTTTCTCATTCGATTTTCAGATCTCTCAGTTTTAAAAATCCAGGATGCCCTTGATCTCTATGGCACTGGCAATCCCTGACATTTAAATTGCTTCCACAGATGGGACATAGGCCCAGACACTTATCACTGCAGAGGGACTTCATGGGAAGGGATAGATAGATCTGTTCTCGAATGATCTCATCCAGATCAATCTCTTTACCCTTTATGAAACCAACCTCCATATCCTCATCCAATAGTTCAACCTCGGTCACATTCGTATCTGGCGGTGTAGGGGAACCTAGGAATACCTTAAAATCATATCTTAAGTCGCGATGATAGGCATCGAGGCATCTATCACAAACAACCTGGAGTCCGCCAGATAGATCCCCCTCAAGAATATATTTATCTCCAGCCTTATAGATCTTTAGTTTGACCTTTAAGGTGGTATGGAACCCCAAAATCTGATCATTCTCTTCGTTAGAATGCCACCAGTCCTTCTCTAAACTGAAATCGAAGGTCCGACCATCATGGGAAATGGTTGTAAGGTCAATAATCATCGGCAACAATCCTTTAAAAGAACAATCATCACTTAAGGTAAAATAAATTTTTGAGTATATATTACACCCTTACTTTGTCAAGCAAATTAATAGGAATTAAATGAACGCCCCCCATGACCCAGTATGGAGCCATTTCCCCATAACATCTTAAATTTTCTCTTTTTTTCTTGACACTTACGTGTGTTTTCTATATAGTTACTTTTAAGAAAGATATCCTTTTTACTTTCATCAGGTTGTCAAGAAGATTTTTCTAACATCTATCTTCTTAGATTATTTATGGGTTGAGATAACTATGTGGGAATACAGGGAACGATTAAATTATTTTGAAAAATTGCGGCGCTCACTCTATGAAATACTGAGAGATGCCCTTGAAATTAGATTAATGAAGACCTCCCTTATTGATTCGTTTTATAACTATCTGGAACATGGGGTAGATTACAGCTTTCTTGATAAAAGCGAACTCAAACCAAAATCAAAAAAGATGGAAAGGGAATCGGAGCTGTTCAACACCTTTATTGTGATCTTTTGCGAAGGAATCATCAACCCTGAATTAAAGAATTATATCCGCTTTTTCCCGGAAAACAAAGTGATAAAACAGAACGTGGAATACCTGGCCAATTTTTCATTGCATAAGAAGTTCCATCAAAATCTTCGTCACTTTGATCAGCCGCATTTTATGGATCTCCTTAAAGATTTATTGAATGTTGATTATGCACTCTTGATTCAACAAGATCCCACAGTAAAAAAGAAGAATCGATATGCCCTGACACACTTCCATGTCAAGATCGATTGGCCCATTGCTGATGCAGCAGAGGAACTGGCCAGATGGCTCAGATATATCCAGAATAATCTTTACGAAAACGGGGATGAGGAGGCACGGATTCTTCAGAATAAGCTTTTTGAATATTATGGATGTCATCACAGCGTTGGGGGAAGAAGGACGGCCGGGCTTATTGCCGCTCAACTCTTGGGAAGACTGGATTTCATATCTACGGTATTTATCTCTAGTTCAGAATCCCGTTCCATGGTTAAATATTCGGAACGGGGGGTCTCCAAATTCTTTCTCATACAATTAACGGATAAACAGATGACCGCCCTGGCCCAGAGGGAGGCCATGGATACAGAAACCTTCAAATCTTCATACCTTTACCCTGCCGATGGTTATCACGTGGGTATTTCGGAAGCCGTTTATGACTATACTTTATTTTCCAAACCCCCAGAAGATGGGAAACTAAGGAGACCCAAACCCGCCTATAATTGGCTCAAGCTCAGGGATGAGTTCCTCCATCCGAAAGATAATTCACTCAACCTAAGACCCACCAATTACAGTTGGGTCTATACCACGGAGTAGCGAAGTCTTAAATTCCAAATATTCACGTATTGCCTCTTGTTGGGCAGAATCACGTATCTGATTCATTTCTTCAAAATTATCTATTTTTTATTCCCCGTCCACTAGAATCTTTTCGAGAGACCATGAATCCAGCGTTCGGTGCCATCTTAGAAGGTATATCTTTCCATCACCCGCAAGAACCTTGAAATAATCATAATCAACCCCATACCACCTGTCGATTATCTTACGGACCTCTATCTTTCGATCATCCAAAGTAAAAGATATGGGCCTCTCATTGGCTTTGTAGCCCGAGTAGGCATTCACTTCAATCTTTTTGGGGAGAGAAAAATTATTCATCGTAGAGTTTCTCATGTGAGATTAAAAATATAGGGTCTAACCCATTTGGTACATACATCATAAATTGATCATACAAAAATATTCACCATCTCTTCAAGATTGGAATCTGTTTGGTAGTTACAAAATTATTATAGATATGAGGCGTAGATTGAATAATTGTCTCTTGTCTCCCATACTCCCATATGATAAGGTCCATCCCATCTTCTCATTACATGTTATGGAGGTTGCTAACAATCCATGTCAAAAGGGGAGGTCATCACCCGTTTTCCACCCAGTCCAACCGGTTTCCTACACATAGGTGGAGCTAGAACCGCTCTCTATAACTGGTTATTTGCCAGACAGAGGGGAGGGAAGTTCATTCTCAGAATTGAAGATACAGATACGGCTCGGTCTACAGAAGAAGCTACCAGGGCCATACTTGAATCTATGGAATGGCTTGGTCTTGATTGGGATGAGGGGCCCTATTTTCAATCACAACGATACCATATATATGAGGAGTTCATCGAGCGTTTGTTGTCCTCCGGAGAGGCATACTACTGCCATTGCACACCGGAAGAGCTGAAAAGAAAGCGTGAAGAGGCCAAAGTTAAAGGGCTCAAACCCAAATATGACGGGAAATGCCGTAGTCTGGGTCTCGGGCCGGGTCCCGGCGCTGTAGTGAGATTAAAGTCACCCCAGACCGGAAAAACCATCTTCAAAGATCTCGTAAAAGGGTCCATATCCTTTGATAATGAGGAGCTCGATGATCTCATCTTGAAGCGATCGGAAGGCAGCCCGACTTATCACATGGCTGTGGTGACAGATGACATCAGCATGGGTGTCACACATGTGATCAGGGGAGATGACCACGTAAACAATACACCCCGTCAAATACTAATCTATCAAGCTTTAAATGAACCCATCCCTCAATATGCCCATGTTCCCATGATTCTTGGGCCGGACAGGGCAAGATTGAGCAAACGCCATGGAGCCACTTCTGTTCTGGATTACAGAGATATGGGCTATCTGCCCAATGCCCTTCTCAACGCCCTTGCAAGGGTCGGTTGGTCATACGGTGATCAGGAAAAATTCACCATTGAGGAACTCATACAGAAATTTTCACTGGAAAGTGTGGGAAAATCGGCGGGCATCTTTAATTCGGAAAAATTGCTGGATCTAAATGCACAGTATATCCGGGAATCCGAAAACGCTTACCTCGCTAAAGAATTGATTCCCTTTTTAAACAACTTGGGATGTAAGGATCTGGATAAGAAAAAGGTATCCCAGGCCGTTGAAACCCTTAAAATGAGAAGCCACACTCTTGTTGAGATGGCAGAAGGCGCACTCTTCTATTTCCAGGAAGAGATCTCTTATGAGAAAAAAGGGGACAATAAATTCCTGAAACCCAATATTCTGGCATTTATGGAAGAGATTAGGGACAGAATAGAAAAGGTTGATGACTTCAGTCAAAAGGGACTTGAGAAGACCTTTATTGACTTTCTGGAAGAGAAAAAGATCAAGATAGGCAAGATTGCCCAACCCTTAAGGGTTGCCCTTACGGGCAAGACCGTAAGCCCTGGCCTTTTTGAAGTAATGGAAGTGCTGGAGAAGAAAAAGGTGCTTGACAGATTGAGTCAGGCCATATCCCATATTCGAGAAAAGGGAGATGAAAAAATTGATTGATCTGGTGAAAAAATTTTTCGACAGACGTACAGAGGATCTCTCTACCGATAATAAAAGAGAAAGGCCCCATGATATCCATATGGCTGCCTGCGCCCTTTTACTGGAGATGGCGAATATCGATGATGAGTTCACAGACTCGGAAAGAGAAAATATTATCCTTATCCTGAAAAGCAATTACAATCTACCTGATGAAGACGTCACTGCACTCATTGAAGCTACAGAGGAGGAGCTGAAAGGAAGTATTGACTTATGGCGATTTACGACTCTTATCAATAAAAATTATTCAATTCAAGAAAAGATTCAGATTATAGAAATGGTATGGAAGATTGCCTATTCGGACGGCAGGCTGGGTAAACATGAAGATTATCTGGTTCACAAACTGGCAAACCTTCTACGCCTCACCCATAAACAACTCATCGAAACCAAACTGAAAATAATCCATGATGAAAGGAGATAAAAATGGTCATTGACATCCATTATCATCTGTTTGATAAAACCACTTCAAACGCCGCAATGTGGGAAGATATGGCGCGCCTCTGCGTGGCTTTCGCACCCCCGGATAACCCCGTCACATTTGAAGAGGCCAGGGAGAACCTGGTTCCTAAGATGTTCGATCCTACTGGAGAGATAACCGTCAGGAACCTTGACCAGTGGGGTATCGACACTGCGGCTGTGTTGGTGGTGGATAACGGACTTGCCCATGGTGAAGTAGAGATGGGCATTGAAGGGCAGAACAAGGCGGTGGCAGAAGCAGCCAAACGGTTCCCCGACCGGCTCATTGCTTTCTTAAGCGTGGACCCCAGGAGACCCAATGCCATAGAGCTTGTGGAGCGATGCGTCAACGACTGGGGTATGAGAGGTCTCAAGTGCCACCCGGACACGGGATGGTACCCCGACGATGAGGCCTATTACCCCTACTGGGAAAAGATTCGCGAGCTGGGAATCCCGGTCCTAACCCATACCGGGCCCCTTGAGCCGCCCGCCGTAATCGAGTGTGTGCATCCGGACAGGCTTGACAAGTTGGCGGCCGACTTCCCGGAAATTACCTTCATCGCGGCTCACATGGCCTTCCGCTGGTATAAAGAACTGGTGGAGGTGGCCAAGAAACGGCAAAACATCATGATGGACATCGCAGGCTGGCAGACCACTGCCCAGGAGAGTTATAGCAAGTTCGCCTATATCCTGAGAAAGGTGGTAGACGGCGTAGGAGCTGACAGGGTCATTTTCGGTACCGATGCCCCCACATTCAGCTATCTATACTCGGAGAAAGAGTGGGTAGAGATGGTGAGGGACCTTCCTCAAAGGCCTCCTGAAGAATATCGGTTCACAAGGGAGGAGGCAGACGCCATACTTCATGGGAACGCCGCCCGGATTCTGGGAATCTAGCCGTCTATATAAACTGAAATCTTAACGATATGGAATGAAGAAGACTGTCATTTCTCTAAATAGTGGTTTTATAATCAACTGGGACCCATTTGAGAGGTACGTAAATTATGTCCGAGGGATTTCCTGAAAATGCCTTAACAAGATTCAAAATCTATCAAGGATGGATTGTAGTGGCTGTAGGCTTCATCTTGTTCCTCCTCATGTTTGGGACCCGTCTGTCCTTTGGAATCTATATAAAGCCCATGACTGAAAGTTTTGGGGTATCCAGGGCTTCCATTTCCGGTGCTCAATCGTTGTATATGATTATATATGCTATCTTTGCCCTGATCGCCGGGAGCCTATCTGATAGACACGGGCCTAAAATAATACTGGTGGGGGGGGCCATGTTCATGGGCATTGGAATGTTTCTGGCCAGTCAGATAACATCTGTCTGGCAGTATTATCTCTCTTACGGGGTACTGGTGGCCATAGGCAGTGGGTCCATGTATGTTCCTGTGTCCGGCGCGGTATCAAAGTTCTTCGTAAAACGTCGTAATTTCGCTATTGGGATCACCGCATCAGGCGCAGGTTTGGGGCAGTACCTCATTCCTCCGTTTATGGAGAAGGTGGTTGAAACACAAGGCTGGCAAACAGCCTTTTTTTACACGGCACTCCTGCTATTGGTTATTGGCGTAAGCCTGCCGTTACTATTTCTGAAAGGTCGAGGACTGCCGGAAGATGCTGCGGTGGAAAACCTGCCACAATCTTCTGATGCGTCTGAGAAGAATCCATTACAAAAGCAGTACACCCTGCTTCAGGCCATGTCCACAATTCCGTTTTGGACCTATTTTGGCATGTACTTCATCGTCTGTTTTGTTATGGACGGGGTGATATTTGTACATTTATACCCATACCTGACAGATATAGGGTTTAGTGGACAAACAGCCGCAAAGGCCTTGGGATACCTCGGCCTGATATCCACCATAACCATGGTTGCTTTTGCTCCTCTGGGGGATAGATTCAATAAAAGATATCTACTCGCCGGATTACTGACAATACATATGTTTCTGCTTTTCTGGTTGATCAAAATAGAAAGCACGCTAAGTTTATGGGGGCTTATAATATTCTATGGGATCTTGTTGGGGGCCGCATGGCCTTTGACAGTATCCATATTGGCTGATATCTTTGGCAGTGACAGTGTCAGTTCCATACTGGGGGCCTGTACCCTTGCGTTCGGTATAGCAGGACTCATAGCGCCCTGGTTGGCAGGTTTTATTTTCGACTTATATAAATCATACATTCCCGTCTTCTATTTTACAATAGTGCTCTCTTGCTTTAGTGTCGTGTTTACCTATTATACCCGTAAGACCAATGGAATGATCTGAGAAAAATAAATAGAGGGGAGACAGTTATTTTAAATCAGGGGGTAAATTTCCTTCTTCCAACATCTGTTTAGCTATCCGTCCTGACTCATCATATCTGAGCAGACCTTTATTAATGAAATCCTCCGGCTGGTCCTTATTAACCTCTATAAATACGGCCTTAAGAATATTTATCCTCTGGTCAATGGCAATCATGGGCCCATCTTCTGATGGATCATCATCTGCCGGCACAGAGGGGATGCCCATGAGGATACACCAGATCAGATCATCCTTTTCAGGCAAAATTCCGCCTTTGGTAAAATCAACAGATTTTTTAAAATCATGGTAAGCCTTTATGAAATCATCGTTATCCTTCATGATTCCTCCATGTTGAAGCCTTCAATTTCTACTGTGGGATACTTGAGGTCAGACCTCTGTGATCTTACATCCAGATGGTAGGTCACTTTCGCTGTATCCGAATTCAGCCAGAAATCGGCGAGTCACTTTCATATTGGGCTCCCAGCCCATCCTTTCACCCCGGAATCTGGTTGCCATCTGATAGTCAACGACCGGAGATAGCACTCCCATGGCAATGAAATTTGATTGGTGACTGGGGTTTCCTCCGGGGCCGCCTCTGCTGGCCCACAGTGCATCTACTATACAGAGTTGTTGGCGGGGAAAGAGAACCTTGCCTGTTCTCTTGTCCATGGGTCCGAGTATCTCAGATGTTTGATTGATCGCCAGGAGATAATCCAGACTCCCTCCCTCATGCCCGGGTCTAGGGGAGAATGTGCCGAAATGATTCTTCATGGTCATGGTAAATCCACCGAATTTACTGCTGTGCCCCTTACACATAGCTATATTTATAAGGATGTCAATGGATCCGTCAACAAGGTATTTCAGACATTCAGATTCGCTTCTTCCTTTTCTCCATGGGGCCGGCACAGGTGTTAGCTTGTTGCTTCCACCCCATTTGCCTTCAACCTGGCAACCTTCCGGAAGACCGGCAAACGGTGTATACCTCTTCATGAAACCGCCGTGACACGCGTCGTATATGTGAATGTTAAAAGGTTTTACTCCCATCTCATTGGTCAACGTATGACAGATCTTTGCCATAACGGCACTGCGTGTATGCTGCTGTCCTATATTATTGGTCTTTATGGCGACCACCGTATCGGACCAAGATTTTCGTGGAGGTTTTATAAAGATGGCCCGCCACGCCTCCCTGGAGCCCCTTGTTTCAGCAAGGGTACATGCGAGTTTGTCCATATTTTCCCAGACCACTTCAGTATTGACAAGCTCATCCTGCGTGGACCAAGACGACGCCGGCTTATGCTCCTTGGTCATTCTCGTGTCTTTAACACCAACGACTCTGAGATTATTTACATTGGGATGAACAACTGTTTTCCGGGCCCACGCACCCCGGGCTTTCCTTATGAGCACCGTCGGGAAAGCCGTGATTGCAGCCCCCATGATTATGGATTTTTTAATAAACCCTCTTCTTGTGACTCTTCTCATGTTTGTTCCTTTTCTACCCTCCATTTATACATACGGTCCTAAATAATTGCGCATAAATCATGGTGGTTTAATAGTAACTGTTCAGCTGTTAAGGCTGAAGTATTCTGCAATTATCTAGCAACGATCTAATCAAGCCATTCAAGACCTGTTCGATTTCGAGTATCGTTGTTGCAATCAAAGATGAATCATCATTGCTCAAGAAGCCCAAACGCTTTGACAAACTAATGCTTCTATCTCCTCAGACAACTCAAATGCCCGAAATTTTGTGTGATCACGCATCATTTGTCCCTATTAGCCTTCCGCCTTCAGTCTATCCACCTGAGTAGTTACGTTTAATATTATATTAATATCTTTGTCTTATATCATACCCTGATAATTATGACCGTATGTATAAAGTGGATATGACCTTATCAGTCCCATGGGCAATGGGATCCAAATTATAAAATTTGTTACTTTAACATATATTATAAAAAGGGGAAGGGGAATCTTGAGAATAGGATAATTTTATTCTTTACAATTTTTTCTCTATCTATAAAAGTAGCCATGTCCACTCTAAAACGGATGGATATAATCACCGTTTCACTGAAAAATAGTCCTATACATTGTATTTATTGCTCCGGTGACTAAATACTCTAAAGCTGTCATTCCGGCGAAAGTCCTTCGGCAGGCTCAGGACCGTGAGCTTACCGAACGGCCGGAATCCAGGAAGACACTGGATGCCGGGTCAAGTCCGGCATGACGAAATTGGCCTATTCAATTGCCGAGTTAATAAGATCTTCTTGTAATGAGATAACAGAGGCTTTCACGGACAATTGTAAAATAGAGACGTTATGGAAAGGGGGTTCTAAATTATGGCTATTCTTGAGGAACCGATAAAAGGTGTACCTACCATCAAGAACTACATCGATGGCGATTGGGTTGAGTCAAAAGGTGAAACGATAGGGGTTGTTAATCCGGTCACATGCGAAACCATTGCAAAGGTCGGCATCTCAACCAAGGAAGAGATAGATGATGCCGTGAAGGCGGCAAAGGATGCCTATCCTGATTGGAAACGAACACCTGCCGTTACCAGGGCGAGATATCTCCATAGATTGAGAGAGCTATTGGAAGAGAATTTTGAAGAACTCAGTCGTATTCAGACACAGGAGCATGGGAAAACCATAGACGAATCCAGGGGAGAAACGAGGCGAGGCATTGAAAATGTAGAGGTGGCATGTGGGATTCCGACATTAATGATGGGAGAAACCTCGGAAGATATCGCATCGGGTATAGATGAGTATCTCATGAGAGTCCCTTTAGGGGTTTTTGGTATAATAGGACCTTTTAATTTCCCATTCATGATTCCACTCTGGTCGGCACCCTATGCTGTGGCCACTGGTAACACAATCGTTATCAAACCATCGGAGCAATGTCCCATCAGCCAGTCAAAACTCGCTGAATTGGTAGAAGAAGCCGGTTTTCCTCCTGGTGTATGGAACGTCGTAAATGGTGAAAAAGAAGTTGTTAATGGCATGTTGGACCATCCGGATATTGTAGGGATAACTTTCGTGGGATCTACACCAACAGGAAGAGATGTTGTTTATCCAAGATGCGGTGCCACTGGAAAGAGGGTCATTGCACAATGCGGTGCATCAAACATGATGGTGGTCATGCCAGATGCCAACATAAAAGGAACCGTAGCGGCTCTCATGACCTCATTTTTTGGCAATGCAGGTCAACGATGCCTGGCAGGTCAAAACCTGATTGTTGTGGGGGAAGATGATGGTTTCTACAATGAACTCATGGATGCCATCACTGCCACGGCAAAGGGAATAATCATGGGGAATGGTCTTGATGAATCGGTTCAGATGGGGCCTGTGAAAGATCCACAGAAAAAGGAGAAGATATTAGCATACATAGAGAGTGGACTGAACGATGGAGCAACGCTTCGGCTTGATGGTCGAAAACCAACGGATATTGTCGGAGGTTACCCTGATACATGCTTTGTTGGCCCCACCATCATGGAGAATGTTACGCCGGATATGAGAGTGGTTACTGAAGAGATTTTTGGCCCAACAATGGGTGTCATGCGGGTAAAGGATCTGGATGAAGCCATAAAGATCTGTAATGAAAACCCTTATCATAATGCTGATGCCATTTTTACATCAAACGGAAAAGACGCCCGTAAATTTCAATACGAGGTTAACTGTGGTAACATTGGTATTAATGTGGGAATCGTGGCACCTATGGCATTCTATCCATTCTCTGGTATGTCCGGGTCTTTTTATGGAATACTCCATACTCAGGGAAAGGAAGCCGTCCGTTTCTTCACTGAAAGTAAAATCTGTATCCATCGTTGGTTCTAACAGGAAGGGAGACAGATATGAAACTACGTACGGCGTCTGAGACCATTAGCTTTGTTAAAGCTCTGGAAGAACAATCAGCAAAGTTCTATGAGGACATCTCCCAGAAGTATGCCAAGGATGAAGATCTCTGGCTCGCTTTGGCCAAGGAGAACCGCAGGTTTGCTGACCAGATCCAAAGGGCGTACTATTCTGTTATCACCGATGCTATTGAAGGCTGTTTCGCTTTTGATCTTGAATCGGAAAAGCATACCATTGAGACTGAAATACCGGAGAAGGCAAGCTACTCTGATGCTGTGTATAAGGCCTTATCCATGGAAGAGAAGATCATAGGCTTCTATCATACTGCGGCGGATCAATCCATGGCCCTGATGGCTGATGTTCCGAGAAATTTCAAGATGGTGGCTAAGAAGAGGAGTAACCGCATAGACAAGCTGAAAGCACTCAGTTAAAATAGAAGCAGGTAAAATTCTCTCTAATCAGGCAATGAGCTTTATGAAGCGCCTCAATATCCCCAAAGTGGTGCAAGAAACCTTACCCCAGGAGAGAGTGATTAAACTCTCCCCTTGTCCTATGGGGGAGGAACGTGCATAGATTCTTCTGGCAAGGGCACATAATTTCTATAATCTCTTGACAAAATGAACATATGAAAGTAGTTTTCATTTTTAACCTAAAATATACCTCCAACAACAGAGAATCTTTGCCCATAGGAGGATTTGTCCATGACTCTCACTAAAGAGCAGATTGTTAACTCCATTTACAACAACCTTGATCTTCCTAAACCCAGATCCGCTCAGATTGTTGAATCTTTTCTGGAGATTATGAAAAAGAGACTTGAAGATGGCGAGGATATTCTCATCAGCGGGTTTGGAAAATTTTGTGTCAAGGACAAAAGTGAAAGAAGAGGAAGGAATCCTACAACCGGAGAGGATCTGATGTTGGGATCTAGGAGAGTGGTTGTTTTCAAATGCTCTGGAGTTTTGAAGGATAAGTTGAATGGGAAAAGTGATTAAGTCCCTTTGATCCTATCAGCGATAATCAAGAATTGTTATTTGGGGGACATGGAGGGATCTGAATCACTGATGAGACTGGAATATCATGATAATAAAATAACCAATCCCCAAAAGATTTACCCAAAACCGTATTCTTCCAAAGTCAAAAATCACCTTAAAAGACACATTAATTGGAACTTGCTTCAATAAAATTCGATATAAATTCTTCCCATATTCATGACAGTTGTCAAGCCTCCCATGGAAAACTTGATATGTTGAACCTTTACTGGATATGATTATTAGGGATCTACCCTTTTTCTTAGCTAATTCCGAAAAAAGGAGAAAAGCATGGATCAGAATCCGGATACGGAAATGCAAGAGATGGTGGAAGAACTGGCCGAGGATCTGGGGCGTAAACGGAAAGAGGACGAGAAACTCCTTGGTGGCGGCATATTACCGGATTTTATGCAGCAGGGTCGGCCTCTTATCCTTGGGGCTGTAAGCGTTCTTATCCTCATTGTCTTTGTTACAATATTTTTCGGAATCAAAAACAAGGCCTCCAAAAAAGATCTAAATGCCATAGACGTAAAACTAGAGCAGATTGAGAAGAGATTAACCTCACTCCATATCACTGTGGAAAAAACAGCTCACCTCGAAGATCAGATCAAAGGCCTGCAGAAATCCATCTCAACCCTGGACAGGTCTACTAAGTCTCTAAAAGTAGAACAGGATAAACTGGCCCAAAGGATTGTAGGGTTGCAAAAAATGAAGATTCCAGTTGTCAGCAAGACCAAACCCCCACAGACTGTTCAAAAGAGACCGGATTCTCAGGCTAAAAAACTCTACCACCAGGTCCGCAGGGGAGAGACTCTATTCCAGATAGCCAAAAAATACGGCACATCATTGACTGAGCTACGCCGTCTCAACAATATGACCGGAAATAAGGTCTATCCGGGTCAGAAGATTTTGGTCCCATCAGGGGGACATCAGTAATCCACTATCTACTTATGGTTTCAACCGAATCTTTTGCCCCACGCTGATTAAAGAGCCGTTGATCTGGTTAAATTTTTTCAGGTTGGCTACAGAGACTCCTGTTTTCTTGGCAATAAGGCTTAAAGTATCACCTGGCTGGGCGATGTAATAATCATCGTGAACCTTCTTCATAGGGGGGGAGGCAACACGGTTAAACTCTTTTAAAACAGTTACCAATCTGGACCCCAGGCCATAGGGCACCTTAATGGTGTAATGCCCGGTAGGCAAGTAATAACCGCGGATCTGTGGGTTGAACTCCTTAAAAATTTTAAAATCCGTTCCAAGATTCTTGGCCACATCCACGATAAGAATAGGAACCTTTATCTTGACTTGTACTTTATCATACCTGATAGGCTCGTATATTCTCGTCGGTGTCAGGTTGTACCCGTAACGCTTGGGATTCTCCATGATAATCTTGACAGCTGCAATGCGGAAAACAAACCGTTCCGTCTCTTGAGGTAATCTGAGCCTGTAATAGTCTCTGACTTTTTGCATCTTTATCTCTTTTTCAACACAGGCTTCCCCGCAATTGTACGCGGCCATAGCCAAAGTCCAGGTACCGAACATCTCTTTAAGATGCTTTAGGTATCTAAGGGCTGCCTCGGTTGACCGTTCAAAGTCAAGCCTTTCATCCATTACCCGGTCCTTGCGGAGGCCGTTTCTTCGAGCAGTATGGGCCATAAACTGCCATGTCCCCAAAGCCCCCTTTTTTGATCGGATATGGGTAATGAGGGAACTCTCAGCTATGGCGAGATATTTCAGGTCATCAGGCATTCCCTCCTCTGCAAGCTTCTTTTCAATATATGGCAAATAGCGTCCTGCTCGTTTAATCCACATAAAAACCTGCGCCCGGTCCCAGACAGATATGGTAAACTCTCGATCCATCATTTCCCAAACATGACGATTAGCAAGGGGCATGGACTCGCCAAAAAGGCTTATGGACTTTGGAAGGGGAAAATCATCCAAGATGGGATTCCCGCTCTCCTGCCCGGGAAACGTAAAGGATGGGAGAAGCATCAATAGAAGATTGATGATCAAAATAGAAGCCATCAGACGAAGATAGGATAGTAGGGAATACATAAAATCCTCATCCTCCCTGATTATCTGCTTGAGTCTGTATCGATCCGTAACGCCGGGAGATGCAGTCTCTATCAAGAATTCCAAATCCCTTTCGGATAATGTCAAACTTTTTAAGCTCATCATAGACATCTTGTTTCACTTTTTTAAACGGGTTTATTCGCCTTCTTGATCCGAGCCCATGCATCACGCAAGGTTACCGTTCGATTGAACACCAGTGCTTCATCAGAGGAATCGGGATCTACGCAGAAATAACCCTGTCTTTCGAACTGGTATCGACTCCCTGGCACCGCCCCAGCCAGACTCGGTTCAACACGACATGACGTTAAGGTCTCCAACGATTTCGGATTTAAATAAGTCTTGAAATCAGTGTCGTCCTTCTCATCGGCTGGGTTTGCCTTTATAAAGAGATGATCATACAAGCGTACTTCGGCCTTGAGGGAATGGGCAGCAGAGACCCAGTGTAAGGTTGCCTTAACCTTTCGTCCATCCGGCGCATTACCGCCTCGTGTCTCAGGATCGTATGTGCATTTTAGCTCAACCACTTCGCCAGTCCCTTCATCCTTAACCACATCCACACACCTGATGAAATAGGCGTATCGTAACCGAACCTCACGACCAGGGGCTAAGCGAAAAAATTTTTTCGGAGGATCCTCAAGAAAATCCTCCTGTTCAATATACAAAACACGTGAGAAAGGAACCTTCCGTGTACCCATACCGTGATCCTCAGGATTGTTAAAAGCCTCCAGCTCTTCTACCTGGCCTTCGGGATAGTTCTCTATAGTCACACGTAATGGGCGTAACACACCCATCACGCGGGGAGCTCGTCGATTCAGATCTTCCCGGATGCAGTGTTCAAGAAGAGCCACATCCACCACGCTCTCTCTTTTGGCCACTCCTATACGTTCACAAAAGTTTCTGATGGACTCCGGGGTGTAGCCTCGTCTCCGCAAACCCGATATGGTGGGCATCCGAGGATCATCCCATCCGTTGACAATTCCCTCCTCCACCACTTCCAGAAACTTCCGTTTACTCATTACCGTATGGCTTAGATTGAGCCTTGCGAACTCGATCTGCTGTGGATGAAAGACGTCTAATTGGTCAAGAAACCAGTCATAAAGTGGGCGATGATCCTCAAACTCCAGGGTACAGAGAGAATGCGTAATACCTTCGATGGAATCCGATAGGCAATGGGTGAAATCGTACATGGGATAGATACACCACTTGTTTCCCGTCCTGTGATGTTCTGCCCGCAAGATACGGCAGATAACCGGGTCTCTCATATTTAAGTTTCCGGATTTCATATCAATCTTAGCCCTGAGAACGCGGGAACCGTCATCGAATTCGCCTGCCCTCATACGCCTGAACAGGTCAAGATTCTCTTCCACCGATCGATCACGATAAGGGCTGTCCTTGCCTGGCTTAGTCAAGGTGCCGCGGTACTCTCTGATCTCCTGGGTGCTCAAGTCGCAGACATAAGCCTTGCCGTCCTTGATTAGCTGAACGGCATACTCATAAAGCTCTTCAAAGTAGTCAGAGGCATAGAACAGCCGATCATCCCAGTCGAAACCAAGCCACTTGACGTCTTCCTTGATGGATTCCACATACTCAACATTCTCTTTGCTTGGATTGGTATCGTCAAATCGCAGGTTGCAAAGGCCTCTATTTTCTGAAGCGATGCTGAAATTGAGACAGATTGACTTGGCGTGTCCAATATGCAGATATCCATTGGGTTCTGGTGGAAATCGTGTGTGAACTCGACCTTCGTTCTTGTTTGCCGCCAAGTCTTCCGCCACAATGGTACGAATAAAATCGACAGAAGGGCTGGCATCGGGGTTGGTCATATCTACACATCCTTTCTCATATCTCATTCCATCCAAATCTGTGATGGTAGGATTTTGGGTTACATAACTATAAAGGCGGAAACAGCATATAAAATTCGTAACATTTTGCCTCTTTGAAAAAAATCCGCCTAACCCTCCCTCATTCCATGGGACGGCCTTCGACCCGAGCTCAGGCCGAGGGTCAGATTAGCGTTGAAATTCTTCCCCCACCTCTTCTCTGCCTTTTCCATAGTTTTATTAAATGCCTGGGTGCGTTCCACGAGTATCGGAAGTATTTTTATGAGGCGGCTTTTGAAAGAGACCTCCACGCCCGCCTTTAATGGCTTGCAAAGGGCTAAAGTGTTACTAAAATTCAAAGGGCTATATCAATGACCCACCTTTGATAGAGCCGATGGGAGAGAACGGACAGCCCGAACTGAGTTTTTATATTCAATGGAATTATCAATAACATATCCAAAATGGAAATTTGCCTTCCAGGCCCGCGCAGGTCCATTGGTATCTGAACTCCAGCAACTTTTCTGTTGCCTATCAAAGACTGACTCGATGAAGAGATCCCTATTTTTCCATGAGCATTCCATCGTTGATGTCAACTCTTCCAATGTTGGCAACCGCCAATCAGAATACCCCGCAAAATCATGGCGGTTTAATTGCTCCACATACTCCCTGGCATCTCCCCAAGTTACCATATTCAATGAACCACCTTTTTGCCACATCAAGTTGGTGGCACGATCAGTAACCGTACCATTACCATTGTCGATGAATATGTTATCAAAATTTCCCTTTGGGTTGCAAAAATCATCATTATAATTCCAGCAGCTTGAATAGAAATTATATTTTAATAGCATCACCTGCACATCACCCTCTGCAATATCTTCACCTTTGCTACGCAACTCTATTCCACTCTGTTTTACCTCTCTCATAACATGAGGGGGTCCCCATTGACCCATCTCCTTAGCCATTTTCTCTTTTATCTTTATTTCCTCTTCTACTTCAACTTCTAAAGCATAGATGTTTTCAGTCTCATAAAAAATCTGATTCACTCTATAATTTTTATGGCGAGGAGATAGATCTAACACTATCCTTAGAGTCTTAGAGTCACGATGGAGATGGGTCCGGATCTGTTTGATCAGTTCTCCATTGACAAGGATTTCAGATTGATCTTTTTTAAAGGTGTCCACATCTTTTATGTCAATGACCGATTTGGGGCTCTCTCCTTCAAGGGCAAAAACCCTGGGTGATAATTTTCCATTGGAGTGAATAAATACCTTTTCTTTTCTATCTTTTCCTAATTGATATGTGATCTCTTTAATAACCAGAGGGGTGTCTGTGCTTTTTAAAATCTCTACTTCACTATCCCAAGCTTTTATTAGATATGTCGATGCAATATCGGACTTCCTCAAAATTCTAGCACTTTTTTCTGCTTCTTCATGGGATCCATACTTTCCAATGTAGACCATATAAAACTTGCCTTTGCCTTCTATCGTTTCATATCCATAAAAGGGATACTGACCTAATCCCTTTAATCTATCTACCATACTCAGTGCATTATCAAGTTTCTTGAATGCACCGAGCTGAACTGAATAGGTTCTTTTCTTTTCATACGCCATACTGAAGGTACTGTGAACAAAAAATACGGATGATATCATCAGCACCATGAGAAAGTGATTAAAAACAAAATTTTTCATCCCATGCCGGGGAAAAAGGTGTTGTAAAAATGGTGACACCGTCATCTTGTTTTAAGGAATTCCCAGCTATCCAATATCTCCTCAGCTTCACGGATAATTCTTTCCACGAGCTCTTTGCATGTGGGAATATTGTCGATGTAGGCGCACGAGAAGGAATAGGGACCTTTAATTCTCTCACCCATCATTTCAAAGTTAGCGGCCTCTTCTTTGGTTAGATTTTCCGCCATTTCCCACATGGGCCCTGTCTCTTTCCATTTGCTGTGTTTAAGATGAACAGCCTCCATGGCGGTAATCCATTTCTCAAAGGGCATCTCGTCTTTTGCCGCTCTCACTTCCATGTAGTCCTTCATGTCAGGAGGAGCCAGTAATTCATGGATCAGATTCGGATGGTCAGGAACAGCATCCACTATATTCTGTTTTATTCTCTGACTCAAGCGACACTCCTGGGTCACTTCAAAAGCGGTTCCCATGTAGACACCGTCAGCACCTAAGGCAAGAGCGCCTAAGAACGTGTGACCGTCACCGATCCCCCCTGCGGCAAGGAGGGGGACTTTAATCTGTTTTGAGGCATGGGCTATTGCTGTAAAGGTTGGAAGTTGTTTGATGTTCTTAAAACCATACCCGTCCAACCCCACAAGGACAACGGCGTCAGCCCCCAGTTTCTCTGCATGTTTACAAAAGTCAACTGTAGCACCCTTGTGAATCCATGGTATACCGGATCTCTTGATTCGATCAGCATACTCGTCCGGTTTATAGGCTGCTGTCTCAATATGGGGAACTTTTTCCGCAAAACACACCTCAAACATCTCATCTATATGTAAGGTCATGCCTATGGTGATGTTCACGGCAAAAGGATTTTTAGTGGCGTCGCGCGTCTTCCTGATGGCCTCTTGAAGTCTCTCGGGAGTCTTATATAGTCCCGCTGTAATACAGCCAACAGCGCCTGCTTCTGAGATGGCAGCAGCGAGTTCCCAGGTACCGATACCACTCAAGCCGCCTTCCATAATAGGATATTTACATTCTAAAAGATCAGTAATCCTCGTTTTCCATTCCATTTTTTTACCTCCTTCATTTTAATTGATAAAATTTGTAATGCCTCCAGACATACTCTATGCCCACTTTAGGAGAATCTGGAAAAATCTTTAAGTTAACAGGTGACTTCCTTTGCCTTATAATTTGGGGAAATATATAGATAAATTTATTCTTTTTTGGTATGTTTTGTCAAAGCATATTTTAAGACCATGTAAGACCATATTAAACTGCGGTAACATTTTAGCTCTTTGAAAGTCACTCAAGTCCGGCCCTGGAGCAGATACGGATTTTTTCAGAGAGCTAAAATGTTACAAACTACGAAGTTCTCATCCAGATTGGTAACATGTTTGAATTTCTGCCTAAGACTTTTAACTCATGAATTAATACATATATATTGAAAAAACTCTCCTAAACAGCTATTTTGGATATGACCGAAGACAAAAAAAGATCTCAAAGGAGGGAAAGAGAAGATGGATCAACTTTATGGACCAGAAGAAGAGGCATTTCGAGAAGAGGTCAGAGCTTTTGTCGATGCCGAGCTAAGGCCTATTGCTCCTCTCATAGAAAAAGAGGAGAAGACGCCAAGGGAATTCATGCGAAAACTTGGTCAAAAAGGCTATCTTGGGGTGCTCTATCCGAAGGAGCTTGGAGGGACAAATCAGGGCATTGTCTACGATACAATTATCTCCGAAGAGATCGCATACGTTTGCCCGGCTGCTGATGCAATGCGCGGGGTATCAACTGTCTTCAGCGGAGCTCCACTGCATCGTTTTGGAACAAATGATCAAAAAGAAAGATATCTTAGGCCAATAATCACTGGAGAGAGCCTGGGTGCGATCGGAATATCCGAGCCTTCAGCGGGATCTGATGCGGCAGGTATGAAGACACGTGCCCGAAGAGAAGGAGACAATTACGTTATTAATGGTCAGAAACACTGGATCACCAATGGAAGCGAAGCTGACCATGTGTTGCTCTTTGCCATTACCAATCCAGATGTTCATCCTCATGAAGGGATGAGCGCCTTTATTGTCGAGACAACAACGCAGGGTTTCGTGGTGGTGCGTGATATGCCCGCCATGGGCCTTATGGGAGGTCGCCACTCCCATCTCCGATTTGATGAGATGATTGTCCCCGTCGCCAATCGGATCGGCGAGGAAGGCAATGGATTCCACGTTCTTACCGACGAACTTGCAAGCGAACGGATCGATATCTGCTCCAGGACCCTAGGCTGTGCCCGTCGCCTTTACGAGGAGTCCCTCAAATTTTCAGCCCAGAGGGAGCAGTTTGGCAGAAAAATTCGCTCCTTCGAAGGAATTAGCTTCAAGATCGCGGAGATGAAGGTGGACCTGGATGCAGGACGCCTTCTTATGCTTAGGGCAGCGAGGATGTATGATAAAGGCCTTCCCGTCGTCAAAGAGGCCGCCATTGCAAAGCTCTTTTTGGTGGAGCGTGCATTCCAGATTGCAGACAAGGCTTTGCAGATCCATGGCGGGATGGGATACTCCAAGGACCATGTTGTGGAGCAGTTCTTCAGGGATGTACGGGTCTTTCGAATAGGCGGAGGCACCGATGAGATAATGAAGTACCTGATCCAGAGGGAGGAATACCGGGAATTCGGTCTCACCGGGTAGAGATATGGAAAAACGACGATGCTCGTGTAACGCTCCCGGGCATTTAATGACCCTCCGGAAAAGGCAGGGAAGATGTGGGATGCAAAGGAGGAAGAGATATGGATACGCAAAATAGCGGTTTTAAGTACCGTTTGCTCACTGAGGATGATATTGGCCAGGTGCCGCTCCAGCATCAGGGGAGTCCGGACGAAGTTATGGAGCGGGTCAAGACTTGTGGCTCTTCAGCAATGCTTGCCTTTGAAGGGAACTCCCATGTGGGACAGCTCCAATTTAGGCCTTACATCCCAGACACCACGTCACCCAATGGTCTTCATGACCCATTATACTGGATGGATTTTCAGGGTCATGCCCCACCCCTGCCGGATAAGACTCTCGCGCTGTTCTGTTATCACGTGGGGCAACTCCATGACACCGATGAACGTGATCCTCTATATTTTGGCCGGGGCATTGGAACGCAGCTACTGGATCATACGCTCTCGTGGGCTACTGCGTCAGGCTTTGATGCGGTTGTTGCAAAAGGGTTGAAATCCCATCCGCCTTTGATTCAGTTCATGGGTGGCATGCCAGAAGCGGTATATAGGTCACGCGGTTTCATACGCGCAGCCAGCTACCATGACGCTGACCTCCGTTCGTGCCTTGGCGATATGATAACCGGAATGTACGGAAACAATTGGGAGACAGCATTCCGTACCCTTGTAGATGATGGAGTCAATCTGGACGAAGCATCTGAAATGGCCGTGTGCGTGCTGACGATTAAGTAATACCTCAATTGAGCGAAAAATGCTCAATTGGTCGTTATCAGTTACTTGTTAATAGTTATGGGTGGTGACGTAAACCATCATTCTACATCTCTTGTATAAGTGAGATATAATTCCAATTATCATTTTTCCAAAACCATTAACGAATAACCGATCACAGATCACACCAGATCGAGTTTTGACTCGATTGGAGTAATAAAATGATGTAGAGAGGTCTCAAAATGCAAGAACCTTTACTTTACCACGAGGTGCACGGAACCCATGGCCCTTTTATACTGTTTGTTCACGGTATGATCTCCAGTCGGGCCCAATGGATTCCCAATCTGGAGGCCCTTGAGGCATTTGGTCGGCCTGTCATTGTGGAGTTATTTGGGCATGGCCGTTCTCCTTCACCGGAGGATCCCGAATGTTACACCCCTGACAATTATGTCAATGAATTCGAGCGTATTCGTTGTAAACTGGGTGTTGACCGATGGTTTTTGTGCGGTCAGTCGCTGGGAGCATCGCTAACCCTTCGTTACGCCTTGTATCATCCTGAACGCATTATTGCCCAGATATTCACAAACTCCCAATCGGCCCTATCAGACGAAACCTGGGATGATGCCCTGAAGTTGCTATCACAGCGTCTTGAGGATGAAGGACATAAGCTTATCGAGACTCTCCCACTACATCCGTCCCATAGTCGCCATCTAAAGCCTGAAATCAAGAATGCTCTCATAGAAGACGCGAAATTGATAGACATACAAGGATTTTCCTATACGGGGTTGTACACGGTGGCCAAATGTTCCGTACGTAAAATGATTAATAAAAACCAGATTCCCACCTTGTTGATTGTAGGTAAACATGATAAGCAATTTTCCCCATATCGTGAATTTGCTCAACAGACCATGCCTGAGCTTGAGGTGTTGGTTTTGGATGGTGGCCATGCAGTTAACATTGATGCAGCTGAGCAGTTTAATAAAGTCACACAAGACTTTATTGCACGATTTATTTGATATCTGAGGAATATGTTGTCTGTTCTCTGGCAATATAATACTTTCCATAAATATAACGTCATATCTGTATTGAATTTAGGATTTTGCCGTTAGAAAGAAGTTATCATTCACATACAAGCCACCCGAGATAGTCCTTCTCATTGATCCCTACCCAATCCTTGACTTTACAGGATTAAGTCCCTATGTAGTTGGCTCAAGAGTTAACTCTATATTTGCATTAGATATAACACTAAATCGATGCTGTCTCGACGAAAAACCTTGCTGTCATTGGCTGATCCTTGATACTGGTTTCTGGATACTGGATGTTTATGGATTCCACTCTTGATGGCATGCGGGTTATCAAGCATCAAGCATCGAGCATCCAGCATCCAGCATCGGCCCAGTAAAGGCAACTGTCTCAAGCATATCTACAATGGCAGTTTAATCGATTTTATGCATCGTTAGGGTTAAATAACAACCATTTTTTGATTGAGTTAACGATCTTTACAATAAGTTACAAAACCTGAAAGGAGATAGAGATGAATGATGTAGATTTAGAAAAATATTGTGCACAAGCCGTTGAAAGAGGTGCCACCCATGCAAAACAGATCCATCCCATTACTGTTGTAACAGCGCCATGGGTAAGGTTAAAATGTCAATACGGTTGTCCTAACTATGACAAATCTCATTGCTGTCCCCCTGAAACCCCAACGCCAGAGCAGACCCGAGCGGTTATTGACTCCTACCATCATGCTATCTTATTTCATTACGAGGCCCCCAGCGTACCAGGTAGGGGAAAACGTTTTAAAAAATATGCTGAAATGCTAACCGACCTGGAAGGAGAGGTGTTTAAGGACGGATACTACAAAGCACTCCTTTTCTTGGCAGGCCCCTGCACGCTCTGCAAAGAATGTGGTAAAATGAAAGGGAATCCCTGTGAATTTGGGGACAGGGCCAGACCTGCAATGGAAGCATGTGGGATCGATGTATACCAGACAGCACGAAATAATGGCTTCTTCATAGAGGCCCTAAGAGAAAAAACAGAAACTCAAAATGCGTACTGTCTGATGTTGATAGATTAAAACAGACTGATACACGTCTCCTGAAAAAAATTTGCGTTACCAGTCGTTGAATTGACCTTTCATGAGGAAAAGCGGGAGGCACCGTAACCGACTGCCGTCATTTTAATTGCAGTCCTACCGAGTGTGCGGTATTCAGGTTTTTTTGGGACTTCATTTTTCTGGGACTTGGCTTTGAGAGAGGGTGCCCTTCCCAAAAGCCCTATACCCAACAGTCCCGCAGCGGATATTTTTAGAAATTTTTTCCTGGTTATCAAACGATCCTGTTCTTCCATCAGTTTCATCTATTTTTTGTGTTGAATCTATTGCTCTACAGCAATGCTGTCGTATTTTCGTCATCAATAAGGTCCTGCACGCGTTCATACACATCTTTAAATTTCTCACTGGAATTCTTAAAATAATGAACGGCTCCATCCATATGAGGTACGTGCAGCCCACCCACCAATTGAAGCAGTTCTACGTGAAGATGTGCTTCTGTTCCGGCAAGCGGGTTGAACTTGGTGGGGTCCACTTGCACATTGAAATATTGAGGCATTGTTGCAATTTGCCAGATGTTTTTTGGATCTCTGCACGCTTTATAAGTAAGACGCAGCCTGTTTTTATGATGTTTTTCAAGAAAACCGAGTCGCTTAGGTAGGTTCGTCATAGCCTTGCCATGTGCGGGTAGAACGAGTGAAATGCCTTCGAGTTTCTTCATGTTCTTTAGGGTGCGCAGGTAGCTCACGAGGTCGTCGGGATGCGGCGTGATAGGGTAGAGCAGTGTGTCGCCGCAGAGCATCATCGCCTCTTCCTTTTCGTCATCCTGAAGGAAGATGGCTATTCCCCCTGGAGAATGTCCCGGGAACCGATGTACGCGAATAGACTTCTTTTCAGAACCATTGAGATAGAGGGGCCCGTCAAATACGATGGGGTAGTCGATGTGAAGTGAGAAGCCGGTGTTTTCGGGACCTGAAGTGGTTTCTTTCCGACCGTGCTGTTTCGGAAACGGCATACCGATGGCCTGCAACATGGGCCTTCTTTCCACAATGAATTTGAGAATACTCCAGGGATTGCATATCTGATCGGAGTCGCACACATGGGCGGCCACCTTTGCGCCCGACATCTCCACAAGCTTCTTGCCCATGAGATAGTGGTCAGGATGGCCATGTGTGATGATGATAAAATCGATGTCTTTAACATCGTGTCCCGTAAGCTTAAAGGCGCTAAGAAGCTCCTTTTCGCTGTAATCATCCTCCAGTCCCTCCACATCAGCGGGTATCCTCTGGTTTCGCCAGTAATAGAACATGTTTTTCGCCAGATCGGTGGGTAGGCCGGTATCTACAAGGATTAATACATCATCCTCGATGAGATAAAGATTTGTGGGGCCTGGCCCGATTAAGTCGGGACAGAATGTCGTTATCTGGAACATGCGTCGTTTATGGCCGAGTCTATACTCTCTCACGCGGCCTGTACCCATGGGCTGACTCGAAAACCTTCGGTTAGATCTTAAATTTTTTCCTTTTATTTTCATTTCATTTCCCTTTGGCATTCTACGATTTTTATCACATCCACGCAGGGTTTCAGGAGATTATCAACTATTCTGTTCCGGATCGAAACCCCGCTGTTTGAGCCATTTGGGCAGCAGCTCTTCCTCAACCTTCCGACCGACCTCAGGCGCTTTTTCCATCAGGAATTGGCCCATGGCCGGGCTGAGGTTGATGCTGCCGTAACTGCCGTCAAAGACGATAGCCTTGTCGGTCTTTGATATCTGTTGGGCAAGTTCCATGGCCGCTTCAAGATTTTCGGCCACGACCGCGTGTTTCTGGATCCGTTTGGCCAGTCCCTGAGCCAGGGTGGAGCCGGCAACGATGGTTGGATAGATACTGGGCAGCTCCACAAACAACTCCCGCCAGGCGTAGTTGATTACCAGGGCCTTGACGGCCGGATTCAGTTTTACGCCCCTCTTCTCTTTCCGTATGGAACCCACCGAGAGGTCCATAAAATCCGTGGGAGCCTTGAACAGATTCCCCGAGGTCAGACCGCCGGCATGGAGATACCACGGCCACCTTCCCGAATCCAGCACGGCCACGCACTCATCGATTGCGGCAAAAAGGCGCATGAGCTTTCCGTAGGACTTCAGGGTATTCACCGTCAACCGGCGGTTGAGGTGATGAAGATCATTGTCAGCATCCACACCGATAATTCCTGTAGGTGCAGTTGTCAGGAAACAGGTAAAGGCGAACCGTTCCTGAACAAAGGGTGATTCAAAGATGGCCCTGGGGACGATGTTGCTGCTGCGATTACCGAAATTAAAATGGTAGACCGACCGGGTCTCCATCCGGGCGTAACTCATGGTAAACGGCTTGAGGGCGCGATCAATCAACCGATGGAAATAGATCTCCCTTGGGTCATCATTGTGGGCATGGATAATCCAATCGGCGTCATAGACCCGGGCCAGACCATAGAGCGTGCCGATCTCCGTTTCAATGGGAACCCCTCGATCAAAGGGACCTGTCCCGCGAACTTTACCGTCGAAATAGGAATCGAGTTGGAAGTAGGGGATAATCTCCCGGGCTTCTGCCATGCCTCCTCCCGCGCAGAATCTCAACCGGATGTTCTGACAGCCCGTTCGTTCCTGAACCACGTCTTTTATGGTCTTGATCATTTCCGCGTAGGCCTTGCCTTCCAGGATGTTGAAGGCGTGCTCTGAACAAAGGATATTGATTGAATCCTGGTCCTTAATCATGCCCATATCTACATCGGTCAGGGCCTCTTCCGTGGCCCGCCGGATGACGGAAAGATCATCACCCAGCAAGTATATAGCCTGGGGAATGTCTTCAAAAAGCTCCTTCACCTTCAGGGAGACGATGCCCGGTAGGTGGGCCGCCCGCTGCCTCGGTAGCTCCGGGCCAAAGACAGAAGGCATGATCTCCGGCGGTTGAATAGCGATTTCCTGCATGGTGTCCTCCTTTATGTCAACATTGAAATCAGGTTGTCCAACATGTCCTCATCATAGAATTTTTTGTCCTCTTCAAAGCAGTACTCGGGATATTTTTTGGAGACTGCTTCGGAGATATCCCATAAGTTGGCATCCACGTCATACCACCGATAACCTTTGGGGGGCACTATATCGAGGCCGCGAGCCTTCAGCAATCTCAGAATCGGCGCCATGCACCACATCCCGCAAGAGGTGCGGATTCCGGTCATCAGGGTCACCTCTTCCGGTGTTTTCGCCCCTTTCAGGATCGCTGCGGCCACTTCCTTGGCCGTCGTTAAGGTGCATAGACAGATTGCATCTTCCGGGTCAAAACGCGCCCGACGGCACAGGGCCTGGAGCTCGTCTTGATCCACATCCAGGGGGTCCACCCCCATGGTCAGGGGCTGCTTGCGAGGCACCATGCGGAGGGCCCCCTCGTTGCACATATCCAGACATTTCAAACAGGCCGCACATCTACTCTCGTCCACGCGGGCCTTCCGTTTGACCACCTTGATGGCCCCTGTGGGACATACGTTCTCGCAGATCTTATCGCCGATGCACTTATCCTCGTCCACTTGAGACATGATATATACTTTTTTCATACCGGATTACTCCTCAGGTTGACAACCACGGGCTTCAGAGCCTTTTTAGATCACTTTATCAAGAGGGTTTTAAAGAGTCGCCAGAGCTTTCTTTTAAAGCATAAGGTGAGGTGATGTGATCAGAAGTCCCTTTTTGTGGGTCAAAGTGTAGGCAATTGTCCATTGTAAGTCAATGAGAAATACAGGTTCACCCCATTATGGATACCAAATCCCAACGACTTCGAACAATCTCAAATCAAAAGACCTGACCTCTGCTCTAGTTCATTTTTCCCACGGACAGGACTCTGGTTTGATGTCCAATATTGGTGTCTTATCCAGCATGTCCAGACCTCTGACATGAATCACAGCTCCCTTAACGTCAAGGACATCAAGGATCGACATGCCGATTGGGTTGGGTCGGAATGGGGAGTGGGTGTTGAAAACGCCCACTTTTTTATCGTGGATAGGTGGTTTGATCCGCATGAACTGTTCACTGAATTCTGGGCTTTTATGAAAATGGAAGATAACATAGATGCGCTGTCCCGGCTCAATATCCCTGAGTCCGTCCAAGTAGGCTTCATCCATCTCTAGTGTTCCTTCAACATCAGATACTTTCCAACTCCGCGGAACCTCTCTCGCATCGGTGTGAACATAACCGATGGGTTTCATTTCTATGCCCATGTTGTTGTTCTCCTATATTATTCGGGTCTTCGCGTAATCGTGTGGGTCATTTTATATCTCCTTGAGCATACAGGTAAGGATTTTCAGTCGGAGATACTCCTCGTCGCGCAAACCGTAAGCCCTTCTTTGGATCACCCGAATCTTGT